>Ga0136612_10000856_pt1 | contig 12112 bp, 11 predicted proteins | sample AntDryUQ224A2306_2_FD_106644 | JGI IMG/M metagenome (GOLD analysis project Ga0136612, IMG submission 106644) | Polar desert sand microbial communities from Dry Valleys, Antarctica - metaG UQ224A (23.06) | ecosystem: Environmental > Terrestrial > Soil > Desert | place: Antarctica: Dry Valley...
ATTCCGAGATCATCCTCGACCGCAAGGTCTCCGACAAGCGCATCTTCCCGGCGCTCGACGTCGGCAAGTCCGGCACCCGCAAGGAGGAATTGCTGGTCGACCAGGGCACGCTCACAAAGATGTGGGTGCTGCGCCGGATCCTGATGCAGATGGGGACCATCGACGCGATGCAGTTCCTGCTCGACAAGATGAAGGACGCCAAGTCGAACGAGGATTTCTTCGCCAGCATGAACCAGTAAAGCTGAGCCGGCGCACCGGCACGCTTCACGCGGGTTGGTGCGCGGTTCAAGGCGGCGCCGCCGGAACCGAAGGCCCCGCTTTCGCTTTCGCTTGATGGGCGATTCCAACAGGGTATCTGCAGCCGATGTTCGATTTTCTGATGGCCGGTGCGGCGGGTGCGGGCGGAGGCTTCGGCACGCCCGCGGACATGCTCGGCGCGATCGTCCGCGATTTCTCCAACATCGGCGAACCCGCGGCCTTGGCCGCCTTCGTGAAGGTGGTGTGGATCGACCTGGTGCTCGCCGGCGACAATGCGATCGTCGTCGGCGCGCTGGCCGCGGGCCTTCCGCCCGACCAGCGGAAGAGGGTGATCCTGATCGGCGTGATCGCCGCGCTGGTGCTGCGCATCGGCTTCGCGCTGATCGTCACCCAGCTGCTGCAGATCGTCGGGTTGGTCCTCGCCGGCGGGCTGCTGCTGCTGTGGGTCGCGTGGCGGATGTGGCGCGACCTCCATCATGAGGGCGAATCCTTCGGGTCGGAGGAAATTGTCGGTGACGAGCACGCCGGCCTGCGTTCCGCCAAGAGTTTGGCGGGCGCGGTGTGGGCGGTCGCGGTAGCCGACGTCTCGATGAGCCTCGACAATGTCCTGGCGGTCGCCGGCGCGGCTTATGACCATCCCGGGATCATGATCGTCGGCCTGATGCTGTCGGTCGCTCTGATGGGCCTCGCCGCCAATCTGATCGCCAAATATATCGAGCGCTATCGCTGGATCGCCTATGTCGGCCTGCTGGTGATCCTCTATGTCGCGCTGGAAATGATCTGGAGGGGCTCCAACGAGGTCGTGCCGCACATGATGAACCTCGCGGGATAGGTGGCCGAGGCGACGGTCTACGCGCTCGCCAGCGGCCGGCCGCCGGCCGCGATCGCCATTGTTCGGGTCAGCGGGCCCCACGCGCATGAGGCGGGGCGGCGGATCGCGGGCGCGCTTTCGGCGCCGCGCGAGGCGTCGCTTCGCGAGCTGCGGCACCCCCAGGATCGAACCCTGCTCGACCATGGTCTGGTGCTGCGGTTCGACGGTCCGGCGAGCTCGACCGGCGAAGATGTCGTGGAATTTCATGTGCATGGCGGCCGCGCGGTGGCCGATGCGATGCTTGACGCCTTGGCGTCGCTCGAAGGCTTGCGGCTCGCCGAGCCGGGGGAATTCACCCGCCGGGCGCTCGACAACGGCCGCATCGACCTGACCGAAGCCGAGGGCCTCGCCGATCTGATCGAGGCCGAGACCGAGAGCCAGCGCCGGGCGGCCCTGGCGCTTGCCGAGGGCGGGCTCCGGCGCCAGATCGAGCGATGGCAAGAGGGGCTGCTGGACCTGTCGGCGCGCGCCGAACGGGCGATCGATTATGACGAGGAGGACCGCCACGGCGTCGATCTGACCTTCTCAAGCGACTGCGGCGCATTAGCAACAGAGTGGCAATCATGGCTCGCGCTGCCCAGGATCGAGCCGTTGCGCGACGGCGTCCGGGTGGTCGTTGCGGGGCCGCCGAACGCCGGAAAATCCAGCCTTGTCAATGCTATAGCTGGGTCGGAGCGGGCAATCGTCACCGATATTCCGGGCACCACGCGCGACCATATCGAAGTGCCGCTGGCGCTGGGCGGGATTCCAATTGTGCTGACGGACACGGCCGGATTACGCGATTCGGATGAAATGGTGGAGCGAATCGGCGTCGCGCGGTCGCAGGCGTTGATCGAGGGCGCCGACGTGCTGTTGTGGCTCGGTGAACCCGCCGATTCGCCGCCGCACCCGCGCCTGGTGCTGATCCACGCCAAATGCGACTTGCTCGAGCGCGCCGCCGCGCCGACGGGATCGCTGTCGGTCTCGTCGCTCACCGGCGAGGGGATCGGAGCCTTGCTCGAGCGCGTGACGGAGGTCGCGGCCACGCTGCTCCCTGGCGAGGATGCGTTGGCGCTCAATCGGCGCCAGGCGACTCATGTCGACGAGGCCCAGCAGGCACTCGCTCGGGCCGCAAATGCCGCCGATGTCGTTACGGTAGCGGAAGATCTTCGGCTAGCCCGTGGCGCCTTCGACCGACTTACCGGGCGGGCCGGGGTCGAGGACGTTCTGGATGCGTTATTTTCGCGGTTTTGCCTCGGAAAATGACCTGTTTCACGTGAAACATCACTTCGTCATTCCCGCGAAAGCGGGAATCTAGTAGGGGCATCGAAATGTTCGACATTCTCGTCATCGGCGCCGGTCATGCCGGCTGCGAAGCGGCGGCGGCCGCGGCGCGGCGCGGCGCTCGCGTCGGCATGCTCACCTTCCGGGCCGAGGATCTCGGCCAGATGTCGTGCAACCCGTCGGTCGGCGGCGTCGGCAAGGGTCATCTGGTGCGCGAGCTCGATGTGCTCGACGGGCTGATGGCGCGCGCCGCCGACCGCGCCGCGATTCACCGCCGGATGCTCAATCGCAGCAAGGGGCCGGCCGTCCATGGCCCGCGCGTCCAGGCGGACCGGAGCCTCTATCGCACCGCTATCGCGGACTCCATCGCCCAGAGCGGCGTGTCGGTGGTCGTTGCCGAAGCGCTTGGCATGGTCATCGACGGCGGCCGAATCACGGGCGTCGAGACCAGCATCGGCGCGCTCGCTTGCCGGGCGCTGGTGATCGCGACCGGCACGTTCCTCGACGCGCGCATCTTCGTTGGCGAGCAGGTCAGCGAGGGTGGTCGCCGCGATGAGCGCGCTTCGGGCCCGCTCGGGCGGCAGCTGCGCGAGATCGGTCTCGGCCAGGGACGGCTCAAGACCGGCACCCCGCCGCGGCTCGACGGCCGCACGATTGATTGGGCGCGGCTCGAGGACCAACCGAGCGACGCGGAAGCTTGGACGATGTCGGCGCTCGACGACGGCGGTCGTCAGCCGCAGTTGCGCTGCGCGATTGCCCGCACCAACCCTCGAACCCACGACATCATCCGCTCGGGCTTCGACCGTTCGCCCTTGTTCGCCGGCGCGATCGCGGGTCGCGGGCCGCGCTACTGCCCGTCGATCGAGGACAAGGTGAAGCGCTTCGGCGACCGCGACGGCCACCAGATTTTCCTCGAGCCCGAGGGGCTGAGCGATGCCCTAGTCTATCCCAACGGCATTTCGACCTCGCTCCCGGCCGACCTCCAGCTCGCTTTCGTGCGCACCATCGCCGGCCTCGAACGGGCCGAGATCGTCCGCCCCGGCTATGCGGTCGAGTATGAGTTCGTCGATCCGCGGCGCCTCGGCTCGACCCTGCAAACGCGGGAGATTTCCGGGCTTTTCCTCGCCGGGCAGATCAACGGCACGACCGGCTACGAGGAGGCTGCTGCGCAGGGGTTGGCGGCGGGCCTCAACGCCGCCGCGCATGCGCTCGATCTGGCGGAAGTCCGCTTCGACCGGCGCTCGAGCTACATCGGCGTGATGATCGACGATCTGACGCTCCAGGGCGTCAGCGAGCCCTACCGGATGATGACCGCGCGGGCCGAACATCGGTTGTCGCTGCGGGCCGACAATTCCACGACCCGGTTGGGCCAGGCGGCAATCGACGCGGGCTGCGTATCGCCGCGCCGCCGCGACCAGATCGAGCGCAACCTGAAGTTGCGCGGCACGACTGCGTGGGCCGAGACCGACGAGGGAAGGGCTGATGCGACCTACGCGCCCTATGTCGCGCGCCAAGAGCGCGAGTGGGACGCGGTCCGGCGCGATGCCGCCGTGTGGATCCCGCGCGACCTCGACTATGCGGCCGTCCCGGGCCTCTCGACCGAGATGGTCGAGCGCCTCGCCGCGTCGCGCCCCGAAACCCTCGACCAGGCGTCACGGATTCACGGCGTGACCCCGGCCGCATTGTCGGCGGTGTATGTCGCCAGCCGGCGCGCGGCTGCATGATCGAGGCGCTGGAGCGGGCGGCGGCCCGTCCTGTTTCACGTGAAACATTCGGCCTTCTCGAACGCTACATCGACCTGTTGAAGGCCGCGAATCGCACGCAGAACCTGATCGCCGCCTCGACGCTCGACAGGATCTGGGAGCGTCATATCCTCGATAGCGTGCAACTGGTCCGGTTCGAGCCGCGCGCCGGCGCGTCGTGGGTGGACATTGGCTCGGGCGCCGGCCTCCCGGGCATCGTCATCGCCGCGCTCACCGAGGGCCGGGTGACCCTGGTCGAACCGCGGCGCCTGCGTGCAATGTTCCTTGAGGAAATTGTGGCCGCGCTGGGGTTGGCGCGCCGTATCACGGTCCAACCCGCGAAGATCGAGAATATCCGCGGCCAATTCGACGTGATCACCGCGCGCGCGGTCGCGCCGCTCGGCCGTTTGCTCGGGCTGGCGCACCATCTGGCGCATTCCGGGACGGTTTGGGCGCTTCCCAAGGGCAAAAATGCCAATTCGGAACTGGCCGAAGCGCAACGAAGCTGGCACTGTGACGTCCGAAGCGAAGCAAGCTGCACCGATCCCGCCGCAATGATCCTGGTGCTGAGCGCGGTGAGGGCGAAAAGGGTAAGGGCGAAGTCGAAACGATGATCCGCGTTGTGGTCGCCAATCAGAAGGGCGGGGTGGGCAAGACCACCACCGCGATCAACCTCGCGACCGCGCTCGCGGCGATCGGGTGGAAGGTGCTGCTGGTCGATCTCGACCCGCAGGGCAACGCCTCGACCGGTCTCGGCGTCGGCCAGTCGCAGCGCGAGCGCTCGAGCTACGACGTGCTGATCGGCAAGACGAGCGTGGTCGAGAGCGTCGTCGCGACCCGCGTGCCGCGGCTCGACTTGCTCCCGTCGACTGTCGACCTGTCCGGCGCCGAGATCGAGCTGGTGGCGCTGGAGGACCGCGCTCATCGGCTCGAGCGGGCGCTCGATATCGCCGACGCGCGCTGGGACATCTGCCTGATCGATTGCCCGCCGTCGCTGGGATTGCTGACCGTCAACGCGCTCGTCGCGGCGCGCCATTTGCTGGTCCCGCTGCAGTGTGAATTCTTTGCTTTAGAAGGACTTAGCCAACTTTTGCAGACGGTCGAGCGGATCCGCCTGGCGTTCAATCCGCGGCTTTCGATCCTCGGTGTCGCCTTGACCATGTTCGACCGCCGCAACAATCTCTCGCAAGCCGTCGCCGAAGATGTCCGCGCGTGCCTCGGCCCGGTGGTGTTCGACACGGTGATCCCGCGCAACGTCCGCCTGTCCGAAGCGCCGAGCCACGGGCTCCCGGCTTTGATCTACGACCTCCGCTGCGCCGGCTCCGAAGCCTATGTGCGGCTGGCGCGCGAGCTGATGGCGCGGCTGCCGCGACAGGCCGAGGCGGCATGAGCAACAAGCGTCCGGTGTCGGGGCTCGGCCGCGGCCTGTCGGCGCTGATCGACGAGTCGGCGCGCGCCGGCAGCGACGAGCCGTCGAGCGAATCCCGCGGCGGCGTGCGCGAGGTCGAGGTCGGCCGAATCCGCCCCAACCCGAACCAGCCGCGGATGCTGTTCGCCGAAGAGTCGATCGACGAACTTGCTGATTCCATTGCCGAAAGAGGTGTGCTTCAGCCGATCCTGCTGCGTCCGCACGGGGATGGCTACGAGATCATCGCCGGCGAGCGCCGCTGGCGCGCGGCGCAGCGGGCGCGGCTCCACACCATCCCCGCGATCATCCGCGACGTCGACGACGCGGCGACCGCGGAGATCGCGCTCATCGAGAACATCCAGCGCGAGGATCTGAACGCGATCGAGGAGGCCGAGGGCTACAAGCAGCTGATCGACCACCACGGCCATAATCAGGACGACATCGGCCGTCTGGTTCACAAATCGCGCAGCCACGTCGCCAATTTGCTGCGCTTGCTCGACCTGCCGGCGTTCGTCCGCGACGCGCTGGTCCGCGGCGACATCAGCATGGGCCATGCGCGCGCCGTCGCCGCCGCGCCCGATCCCGAAGCGCTCGCGAAGGAGATCATCGCCAGGGGCCTGTCGGTCCGCCAGACCGAGGCGCGCGCGCGCAAGATAAAGAAGCCGCCCGGCGAGCTCCAGCTGACGCAGCGGCCGGGCGATCCCGACCTGGCGGCGCTCGAGCGGCAGTTGGGTGACATGCTCGGCATCCGCGTCAAGGTCGCGCACAACGGCGCCGCGGGTACGGTCACGCTGCAATACAACAGCCTCGACCAGCTCGACATGATCTGCCAGCGGCTTTCCGGCGAGCCGATCTAGCTCCTAACGACGGCGCGCGGCCCGGCGGGCGATCGCGCTCAATTCCTCGCCCAGGGCTTCGGCCGGCGGCGGCGAGTCCGGGCGCATCAAATGTCGCTCGAGCTTTCCGGCGCGCTCGGCGACCGTCTCCAGCCCGCGCGCGTCCCACGTCGCCAGAAGCTTCTCCAGCAACGGTTTGTCCTTCCAGAACAATGATTTGCCCAGCGACGTCATGACGGCGCCGGAGCGCTCTCCGGCCTCGACCCGGGCGCGCAGCGGCGCCAGCATCAGCAACCGCCGCTGCAGCGACCTGATCACCGGGATTGCTTCGGTCCCGCCTGAAGACAGCCGCGCAAGCTCCTCGGAAACCTTGGCCGGCTCTCCCGACAGCGCGAGGTCCGCAAGCCGCAGGAAATCGCCCTCGGTCAAATCGGCGCCGACCGCATCGACCGCGTCGTGGTCGAGCTCCCTGGGCGATTCGGGCGATGCCCCGACATAGAGCGCGAGCTTGGCGATCTCCTGGCCGACGATCGCCTGGTCATTCCCGCAAGCGTCGGCGATTCTGGCGGCCACGGCGGCCGGGATGCGCAGCCCGTGCGGCCGTCCGACGTCGGCCACCATCCGCTCGGCGTCCTGGCCTTCGGGAACGTAGGACGCGTGGGCGAGCGCTTGGCGGTGGCCCTCGGCGAGTTTGAGCAAGGCCGATGCCTTGCGCAGCGCTCCGGCGATGGCGATCACCGGGCTCTCGGACGCCGGCGCTTCGAGCAGCGCCTTGACCGCATCGGCGATCTCGTCGCCCGCGGGCTCGACCCAGATCGCGCGCGGCTCGCCGAACAGGCTCATCGCCGCGGCTTCGTCGGCGAGCAGCGCGGGGTCCGAAAGGATGGCGCCTGCTGCAGCAACGAAGCGCGTCGCGCCGAGCCCCTGGAGCAGGCGATCGCCGAGCGCGCGCGACTGCCCCTCGTCGCGCCCGTAAAACAGGAACAGGCGGATGGCGCGGTCGGGCTGGTCGAGCGCCCGCCCGATGCTGCCCTTCGCGGCCTTCACCTCGGCGGCGCCGTGCGCGCCGCGAACAGGCCGAGCCGGGCGACGATCTGGTCGGCGAGCACTTCGGACAGGCGCTCGACCGCGGTCTGCTCGGCGGCGACGGTCGCATATTCCGAGCTGACGACGTCGATTCCCGCGTCGGACCCGGCGGTCGCGTCGAGCACCACGCCGCCGCCGTTCAAGTCGACCAGCCGGTAGCGCGCGCGCAGCGTGCGCCGCTCGCGCGTCACCGCGCGGTCGCCGCGGATGCCGAAGCCGGTGATATTGTCGTCGAGCTCGACCTCGAGCCGGTAGGCGGGAGGCGCATCGCGCGCATCGCCGAGGCGATCGGTCAATTTGTTGTGCACCAGCCAGCCGACCTGGCCGTCGATCGGCGCCACCTGGACCGAGCGCAGAGTCGTCGCCACCGCGCCGCCGGACCCGCCTCCGTAGAGCGGGCGCAGGCCGCACGCCGACAGGGCCGTGGAAAGGGCCAAAGCGGTGAACAAGACGAGGGCCAGGCGCATCATGCGACGATATTCACCAGCCGGTCGGGAACGACAATGACCTTGCGCGGAGTGGCGCCGGCGAGTTGCCGCTGGACCTTGTCGGAAGCCAAGGCGAGCGCTTCCGCCGCCGCTTGGTCGAGCCCGCGCGGAGCGGTCAGAGTGTCGCGCAACTTGCCGTTGACCTGGACGGCGAGGGTGACCTGATCGTCGACCAGCATGTCGGGATCGAACGACGGCCATTGAGCCTCGGTCACCATGCCCTCGCCGCCGAGCGCCGCCCAGGCTTCCTCGGCGAGGTGCGGCGCAATCGGCGACGCGAGCCTGACCAGCGCGCGCACCGCTTCGGCGCGGCTGGCCGAGGGCGCCGCCTTCTCGATCGCGGTGACCAATTCGTAGAGCTGCGCGACCGCCTTGTTGAACTGCAGCGCTTCGATCGCCTCGCCGGTGGCGGCGATCGCGCGATGGAGTTTCCTGTCGAGGCCTGCGTCGGAGCCGTCGCCGTCCCCCCCGTCACCCTCCCGTGCCCCGGTCGCCAGCCGCCACACCCGCTGGACGAAGCGCGCCGCGCCCTCGATGCCGGCGATCGACCATTCGAGGTCGCGCTCGGGCGGGCTGTCGGACAGCATGAACCAGCGCACCGCGTCGGCGCCGTAGGTGGCGACGATCGGCTCGGGGTCGACCGTGTTGCGCCGCGACTTGGACATTTTCTCGATGCGGCCGCGCTCGACCGGCGCGCCGGTGGCGCGTTCGACGAGGGCTCCGCCGCCGCCGGCCGCAACCTCCTCTGGCGACAGCCAGCGCCCGTCCGGCGACAGGAAGGTCTCGTGGGTCACCATCCCCTGCGTGAACAGGCCCTGGAATGGTTCAGAGATGCCGATTCGGCCGATGCGCTGCAGCGCCCGGGTCCAGAAGCGCGCGTAGAGCAAGTGGAGGATCGCGTGCTCGACGCCGCCGATATATTGCGCGACCGGCAGCCACGCCTCGGCTTCGGCGCGGTCGAACGGGCGGTCCTTGGGCTGGCTTGCGAAGCGGATGAAGTACCAGCTCGAATCGACGAAGGTGTCGAGCGTGTCGGTCTCGCGAACAGCGGCTTCGCCGCACGCCGGGCACGGCACCCGCCGCCACGCGTCGTGGCGGTCGAGCGGGTTGCCCGGCAGGTCGAAGCTGACGTCCTCGGGCAGCACCACCGGCAGCTGGTCGCGCGGCACCGGCACCGCGCCGCAGCTTGCGCAGTGGACGATCGGGATCGGCGTCCCCCAATAACGCTGGCGCGACACGCCCCAGTCGCGCAGCCGCCACGCGGTGGTGCCCTTTCCCCAGCCGGCGGTTTCGGCCCGGCGGATCACCTCGGCGGCCGCCTCCGCGGTCGGCAGCCCATCGAGGAAATCGGAATTGACCGCGATTCCGGGCTCGCTTTCGGCCTCCTCGCCGAGCGGCAGCGAGGCCTCGTCGGCGCTCGCCGCGACCACGCGTTTGACCGGCAAATGATAGTGCTTCGCAAACTCGAAATCGCGCTGGTCGTGCCCGGGAACGCCGAAGATCGCGCCCGTGCCATAGTCCATCAGCACGAAATTGGCGATGTAGACCGGCAGCCGCCACCCGGCATCGAGCGGATGCACGGCTTCGAGGTTGGTCCGATAGCCCTTCTTCTCGGCGGTCTCGACCTCGGCCGCGCTGGTGCCGCCGGCGCGGCACTCCTCGATGAACGTGCGCGCCTTCGGATCCGTCTCGACGATCGCCTGGGCGAGCGGGTGCCCGGCGGCGATAGCCACGAACGCCGCGCCGAAAATCGTGTCGGGCCGAGTCGTGAACACGTCGATCCGGTCCCGGTCCCCGACCGGCTCGGCGAGCCGGAACGCGAACTCCAGCCCGCGGCTCTTGCCGATCCAGTTCTCCTGCATCAGCCGCACCTTGTCGGGCCACTGGTCGAGCGTCCCGAGCCCGTCGAGCAGGTCCTCGGCGAAGTCGGTGATCTTCAGGAACCACTGGTTCAACTTGCGCCGCTCGACCGGGGCGCCCGATCGCCAGCCCTTGCCGTCGATCACCTGCTCGTTGGCCAGCACGGTCTGGTCGACCGGGTCCCAATTGACCTCGCTCTCCTTGCGGTAAACCAGGCCGGCATCGAACAGGTCGAGGAACAGCGCCTGCTCGTGGCCGTAATAATCGGGGTCGCAGGTGGCGAGCTCGCGACTCCAGTCGAGCGCGAAGCCCAATCGTTTCAGCTGCTCGCGCATCGCCGCGATGTTGGCGCGGGTCCATTCCCCGGGGTGGACCTTGCGCTCCATCGCGGCATTCTCGGCCGGCATCCCGAACGCGTCCCATCCCATCGGGTGCAGCACCTCATGCCCCTGCATGCGGCGATACCGGGCGATCACGTCGCCCATCGTGTAGTTGCGGACATGCCCCATGTGGATGCGTCCCGACGGGTAGGGGAACATCTCCAGCACGTAGGTCTTGGGCTTGGGGCTGGCGCTGTCGGCGGCAAAGCTGCCCGCCGCGTCCCACCGCGCCTGCCAGCGCCGCTCGGCAACCGCCGGCTCGAAGCGGCCGGTCATCGCACGGGAGCCCCTACCCGCCGACGGCGGTGCGGCGAAGGTCGCGGGCGCGGGTCAGGATGATGTCTTCCAGTTTCTGCACGGTCGCCGCCGCAACCGGCGCATTGACCCAATTGCCGTTCTGGTAGGTCTGGCGCGACGCGGCGACGCGCAGCGCGTCGGCCCTCAGATCCTGGTCGAGGATCGAGACGGTGAGCTTGACCCGTTCGCCCGGCGAGCTGGGGTTGGTGTACCAGTCGGTGACGATCACGCCGCCGCTCGAATCCGCCTGCAGCAGCGGCGCGAACGAGACGGTGTCGATCGCCGCGCGCCATAAATAGGCATTGACGCCGATCGAGGTGGTCCGCGACGGCGCGAGCTGGAGCGGGATGTCGCGGTTGCGGCTGCAGCCGGGCATCGCGATTGCAACGATGGTCAAAGCGACAGCGGTGGTGATGGGCAGGCGGGGCATCGATGTTCCTTGAAGCCAAGTGCTGGTCGAGCGCGTTATAGATGCTGGCACTTGCTCCGCAAGCGTGTCCCGCGCCGGGCCACGATTGTTGTGCATCGGCCACAGGGCGCTTGTGAATCGATTCGAGTCATGGAACCTTCGGCCTGCGATAGCTATATCGAGTCGTGAACAGGGAGTTCGCACACGTGCTTAACTTGGGTCGGTCCACTTCAGCCAAGCTGGTCACGGCATTCGCCGCGGCTGGGCTCGTGCTGACTCCGGCCCTCGCGGCGAGTGAGACCAAGCGCCGCCCGCCCGCAGTCGCGGTGAGCTTCGACCCGGTCGCGACATTCACGCCGGCCAATGCGGATCCGCGACTCGCCGCGGCTTTCGCCGGGCGCGGTGGCTCGCTGAGCGATTTCAAATTCACTCCGGCCCCGGCCAAGGGACGGCCGTCGCAGGTCCGCGTCGCCATCCGCGCCCGCGCCGACACGCCGGGCACGCTCGCCAGTGCGGCGGCGTTGACCTCGTCGGTGAACGCGCTGACTCCGGCCAGCTACAACCTTGGCGTGGCGGTCGGCTGGCGCCGGTTCGCGATCGCGGGTGACGTTGCCAGGGTCAAGGATGCCAATACGGCGCTCGGCGGGCGCGAAAGCGCGGCGCTCGGCGTCAGCTACTCGCTCAACAAGCGCTTGACCGGCCGTGTGGTCGCCGGCGCCGAGCGCGGCGACGGGCGCGCGCTGACCCCGTTGAACAAGGCCGACAATTATTCGCTCGACGTCGGCGGTGCCTACTCGCTCACCCGCAACATCGCGGTGACGGGCGGCGTCCGCTACCGCATCGACCATGATCGGCTCTCGGCGCTCAAGGACGCGCGGCGCGACAGCCAGGCGGTCTACGTCGGCACCGCCTTCAAGTTCTAAGCCTGAGCTACCGAGCGCAGCGCGGCGATTGCAAGGCAATCGCTAGCAGCGCGTAGAGCTGGCGAAGGCTGGCCGACCACCGGCCGACGGCCGAGTGGATCGGCGTCACGCGATTCACTCGCGTGACGGCCCACCTCAGGCTTTCTATAGCGCGCCCCATGAGCACCGCCGCCGACCGCCGTCGATCGATCCTCGCCGATATCGCCAGCGCGGCGAAGCTTGCCCGGCGCGATCCCGGCGACGTGACGCTGGTCGCGGTCAGCAAGTCGCGCAGCCCGGAAGAGATCGAGG
>Ga0136612_10000857_pt1 | contig 12111 bp, 16 predicted proteins | sample AntDryUQ224A2306_2_FD_106644 | JGI IMG/M metagenome (GOLD analysis project Ga0136612, IMG submission 106644) | Polar desert sand microbial communities from Dry Valleys, Antarctica - metaG UQ224A (23.06) | ecosystem: Environmental > Terrestrial > Soil > Desert | place: Antarctica: Dry Valley...
CATCGAAGCCGATGACATGAGTCTGGCCAACGCAGTGCAACTGGCAGACCTTGGCATCGCCGCGATTCAGAGCGGCGACACGACGTTTGATTTGTCTGCCGTGCGGACGTGCGATTCGTCCGCATTGGTAGTGCTGCTCGCGTGGCAGCGCACCGCGCAGGCAACCGGCCGCTCGCTCGAAGTATCCGGCGTGCCCGCAGACATGTTGAGCCTGGCAACGGTGTACGGCGTCAGCAGCGTTCTTCCTATTTCTGCTCCTGCCGGGTGACAGCGTCGCTGATTGTGCCGGCCAATCGCTGATTACGACGTTCCAGTGACAGCGATTCAGGTTTCTGCCGTGACCAAGCGTTACGGTTCGATACTCGCTCTCGATCGCGTCGACCTCCAAATCAATCGCGGTGAATTCTTTGGGCTGCTTGGGCCCAACGGCGCTGGAAAAACCACTCTGATTTCGATCATCGCAGGCCTGGTGCGCGCCACCACGGGCCGCGTGTCGATCATGGGTCACGACGTCGTTGCTGATTACCGCGCCGCCCGCTTATCACTTGGCGTGGTGCCGCAGGAGCTCGCATTCGATCCGTTTTTTACGGTGCGCGAGACGCTCGAGTTTCAATCGGGTTACTTTGGGCTGAGCAACAACGGCGCATGGATCGACGAGGTGCTGACGAACCTCGGATTGATATCGCGTGCAGACACCAATATGCGCGCACTCTCAGGGGGGATGAAGCGGCGCGTGCTGGTGGCGCAGGCGCTGGTGCACAAGCCGCCGGTGATCGTGCTCGACGAGCCTACTGCGGGAGTCGACGTCGAGCTGCGACAGACCTTGTGGGCTTTCATTCGCCGCCTGAATCGCGAAGGCCACACCATCGTGCTGACTACGCACTATCTGGAGGAGGCACAGGCGCTGTGCCAGCGGATTGCAATGCTCAGAGCTGGGGCAGTGATCGCGCTCGACACCACGCGCGCGCTGCTGGCGCACATCGCGGGCGTGCAGATGACGTTGCGCGTGCGGGGTACCGTTCCGCCGTCGGTGCTTGCGCACCGCATCGACGAACGCGATGGCGCACTTGTGCTGCGCCTTGCGCAACCCGAAGACGTCGGCCGCGTGTTGGCGGAGTGTCAGGCGGCAGGCTGCCAAATCGACGACCTGGAGGTCGGGCGTGCTGATCTCGAAGACGTGTTTCTGCAGCTCATGGCCGATCGCCTGGAGTCTGAGCGGATACCGGCGTTGGCAACGGCATGACCCTTCCGCACGGCGGCTTGAACGAAGGGTCGCTCCCGCTTGGCGGTACGGTGCGTAGCGTCAAGGGTGCATCGGCACGCGCTTCCGCCGCGGTTTCCTTCCGCACATTGCTGATGAAGGAAATGCTGCGTTTCTGGAAAGTCAGTTTTCAGACAATCGCCGCGCCGGTGTTGACTGCAGTGTTGTACCTGCTCGTTTTCGGTCACGTACTTGAAGAGCATGTGCAGGCACTCCCAGGTGTCAGCTACACCGCTTTTTTGATTCCCGGTCTGGTGATGATGTCAGTTTTGCAGAACGCGTTTGCCAATTCGTCGTCGAGCCTGATTCAGTCGAAGATCATGGGCAGCTTGATCTTCATTCTGCTGCCGCCGTTTTCGCACTGGCAGTTGTATGGCGCTTACGTAACTGCCTCGGTGGTGCGAGGCTTGGTGGTCGGTCTCGGCGTGTTTCTGATTACCGTCTGGTTCGCACCGCCACCCTTCGCCAGCCCGCTATGGATCCTTGCGTTTGGCGTGCTCGGCGCTGCGCTGCTCGGCACGCTTGGCTTGATTGCTGGAATATGGGCCGATAAATTCGATCAGCTGGCAGCGTTTCAAAACTTCATCGTGATGCCCGCCACGTTTTTATCGGGCGTGTTCTATTCGGTGCAAGGCTTACCGCCGTTCTGGAAAACCGTTTCTCACTTCAATCCATTTTTCTACATGATCGATGGATTTCGCTACGGTTTTTTTGCACAGTCAGATGTCAACCCGTGGTTGAGTCTCGGCGTGCTGACGCTTGCGTTTATCGTTACTGCAGGCATTGCGGTCAATCTGTTGTCGCGTGGATTCAAGTTGAGAAACTGATGGAACCCACGCCGGCGGATATCGAGCGCTACATTGCCGAGGGCCTCACTTGCGACGTAGTCGAGGTCTCTGGCGACGGCCGGCACTTTGACGCCCTGATCGTCAGCGCGGCCTTCGAGGGCCAGTCGAGGATCGCTCGCCACCAGCACGTTTATCGCGCGCTGGGCGACCGAATGAGGCAGGAAATTCATGCACTGTCGATGCGTACCTTGACGCCCGTCGAATTCGCAGCGCAGAAATCTCAGGCGCAAACCCCGAAGACGTGACTTCACGCAGGTTTCACGTCCGGTTCGTGTTGCGTTCGCCTGCACGCGCGAGCCTTGCAATCGGTTGCCCACATTCTGTGAGCACCTTTGCAAGGAGCTTTGGATGCCTGCCGCAGTTCTCGCCACATCGCCCCGCATCACTCGTGCCGTACAGTTCCGCCCACCTGCGTTAGGGCGCGCCGCGCCTTTTTGCTTCGACGGTCCGATGGACAAACTGAAAATTCTTGGCGGCACTCGCCTGGCGGGCGAAATCACCGTTTCCGGCGCAAAGAACGCCGCGTTGCCGATCCTCGCGGCGTCTTTGCTGACGGCCGACGAGTTCATCGTCGACAACGTTCCGCAGTTGCAGGACGTGGCCACGGCGTTGAAGCTGCTCAAGCAGATGGGCGTCGCGGTTGAGCGTGATAACGCAACCGTTCGTCTCAAGGCCGATTCGGTCACGCGTACCGAGGCACCGTACGAATTGGTGAAGACCATGCGGGCGTCGATCCTGGTGCTCGGCCCTCTGGTTGCGCGCGCAGGCAGCGCGCGCGTGTCGCTGCCGGGCGGGTGCGCCATCGGCGCGCGTCCGGTCGATCAGCACATCAAGGGGCTGGAAGCGCTCGGCGCAACGATTCGTATCGAAAACGGTTTCGTGGTGGCCGAAGCAAAGCGTCTGCGCGGCGCGCGCATCGCGACCGACATGGTGACGGTAACCGGCACCGAGAATCTGATGATGGCAGCTACGCTGGCGGACGGCGAAACGATCATTGAGAATGCCGCGCGCGAGCCCGAAGTGGTCGACCTCGCCGCTGCGCTATGCGCGATGGGCGCGCGGATTCAGGGGGCGGGCAGCGATCGCATTGTGATTCAGGGCGTTGAGCGGCTGCATGGTGCGCGCCACGAGGTGATGCCAGATCGCATCGAGACCGGAACCTTTTTAAGCGCGGTGGTGGCCGCTGGCGGGTCGGCAGTGTTGCGTGGTGCGGCTGCGGAAACGTTGGGTGCGGTGCTCGGCAAGTTACGCGAGGCTGGGGCGCAAATCGATGCGCAAAATGGTGCGCTGAAAATCAGGATGGATTCTCGCCCGCGCGCAGTCAGCCTGCGCACGGCGCCGTATCCCGATTTCCCGACCGATATGCAAGCGCAATTCATGGCGCTTAATTGCGTGGCCGACGGCGTGGGTGAAATCACCGAAACGATTTTCGAGAATCGCTTCATGCATGTGCACGAGCTGCAGCGGCTCGGCGCCAATATCACGATCGACGGCAATACGGCAACCGTTCAGGGCGTTTACAAGCTGGCTGGGGCGCCGGTGATGGCCACTGACTTGCGCGCTTCAGCCAGTCTGATCGTGGCAGCGCTGGCTGCCGAAGGCGAAACCACGGTCGATCGCATCTACCATCTGGATCGTGGCTACGAAAAAATGGAAGCCAAGCTCGCCGCGCTGGGCGCCATCGTGCAGAGAACCAGATGAGATTAGAGTGAAAGGCGCGCTCGCGTTTTCCTGCCGTTGTTCTATGGGCGGGCGCCCGGCCGCTCCGAAGCCCGCCCATCTAACTAATCGCGACGAGTGCACGTGCGATCGCGCAGCGATCGCGTACACGAGGAGCGCTTGGTGATCACGCTGGCGCTGTCAAAAGGACGGATCTTCGACGAAGCGCAGCCGCTGCTGGCTGCAGCCGGCTTCGCGCCGCTCGAAAACGTCGAGACATCGCGCGCGCTGATTATCGGCACCGCTGATGAGAATCTGCGCATCGTTGTCGTGCGTCCGTCGGATGTGCCGACGTACGTTCAATATGGCGCTGCCGAGATCGGCGTCGCGGGTAAAGACGTGTTGCTGGAACACGGCGCGCAATGGGGCGAGCGTGGCCTGTATCAACCGGTCGACCTCGGGATCGGGCGGTGCCGGCTGTGCGTTGCGGTGCCTGCGGGATTCGACTACGCGAACGCGGTGCGGCGTGGCGCCCGGTTGCGAGTAGCGACCAAATACGTGCAAACCGCGCGTGAACACTTTGCTGCAAAGGGCGTGCACGTCGACTTGATCAAGTTATACGGCTCGATGGAACTGGCGCCCATTGCCGGTCTGGCCGATGCCATCGTCGACCTGGTTTCGTCAGGCGCCACTTTGAGGGCGAACAATCTGGTCGAGGTCGAAGAGGTCGCCCAGATCTCGGCGCGGCTGATCGTCAATCAATCTGCGTTAAAGGTGCGGCGCGAAGAGTTGATGCCGGTGATCGCGCGTATCGAAGAGGCGGCCAGCAGATGAAGATGCGCCGGCTCGACGCAGGCGACGCGGGATTCGACGCTCAATTCGCCGCCCTGGTCGCAAACGACACTGCGGTTGATCGCGAGGTGGAGCGCGTTGCCAACGCGATTGTCGATGACGTCAAGCGGCGCGGTGATGCGGCGGTGCTCGACTACACCAATCGCTTTGATCGTATCAGCGCGGGATCGGTAGCCGAACTCGAAATCGATCCCGCCGAAATGGGCGCGGCATATGCGGCGCTGGCAGACGAGCAACGCGGCGCGCTTGAAATCGCTGCGCACCGAATTCGCGCGTTTCATGAGCGACAGCTCGCGTCGAGCTGGAGCTATACCGAAGACGACGGCACCGAGCTGGGCCAGCGAATCGGTCCTCTGCAGAGCGTCGGTCTGTACGTGCCGGGCGGATTGGCTGCGTATCCGTCGTCGGTCCTGATGAATGCAATACCGGCGCGCGTCGCGGGTGTCGATACCATCGTGATGGTGGTGCCGACCCCTGGCGGCAAACGCAATTCATTGTTGCTTGCCGCCGCGTCGCTGGCCAAAGTTTCGCGCGTATTTACCATCGGCGGCGCGCAGGCGGTCGCCGCGCTTGCCTACGGGACGCTAACAGTTCCCGCGGTCGACAAGATCGTAGGACCAGGCAACGCGTACGTCGCCGCGGCCAAGCGCCGCGTGTTCGGCACGGTGGGCATTGATCTGATCGCTGGTCCGAGCGAGATCGTGGTGATTTGCGATGGCAGGACCGACGCCGACTGGATTGCGATGGATTTGTTTTCGCAGGCCGAGCACGACGAGTCCGCGCAGGCAATTTTGCTGACTGATGACCCTGACTTCATCGAGCGGGTGCAGGCATCGATCGATCGACTGCTGCCGGCGATGCCACGGCAGGCGATTATCGAGAACTCGCTGCGCGACAGAGGTGCGTTGATCCTGACGCGCGATCTTGAGCATGCGTGCGAGATTGCGAATCGCATTGCGCCGGAGCATCTGGAAATTTCAACCGATGAGCCGGAACGCTGGGCCGATAAAATTCGCCACGCGGGCGCAATGTTCCTCGGCCGTTACACAAGCGAGGCGATTGGCGACTACTGCGCGGGGCCCAATCATGTGCTGCCGACGGCGCGCTCTGCGCGGTTTTCGTCGGCGCTCGGCGTCTACGATTTTCAGAAGCGGACCAGCATGGTTCGCGTTTCTCAATCGGGCGCGCAGACTCTTGGGCGAGTGGCCGCCACCTTGGCGCGCGGCGAGCAGCTACCAGCGCACGCAGCGAGCGCCGAGTGTCGCATCGCTGCTACGTCGGCGCCGTAAGCAAAAATGGATCGCCTTGGTCCGCGGCCCAACCTGGCGGTGATTCGCGAAGATGTGCGAGCGACCGAGGCCTATGCGGTACCGAGTGCAGTCGGCTTTGTAAAACTCGACGCCATGGAAAATCCCTTTTCGCTGCCAGAAGGTTTGCAACAGCAACTCGGTGAGCGGCTCGGCCGCCAGGCGCTGAATCGTTATCCGCTGTCAGACCCGCGTGGCTTCAAGGAGCGGCTCGGCAAGGCGGTCGGCCTGCCGGTCGGCATGCAGTTGATGCTGGGCAACGGCTCTGACGAGTTGATCCACCTGATCATCCAGGCGTGCGCGAAGCCTGGTGCAACCGTGATGGCGCCGGCGCCGAGTTTCGTGATGTACGAGATGTCGGCACGATTCGATCAGTGTGCTTACCGCGGCGTAGCGTTGAAGGATAACTTCTCGCTCGACACCGAGCGGATGCTGCAGGCGATCGACGAACAAAAGCCTGCGGTCGTGTTTATCGCGTATCCGAACAACCCGACCGGCAATCTGTTTGATCGTGCTGCCATCGAGGCGATCCTGCGTGCGGCGCCGGGCATTGTCGTTGTCGATGAAGCCTATCTGCCGTTCGCGCAGGACACGTGGATGCCCTGGTTGAAGCGCGCCCCAAATTTGCTGATCCTGCGTACGCTGTCCAAGCTCGGGCTGGCGGGCATCCGCCTCGGTTATCTCTCCGGCGACGCGGACTGGATCGAACAATTCGAAAAAATACGTCCACCGTATAACGTCAATGTGCTAACGCTGGCGGCCGCCGATCTGATGCTCGAAAACATGTCGATCTTCGACTCGCAGGCGGCGTCTTTACGCAGCGAACGCGCGAGATTGCTCAGCCAGTTGCAGGCGACTCCCGGAGTGCGGGCGTTCGACTCGGCTGCCAATTTCGTGCTGTTTCGCGTGGCGCAAGCCGACGTCGTCTTCGCTTCGTTAAAGCAGCGCGGGGTATTGATCAAGAATGTATCGATGACGCACCCGCTGCTCGCGGGCTGTTTGCGCGTTACAGTCGGCACCACCGCTGAAAATGAAACCTTTATAAAGTCGCTGCGAGCGTCGCTGAGCGTCGGATTATGAATACCGGAAGTGCAACAAATCGTCGCGCCGAGGTCGAGCGCAACACCAAGGAAACGCAGATTCGCGTCAGCGTCGATCTTGACGGCAGCGGCAGCAGCCGGCTCGCCACCGGGATCGGCTTTTTCGATCACATGCTGGAGCAGATTGCCCGCCACGGCGCGCTTGACCTGACGATCGAAGCGCGGGGCGATCTGCACATCGACGGTCATCACACGGTCGAAGACGTGGGAATCGCATTCGGCCAGGCTCTTGCGAAGGCGCTTGGCGATAAGTCGGGCATCCGTCGCTATGGTCACGCGTATGTGCCGCTCGATGAAGCGTTATCGCGCGTCGTGATCGATCTATCGGGCCGGCCGGGGTTGGAATGGCACGTACCGTTTACGCGCGCAATGATCGGCGAATTCGATGTCGATCTGACCCATGAATTTTTTCAGGGATTCAGCAATCACGCGCTGGCGACTGTCCATATCGACAACCTGCGCGGCGACAATTCGCATCATCAATGCGAGACGGTGTTCAAAGCGTTCGCGCGTGCGCTCAGGACAGCGGTGGAGCGCGACCCGCGTGCCGCCGGCGTGCCTTCGACCAAAGGCATGCTGTAACTCATGCGCTGATGCCGTAGCGCATGATCGCGGTGGTCGATTACGGTATGGGCAATCTGCGCTCGGTCGCAAAAGCGATCGAACACGTTGCGCCGCACGAGCGGGTTGAAATCACTTCGGATGCGGCGGCGGTACGGAGCGCCGCGCGCGTGGTGTTCCCGGGTCAGGGTGCAATGCCCGATTGCATGCGTAATCTGCGTGAATCGGGGCTGGAAGACGCGGTGCGCGAAGCGGCTCAAGATAAACCGCTGCTCGCGGTTTGCATCGGCGAACAGATGCTGTTCGAGCGCAGCGAGGAAGGCGAGACGGCCGGGCTTGGTTTATTCGCCGGCAATGTCGTGCGCTTTCGCGATAACGCACACGGAACCGGCGGCCTGCGGCTAAAAGTGCCGCACATGGGCTGGAATCGGGTCCGGCAGAGCAAGCCGCATGCGCTGTGGAGCGGAATCGATGACCAGAGCTGGTTTTATTTTGTGCACAGTTACTTTGTCGCCCCACTGGCAAAGGAGCTGGTTACAGGGGAAACTACATACGGCGAAGTCTTTACGTGCGCCGTTGCGAGAGATAATATTTTCGCCACACAGTTTCACCCAGAGAAAAGCGCCGCCACCGGCCTACGCATCTACGAAAACTTTACGCGCTGGAACCCTTGAGCCCCGCCTCGAGATAGGTTCGCTGCCACCCCCATGTTGCTGATCCCGGCCATCGATTTGAAAGACGGGCGCTGCGTGCGTTTGCGCCAGGGCAACATGGACGGCGACGTCACCGTGTTCTCCGAGGACCCGGTCGCGATGGCGAGGTACTGGCGCGACCAGGGCGCGCGGCGGCTGCACATCGTCGACTTGAACGGGGCGCGCTCGGGGCGGCCGGTCAACGAAGCGGTGATCAAGAAAATCATCAAGGCGGTGGGTGAGGACCTGCCGGTGCAATTGGGCGGCGGGCTGCGCGACCTCGACATCGTCGAACGCTACATTGATGACGGCGTCGGGTTTGTCGTCATTGGCACCGCAGCGGTCAAGAATCCTGGTTTCCTGCACGATGCATGCAGCGCCTTCGGCGGCCATGTGATCGTGGCACTCGATGCCAAGGGCGGCAAGGTCGCTACGGATGGCTGGAGCAAGATGACGGGCCACGATGTGACCGATCTGGCGCTCAAGTTCGAGGACTACGGGCTTGAAGCGATCATCTATACCGACATCGGGCGCGACGGCATGATGACGGGCGTCAACGTCGAAGCCACTGCCGAGCTCGCGCGGCACGTGAAAATTCCGGTCATCGCAAGCGGCGGTGTCGCCAGCCTCAGCGACATCGAGCAGCTATGCGCGATGGAAGAAGACGGAGTCGAAGGGGTCGTTCTCGGGCGCTCGCTGTATGAAGGTGCGATCGACTTCAAGGCGGCGCAGGAGCGCGCGGACGCGCTCACCGCTTAGGTCTTGAGCAGGCATCATCCTGCTATTAATTGTGCTGGCTAAACGCATCATTCCCTGTCTCGACGTAAACGCGGGACGCGTCGTCAAAGGCATCAATTTTTTAAGCCTGCGTGACGCGGGCGATCCAGTGGAAGTCGCGCGCCGCTACGACGCCGAAGGCGCCGACGAGCTTACGTTTCTCGACATCACCGCGAGCTCTGATCAGCGTGACATCATGGTCGAGGTGATCGCAGCCGTTGCCAATCAGGTTTTCATCCCGTTGACAGTCGGCGGCGGCGTGCGCCGGGTCGACGATGTACGTCGCTTGCTGAACGCGGGCGCTGATAAGGTTTCCATCAACACCGCCGCAGTGTTAGACCCGCGACTTATCGTCGATGCAAGCAAGCGCTTTGGCTCTCAGTGCATTGTCATCGCCATCGACGCCAAGAGCGACCAGGATGGAAATTGGAAAGTCTTTACGCACGGCGGCCGCACCGTGACAGGGCTCGATGCCGTCGAGTGGGCACGCCGGGTGGTCGAGCTCGGCGCCGGAGAAATTCTTCTGACCAGCATGGACCGCGACGGCACCAAGCGCGGCTTTGATCTCGAATTGACGCGCGCGGTTTCCGATGCGGTATCGGTTCCGGTGATCGCATCGGGGGGAGTCGGCACGTTGCAGGACCTGGTTGATGGTGTGCTTTTAGGCCATGCCGACGCCGTGCTGGCGGCGTCGATCTTTCACTACGGTGAGTTCACGGTGCAGCAGGCCAAGCAAAAAATGGCTGACTGCGGCATCGAGATGAGAATGTCATGAACTTTCTCGATGAGGTGAATTTCGACGCCGATGGACTGGTCACCGTGATCGCGCAGGAGGCTGTCAGCGCGCGGGTACTGATGGTTGCGTGGGCCAATCGTGATGCGTTGGCGGAAACGGCCACGTCCGGGCAGGCAGTCTACTGGTCGCGCTCGCGCAACCAACTCTGGCGCAAAGGCGAACAATCTGGGCATCAACAGAAAGTGCTCGAGATCCGGCTCGATTGCGACGGCGATGTCGTGTTGTACGCTGTTGAGCAGTCGGGCGGCATTGCGTGCCACACCGGGCGCGCCAGCTGTTTTTACCGTCGCCTCGATGGCGAACAGTGGGAACCAGTCGACCCCGTGTTGAAGGATCCGGAATTGATGTATGGCAAATGAATGCCGTGATGGGTGAGGCGATACTGGCGCAGCTGGCTGACGTGATCGACTCCCGTAAGGGAGGTGACCCCACTGCCTCGTACGTGGCTCGCCTGTTCGCCACCGGTGACGACGCGATCCTGAAAAAGATTGGCGAGGAAGCGACCGAGGTGGTGCTCGCCGCGAAGGACGGCTCTCGTGAGCGCATCGTGTGTGAAACCGCCGACCTGTGGTTTCATTGCCTGGTCATGCTGTCGCACTACGGTCTGCGGCCGCAGGAAGTGCTCGATGAACTGTCCCGGCGCGCGGGCACCTCGGGCATTGAGGAGCAGGCGTTGCGCAAGGCGCTGGCGCGCGGCCTATGAACGTCAGTGCAGATTGCCTGTTCTGCCGCATCGCGCGCGGCGAGATCCCGAGCAGGAAAGTGCACGAAGACGCTGAGGTGCTGGCATTTCACGACATCCATCCGGCTGCCCCGGTGCACTTTTTGATGATCCCGAAGTCTCACGTGGATTCGCTGCTTACCTCCGGATCAGAACACGAGGCAGTGTTGGGTAAAATGGTCGCTCTTGCGCCTCGCCTCGCGCAAGAACAGGGCTGCGGCAACGGCTTTCGGCTCGTGATCAACAATGGTCCGGACGGCGGGCAAGAGGTTAATCACTTGCACATCCACATCATGGGCGGTCCGCGTCCGTGGAAACGCATGTAGGAGCACACAAATGGGTTCATTTTCGATCTGGCACTGGTTGATAGTCTTGCTCGTGATCATTCTGATCTTCGGCACTGCGAAGCTGAAAAACATGGGCAAGGACATGGGCGGTGCCATCAAAGGCTTCAAGGAAGGCATGAAGGACGGCACCGACGATGTCACCGCGAGCAAGGTCGATGATCGGCGCCAGGTCCCGGGCCAGACGATCGACGTGCAAGCCAAGGAAAAAGGCCCGGCGTCCAGCGTCTAGCATGCGAGCGCTTGTCGAGCGGTCACTGACTCTTTTCGTGATCTGCCCGCCACTCGACACTCCTGATGTTCGATTTCAGCTTCGGTGAGCTGGCCCTCATCGGTACCGTGGCACTGGTGGTGCTCGGGCCCGAGCGCTTGCCACGCGTTGCGCGCACGGTGGGTGAGTGGGCGGGCAAAGCGCAGCGCTACGTTGCGCAGGTCAAATCAGATATCAATCGCGAAGTTGATCTCGCCGAGCTAAAAAAACTGCAGGACGAAGCGCGCGACGTTGCGCGCTCGATCGAATCAACGGTGCAGGGAAACGTGGCGAGCTTTCAGGCCGGCATCGATTCGACGGTGAAGAGTCTTAATACCGGCTTTAACGATCCGGCCGCAGCGACCGCAACGCCTCCGACGGATTACTCGTGGGACGGCACGCATGAGGTTTGGACCGACCGGGTTTTTCCGCGCCGCTTCAAACCCGGTCCAAGCATGTATGACCTGGCCGAAGAAATCGCGAAATTAAAACGGCAGCTGTCGATGCCCGACACATCGGGTCCGCCGCGCCATAAACGAGCTCCGCGCGCCCGCGTCAACAAGACGCGCATCCGGCGTTAGTCATTTTCATGTCTGCCGAAACCAGCGAGCCGGCGCCGGAACAAAGTTTTCTATCGCACCTGATCGAGCTGCGGACGCGCATTGTGCGGGCATCGATCGCCATCATCGTCATCTTCATTCCGATGACGTTTTTCATGCAGCAGATCTTTGATTTTATTTCGCGCCCGATGTTGGCTGCATTGCCGACGGGCGCCAAGCTGATCGCCACCGGCGTGATCACGCCGTTCATGGTGCCGTTGAAGGTGACCCTGTTCGCCGCTTTCCTCATCGCCCTGCCGTATGTGCTGTGGCAGGTATGGGCATTCGTCGCGCCCGGGCTTTACCGGCACGAGAAACGGTTGGCCGCTCCGTTGATCGCCTCG
>Ga0136612_10000859_pt1 | contig 12105 bp, 11 predicted proteins | sample AntDryUQ224A2306_2_FD_106644 | JGI IMG/M metagenome (GOLD analysis project Ga0136612, IMG submission 106644) | Polar desert sand microbial communities from Dry Valleys, Antarctica - metaG UQ224A (23.06) | ecosystem: Environmental > Terrestrial > Soil > Desert | place: Antarctica: Dry Valley...
CCGAGGCGCGTGCCACATACCGGAGCCGTTCGATCGGATGCACCGATCCGACCATACCGCCGGCCGACAGGATGAAGGTCGCCCCGAGCGAAGGCAGGGTTCCAGCGGCTTGCCCTGGCGGGGGGTCCGGGGGGCGGGGGCTCCGCCGAGCCCCCCGGCGTCGACCGACCGGCTGGGCCGGGCGATCGACAACAACGAGCCCGCCGCAAGCGGTCCATCGAAACTAGGCGCCCGGTTTCCAGATCATGTCGATGAGCATGAGCAGGAGGAGCACGTGCAGGACACCGGTGAACATCGAACTCCGTTGCGCAGCCTCGTTGTCTCCTTCGGCCGCCTTTCGCTCGTTCCACGGCAGCAGGCCGAAGACCACGCCCAGCATCAGGAACCAGAGGAGGAAGGCGATGGACACCCAGGTCTGGGAGAACTCCCAGACGCTGTCACTGAGCCCGACCATGCCGAGTCCGAACACGCCGGCGGCGACCAACGACGGGCCGTGGATCTTGTTCCAGTTGTCGCGGATGGCAAGACCCATCTCGGGACCGAGGGGATGACCGCTGCGACGGGCCTGGGCCTGCACGACGGGCCAGATGAACGCCGGGGCGAACGCCACCAGGATGGCCACCATGTGGAGCAGGAAGAACAGGTTGTACCCGAAGTCGTCGACAGCGGCGATGAGCATGCGATCTCCCGTGGTGGCGTCGACCGCCGAATCTACCCAGACCCCGCTCGGCCAGCGATCATGGGCGCCGAGCGGGCCGGGTTCGAGCCCGAAAGATGCCCTGCGCTACCTTCGGGCGCCGTGACCCCGGCGACCGAAGCGCCCGAAGAGCTCGAGCTCACCGCTGTGGGCGGCGAGCCTCGGACGCTGCGGGAGTGGGTCACGACGTTCCACCTGGTGATGGTCGTCATCGACCCCTACACCGACGAGAGCGCGTGGCTGCTCGACACGGCGGGGCGGGTCCTGACGACCTTCCGGGAGGCGGACTGCCGGGTGGGTTGGCTCGTCACGGCCGATGAGGGCGATGCCCGTACGTTCCTCGGACCGTGGGCGGTCCAGCTGCTCACGTTGCTCGATCCCGATCGCCGGGTGGTGAAGAGCCTGGAGCTGGAGCGCCTCCCTGCGCTCGTGCACCTCCGTCAGGACCTGGCCGTGGTCGGCGTGGCCGAGGGATGGGACCCCAAGGAGTGGCAGGCCGTCACAGACAACCTCGGCCGGCTCATGAGCTGGTCCCGGCCCGTGCTCCCCGCCGCCGGCGACCCTTCCGCCTTCACCGGATCCCCAGCCCTCGGCTGAGGTGCCCCGCCGCAGAACCTCCGCGTCGGTTCCCGACGGTGTAGCTACGCGAAACCGCCTTTGGTCTGGGCCAACACGTCCAGGGCACGATCGAGCTCGGCGTCCGACATGAGGCCCTGCTCCCGCACCAGGTCGCGGATGGAGCGTCCGGTCTTGACGCTGGTCTTGATGATCTCCGCCGCCTTCTCGTAGCCGATGTACGGGTTGAGGGAGGTGCCGATCGACGGTGACGACTCGGCGTAGGTCCGGCACCGCTCCACATCGGCCTCGATCCCGTCGACGCAGCGGTCGGCGAACAGCCGGCTCACGTTGGTGAGCAGCCGGATCGACTCCAACAGGTTGCGGGCCATCATGGGCATGAACACGTTGAGCTCGAAGTTGCCCTGGCTGCCACCGAAGGCGACGGCGGCGTCGTTGCCGATCACCTGTGCCGCCACCTGGGTCATGGCCTCGGCCATCACCGGGTTCACCTTGCCGGGCATGATCGAACTGCCGGGTTGGAGGTCGGGTAGGCGGATCTCGGCCAGCCCGGCGCGTGGACCCGAACCCATCCACCTGATGTCGTTGGCGATCTTGACCATGGACACGGCCACCGTACGAAGTTGACCCGAGGCCTCGACCAGCGCGTCGCGGGCGCCTTGGGCGGCGAAGTGGTCGGGCGCCTCGGTGATGGGCAGTCCCAGGTCGTCGGCCAGCCGTTTGACGACCGATCCGGCGAAGGTGCCGGGTGCGTTGATGCCGGTACCGACGGCCGTGCCGCCGAGGGGCAGCCGGCCCACCCGAGGGAGGGTGTCGCGCAGGCGCTCGATGCCTTCGACGACCTGGGCGCTGTAGCCACCGAACTCCTGGCCGAGGGTGACCGGCGTGGCGTCCATCAGGTGGGTGCGACCCGACTTCACCACCGCCTTGAACTGACGCGACTTGCGCCGCAGGCTCCTGGCCAGGTGATCCAGCGCCGGGATGAGGTCGGCATCGATCCCCCGCATCACGGCCAGGTGGATGGCCGACGGGAAGACATCGTTGGACGATTGCGAGGCGTTGACGTGGTCGTTGGGATGGACCGCTCCCGGCCGGCCGAGGCGTTCGGAGGCGAGCGTGGCGATCACCTCGTTGGCGTTCATGTTCGACGAGGTACCGGAACCGGTCTGGAAGACGTCGATGGGGAACTGGTCGTTCCAACCGCCCGCCGCCACGTCGGCGGCGGCGGCGTGGATGGCCTTGCCCGTCTCCTTGGGAACCACCTTGAGCCGAGCGTTCACGGTGGACGCCGCGCCCTTGAGGGCAGCCAGCGCCCAGATCAGCCGGGGCTCGATCGGGACGCCCGAGATCGGGAAGTTCTCCACAGCCCGTTGGGTCTGGGCCGACCACTTGGCCTCGACCGGCACCTGTACGTCGCCCATGGAATCGTGCTCCGTACGGAACTCCGCCGTTGTCCCGGCCTGCTCGGACTGCGTGTCGCTCATCACCACACTCTGCCCGACCGCCACCTGACGCGTGCCGTCATCGGCGCGAGCCGATCAGAGCGCTTCCTTGACCACCAGCGCTTCGATGGCCATGCGTTCGCTGGGCCGGATGTTGCGGTCCCCGGCTCGGTGGTCACCGACCGCGGCCAGCACCCTCCGGGCGTCTTCACGACCGGCACCAGCGAGGAAGCGCTTCACGAAGCGGCGGCGGAAGACCGACACCAGGGCACGCATCGGAGCTGACCCGTCCACGTCCATGGCCGCGAGGATGATCCAGGTGAGAGCCACGTCGGCTTCGCCCGGCGCCCGCCGGGCGTTGGTCCAGTCGATCACCGACGGTCCGGCGGCTGACAGGATCACGTTGCCCGGGTGCAGGTCGAGGTGCACGACACAGCCACCGGCGACGGGGAAAGCAGCCAGATCATCCGGTGCGGCGATGGCATGAAGGCGGTGGTGGAGATCGGCCAGGGTGTCGGCGTGGGCGTGCATCCGCCACGGCCGCTTGCCCAGGTCGTCGAGCATGGTCGGTCCCTCGACCCGGTCGAGCTCCATCTCACCGGGGCCGACCCGGTGCACCCGCGGCACGGGGTATCCCGCCCGCCGTACGTGCTCCATGGTTGCCGCTTCGGCGACGAGCGAACGTTCGTCGGGCGTTCGGCGCAGCACCCGGTCGGCACCGACGGCGTAGATGGTTGCGTCACGCCCGGCCGCGACGGCCGGGCCCAGGTCGCCCTCGGCGGTGCGCCGGTCGTCGACCTCCACGGCAGGACGATCAGGCCAGCGCGACGAGGTCGAGCATCTCATCGTTCCAGTGGTCGATGGCGCCGTCGGGCATCAGCAACACGCGGTCGGGCCCGAGGTCGCGCACGAAGTCGATGTCATGGCTGACGAGCACCAACGTGCCCGGCCATCCGGCGAGGGCCGTGGCGATCGCCTCCCGCGAACCCGGGTCGAGGTTGTTCGTGGGTTCGTCGAGGAGGAGCACGTTGTGGCGACCGGCCACGAGCTGGGTGAGGGCGAGCTTCGTCTTCTCGCCCCCTGACAGGGTTCCCGCTTCCTGGAAGACCTTGTCACCGTTGAGCCCGAACATGCCGAGCAAGGCCCGCAGCTCCTGCTCGTCGAGCCCGGTCGAGGCCTGCCGCACCTGATCGAGGAGCGACCGATAGGGGTCGATGCCCTCGTGCTCCTGGGCGTAGTAGCCGATCGACACGCCCATGCCCGACCGCACCTCGCCCCGGTCGGCCCTCATGACGCCGGCCAACACCCGGAGCAGGCTCGTCTTGCCGGCGCCGTTGAAACCCATGACCAGCAGGCGCTCACCCCGGCCGATGGTGAACTCGACGTCGGCGAAGACGGCCAGATCGCCGTACGACTTCGTGAGGTCGGACACCTCGAGCACGGTCCGGCCGGCGTGGGGCGGCTCGGGGAACCGCACCCGCATGTCCCTCCGCCGGGCCGGTCCGTCCACTCCCCCCGCCTGGATGCGGGTGATGCGCTTCTCGAGGCTGTGGGCCATCGCCGCCTTGGTCGCCTTGGCTCCGAACCGGTCGACGATGGTCTGGAGCCGGTCGACCTCCTTGGCCTGAGCGGCGGCCTGCTTGGCCAGCCGAGCCTCGTCTCGTTCGCGTTGCGCCAGGTACTGGGAGTAGGTGCCCTTGTACTCGACCATCGTCCCGGTCTCGTCGTGGCCGCCTCGGTCGAGGTGGAGCACCCGGGTGATGGCCTCGTCGAGCAGGTCGAGGTCGTGGCTGATGACGAGGAGGGCACCGCGATAGGCCCGCATGAACCCGAGCAGCCACTCCTTGGCGTCGCTGTCGAGGTGGTTGGTGGGTTCGTCCAGCAGCAACAGCTCGCTCCCGGCGAAGAGGATGCGCACCAACTCCACCCTCCGACGCTCACCGCCGGACAGGACCCCGATCGGTAGGTCGAGGCGGTCGTCGGCCAACGAGAGCCCGGCCGCCAATCGACGGATCTCGGCTTCGGCCCGGTACCCGCCGTCGGTCTGGAACTGCTCCTCGGCCCTGGAGTAGCGCTCGACGTTGCGCGACGACGGATCCTCTTCGATGGCCAGTCTCAGCTTCTCGATCCGGATGGCCATCTCGTCGAGGCCGCGACCGGACAAGATGTGGGTGAGGGCGCTGATGTCGTCGGGAACCCCGTCCAACCTCGGGTCCTGGGGCAAGTAGCCGAGCCCGCCGGTGCGGTTGACCACGCCCCCGGCGGGCCCGTCGGCGCCACCCAGCACCTTGAGCAGCGTGGTCTTGCCGGCGCCGTTGCGCCCCACCAGGCCGACCTTGTCGCGGGCGCGCACGTCGAACGAGACGCCATCGAGGAGGGTGATCCCCCCTGCCTCGATCCGGACGTTGCGCGCCTGTAGCACCGCTCAAGGGTATTGGACGTCGCCCGAGCACCCTCAGCCACTCCTCGCCTCCACCGCCGACGCTCCGACTTCGGTCGGGCGGGTGGGCTCGAGCGGTCGGAACGGTTGCGTGCGACGCTGAGCGCCGTGATCACCCTTCCTCCCCAGCCGTCGGCTGTGCCCTGGCCGACACGCGAGTGGCCCGAGGCTCGACCCGAGGTCGCCGACGTCGCCCGCTTGACCGGCCTGATCGACGACGCCCTCGCTTCCGGCGATGCAGGAGCGATCGCCCGGGGCCACTGTCACGCGCTGCTGGTGGTGCACGGTGGCCGACTCGTCGTCGAGCGCTACGGCACCCGGTACGTCAGCGAGCTCGAGGAGCTGGCCGGGATCGTGCCCGAGCCGATCCACGCCGACACGACCCACATCTCATGGTCGATGGCCAAGAGCATCCTGCACGCCGCCATCGGCGTCCTCGTCGCTCGGGGCGCCGTCACCATCGGCTCGCAGGCGCCGGTCCCAAAGTGGGATGACGCCGCCGATCCCCGACAGGCCATCACGTGGGACGACCTCCTCACCATGCGACCTGGCCTGGCCTGGGTCGAGGAGTACTACGACGTGGACGAGGACGCGCCGCCCGACGTGATCACCATGCTGTTCGGAGACGGTCAGCGCGACATGGCGGCCTTTGCCGCCGACTTCCCGCTGGTGGCCGAACCCGGCAGCGAGAGGGCGTACTGCTACTCCAGCGGCACCACCAACATCGCCTCTGGCTGCGTCGGGCAGACCGTCGGCGGCGGCGAGGAGGGCATGCGCACGTTCCTCGCCGATGAGGTGTTCGGCGCGATCGGGATGGTCAGTGCCAGCCCGACGTTCGACGATGCCGGCACCTTCGTGGCCTCGTCGTACGTCGACGCCACCGCCCGCGACTTCGCTCGATTCGGTCTGCTCTACCTCCGCGACGGCGTCTGGGAGGGCCGACGGCTGCTGCCCGAGGGCTGGGTCGACCATGCCCGGCTTCCCCGGTCTCCCGACGAGAACCTCTTCCACGGTGCCCACTGGTGGTCGAACGGCGACGACCGAGGGTCGTTCATGGCCGAGGGCTTCGAGGGGCAGCGCATCTACCTCGTGCCCGACCGCGATCTGATGATCGTGCGGCTGGGCAAGACGCACACCGACGATGGGCCGGCCATGGACGCCAACCTGGTGGAGATCGCCGACTGCTTCGCGAGCCCAAAGCTGAAATCGGCGCGCTGACCCCCGCATGGGGGGTTGAGCGAGCCAACTTCGTCGGAACGCCCACTAGGGACGTGCGAAACAGGTAGGGCCGTCGTCGCTGGAAGCCCTGCGGCTGCGCCCACAACTTGCGCCGTGCTTGTCGGGTCGCCTCGCCTATCGGCTCGGCTCCTGAACGGACGTGGCGCCCACCGTGTCGGGCCCGAACCGGGCGAGCTCGGCGTCGAGGTCGAGTGGGCGGATCGACGCCCCCGCCAAGCGGTCGGCGTCGGTGAGCAACTCGGTGGGGATCAACCAGACGACCTCGAACTCGATGCCGTCGGGGTCGTGCGCGTAGAGGCTCTTGGTCGTGCCGTGATCCGAGGCCCCGACCAGCGCACCGGCTTCGGCCAACTGGTGGCGGATGGAGACGAGGTCGGCGAGTGTGCCCACCTCCCATGCCAGGTGGTAGAGGCCCACGGCGCCCCCTCGCCCCGCCGGTGACGACGAGGCACCGTCTCCGATGGAGAACAGGCCGAGGTCGTGGTCGTTGGTCGAGTCGGGAGCCTGGACGAAGACGGCGCCCGGCATCTCGGCCACCACCCGGAAGCCGAGCACGTCGCCGTAGAACGCCGCGCTCCGAGTTGCGTCACGGACGTACAGCACCGCGTGGTTCAGCGCTCGGATGGCCATGCCCCGTGCAACACAGGAGCGCCCGAGCCTGTTCCGCGAGCCGCTGGGCGAGCCGAAGAGTGCCGGCACGGCTCCGAGCCGGCACGGCTCCGTCAGTTGACCTGACGCTCCCGGTCCTCCCAGTAGGGCGCGCGCAGCTTGAACTTCTGGAGCTTCCCGGTCGCGGTGCGGGCCAGTTCGTCACGGAACTCGACCCTCGTCGGCACCTTGAAGCCGGCCAGCCTCGAACGGCAGTGGTCGCGTATCTCCTGCTCGGTGACATCGGCGTCGGGGGCCGTGACGACGAGGGCGACGACGGTCTCGCCCCACTTGTCGTGAGGGACACCGATCACGGCCACCTCCACGACGGCGGGATGGGAGAAGATAGCGTCCTCCACCTCGATCGACGACACGTTCTCGCCGCCCGAGATGATCACGTCCTTCTTGCGGTCCGAGATGGTGAGGTAGCCGTCATCGTCGAGCATGCCGCCGTCGCCGGTGTGGAACCAACCGTCGACGATGGCGTCGGCGGTCGAATCGGGCTGGGCCCAGTAGCCCTCCATCACGTGGTTGCCTCGGGCCAGCACCTCACCCGCTCCGTCGACCTCGAGCTTGATGCCGAGCGCAGGCGCGCCGGCTCGACTGAGCCTTTGCGCCCTCGTCGTCGCGTCGAGGTCGTCCCATTCCCGGCGGGTCCGGTTCATGGTGAGGAGCGGCGTGGTCTCGGTCAGACCGTAGATCTGGATGAACTCCCACCCGAGCTCGGCCTCGACCCGCTCGATGGTGCGGGTCGGGGGCGGGGCGCCGGCCACCACCATGCGGACCCGGCCCCGACCGGGGACGTCACCCGGCCACGATGCGGCGGCATCGAGGATGGCGGCCACGACCGCCGGCGCGCCGCACAGCAGACTGACCTCGTGGCGTTCGATGCGCCGGAGGATCTCGTTGCCGTCGACCTTGCGCAACACCACCTGGTTCACGCCCATGGCGCAGGTGGCGAACGGCATCCCCCAACCGTTGCAGTGGAACATGGGCAGGGTGTGGAGGTAGACGTCGCGATCGCACACCCCGGCCTGCCAGCCGAACACGGCAGCGTTGAGCCAGATGTTGCGGTGCGTGAGCTGCACGCCCTTGGGTCGGGCGGTGGTGCCACTCGTGTAGTTGACGGTGGCGGTGGCGTCCTCGTCGGGGCGCCATCCCCGCGGTTCGGTGTCGGGTTGCAACAGCACGCCGTCGGCCTCGGCCCCGAGAACGAAGCGGTGACGGCAATCGATCCCCGCCAGCGCCGGTTCCAGCTCCGGGTCGACGATCAGCACCGATGCGCCCGAGTGCTCGACGATGTAGCGCACCTCCTCGGCGGCCAAGCGAAAGTTCACCGGCACCAGCACCCGCCCATGTCCGGCCACGCCGAAGAACGACGTGAGCAGGCGGGCAGAGTTGTGGGAGACGACGACGACCCGTTCACCGAAATCGACGCCCAGGGCGTCGAGCCCCGCCGCCTGCGCTCGGGCCCGAACCGCCAGCTCGTCGAAGGTGAGACTGCCCCAGGAGGGCGCAGGCTGATCGGGCTCGTCGACGACCGCCGTTCGCCGCCCGTACGCGCTCACGGCACGGTCGAGGAAGTCACTGATCGACATCGGGACCTTCATCGCGACCTCCGCGCCCGTCGGGATTCGCCCCGAGGGTAGCGAGGCCGCCTCGGAGGGGCTGCCGCCGGTAACGTGCCGCCAGTCGAACCCCCACATCGCTTCGCGGCTGCGAGCGCCGCCACCGACGGTCGACCAGGAGGACAGGTCCCATGCGCATCGGCATCTTCGCCGGCAACGTCATCGACCAGGGCGGCGGCCTCGACGCGCTGGTCGATGCCGCCCGGACCGCTGCGGATGAGGGGTTCGCCGGCTTCTGGTTGCCGCAGATCTTCGCGTTCGACGCCTTGACGGCGCTGGCGGTGGTCGCGTGGGAGGTCGAGGGGATCGAGCTCGGCACGGCCGTCGTGCCCACCTACCCCCGACACCCGATGATGCTGGCTGCGCAAGCGCTCACCACCAACGCCGCCTCCGGCGGTCGGTTCGCGCTCGGCATCGGGCTGTCCCACCAGATCGTGATCGAGTCGATGTTCGGGTGCTCCTATGACAAGCCGGCCCGCCACATGCGGGAGTACCTGTCGATCCTCGCTCCCCTGATACGCGAGGGATCGGTGTCCTTCGACGGCGAGACCCTCAGCGCCCATGGCGCCGTGGGAGTGCCGGGATCGACTCCGTGCCCGATCCTGGTCGCTGCCCTCGGACCGAAGATGTTGGAGCTGACCGGCTCGATGGCCGACGGCACCATCACGTGGATGACCGGTCCAGCCACGGTCGGAGACCACATCGCCCCGTCCATCCGGCGAGCGGCGAGCGACGCCGGGCGCCCCGACCCTCGGGTGGTCGCTGCGTTGCCGGTGCTCGTGACCGACGATCCCGACGGTGCCCGTCAACGAGCTGCCGAGACCTTCTCGATCTACGGGGAGCTGCCCGCCTACCGGGCCATGCTCGATCGCGAGGGCGCGGCCGGCCCCGCCGACGTGGCCGTCGTGGGCGACGAGGCTGCCGTCACCGCCGGCATCTCCCGCATGTTCGATGCCGGCGCCACCGACTTCCTCGCCGTCGAGTTCGGTACGACCGATGACGAACGAGCCCGCACCAGGGACGTCCTGCGCACCCTCCTGTAGGCCCCTCGAATCGAACTTGTCGTGGTTGTTCCATACGACAGCAACCACGACGAGTTCGGATTTCGGATCGGTTTCGGGGGACCGGTTCGGCTGGGGCTCAGCGGGCGGTCCACCCACCATCGACGGTGATGGTCTGACCGGTCACGTAGCTGCTGGCGTCGGAGGCGAGGAAGAGCAAGGCCCCGTCGAGCTCGTGGTCGGTGCCGCCCCGGGCCATGGGGCAGTTCCGGGCCACGAACGCCATGGACGCCTCGTCGTTCCACATGTCGGACGTCAGCTCGCTCGGGAACCAACCGGGTGCGATGGCGTTGACCCGTACGCCCTTGCGGGCCCACTGGCAGCCGAGCTCCCGGGTGAGGTTCACGACTGCGCCTTTGGACGCGCAGTAGCCGGCCTGCTTGATCGGCGCCGACGCCACCAGACCGAGCATCGACGCCACGTTCACGATGACGCCGCCGCCATCCGACGCCAGCGGCTCGAAGGCGAGCTGCGAAAGTCGGAAGAGCGCGTTGAGGTTCACATCCACCACACGACGGAAGTCCTCGAACGGCTCCTCCTCGGCCGCTACCGGGCCGCCGATGCCGGCGTTGTTGACCAGCAGGTCGAGGCGGCCGCCGCCGACCTCGAGTGCGGTGGCGACGAGCCGTTCGAGGTCGGCCTCGACCGCCACGTCACAGGCCACGGGCTCGACCCTCTCGCCGCAATCCTCGGCCAGTGCGACCAGACGGTCGAGGCGTCGGGCGGCGGCAATCACCGTCGCACCGGATCTGTGGAGCACGCGCGCGAACCGATCGCCGAGGCCTGACGACGCGCCGGTGACGATGGCGACCCGCCCGTCGAGGCGGAACAGGTCCCACGGGTCGGTCAGCGAGCCAGGGGATGGAGTGGACATCGGGACAGGATATTTCCGTCGGCAGTGTCGATTCCGGCTGGGACGTTCGTCGCCAAGTGCAATTGTTCCTGGCCCAGCGCATCACCGAGGTCTGCGTCGACCATGGTTGACCCGCAGATCGCCGAGCGTGGGACGATGCGGCGGTGAAGATCCGCATCGGGTTCGGGCTGGGGACGCGCACGTTCACCAACGACGCGACCACCTTCGGGCCGTTCGTCGACTCCCTCGACCGGCTCGGGTTCGACTCGCTGTGGCTCAGCGAACAGTTGACCGGTGAGGCGCCTGACCCGCTGATCGCCCTTGCCTTCGCCGCCGGACGCACGAGGAAGTTGAAGCTCGGCACGAGCGTCTTGGTGGTGCCGGGGCGCAACCCGGTCGTCCTGGCCAAAGAGCTGGCCACCCTCGACCGGCTGTCGGGCGGTCGTCTGCTGCCGGCCATGGGTCTCGGTGCTCCGAACCCGGTGGAGCATCGCGCCTTCGGGGTGGAGCGCAAGGATCGCTCCGGCTGGTTCGACGAGGCCGTCGTGCTGATGCGACGGTTGTGGAACGAGGATGACGTGCACCACGACGGCGCGCGCTTCATCGTCGATGGCGTCACGTTGCGACCCAAGCCCGTGCAGCAGCCGATCGAGATCTGGCTGGGCGGCAACTCCTCGACCGAGTTGCGCCGCACCGGGCGGCTCGGCGACGGATGGCTGCCGTCCTTCTGCACCGTCGAAGATCTCCGGATCGGGTGGCCGGTGATCACCCAGGTCGCCGCGGAGCACGACCGGGAGGTCGACCCTGAACACCTCGGGGCTCTGGTTGCGTATGCGCACACGGCCGTGCCCGACGGTGTCGCCGCCTTCGTCGCTCAGCGCCGGCCCGGCCTCGACCCGGACGACGTGATCCCGGTGGGTCTGAGTGCACTACGGGCTCGCCTCGAAGCCATGATCGACGTGGGTGCCTCGAAGTTCGTCGTGGTGCCCATCGGCGAGCCCGACGACTGGGACACCGAGCTGGAGACCGTCGCAGCCGAGCTCATGCCGCTGCAGAACTGACATCGACCGTGCTGGGCGTCCTCGAGCGCGCAGGGCACCTCAGGCTCACTGCTGCATCGGGCGACGGGTCAGCGTAGGTCGGCCAGCGCGTCGGCGACCGGCTCGAGGACGGCCGGCGTGTGGGGTGGCGGGAGATAGACGATGCCGAGGTCGAGACCGACCGTGGCATAGGCCTCGGCCTGTTGCACCAGCGACGCCGGATCGCCGCCCGGGTCGAGGCGCAGATGGGTCGACGTCATGATCTCGGCCGGGTCACGGCCCACCTCGGCGCAATGATCTCGCAGGATGTCGAGCTTCCGGGCGAAGTCGTCGGCGGGACCACCGGGGTAGTTCCAGTGCTGGGCGAACCGGGCCACAGCCCGCAGGGTCCGCTTCTCACCGCCGCCGCCGATGCAGATCGGCGGATGGGGGCGCTGCACCGACTTGGGTTCACAGCGGGCATCGGCCAGCTGGTAGTGCC
>Ga0136612_10000860_pt1 | contig 12091 bp, 12 predicted proteins | sample AntDryUQ224A2306_2_FD_106644 | JGI IMG/M metagenome (GOLD analysis project Ga0136612, IMG submission 106644) | Polar desert sand microbial communities from Dry Valleys, Antarctica - metaG UQ224A (23.06) | ecosystem: Environmental > Terrestrial > Soil > Desert | place: Antarctica: Dry Valley...
ATCGAGTACGGATACAACCCGCGCGGGATGGGGGAGGAACACGAAGAGTTCCCCATCGAGAACACGCTCACCCGCCCGCCAAACCTTACCGATCATCTGACGTGGCAGCTGGCCATGTCCGAAGCATCGCAGCGCACCAAGGATGTCGGCCAGTTCATCATCGGCAACATCGACGAGGACGGGTATCTACGCGCCACCGAAGACGAAATTCTGGCGGCGGGCCCGTATACGAAGGAAGAAGCGGATCTGGCCATCGCCGCCATCCAGCGACTCGACCCGATCGGAGTGGGAGCTCGCGATTTGCGGGAGTGCCTGCTGTTACAGCTCGATTTCCTGGAAGTGGATGTGCCGCTGGTCGAGATCATCATCCGCGACCACTGGGAAATGTTCATGCAGCGGCATTTCACCCAGCTGGCAAAAACCATCGGCATCGATATGAAGTCGCTGGAAGGCATCGTCGAGGTGATCAAGCACCTCGATCCGAAGCCAGGACGCAAGTACTCGAATGAGCGCGCCATTTATGTCGAGCCCGACGTTTACATCCAGAAAGTCGGCGATGAGTACGTGATCGTGCTCAACGAGGACGGGATGCCGAAGCTGCGCATCAACGGCAGCTACCGGCAGATGCTGAACTCGATGGATTCCAAGGCGGACGGCGAGACCGTCAACTACATCAAGGACAAGATTCGCTCCGCGGTCTGGCTGATCAAGTCGCTCGACCAGCGGCAGCGGACGATTTACAAAGTCGCTGAGTCGATCGTGAAGCACCAGCGCGAATTTCTCGAGAAGGGCATCGACTTCCTCCGCCCGCTGGTCCTGCGTGATGTGGCCGACGACATCCAGATGCACGAGTCGACCGTATCGCGCGTGGTGTCGAACAAGTACATGCACACGCCCCGCGGGCTGTTCCTGATGAAGTACTTTTTTCACAGCGGGATCGACTCCGACACCGGCGAGGACATCTCCAGCCTCACGGTCAAGAAGAAAATCCAGAGCTTCATCGAGGGCGAAGACCCCCGCAAGCCCCTTTCCGACTCCAAGATCATGAAGATCCTCAACGACGAGGGGATCAACATCGCGCGTCGCACCGTGGCCAAGTACCGCGACGAGCTGAACATCCCGTCGTCGACGGACCGTAAGCAGATTTTCTGACGGCGATTCTGGCTCGGGAATCGCTATGATTCCGGCTGTGAGGCTCCTCAATGTCCACTGAAATCAGCGGTCGTAATTTCGAAGTCACTCCTGATATACGCCAGCTTCTGGAAACGAAGCTCAGCAGAATCGAAGAGAAGCTGTTCGACGACGTGATCGAGACGCGCGTCGTCCTCGACGTCCAGAAGCATCGTTTCATCTGCGAGATCGTGATGATCGGCAAAGAGCACGACGTGAAGGCGATCCAGGAATCCGACAAGTCGATGCACGACGCCGTCATGATCGCCGTCGATCACGTCAAGCGCCAGGCCCAGAAGCACCGGGAGCGCATCCGCGACCACCACAAGAGCGAGACCGGCCCCACCCCCATCGAGCCGTGAAAAGCAGGCCTGCTTCACGTAGACTTACCCTGTGCCGCTCAACGAAGACTTCGTTCAGACGCAGGTCAAAACGCTCGTGGGCGCCGAGCTCGAGGACCTCCACCTCAAGCTGGTGACCGGGGACGATGGTCTGGAACGGACCATCGCCAGGCCCCGCGTCCAGAAGCCCGGCCTCGCGTTTGCCGGCTACTACGAGTACATCAAGCCGTTCCGCGTGCAGATCATCGGGGAGTCGGAGACGAAGTATCTCCAGAGCCTTCCGCCCCGTCTTCGCGAGAAACGCGTTCGTGATGTGACCGGGCTCGATGTTTCCTGCTTCGTCGTCACCAAAGGCATCGTCCCGCTCGACGAGTTCCGGCAGGAATGTGAGAAGCGCGGCGTGCCGCTTTTCTCCACCCCTTCACTATCCTCGACCACAATCATCCGCATCACCTACCACCTCGAAGAGACGATGGCCCCCCGCATCACGTTGCATTCGGGCCTGCTCGATGTTCTTGGAATCGGAGTTCTCCTCCTCGGTGACAGCGGCATCGGCAAGAGCGAGTGCGCCCTCGACCTGATCTCGCGCGGGCACCGGCTCATCGCGGACGACATGGTCGTCATCCGCCGCCATCCGAACGACGTTCTGCTCGGTCACTCCAATGACCTGCTCCGTCACCATATGGAGCTGCGAGGGATCGGAATCATCGACATCAAGGATCTTTTCGGGGTCGCCTCGACGCGCGATGTGAAGCCGATCGATCTGGTCGTGAAGCTCGAAAAGTGGGCGGAGGGTGCCGAATATGACCGGCTGGGAATCGTCGGGGAGACCTATGAGCTCCTCAACGTCTCCAAGCCGTACGTCCGCCTGCCTGTTGCCTCCGGACGCAACCTGGCTCTGCTCGTCGAGGTGGCTGCGAGAAATCATCTGATGAAACTGCAGGGCTATGACTCGGCCCGCGACTTCACCCGCCGGATCGACGAAGAGATCGCCCGGAAAAGCGGCCTCTCGCCCGACGCGACGCCGTCACACCCTCCGGAATCGCATGTCAGCTCCGAGATCCGCAGCGTGGCCACCCGGGCCCGCCTCGGCCTGGACGTGCTCGAACGGATGCGGCGTCAGCGATGAAGGCACCCGAATATCTCGTGATCATCACAGGGCTGTCCGGCTCTGGTAAGAGCTACGTCCAGAGCACGCTCGAGGACCTCGGCTTCTACTGCTCGGATAACCTCCCCGTGGCGTTGATCGAGCCGTTCCTGCTCGAAGTGACCGAGCGTGAGCACCAGGAACGGATCGCCGTCGTGGTCGATATGCGCACGCACGATTTCGCTACGATTTTTCCGGCGTTCTACGGCGAGCGTCTCAAGAAACTGGTGCCGAACGCCACCCTGATCTTCCTCGAGGCCACGGACGAGGTTCTGGCGCGCCGCTACTCCGAGACCCGCCGCCCTCATCCGATGGCCAAGGACCGCCCCATCCTCGAGGCGATTCAGGAGGAGCGTGCGGCGCTCACCGAGGTCAAGTCGCTGGCCGACATGGTCCTCGATACCTCCCAGTTCTCGGTTCACGAGCTGAAAGCGGAGGTGATGCGCCGCTTCCAGCTCGATGGCCATGAGACCAAGATGCTGATCACGGTGATCAGCTTCGGTTTCAAGTACAGCCAGCCCTACAACCTCGATCTGCTTTTCGACGTCCGATTCCTTCCAAATCCCCACTTCCAGGAGTCGCTCCGCCCGAAAACGGGCCTCGATCGGGAGGTCGTCGAGTTTCTCAAGGCGCAACCGGAGTACGGGACGTTCTACGGAAAGCTCAAGGACTTTGTCGACTATCTGGTCCCGCAGTATCAGCGCGAGATGAAGAGCTACCTGACCATCGGGATCGGCTGCACGGGCGGCAAACATCGCAGCGTAGCCATTGCTCAGCGACTGGGCGAGGATCTCGAGTCGCGGGGGCATACCGTCGAGATCGTTCACCGGGACTGCAGACGGTAAATCGTAGCTGGTAGTTGGTAGCTGGTTCCCGCCCAACCAGCTACCAGCTACATGTGTATCATTCCCCCGCAAATGATCGGCGCCCTCATCGTTACTCACGGAAATCTTGCCCACGAGTTACTCAACGCAGCAAAACAGATCGAGGCGGATGTCTCCGGAATCGAGGCAGTCCCTCTGGAGTGGACTGACAGCGTCGACGCGGCGCGGGAGAAGATCCGCCTGGCCCTCGAACGGGTCGGCGCCGATCGCGACGTCATCATCTTCACCGACATGTTCGGAGGCACGCCCAGCAACATCAGCCTCTCGTTTCTCGAGAAGGGGCGGGTGGAGATCATCACCGGGGTCAACCTCCCGATGATCGTGAAGTTCGCCACGGTCAAACAGGAACCCCGGGACGTTGGAACGCTGGCCCACATGATCAGTGAGAAGGGCGCGAAAGCCATTCGCGTTGCCTCTGAGTTCCTGACCACTGCGGGAGTGGGGTCTTGATTCACCGCGAGATCGAGATCAAGAACAAGCTCGGACTACATGCCCGTGCCGCCGCGAAGCTCGTGCATACCGCCGCCCGGTTCAAGGCCGACATCAAGGTGCGGAAGGGCGACGAAGAGGTCGACGGCAAGAGCATCCTGGGGATCCTTTTGCTCGCCGCCGGACGGGGGTCCACCATCACGGTCAAAGCTGACGGGGAAGACGAGCGGGAAGCCCTCGATGCGGTCGAGAAGCTCATCGAAGCAAAATTCGATGAAGTAGAATGACCACAAGGCCTTAGCCGTAAGGCCGTGGCCCATGCTGACCGACCGAGCCCCTCGAACCCAGACCCGATCCGACATTCGAACCTACAAGGGGATCGGTGTCAGCCCGGGGATCGCCATCGGCCGGGCGGTCATCGTCGAAAAGCGGGTCGCCGCGGTCTACCGGGTTCCTATCCGGGAGGAGGAAATTCCGGGCGAAGTGACCCGCTTCCTCGAATCGCTCGAGAAGACGCGAGAAGAGCTGCTGGTGCTCAAGGATAAGGTCAGCCGGTCCATGGGGGAGGAGTTCGCCTCCATCTTCGAAGCGCACGCCATGATCGTCAGCGATCCTTCGTTCGCCGACAAGGTCATCCAGAAGCTGGAGTCGGAGCAGGTGAACGCCGAATGGGCGCTGGCCGAGGTTCAGGAGGAGTACCAGGCCCGGTTCGCCAGCTTCGACGATGAGTATCTCCGCGAGCGGATGGCGGACGTCAAGGACGTAGCAGACCGGGTCCTGACTCACCTGTCCGGGATTGCTCATCACGATCTTGCCGAGATCAACCACGACATCATCATCATTGCGGACGACCTGACGCCGTCCGACGCGGTGCACTTCAACCGGCGCCCCATCGTCGGTTTCGCCACGGAGACGGGCGGCCGGACCTCGCACACCTCGATCATCGCCAAATCCCTCTTCATGCCGGCCGTGATTGGCGTGCCGAAGCTGACCAAGATCATCGACAACGACGAGCTCGTGATCGTCGACGGTTACGAGGGAACCCTGCTGGTCAACCCGACGCCCGCCATGATCTCCGAGTACCGGACCCGCGTCTCGCGCCACGAGGAGGCCGAAAAGGAGCTTCTCGAGAACAAAGACCTGCCGGCGATCACCAAAGACAACCGGAAGATCTCGCTCGTGGCCAACATCGAGCTGGTCGAAGAGCTCGACGATGCCATCAAGTACGGCGCCGAAGGGATCGGCCTTTACCGCTCCGAGTTCCTCTACATCTCAAAGAGCCCCGACCTGCCGACCGAGGACGAGCACTTTGCCGTGTACAAACGGCTGGTGGAGTCGACCGCGCCTCATGAGTGCGTCATCCGGACGTTTGATCTGGGCGGGAAGAAACTCGCTAAACAGATCATGGGAGGCAAGGAAGACAACCCGGTGCTCGGGATGCGTGGATTGCGTTTGTGCATGAAGCATCGCGACATGTTCAAAACCCAGTTGCGGGCGCTCCTGCGCGCCAGCGCTTTCGGAAGATTGAAGATCATGTTCCCGCTCGTCTCCGGGGTGCAGGAGCTCCGGCAGGTGAAGACGCTGGTGCGAGAGCTGAGGACTGAGCTCGACAACGAAGGTGTGGCGTACGACCACGAACTGCCGATCGGCATCATGATCGAGGTTCCGTCGGCGGCCTTGATTGCGGATCTTCTGGCGACCGAGGCGGACTTTTTCGCGATCGGAACGAACGACCTGATCCAGTACTCGCTGGCCATCGATCGATCGAACGAGAACGTCAGTTACCTCTACGAGCCTTTGCACCCGGCGCTGCTCCGCCTGATCCGCGGTGTGATCGAGGCCGGGAAGGAAGCCGGAATTCCGGTGGAGCTGTGCGGTGAGATGGGGGCCGATCCGATCTACGCCATCATCCTGCTGGGGCTGGGACTGGAGATCTTCTCCATGAACCCTTCCAGCATTCCGGTCATTAAGAACGTGATCCGGTCGGTGCGCTACCGCGACTGCCGCCGCATCGCTGAGATCGCCATGCAGAAAAAGACCGCTCAGGAGATCGAAGAGTTCATCATCGAAAGCGTGGCCATGCGGTTCCCGGAAGGACTGGTGCAGAAACAACCATGAGTCTCGATCATCTTTTTGAGCTGAAAGACATCCAGCACGTCCCCAAACCGTGGGGATACGAGTTGATTTTCGCCAGGACTGATCGCTACGTCGGGAAGATCCTGCATATCAACCAGGGCCAGACGCTGAGTCTCCAGTATCACGAGATTAAAGAGGAGACGCTCTTCGTAATGAACGGCGAGTTGATTCTCACCATCGAGTTCGACGGCGACCGGCGAGTCATTCCGCTGCGGAAAGGGGAGGCCTTCCACGTTCCCCCTCGCCTGATCCACCGGATGGAAGCGGTGATCGACACAGACGTGGTCGAAGCATCGACTCCGGAGCTCGACGACGTGATCCGCCTCGAGGATCGTTACGGGCGGCAGGGGACTTCGGCGCCATGAGAACCTCGCTTCTGCTCTGCGCGCTGACTCTTGCGTTGCCGCTCCTTCTCCGGGCGGAGGAACCAGCGAAGAAACCGACGTCCGAAGAGATGGTGACGGCCGCCCGGGCAGCCAAGGCAAACCGGAAGAAGCCGGCCGCGAAAGTCCTCACAAACGCCGACGTGAAAAAATCGAAGGCGAAGCTGATCGTCGTCGCAGGCCCGGCCCCCGCGGAAGACAAAAAGAGCGGGAACAACAACCTCACCTCGCTCGAGGAACAGGAGAAACGCCGGAAGCTGCGTCTGGCGACCGAGGAGGCGATTGGCGTCATCGACAAGAAAGTGGCGGGCCTCGAGCGTTCTGTCGAGGAGCTGGAGCAGCAGTACTACCGGGAAAACGATCCCAGCTACCGCGACTCGGTGATTCGAGATCGCTTCACGCAGGCCAGCCGGCAACTCGCTGACGCCCGGCGCGAGCTCGCTGATGCACGAGATGCACTGGACCGTCACGCCGCACCTTCGCCATGAGCGACACCTTCTTCATCGAAACCTGGGGCTGCCAGATGAACGACCTGGATACCCAGCGTCTGTCCGGCAGCCTCAGGCTTCGTGGATGGCGGCGCGTCCATGACCAGAAGGACGCCAGCCTGGTCCTCCTCAACACCTGCAGCATCCGCGAGACCTCGGAACAGAAGGTCTACTCCCGGCTCGGAGAGCTTCGCTTGCTCAAGGCGCAGTCCGGGATCCGCATCGGGGTGGCTGGCTGCGTCGCTCAGCAGGAAGGGGAGCGGATCCTCAAGCGCGCGCCGTGGGTCGACTTCATCATGGGTCCCGGCAACGTCGGTTACCTCGACGAGATCCTCGGGGGCGACAAGCGGGTGGCGGTGGACTTCCCTGAAGACCGTCGCTACGACTACGTCAGCATGGATCGCCCCTCCGCCACCAGGGCGCAGGTCACGATCATGGAAGGCTGCAACAAGAACTGCACGTTCTGCATCGTTCCGACGACGCGCGGGCGGGAGGCCTCCCGATCCTTCGACGAGGTGATTGCGGAGTGCCGCAACGCAGTCGAGGGCGGCCGCGTCGAGATCGAGCTTCTCGGTCAGACCGTGAACGCGTACAGATGCCACGTCAGCGGGCGTGACTTCGGCGCGCTGCTGTCCGGCGTGGCGGCCATTCGGGGGTTGCTGAGACTCCGTTTCATGACCTCGCATCCAGCCGAGGTGAGCGACAGCATGATCGCCGCGATGCGCGACCACGAGAACATCTCGCGCTATCTCCACTTGCCGGTCCAGTCGGGCTCTTCGACCGTGCTGCGAAGGATGAAGCGGCTGTACACGCGCGAGAAATACCTGGAAACCATCGGTCGCATACGGGCGGCTATCCCGGAGATCCAGCTTTCGACCGACATCATCGTCGGCTTTCCCGGCGAGACCGAGGCCGATTTCCAGGAGACCCTCAGCCTCATGGATGAGGTGCGATACGGCTCGCTGTACGCCTTTACGTATTCGCCGAGACCGGGGACGCCGGCCACGAAGATCGGAGAGCCGGTTGCCGGCGCCATCGCCTCGGAGCGCCTGAACCGGCTCTTCGAGCGACATGAGCTGGCCAAGCGGGCAACACTGGAGTCGTATGAGGGAAAGGTTCTGCCGGTCCTCTACGAGGGACCGAGCAAGAACGATCCACGCATGCTGGCCGGCAGGACAGACGATAATTGGGTGGTGAACTTCACGGGAGATCTCTCCACTCCGGTAGGCACGCTTGTCGGTGTGCGGATCGGCCAGGCGCAGCATCACACCCTGCGGGGGGAGGCCGTATGACCCAGCTCGTGGCGATGTCGATCAAGGGATTGATGCTCGATCCCGTTTCGAACTCTCCGATCGTGGTGCTCCGCGACGAAGAGGACAAGTTCTTTCTTCCCATCTGGGTGGGAATCTTCGAAGCCAACGCCATCGCCCTGCGGCTGGAGAATGTGTCCACGCCGCGCCCGATGACGCATGACCTTCTGCGCGACCTGATCTCTCAGCTTCATGCGCAGGTCACGCGGGTCGTGATCAACGATCTCCGCGACAGCACGTTCTTTGCGCAGATCCGCCTGACGACGCCGGGCGGCACTCTGGAGGTCGACGCGCGCCCCAGCGACGCCATCGCCCTGGCGCTGCGGACCGAGGCCCCCATTTTCGTGGCCCAGTCCGTTCTGGACCAGGCCCAGACCATCACCCCGGTGGGTGATCATGAGGACGACAAGGTCAAAAAGTGGTTCGACGAGCTCGGCCCCGACGATCTGGGCAAGTACAAGATGTGAGGGCGGTTGTCCGTTACAATCGGCTCAACGAATGATCATTACGGTCGCCAACCAGAAAGGCGGCGTCGGCAAGACCACGACGACCATCAATCTCGCCGCCGCTGTCTCGCAGAAAGGCTTCAGAACCCTCCTCATCGACCTCGACCCGCAGGCCAATTCGACGATGAGCTACATCGACCCGCGATCGGTCACGCGGTCGATGTACGACGTGATGGTCAGCGAGGAGGTGGAGTTCCGGGACGTGATCGTTCCGACAACCGTTTCGAACCTTTCCATCGCACCGTCGCGCATCTCGCTGGCCAAGCTGGAGTCGAAACTGATCGGAGAGATGGACGGACCTTACCGGCTCAAGGACAAGATCAAAGACGCCATCGCCGACTACGACTACATCTTCATCGACACGCCGCCCACGCTCGGCATGATCACGGTGAACGCCATGGTGGCCTCGAGCCACGTCCTGGTGCCGATCCAGTCCTCCTACTTTGCGCTGGAAGGGACCGATGACCTCCTGGAGACCATCGAGAAGATCAAGGCCCGTCCGAACCCGAACCTGCAGCTCATCGGCGTCGTGATCACCATGCACGACAAGCGCACTACCCTGGCCAAGGACATCCACGACCAGATCGGCCAGGTATTCGGCGACCGCCTCTTCAACACCATCATCACCAAGTCGATCCGTCTCGAAGAGAGCCCCGCCTACAAAGAATCAATCTTCACCTTCGCCCCAAAATCCAGCGGAGCGATGGAGTACTACTCGCTCTCGGAGGAGCTTCTCTCCCGTGTGTAGAGGGGGTCAGAGCTTTGCTATTTGCTTTTCAACGAAAGCAAATAGCAAAGCTCTGACCCCGTCTACACACTGAGGAATTGATTATGGCCATGAAACGAGGATTACCGGAGCGGCCGATGATGCGGCACGATTCGCATTATGTGGAGGAGCTGACCAAGCGCTCGGGGCGGAACATCGGATCGATGATCCCGCTCTCCATGCTCGAGGCGAATCCGGAGCAGCCGCGGACGAACCTCGGGAACATCGAGGAGCTGGCAGCCTCGGTGCGCGAAAAGGGGGTGCTCGAGCCGATCCTGGTGCGCAGCATTGCCCCGAACCGGTATCAGATCATCTCCGGCGAGCGGCGTTTCCGGGCGGCTACCCTGGCCGGTCTGGACGAGATTCCGGCCATCGAGTTCGACGTCGACGACAAAGAAACTATCGAGATCGCGCTCATCGAGAACATCCAGCGCAAGGACCTGACCGCGTTCGAAGAGGCGGAAGGGTTCCAGCTCCTGCAGCAGAAATTCGGCTACACCCACGAAAAAATCTCCCAGGTCATCGGGAAGTCGCGGACCACGATCACAGAGACACTGCTCATCAACGAGATTCCGGACCGGATCCGAGCCATGTGCCGGGAGGCGGGAATCTCGAACAAATCGGTGCTGGTGCAGATGGCGCGGGCGGGATCGGAAGAGGCGATGGAGCAGGTCGTCCGGGCGGTGGCTGCCGGGGACACCCGCGCCGAGGTCCGGAAGCAGACCGCCACGAAACCGAAGCCGGCGAAAGCGGGGCGTCCGAAGAACTTCACCTTCAATCTGAAGGACAAATCGCTTCCGTTTACGCTGAATCTGGCCTTCCGCAAGCCGAATGTCGACCGGAGCGAGGTCATTGACGCGGTGCGGGAGCTGCTGAAGCGGCTTGAAGCGGAGTAAGCCAGGCGCGCGGCGTATTTAACATAATCTATCTTATGGGACTCTGAGGAAATCCTCACCCGCTGATGAAAATCCTCACCCGCTACATCCTCAAGGAGTTGATCGGCCCGACCCTTCTCGGCCTGGCGTTCTATACCTCGATCATCGTCATGCAGAAGCTTTTCGACCTGACCGGGATGATCATCCGCCGGTCTCTGGCCGCCGAGGACGTCGGAAAGCTACTTTGGCATTCCCTTCCGAATATCGTCGTGCTCACGTTGCCCATGTCGCTGCTTTTCGGGGTGCTGATCGCCGTCGGACGGCTTTCCTCAGACTCCGAGATCATCGCCATGCGGGCGCTCGGGATCTCGACGCGGACCATTTACCTCCCGGTTTTCGTCTTCAGCTTTGCGATGTTCCTGCTCAATGTCTACCTGATCAATTTCGTCACCCCACAGGGAAATGCCCAGCTCAAGTCGCTCCAGGTGGACCTGCTGACCTCGTCGGTTGAAAAGGAGATCAAGCCGAGGGTCTTCTACGACGAGTACGAAAACCTCACAATTTACGTGAACGATGTCGACCGGCGGACCGGGCAATGGAAAGGAGTCTTTGTGGCCGACAGCCGGGTCGCCGACCCTGAGGCCGGCACTACTCCGCAGGACATCATCAACGAGGCCCGGCGCCTGCAGGACGCGGATGCCGATGACAGCTCTCCGCTGGCACGCTCCGGCCAGCGGGTGATCGTCGCGCAAACGGGGACCCTGGCGGCCCTCAAACCCTCCAATGAGATCTGGATGAACCTCAGGGACGCCGGAACTCACGTGTGGGACCCGCGAAGACCCGATCGCTACGACCTGAACAGCAACAGGTCGCAGCGCCTCCTGGTGGCGGACACCGTTTCCTCGTTCCTTCTGAACCAGGGTGCTGCCCGTTCGCTCCGGGAAATGACGTTGCCGGAGCTCCTGCGCGCTGCCCGACTGTCCGACCAGCGCGACCCGGTCACTCACAACCTGGCCTGGGTCGAGATCCACAAAAAGTTCGCGCTCCCGTTCGCCTGCGTGGTCTTTGGAATCCTCGGCCTGCCGCTGGGAATCACAAACCGCCGGGGCGGTAAAAGCTCAGGTTTTTCTTTAAGTATTGCGATCATCGTCTTTTACTACGTGATGATCAACAACGGCGAGCACCTGGCCGCGAGCGGAAAGATTCTCCCCTTCTTCGGGATGTGGTCCGCCAACATCCTCCTCCTGTCCCTCGGCATCTACCTCCTCATCCGGGCGAACCGTGATGCGGGAGCGGGGCGTTCCGAAGCGGGCCTGGTGCGGCGGGTTCAGCGATTCGCCACCTCTCTCTTCAGCAAGCGTAGAGGCGGTGAGCCGGTGGTGGTCAGCGAGGAAGGACCCTCGCTCCTGAGCCGCCTCGACATCACCTTTCCAAACATCCTGGACCGCTACATCCTGCGGGAGTTCCTGAAGGTTTTGCTGCTGGTCCTGGTTTCGGTGATGGCGCTCTTCATCATCATCGACTACACGGAGGTCGCCCGTGATGTCCGGGAGAACGACATCTCGCTGCAGACCCTGATCGCCTACTACCGGTTTCTCGTTTTTCAGGTCCTGAACTGGACGCTGCCGATCTCTGTCCTGGTGGCCACGCTGGTGA
>Ga0136612_10000861_pt1 | contig 12090 bp, 13 predicted proteins | sample AntDryUQ224A2306_2_FD_106644 | JGI IMG/M metagenome (GOLD analysis project Ga0136612, IMG submission 106644) | Polar desert sand microbial communities from Dry Valleys, Antarctica - metaG UQ224A (23.06) | ecosystem: Environmental > Terrestrial > Soil > Desert | place: Antarctica: Dry Valley...
ATCGACCCAGAGGAACGTCCCGCTGCCGCCGAAGTGACCGAATGTCGTCGGCGAGGTGAGTGAGCCCGACCAGTGACCGGCCTTGTCGCCTTTGAGCTCGACCCCGAGACCCCAGTCGAGCGGCGAGAAGCGCCCGAAGTCGGGCAACACGCCGTCGAGGCCGGGGAACTGGACTGCGGTCATTTCGGCGTGCGTCTCGGCTGCGACGAGGCGCGGCCGCAAGAGCTCACGGCCGAGCGCGAGCACGTCCGCGAGACACCCGTGCATGCCTGCGCCGGGATGGCCGGACGGATCGAGCTCGATCGCGAGCGGCTCGACGACCGCCTCGCGGGCGTACCGGGCGAACGGCATCTCGGCCACCGCGGCGAGCTGGTCGGCAACGATCCGGAAACCCTCGTTCGAGTAGATCCGGCGCCTACCCGGCGGTGCGATCGGCGTCTCACCCTCGAACGGCAGCCCCGACGCGTGCGCGAGCAAATGGCGGACAGTCGATCCGGGCGGGCCGGCCGGCGCGTCGAGCTCGACGACTCCCTCCTCGGCGGCGACGAGTACAGCCAGTGCCGTCACGGGCTTGGAGAGAGACGCGAGCCGCACCGCACGAGCGACATCGCCGTGCGACGCGATCACGCCGTCGGCGCTCGTTACCCCGCCCGCGGCGAACGGCACGTCCCAGCCGTCGATCTGTTCAAGCGCCCGCACGCGCGGCGATACTAGTGGTCGCATGGAGCGCCGACTCGTCACCGGACACTCGCCGTACGAGGCTGTCGCCGGGTTCTCGCGCGCGGTCGTCGCCGGTGACCGAGTCCACGTCTCCGGGACGGCGCCGATCCCTGTCGACGGCTCGGCCCCGCCGGCCTCCGCCTACGATCAGGCGACGCTCTGCCTGCAGATCATCGGCGAGGCGCTCGAGCGTGCGGGATCGGGTCTGGAGCACGTCGTCCGGACGAATCTGTTCATCACGGATCGGCAGCACTGGCCCGAGGTGTCCCGCGCACACGGGGAAGTGTTCGGGCAGATCAGGCCGGCCGCGACCTGCGTCGTCACCGTGTTGCTCGACCCTGCGTGGAAGGTCGAGATCGAGGCCGAGGCGTCGGTGCCGTGAGCGAGACGCAAGTCGTCCCTGCCTCGATCACGGGCCTGGAGCACGCGCCACGCGCGAGCGTCCTCGACCACAGATTCGGCTCCAGCCCGCAGTACACGCTCGGCGTCGAGGAGGAGTACATGCTCCTCGATCCGACGAGCTTCGACCTGGTCCAGCACATCGAGACGATGATCGAGGCGATCGAGGGAGACGAGCTCGCGGAGCGGATCAACCCCGAGCTGATGCAGTCGGTGCTCGAGATCGCGACGCCCGTGTGTCGCACCGCCGGCGATGTGCTCCGCGAGCTGACGACGCTGCGCAGCTACGTCACGGGGGTGGCCAAGAGCAAGGGCTTCCGGATCGGATCGGCCGGAACCCATCCGTTCAGCCTCTTCGAGCGCCAGCGGATCACGGCCAAGGATCGCTACCACGCGCTGATCGACCAGCTTCAGTATGTAGCGCGCCGCGAGCTGATCTTCGGGATGCACGTGCACGTCGCGGTCGACGGCCCCGACAAGGCGATCCAGGTCGTGAACGGGCTGCTACCGCACCTCGCCCCCCTGCTCGCGCTCTCGGCGAGCTCGCCGTTCTGGCGCGGAGAGGCAACCGGGCTCGCTTCGAGCCGTCAGATCGTCTTCTCTGCGTTTCCCCGCTCGGGTCCCCCGCCGCGGTTCCGCGATTACGAGGACTACGCCGAGGTGGTCGGCCAACTCGAGCGCACGGGCTGCATCGCCGACTACACGCACATCTGGTGGGACATCCGCCCGCACCCGAAGTGGGGGACCGTCGAGGTGCGGATCTGCGACGCGGTCACGCGTCTCGAGGACGCAGTTGCGATTGCTGCGTACTGCCAGGCACTCGTCAAGCAGCTGTCCGAGCGCTACGACGCGGGCCAGGCGATTCCGACCTTCCACCGGATCCTGACGAGCGAGAACAAGTGGCTTGCCGCCCGCTACGGGCTCGAGGCGCCCGTGATGGATCTGGCAACCGGCCGCCGCGTTCGTGTTCCCGTCGCAAAACTCATCCGCCGGACGCTCCGCGAGCTCGAGCCGCATGCACGGGAGCTCGGCTCCGAACGTGAGCTCGAAGGCATCGCCGCGCTCCTCGGACGTGGCAACTCGGCGGAACGTCAGCTCCGCGTCTGGGGCGCCAATCGCGACATCATCGAGGTCGCCCGCGCGATCGCCGAAGCGACCGAGCGGGTAGGTCCGGAGTAGCGTTCAGGCGACCGGCGAGCGCTTCACCACCACGCGGTAGACGCGCGCGTCGATTGTCGCGAGCGTGCCCACGCCCGGCTGTGCGATCCTCAGCGTGCGACCGTTCGGGTCGACCGACAGGCGAGCGCGCCCGAGTCCCTGCTGTACGGCGCCTCGCCACGGCAGCTCGATGCAGATCGCCTTCCGACCGACGGTGTCGAGCGCATGGATGAACGCCGTGCCTGCGTCGTTGCGGTAGAGCGTGTACGCGAAGCGCCCGCTCCGGCTCGTCGCACGCGTCATCGCGAGGCCGCTCATCGTCGCGACGCCCTTCTCCGCGATTGCTCGTGGCAGGAGGCGCCCGGTCTCGAGATCGACGGCGCGCACGCGATACCGAGCTCCGTCGGCGGTCAGGTACTCGACGACGAAGAGCGTCTTCGCGTCGGGCGAGAGCGCGTCGAACGAGAACGACCCCTGCAGCGTGACGGTCTCGACGGTACGCATGCCCGGCACGCGAACGATCGAGAATCGCGTCTCTCCTTCGGCCTCACGCGGGCCGGGGAACGACGCAAGCACGAGCAACCGCCCGTCCTTGGAGAGACCTGCGGTCGTTCCGTCGAACGCGACGATCGGGACACCTGCGATCCCGGCCACCGAGCCGTAGCGGAGGACGCGTCCATCGCGAATCCGAATCGCCGCAAGTGTCGTCCGGGTGCCGTCGGGCAGTGCGACGTACCTCACCGCATCATTCGCCTTGATGCCGTCCCAGCCGGTGAGCACGCCGGGAGACGGCCCGCCGCCTGCGCCCACGGCGGTGGGCACGGCCAGTGCTCCCAAGATCAGCGTGAGTACGAAACCAGTTTTCATCGGTGTCCTCCCTTGTTCGAGCTCATCTCGAATACACCGCTGCGCAGGCGTGCGTTCCGTGTCACGCCGACACCACGAAGCACGCGTCGTGGGCGGCGCGGGCGACCTGTCGCACGTGCCGAACGCGGCCGGCTGTATCCAGCACCGCGACCGTCCCTCCGTCGAGCGACGGCGTGATCAGCCGCTCCGAGCCGACCGACGAACCAACCGTGACGTTGTACGAGCCGAGCGGCACGCGCGTGCGCCGGAGCAGCGCCCCGTCGCGACGGTGGACGCGCACGACCCCGTCGTCGCCGCTCGCGACGAACGCGCGCTCACGGGTGAACGCGATGTGCTGCGGCGGCGCGTCTCCGTCGTGGAGGCGCGGAGGCTCGCGACCGGGCCGGTACACGGCGATGCTCCGCTCGGAGCCGGACGTGACCCAGACCGAGCCCCAGGGCGAGAAGGCGACGTCGTGGGCGAGCCACGGCGGAGCGAACGTCCGCACGAGCCGCGGCCGACGTGCATCGCGCACGTCGAGCACTGCGATCCGCTCCGCCTTCGTCCCGAGCGCCGTCCAGAGCGTCGCGCCGTCCGGGCTGATCCCGATGTGCCGCGCCGGACCGGGCACCGACGTCCGTCGGAGGATGCGGCCACGGACGAGATCGAGCGTGACGACCACCTCGCTGCCCGAGTCGGTCACGTACGCGATCGCCTCGCTGCCGCCGTAGAAGTCGAGCGGGCCGCGCACGGCGGTGTACCGCGGCTGCTCGAAGCCTGCGATGACGCGGCTGACCTCGAGCTCGACGCCGTCGATCACGGAGACGAGGCCATGCTCGGTGTGCGCGACGACCGCCTGACTCGCAAGACGGCTCTCGATGCTGCGCGGCCCAGGCTCCGTCCGGATCCGGGCGATCGTCTTGCCGGTGCCGAGAAGCACCGCGGCGACGTGGGCTTCCACGTCGGCCGTGACCAGGGCGAGCGGCGTCCCACCTCGACGGGCGGCCCCTGAGAGCCGCGCTCCGGGGCCGAGCGCGAGCGGCGCAGCCACTGCCGCGAGGACGAGCTCTCTGCGTCTCATACACGATCTACGGCGCGTGGAGCCCGAGAGGTCCGGGACCTCTCGTCGAGTACACGACGTAGATCGTGTGTGGACCTCTCGGGGCGAGTCCGTCGTACAGTCGTCAGGTGGCGAGACGGCCGCGCGACGACGGTGCCCTCGTGCGCGACGCCCAGCGCGGGGCGGAGGACGCGCTCGAGCAGCTCTTCCGCCGTCACTGGGGACAGGCACAGCGGGCCGCCTACCTTGTCGTCCACGACGCAGCCGCTGCCGAGGACATCGCGCAGGAGGCGTTTCTCGCAGCCGTACGTCACCTCGACCGCTTCGATCGACGGCGGCCGTTCGCGCCCTGGTTGCATCGCATCGTCGTCAACCGGGCGATCGACTGGTCGCGGGCACGGGCGCTGCGCGCCGAGACCGGCATGGTGGACTCTCCTGCGGCAGACACCACCGAGGGGCTCGGTGACGAGCTCGCGGGGGCAATCGGGGCTCTGCCGGTGGAGCAGCGCGGCGTGATCGTCCTGCGTCATCTCCTCGGCTACACACCGGGGGAGATCGCGGGGCTCCTCGAGCTCCCGCGCGGCACCGTCAACTCGCGCTTGCGCCGCGGTCTCGACACCCTCGGAGAGCACCTCGAATGAGGCACCGGCTCGGGCGGATCGAGGTGCCGGGGGCCGGCGAGGCCGAGGAGCGAGCGCTGCGTGTCACAAAGGCGGCGTATGCCCAGCGTGAGCCTGTCGCCCGTGTCTCGCGGGGGCGCCGGCCCGGCATCGCGCTCCTCGCCGCGGCTGCGGTCGTCGGAGCCGCGTTCACACCACCCGGCCGCGCGGTCGTCGACGAGATGCGCGAAGTGGTCGGCGTCGAGCGCACACAGCCCGCTCTGTTTCGGCTCCCCGGCCCCGGCCTGCTCCTCGTGAACGGGGACGGGGGGACATGGATCGTCCGGCCAGACGGAGCACGACGGCGTCTCGGCCGCTACCGGGAGGCCTCGTGGTCGCCGTACGGCAAGTTCGTCGTCACCACGCGGTCCAACGAGCTGCGAGCCCTCGAGCCGGGTGGCAGCGTGCGCTGGTCGATCGCTCGACCCGCGCCTCGAGCCCCTCGCTGGAATGGAACCCGGACGGATACGAGGATCGCGTACAGCGATCGCTCCGGCCTGCGAATCGTGGAGGGTGACGGCACGGGCGACCGCCTGATCGCTCGCGCAGCGACCGGCCCGGTCGCGTGGCGACCCGGCTCGGTTCGCGAGCTTGCCCATGCCTGGGCCGGCGAGGTGAGGCTCCTGGACGTCGAGACCGGCCAGGTCCGCTGGAGTCGGAACCGCGAGATCGACGAACCCGTGCGGAGCCTGCTCTGGTCGAGCGACGGCAAGCGGCTACTCGTGCTCTCCGAGCACGCGTTGCGCGTCTACGACGGTCGCGGGAGGCTCGTCGGCCGTGACGACCCCTCCGACGGGACGACCGACGCCGGCGCCGTCTTTCTCCCCGGCCGTCACGCCGTCGCCGTGCTCAGGGTGCACGGCGCGCAGAGCACGGTGTCCCTCCTCGACACGGGCAGGACGCTCTTCAGCGGGACGGGACGCTTCGGTCAGCTCGCCGCTTCCCCCGACGGCCGCTGGCTGCTGGTCACCTGGCCGACCGCAGATCAATGGGCCTTCGTGCGGCTCGACGGCCCACGCCGGATCCGGGGGGTCTCGAGCATCTCGACCCAGTTCGACTCACGTGGCTTCCCGCGCGTCGAGGGTTGGTGCTGTCCGCCGCAGTAGTGTCAACGTCATGCTCGAAACCGGCGACTCCGTTCCAGACGTCTCGGTGTGGCCCGGCCCGCTCGCCGAGCCGACCCCGCTGCTGGACGCGATCGCAGGCGGCGGGCCGGCCCTGCTCTGCTTCTATCCGTTCGACTTCTCCCCCGGCTGAACGAACGAGTTTCGGCACCTGCGGGACAGGGGCGACGATCTGCGCGGAGCGGGGATCCGAGTATTCGGGATCTCGCTCGACAGCCCGTGGTCGCAGCGCGCGTTCGCGGAGTCACTCGGGCTCGGCGACACGGTGACGATGGTGTCCGACCGGCTCGGTGAGGCCGCGCGCGGCTTCGGCGTCCTCGGCGAGCTCAACGGGCTGCCGCGCGCCGAGCGCAGCGTGTTTCTCGTCTCGGATGAGACGGTCGTCGCGTCGTGGTGGCTCGGGCGCGAGTTGCCGGACGTGGAGGCGATCGTCGCGGCTACGCAGTCGGCCGAGATGTCTAACCCGCCTCGAGGGTGAGTCGGAGACCCAGTCGGTCGAGGACACCTTCGGCAGGGCCGTGATCGGCGGGATCGGGCGTGCGCGGGCCGGACCCCCGCGACCGTCGGGCCGCACCGATGCGGCGTAGATTCAGCGGCGTGCGCATGGGGACAAGCCACGCACGGTCCTCACCGCGCCGGGCCCGGTTCGTCCTGCTCGGGCTCGTGGTCTACGCATCGTGCGCTCTGTGGGCGACCTGGCCCGCGATCCGACACGTCGACGACCACTACCTCGCGCGGCCGGCTGCCGGTTACGGCGAGGCCGCCGCCGGCGATCATCTCCAGCTGGGCTACGCCTTCTGGCTCGTCGGCCACCAACTCGCGCGCAGCGCATCGCCGCTCGACGACCCCTATTCGTTCAGACCGGCGGCTGAGGCGCCGCCGAATCTCCAAGGCTGGCTCCTCGGCCTCCCGTACTGGCCGCTCCGGGCGTCGTTTGGTGATGTGTTGGCGTACGACCTCGTCGTCCTGCTCTCGTTCGTCGCGGCCGGCGGGCTCGCGTGCTGGTGGCTTCGCTCGCTTGGACTCCACCCGCCGGCGTCGTTGCTCGGTGGCCTGATCTTCGCGCTGATGCCGTACCGGGTGGGGCAGTCGACGGGTCATCTCCTCGGGCTCGTCGCATTTCTCCTCCCTGCGCTCCTGCTCGCGCTCGAACGTCGCCGCTTCGTTCTTGCGGCGCTCGCCCTCGCCGCGATCCCGTTGTCGGGCCAGCTGCACCTCGCCCTCGGTGCGATCCCACTCGTTCTCGGCTACGCGTGGGCGCGCCTTCCCCGCGCCAACTGGTGGAAGGGGGGCGCGGTCGCGCTCGCCGCGGTCGGCGCCGGATTGCTAGTGGAGCGCTCGGTGATCTCCGGATCGATCGGCGCCACTCGCTCGTTCGCGCAGGTCGAGCGCTACTCGGCGGAGCTGTCCGACTTCGTGACGCGAGACGTGGGCTCCGGTGTCGAGGAGCTCGTGTTCCTCGGCTGGGCGACGCCGCTCGTTGCGACTGCCGGGCTCTTGGCCGCCCGCCGGCTCGGAGACGGGCTCGCGGCTGCACTCGGGCTCGCAGCGCTCCTCCCGTCCCTGCTCGCGCTCGGCACCAACCTGCCCGGGTACGCGTTTCTGTGGCGAACGCTTCCGGGGCTGGGCTCGACCCGGGTTCCCGAGCGCCTGATGCCGATCGCCTGCCTCGCGATCGCCGCGCTCGCCGCGATCGCACTCGAGTCGGGCGGAAGGGCGCTTGTGTTGAATCAACACAAGCGGCTTTGGCCTCCGGCGAGCGTCGCCGCTGCGGGAGTGATCGGAGTCCTGCTCGCGCTCGATCTCCGCGTTCCCGTGTTCGGTGCCGTCGCGGCGGACACGCCGAGCGCAGCGTACGCCGCGATCCGCGGCGAGGGGCGCCTGCTCGAGCTCCCCGTCTTCAACCCGGATGTCCACTACGGCAGCGTCTACCTCGGCTATGCACGTCAGAGCCCCCGCGAGCGCCCTCAAGGGTATTCGACACTCGCTCGACCGGAGGCTGACCGGCAGGCGCGAATGCTGCGCCGCCTCTCGTGCGGTCGAGGCACGCTTCCCGAGACGCTCGGCATCCGCTTCGTGGCCGTGCACCGGGGGCTCTACGGGCAGAGCAGATTGTTCGGCGCCCACTGCCCCGGTGCGGCGGAGCGTGCGCTCCGCACGGCTGGTTGGCAGCTCCTCAGCCGCGACGGCCAGATCCGTGTGTACCGGCGATGATCGCTCGCGGTTGGCAACCCGGACGATCGGGTAGCACGAGACGAGTCAACGAGCGAAGGGAGCGATCGTGTCCGGTCTGGGAACGCTGATCCACGGCTCCAAGGGCCACCCGCTGCATCCACCGCTGACCGACGCTGCGATCGGGGCGTACACGGTGGCCGCGGTGTTGATCGTCGTCGGCGCGCTCGGGTTCATGGAAGACGCGACGGGAAAGGGAGCGTGGCTCGCCCTCCTCGTCGGGCTCGGGGCGAGCGCGGCATCCGCGCTCACGGGTCTCGCCGATCTGCTCACGATCGACCGCGACTCGCCGACGTTTCGCACGGCTGCCTACCACGGGCTCGTGATGAGCGCGGGGACGGTGCTCTTCGTGCTGGCGGCGATCTTCCAGTACGACGGGTTTCACGACGGCCGGGTGACCGGGGCAGGGCTCGTGTTCGTGCTCGCCGGCTTCGCGACGCTCGCCGTCGGTGGCTGGCTCGGGGGGACGGTCGTCTTCGTCCACGGGATGCGGGTGGAGTCCGAGCCGCAGCTGCCGACGCGCGAGGCTGCCAAGCCGTAGCGCCTACATGCCCATCGAGTGGTTGCTACCTGTCGATTTGCAGGCATTTCTTGTCGCGTCCACGCGCTATGTCAACACCGAGTCCTCACTGGGGGACGCCGATACGGCCGGCACTCGGGTCTGGGCCATCGGCGTCCGCCGCCTCGAGGACGACCGGCCGAGCTGCTCCCTTCCTTCAGGAGCCAGCAGCAGCCGGGCGACCCCGAAGGCTTGCGGGAGCGCCGCCCGGCGGGCGAGTGGGCGTTAGGCATTGCAACGGCCGAGGCCCCGCGGGCCTTTCCGTTCGTGGTGCGTGGTCGCTTGCAGCGCCCCATCCGCGTTCAGCCGGTGAGGACCGGCGTGCCGACGACGCGTTCCTGCGGGTCGATCGGCCCGAGGTTCTCGACGATCTCGAAGCGGCCGGCTCGGGCCTGGGCGATGTACATGTTCAGGCGCGCGTGGTGCTGGCCCGGCACCATGACCGCAGGCCCGCCGGGGCCTTCGGCGATCTGCGCGTGGTCGAGGGCCGCAATCACGTCCTCCTGCGTGAGCGAGCCTGCCTCCTGCACCGCGGCGGCCCAGAGACGCAGCCCGCGGTACAGGCCTGAGCACGCGCTGCCGCCCGTGAACTTCGCATCGCCGGGGTAGAGCGCGTCGTACTGGGCAAGGAGCTTCTTGCTGAACGGGTCGCGGACGTCCTGGTAGTAGTCGAGGCAGCCGTACAGCCCCTCGACGTGGGCGGCCGGAACCATGTTCAGGAAGTTCTCGTCGAAGTACGTGCAGATCAGCTGTCCGCCGCTGCTCGTGAAGCCGGCGTCGTAGAGCTGCTCGAAGAAGGGCGTGACCCCGGGCGGCACGATCGTGTTGAACACCGCGTCCGCGCGGCTCGCGGCGATCCTCTCGACCGTCGCCCGGTAGTCCGTGTGGTCGAGCGGGTAGTACTCCTCGCCGACGATCGACCCGCCGTTGGCCGTGACGACCTCGCGGACGCGCGCATTCAGCACGTGCGGCCAGATGTAGTCGGCAGACGGCAGGTAGAACGTCTTCGCGCCCGTTCGTTCCATCAGCCACGGGATGAACGGGTCGACCTGCTGCGCCGGCCCCGGGCCGGTGCAGAAGATGAGCGGATCCGACTCCTGCCCCTCGTACCGCTCGGGATAGATGTAGAGCGTCTCGCCCTCGATGACGACCGGACCCTTGATCGCTTGCCGGGTCGAGCTGTAGATGCCTCCGAAGACGACGTCGACCCGATCGACCTCGACGAGCTTCCTCGCCTTGACGGCCGCGACCTCGTCGTCCGTCGCACTGTCCTCGACGTGCAGCTCGAGGTGCCGTCCCAGCAGGCCGCCGTCGGCGTTGAGGTCGTCGACGACCATCCTGGCCACGTTGGCGTTGGCGAGCCCGACGAACGAGAGCGGGCCTGTCTGGTCTGCGATCAGTCCTACCTTGATGTGGTCAGTGGCGGCGGTTGGTGATGTTGCCATGGTGTCCCTGCCTCCCTTTCGAATGGTGTTGTCGGTGCTACGACCAGAACTCGTCCCAAGCGTGGAGGTCATAGAAGTGCTCGCGGCCGTCCACGATCCGGCCGTTCTCGAGCTCGAAGACGATGCAGCAATAGACGTCCAGCCGCTTTCCGTCTCGCTCGGCGACGTTGTGGTGGATCCCGATCACGCGGCCGTCCTCATCCGCGAGCACGCGCTTCAGATCGGCCCTGAACGTGCCGCCCGTCCGACGACGTAGCCGGCGAGCGGGCTCCAGCCCGGGGTGTGCCATGAGACGTTGTCACCGAAAAGCTCGGCGAGCGTCGTCAGATCGCCCTGTTGAACGCCTCGTAGCCGCGGCGGACGATCGCAGCGTTCCCCGGCATAACCTCCTCCTGTCGTGGGTCGCGGGCGACTAGGCGTCGAAGCGGCCGACGAGCTCCGTCACCTGCGGCCTGTCCTTGTGCCCGGCCTCCTGCATGATCGACGGCACCTCGGGATCGGAGGCGAATTTCTTCCAGCCGTCCAGGTCCCAGTCGAAGATGGCCCAGACCCGGTCTTCCTCGTTCGGGTCGCGGAAGACGGTCGAGCCCTTCGAGCCGTGCAGCTTGCGCTTCTCGGCGCCTGCCGTCGAGTAGATCTTCACGAACCGGTCGAGGTCCTCGACCGTCGTCGTTGCCAGAATCATCTCGTCCTCCTTTTGAGTTGCGCGTCACCCGACGCGATCGAGGACGAGTCTGCGCCCGGCGGGCCGAGCCCGCATCGGGCGAACGCCCTATCGCCCCACGAGGTCGCGCTCGAAGGCCCAGACGGTCGCGGCGGCGCGGCTGCGGACGCCAGCCTTCCGGTACACGCGCTCGACGTGATGCCCGACGGTCTTGGCGGAGATGCCGAGCTCCTCTGCGATTGCCTGGTTCGACTGCCCGAGCACGAGCGCGAGGAGGACCTCCAGCTCGCGGTCGGTCAGCCCGCCCGGTAGCTCGCGCGGCTGCTTGGGGACGCGGTGGCCCGCGGCGGCGAGCACCGCATGGACCGCCTCGGGATCGAGCCGCCCCTCCTGTGCCTCGCGCGCCAGCTCCGCCTCCGCGGCCGCCGGCTCGAGCGCCGGCCGGTACGGCCTCGCCTCGCGCATGGCCACGTAGCAGTCCGCGGCGGCGAGGATGCGAGCCGTCCTGTCGAGCGTCGACCCGCGCAGGCCGTGGTGGTAGCCGGAGCCGTCGATCCGCTCGTGGTGGGAGCCCGCCAGGAGGCCGATCGGGGCGAGCGCAGTCGACTGCGCGAAGGCGCGCTCGGTGAAGTGCGGGTGGAGCCGCACGCGCTCCCACTCGCCGAAGCCGAGGGGGCCGCGCTTCTCCCAGATCGCGTTCGAGACGCCGACCCGGCCGAGGTCGGCCGCGAGCGCGGCGTGCCGCAGGAACGCGACGTCCTGCGCCGGCAGGCCCAGGCGCCAGGCAGCTGCCTCCGCGAGGTCGGCCACGCTGGTCGAGTGCTCGCGGAGCCAGGGCGACTTGAGACCGGTGAGCGCGGCGAAGGCGGCAAACCCGGCGTCGATGCCGTCTCCGAAGAGGCGGGCCTGGGGGAAGGGCTCGCTCTCGAGCGCGTGCTCCCACATGCGCGTGTCGTCCAGCTCTGCGCACACGTCGTCGAAGTCGCGCGCGGCGAGCTCGGCCAAGCGCGGATCGTAGGCCGCGCCTGCCCGGCGCTCGAGGACGGCGCGCGCGTCGTCGGAGCCGGCGGCGGTGAGGAAGAGCGAGTAGTCCCGCGCCACGTGGAGTAGGCGCGCCGGGAGCGGGAGCGTCTCGCCGCCGACGTCTCTCGGCATGCCCTTCCCGTCCCAGCGCGCGAAGACGTACTCGAGCGCCGCCTCGATTCCCCGGCCGAGCCCGAGCCA
>Ga0136612_10000862_pt1 | contig 12090 bp, 11 predicted proteins | sample AntDryUQ224A2306_2_FD_106644 | JGI IMG/M metagenome (GOLD analysis project Ga0136612, IMG submission 106644) | Polar desert sand microbial communities from Dry Valleys, Antarctica - metaG UQ224A (23.06) | ecosystem: Environmental > Terrestrial > Soil > Desert | place: Antarctica: Dry Valley...
CCGCGGCGAGGACACGCTCGAGGCCGAGCATCAAGCCGTACTCGACCTGCCAACGCGTCGAAGGGATCCGGCGGCCGGTCCCGATCTCGAGGAGGGCATCGTCGAGCGCAGCACGCCGAGCTGTTCCCGGGGCAAGCGCGACTGCTGGATCCTCGCCTGGGTGGAGGAATGGCTCGCCGAACCAGCCTTCGGCACGGAGCACGGCCGCCTGCAGATTCTCGGCCTGCTCCGACGATGTCGGGATGATGATGGATTCCTGCATCTGCGCAGCGAGGGCTCGACCCTGCTGCTCTCCTTCTAAGGAGTCGGGATGCCCTGGTTCCGAACCGGAGGGCGTTGTCCGACGTCCCGAACTGTAGCGCAAGCTCGGCGCTCGGTGTTACCCGTCCTGGCTTTCTAGGCGGCGGGCTCGCCGGCCGCCCTCGAGGCGAGCCGCCTCCCCGAGACCCGTTCGGAGATGCCTTCGTCGTCGAGGTATCTCGTGATCCCACCGCGGAAGAAGGGAAAGCCGGCACCCAGGATCAGACAGCCGTCGAGCTCGGCTGCCGATCCGACGACCCCCTCGTCGAGCAGGCGGCGCGACTCGTCCGCGAGCGCCTCGAGGATCGCGGTGTGGATCTCGTCCACGGTCTTCGGCGTTCCACCGGTCACGACGATCTCCATGCTGCCGTCGGCAAGTCCCTGCAGCGCCGACGAGAGCGGGAACCGATCGGGATAGGCGTCGTGGAGCGTGTGCAGGACGTGGTTTGCGACCTTGGGGCCGACAAGCGCGAGCAACGTCGAGGGCGGCATCGGCAGACCGATTCGGAGCGCGGCCTCGTCGGTTTCCTCGATCGTCGAGCCTGACTCGAGCGCCTGCATCGCGACCGACGACTGGCGTGTGAGCAGCCGGTTGACGACGAATGCGGGAGCGTCGGCGACGAGCACTCCTCGCTTGCCGAGCTTCCGCGTCACGTCCCACGCGGTCGCCAGCGTGACGTCGTCGGTCACAGGCGTGCGCACGATCTCCACGAGCGGCAGCACCGCGACGGGGTTGAAGAAGTGCATCCCGACGAGTCGCTCGGGATGCGTCAGCCGCTCGCCCATCGCCGTCACCGAGAGCGACGACGTGTTCGTGACGAGCACGCACTCGTCCGACACGACCGGCTCGACCGCGGCGAACACGGCCCGTTTCACGTCGAGCTCCTCGAAGACGGCCTCGAGTACGAGCTCGCAGCCGGTGTACGCCGCGGCGCCAGCGCCACCGGTGACGAGGCTGCCGAGAAATCGCGCTTTCTCCTCGCTCAGCCGGCCCTTCGCGACGCGGCCCGAGAGCTCGGCCCTGATCCCGTCGACGGCCTGCTCGACACGGGATGAGTCCACGTCCGTGAGCACAACCGGAACCTCGAGGCGGCGCAGGAAGAGCGTGGCGAGCTGGGTTGCCATCAGACCGGCGCCGACGACCCCGACCCGTTGCACCCGGCGTGGCTTGGCATCGGGAATTCCGACCCCCCGCTTGAGCCTGCGCTCGACGACGTCGAAGGCGTAGATCGAGGCCTGGCCTTGGGGGCCTGGCAGGAGCTCCGCGAGCGCGTCCTCCTCGGCGCGGTAGCCCTCTTCGACCGACCAGGTCGCAGCGCCCTGGATCAGCTCGAGCGCCCGGTACGGGGCCGGCGCCGCGCGGTGCACGGCGTCGTCGACACGCTGCCGGGCCTTCCTGCACACCTCGGCGGCGTTCGCCAGGTCGACGGCGGGAACACGCTTGCGTGCGCCCTCCTCGATCTTGCCGACGAGGAACGCGAGCGATTCGTCGAGGAACTCGACAGGCTCGAGCAAGGCATCGACGAGACCGAGCGCGTGGGCTTCGGCTGCACCGATCAGACGGTTCTGCTCGAGCGGGTTGTCGACGATCAGCTTGACGGCGCCTTCGGCTCCGATCAGTCGCGGCGCGAGCTGGGTGCCACCCCAGGCGGGGACGAGCCCGAGCGCCACCTCCGGGAAGCCGACGTGTCGCACGGAGGAGGCGATGGTGCGGTAGTCGCAGTGCAAAGCCAGCTCGAGACCGCCGCCCAACGCAGCCCCGTTCACCGCCGCGACCGTGACGAACGGGAGCTCGCGCAGCCTGCCGAAGAGCTCGTGCCCCGTGCGTCCGCCCTCGCGTGCGCGCTCGCGAGAGATCCCGGGGAACTGCTCGATGTCGGCGCCGGCGGCGAATCCGAGCGGCTTCCCTGTCACCACGAGCCCGCGCCAGTCACGCGTGCGCAGGCGAGCCAGCACACCGCCCAGCGAGGCGAGTGCCTCACGCCCGAACGTGTTCGGCTTGCTCCAGTCGGCCCCGTTGTCGATCGTCACGATCGCGATCGGGCCGACGCGAGAGTCGTAGCGTTGGAGCTCGAAACGCGTCGTCGGAGCCGGTGCATCCGAGTCGAGCGGCTCAGCCATGCCGGACGTTCTCCCAGAGCAGCGCGGCACCCATGCCGAGCCCGATGCAGAGCGCCGTGAGGCCGTAACGGACGTCGGGCCGCCTGTCGAAGCCGTACGCAAGCTGCGCCATCAGCCGAACGCCTGTCGCCGCCAGTGGATGACCGCACGCGATGGCGCCGCCGTACGGGTTCAGCCTGGGATCGTCGGGTGCGACGCCGACACCGTCGCACCAGGTCAGCACCTGCACCGCGAACGGCTCGTTGAGCTCGAACAGGCCGATCTCGTCGATCGTCAGGCCTGCGCGCTCCAGCGTGCGTTGGGTCGCCGGGACGGGGCCGATTCCCATCAGGTGCGGCTCGACACCCGCGTACGCGAACCCGGCGAGCCTCATTCGCACCTCCAGCCCGAGCTCCGCGGCGGCGGTCTCGGAGGCGAGCAGGCAGGCCGTCGCGCCGTCGGTGAGACCGGCGGAGTTGCCGGCCGTCACACGGCCGCCGGCGCGGAAGGCCGGTCGCAGCGCGGCCAGTCCCTCGAGCGTCGTTTCGGGGCGGAGGAACTCGTCCCGGTCGGCGACGCGCCAGCCCTGGTCGCCGAACACGCTCATCGGCACGACGGTTCGCCCGAAGACGCCTTCGAGGCCCTCCTCCAAGGCGGCTGTGGCCTTCTGCTGCGAGGTGAGCGCGAATCGATCCGCATGCTCACGCGTCAGCCGGGGAAACGCGTCGTGGAGGTTCTCGGCTGTTTGACCCATCACGGCGGCGCTCTGGTCGATCAGCTGCTCGGCAACGAAGCGCGGGTTGAACTCGACCTCGTCCCCCATCGGGTGGTGCCCCATGTGCTCGACGCCACCCGCGATCGCGAGTTCGCAGGCACCCATCGCGATCTCGCCGGCGACGGCGGTCGTCGCAGTCAGCGAGCCGGCACACATCCGGTCGACCGCGAAGCCGGGCACCGTGTGCGGAAGTCCGGCGAGAAGCGCAACGTCGCGACCGAGCGTGAGACCCTGGTCGCCGGTCTGCGCAGTCGCAGCGAGTGCGACATCGCCGATCAGCTCGGGGGGCGCGGCGGGGTTGCGGCGCAGCAACTCTCTCACGGTCTTCGCCGCCATGTCGTCGGCTCGGGTCTTCCAGAAGAGGCCCCGCTCGCCCGCACGACCGAACGCCGTCCTCACACCGTCGACGAAGACGACCTCCTGCAGCTCGCGCGCCATCCGGATGCAGGCTAGATGGTCGAGTCGTCGCCGGCGGCGAGCTCCTTGGAGCGGTTCATGGCTGCCTGGATCGCGTTCAGGAACGCCGCACGCACGCCGGCCATCTCCAGCTCGCGGATCGCGGCGATCGTCGTCCCGCCCGGTGAGGTCACCATCTCCCTCAGCTCGACGGGGTGGAGTCCCTCGTCGCGCAGCTGCTTGGCCGTACCGAGCATCGTCTGGACGACGAGCTGCGTCGAGATCTCTCTCGAGAGTCCGAGGAGGAGGCCGGCCTCGATCATCGCCTCGGCGAGCAGCGCGAAATACGCAGGGCCGGAACCGGAGACGGCGGTGACCGCGTCCATGGCCCGCTCGGGCACCCTGACGACCGCGCCGAGGTGTGCAAGCGCCTCCTCTGCAAGCGTCACGTGCGCGTCGCCTGCATGTGACCCGGCGCACAATCCCGCGATCCCCTCGTGCACGACCGAGGGAGTGTTCGGCATCGCCCGGACCACGGGCACGCCGTCGGCGAGCACGCCTTCGATCAGCCTGGTGGGAATCGCCGCCGCGACGGACAGGATTGTTTGCTCGACCGAGATCACCGACGCGATGTCCTCGAGCAGCGGCCTGATGTCCTGTGGCTTCACCGCGAGGACGACGAGCGCCGCGCCGTCAGCCGCCTCGCGGTTGGAGGTCGACGCTGCGATCCCGTGGCGTTCTGCCAGCTCCGCGGCGCGCTCGGGCCGCCGACTCGATGCGCGGAGGTCGGCGGGCGACCTCCAACCGGAGGAGAGCAGCCCCGAGATCAGCGCTTCGCCGATCTTCCCGGCGCCGAGCACCGCGATTCGCCGTTCGTCGACCGCCACGGTGCAGAGTCTACGCGGCTGTCCGCTGCCTGATCCTGCGCGGGGCGTCGCGATCCGCGCCGGGAACGAGCCCCTTCGACCACCCGAGCATCAGGATCTCCCCGGCGAGGCCCGCCCATTCCTCGTACGGCTCGAGCAGCGCCGCCGTCTCGTGCCCGTCGGGCCAACGGCCCCACAGCGCAGCAGCGAGCTTGACGAGTCCCAGGTCGCCGACGAGACCGTGGTCGTAGCGACCGAGACCTTCCAGTGCGATCACCCCGACCGACCAGGCCCCAATCCCCCGCTCGCGCGTCAGCCGCCGGAGGACGGGTGTCCGTCGCGTGATCGCGCAGCCGCTCGAGCTCGAGGGAGGCGACGAGCCGGACGAGGGTGCTCGCACGCGCCTGCGCCAGACCGAGGCGACGGAGCTCGACCGGTGCGAGTCGCGCCAGCTCGGCCTGCGTGACGACGCCTCGTGCGCCGCATGCGCGCGTCACAGCGCGCTCGATCGTACGCGCACGCCGCGACTCGATCAACTGGCCACAGACCGCGCGCAGAGTTGCGTGGGCAACCGTCGCGGTGCGAAACGGCCGGTACCCGACGAGCGCGCGGGCGGAGGGCCCGATCAGCGGGTCGCTCGCGAATCGCTCGTGAAACGGGCCGGTGTCGTCGTCGAGCGCGAGCATGAAGCGTGCTCGGACGAGCGACTCGGCGTCCGGCGCGCGCACGACGACGCGGCCGTCCGGGCGTTGCCAGGCGGTCGCGGTCGCATCCCCGGGCAGGGACCCTCGCCAAGTCCCGGTACGAGCCATCAGGCGCAGCCGGTACGGCCCGACGGGTGTGACGAGGTCCTCCACCATCTGCCGAGCGTAGTCGGTGAACGGAAGCACGACCTCGTGCTGTGGATCACCTGTGACGGGCTTGGCTCAGCGACACCCCCTGGACACAATCGGTGTCTGACACCGGTTCTCGGCTGTCGCCGCGCTCGCGCCGAAAGCCCCTGCAAGTCAGGGCACTACTCGTCCATCCGGGTCTGTGGAATCCGTGGAGCGATCGACACGAAGCCGGCACGGGTCTCCCCTTGACAAGATCGGTGTCTGACACGGGGTACGTCGCCCGCGCCGTTCCGCCGAGAGCACGCACCGTCGAGATTCCTGTTGCCGGCGTGCCGCCGACACGGGCGCTACCGTCGCCCGATGCGATTCGCCGACGCGATCTCGCTTCGTTCCCGAAGGCGAAAGCTCCGTCTCTTCCTCGACGAGCTGACCCCGACCGCCGGGACGACGGTGCTGGACGTCGGCGTCGACGAAGTCTCGCTCGGCGAGGCCGGCGGGGAGGGTGGCTGTCGCACGCACAACTTCTTCGAGGCTTCCTACCCGTGGCCCGACCGGATCACGGCGCTCGGGCTGCACGACGGCACGCGGTTCCGCGAGCGCTACCCGCGAGTGCGATACGTCGAAGGCGACGCGACGGCGCTGCCCTTCGCAGACCAGTCGTTCGACGTCGTCTTCTCCAACGCCGTGATCGAGCACGTCGGGGGCCGTGATGCGCAGGAGCGGTTCGTCCGCGAGGCGCTGCGGGTCGGAAGACGCGTCTTTCTCACGACGCCGAATCGGTGGTTCCCGATCGAGGTGCACACGAGGCTTCCGCTTGTGCACTGGCTGCCCGCACCCGTCGCGCACCGTGCCTACGAGCTCGCCGGGATGTCCTGGGCGAAGGAGAACCACCTGCTCTCGTCGCGCGAGCTGCGAGCGCTCTTCCCCGTCCCCGTGCGGATCGTCAACCTCGGCCTGACGCTGGTGGCGATCGCGTGAGCGCACGTGTCGCGCCCCTCGGGCTGGTCGTTCTGATCGTCGGCCTCGCGATGCACAACGTCGCGATGGCGCTGCTCTGGCAGGCCGGGGTCCGGGACACGGCGCTCGACGTCGTCGCGGCCTGGAAGGAGCTCGTGCTCGGCATCGCGGTCGCGGCCGCGCTGGCTGCTGGACGCGCTTTTTCCACACGCCTCTGGGCCGATCGGCTCGCGCTCGCGTATGCGCTGCTCGTCGTGCTCTACCTGCTGCTACCGCAGTCGCTGCTCGGTGGCGAGGCGACAGCGCGGGGTGAGCTGTACGCGCTTCGCCATCACCTACTGCCGGTGGCGGCGTACGCACTCGGACGGTTGCTCGTCCTCGACAGGGGGGACTGGCACAGGCTCGGCCTAGCGGTCGTGGCCGTCGCAGCCGGCCTCGCCGCCTGGGGACTCGTCGACGTCTACGCGATCCCGCTCCAGACATGGCGCGGCTCCGGCGTCCCCGGGTGGTACCACGACCAGCTCGGCCTCACCTACGAGTGCCTTTCGAGACTGCCGGAGAACTGGGTGCTCAACACCGGTGACGAGCAGAACCCGCTGCGGCGCCTCGTCTCGACGTTCCTCAGCCCGTTGGCGACGGGGTACGCGCTCGTGATTGCGCTGCTCCTGCTCGCGAGCGTGCGGCGGCGACCGTGGACGCTCGTGGTCTCAGGGCTCGTACTCCTGGGCCTGCTGTGGACGCACACACGCGCCGCGTTCGTCGCGCTCGCGTTCGGGCTCTTCGTACTCGGCGCACTCCGCCGGTCGTGGGCGCACGTCGGGCTCGGTGTCGCGTGGGTCGCGGTGTCGGCCGCGTTCGTTGTCGCGTTCCCGACGATCGGCCCCTCGACGACCTATACGGCCGCCGAGCTCACGTGTCTTCGCGAGAACGCCGCCACCGATCCCGACGGGGCCCAGGACCCGCTCGGCCGTGATGACAGCTCCACGGCGAGCCACTTTCGCAACCTCCGCGACGGGATCGAGGCGGTCGCGCGGCAACCGTGGGGATACGGGCTCGGAAACGCAGGCGTCAACGCCTCGCGCACCGGCGTGCCGCTCCAGGCCGGCGAGTCGACCTACACCGAGCTGGGTGTCGACACCGGCCTCCTCGGGCTGGCGACGTTCGTCGGGTGGCTCGTCGCGCTCGGACTGGGGCTCGCACGCCGGTCTCCGTGGCTCGCGGCCTCGCTCGCCGCTGTCGCGCTGATCGGCATCCAGACCGACGTGATCGGGATCCACTGGCTCGCGGTGACGGTGTTCGCCCTCGCGGGGGCGGCGCTGCGCGCTGCGCCGAGAGAGCATCTCCTGTAGGGACGAACAGCAACCCCGCCTACCCGAACGAGGCGCGGCGCTCGAGGTCGGCCGGGTCGACGAGATGGCCGTCGCGCTCGACGTAACCGTCTTTCCCACCCACCACGAGCAACACGAGGTCGTCGTCGCCGGCGTTCGACACCTTGCGAGGCGTCGTCGAGCTGACGTGGAAGAGGCCACCCGGCCCGAGCGCCCGCGCTTCGTTCTCGACCTCGACTCTCGCCTGCCCGGAGTGGACGAAGTAGAGCTCGTCCTGCTCGTCGTGGAAGTGGTGGAAGCCGTCGTAGCCCGGCGGCATCACGATCACGTTGACGCCGAACGCCTCGACGCCCATCGGCTTGCGCACCTTGCGAAACCCGTAGCCCTCGCCAAGCTCGTTCACGCTACTGAAGCTGTGGCTCATACCTGCCTCCCTGATTCGAGATCCAACGACTCGATCGTCCTGCGCAGTCCATCCTCGAAGCCGACGCTCGGCGCGAATCCGAGCACGTCCCGCGCAGCAGAGACGTCCGCTGACGACTGCCGCACGTCTCCCGGCCGCTCGGGGCCGTGAACCGCGTCGACCGGCTTGCCGAGGAGCCGCCCGATCGTCCGGGCGACGTCGTTGACGGTCTCCGAGCCCCCCGTTGCGATGTTGAGCACACGCCCCGCGGCTCCGGGGGCGTCACCGGCCAACACGTTCGCCTCGACGACGTTCGCAACGTAGGTGAAGTCCTTCGACTGCTCGCCGTCGCCGTGGATGGTGATCGTCCGCCCTTCGGCGATCGACCTGATGAAGAGCGGTACGACGGCCGCATACTGGGAGCTGGGATCCTGACGGGGGCCGAAGACGTTGAAGTAGCGCAACGCGACCGTCTCGAGACCGTAGACCCGGGTGAACGAGACGCAGAAGCGCTCGGCCGCGAGCTTCGCGACGCCGTACGGCGAGATCGGATTCGGCGCCTGATCCTCTGACCGGGGCAGCTCGCCGCCGTCCCCGTAGACCGACGAGGAGGAGGCGTAGACGACGCGACGCACGTTCTCGTCACGCGCGGCGAGCAGGACGTTGAGCGTGCCCTCGACGTTGACGGCGGTGGTGGTCAGCGGATCCTGCACGGAGCGCGGTACCGATCCGAGCGCGCCCTCGTGGTAGACGAGCTCGACGCCGCGCACCGCGGTATGAACCCGTTCGTAGGAACGAAGATCGCCCTCGACGACCTCGACGTCTCGCGCCAGCCCTTCGAGGTTCGCCCTCGCCCCCGTCGCGAAGTTGTCGAGTACGCGCACAGCCGCGCCGCGCTCGAGCAGCGCCCGCACGAGGTTCGACCCGATGAACCCGGCTCCGCCGGTCACGAGCACCTTCGTCATCCGGCGCGCTCGGCGACCACGTGGTAGTTCGCTGCCAGCGTTCCCGGTCGGGGATCGCGGAGCCCGGGCGCGCGCCTGTCGACACCCTCGGCGACCCGGTTGAGTCCGGCGACGAGCGCGCCGCGCAGCGGTCGCAGCGGGGTGCGGCGAAGGACGTGCTCGAGGTAGATGGCGTTGAGCATCGCAAGGGTCGACGTCGTTCCGCAGGCGGCCGACACCGTAACCGATGCCCAGTCGCCGTTCGCAGCGAACAGACGCTCGAGCCCTGCACCCGTCCAGCGCCAGAGGTCGACCGGGTTCGGGTGATAGACGATCGTGCCGTGCGTCGAGAGCAGCACCCGCCCGCCGGCCCGGGTCGCGCGCGCGAGCTCGCCGATGCCCCGCGCGGGCTCGTCGACGTGCTCGAGCACCTGCAGGCAGAGCACGAGGTCGAACGAGCCGTCCTCGACCGGCAAGGCCTCGATCGGCCCGCGGAGCTCGGCACGAGGGTTCTCGACGGGATCGACGCCGACGTATGCCTCAGCGTGCGGCTCGAACAACGGGCGGTAAGGCTGCTCGCCGCACCCGACGTCGAGCAGCCGGTAGCGGCCGAGATCGGCGCATGCGCGTTCCGCCTCGGCCGCGAGCCACCGGGCGAGCGGTGCCCGCACCGCGTAGGTCGGCATCGAGCGTGGCGGGGCGAGGCGAGGATCGGGATTCACGGCTGCCTCATTCTCACGCACGCGCAGTGACGAGACCGAAGCCGAGCCAGGTGAGCGCGGCGAGCGGGAGCCCCGGCACGAGACCGATCCCGGCCCAGACACCCGCGGCGACCAGTACGAACGCGAGCCCGGCGAGGGCAGCGGGTGAGTCGCGAATCTCTCGCACGGCGGTCGCGATTCCTGCCGCGAAGAGTCCAACGAGCGCGACGACTCCGGCGAGACCGAGGTCGGCGGCAACCTGCAAATAGAGCGTCTGGATCCCCCACGGACGCTCCGGCGAAGGGAACGCCTCCTCCGGCTCGTCCGGGAAGCGGGCCCGTGCGTCGGCGAGGTAGGGCGCGTACGCCCATCGCTCGCTCGAGGCCTGCCAGCCGACCCCGGTGAGCGGATGGTCGAGCCAGATCCGGCCGCCGATATAGGCGAGCAGGGTGCGCTGGGCATAGCTCTCGACGCCCGTGTCCTCGATCCGATCGCGGAGGCCGAGAAACTCCGCGAACCGCTCGAGGGTGGTGGCGCGCATCGCGGCTGTGCCGGCGCTGACGAGCAGCACGATTGCGAGCACCGCGACCGCACGGCGGCTGCGGAGGACACCCCACGCGCGCACCGAGAGGAGGATCACGGCGACGGCGAGCCAGACTCCGCCGACACCGGTCATCGCGCCCGAGCACACGACGCCGAGCGCTCCGCTCACGAGCGCGACGGCTGAGAAGCGACGCCCGAGCGGGCGGCCGTCGCCGGCCGCGAGTCCGATCGTCCCGAGCGCAAGTGCCGCACCCGAGAGCGCCGCGAAATCGTGGATCCCCACGAACGACGGCTCACGTTGCCCCGGACGCTTGCCCTGGAACTCGGTCACGAGACCGGCGAACTGGAGCACACCCCAAGTCGTCGCGGCGAGACTCCAGACGACGATCGCGCGCAACAGGGGTACCGCGTCCCGTGTCGAGCGAACGAGCAGCATCGTCGCCGGCAGGAGCAGCGCGTACCAGGCGAGCTTCAGAGCGCTGACGGCGTGCCGTGCGAAGGCATACTGCTCGCCGAGCAGCGCCGGCGTCGCGAGCGCGACGAGAGCCGACAGCACGAAGAGCGCCGCGAAGACGAGCACCAGCCGTCCACCGCGAAGCGGCGAGAAGCCGTCACGAGCGGCTCGTCGCCAGGCAGCGAGCGCCACGAGGCCGATCGCGACATCGGCAAGGGTGACGTCGATCGAGGTGGAGGCCAATCCGATCGAGACGTGGGGCTGGTAGGTCGCGTGCAGGAAGAGCGCCGGAACTGCCAGTGCCAACGCGGCCGGCTCGAGTGCCGCGCCACCCGCGCAGGCATGGAGCCGCGCGACCATCGGCGCGCCTCGAAGCGGCTGGGCCGGCACGAATGCCACTCTAGTGTCTCACTCGCCGGCGTCGTCACCCCGCTGCGGCGTCGGATTCGGGCTGGTCCCGCTGGATCCCGCCCCTACGATGGCGAACATGGTTTCCCGGTTGATCTGGCGCCGCTCGGCGACCGCGGCAGGGCTGTACGCGTCGGTCGCCTTCGGGCTCGCCGGGACGGTGATCGCCGCGAACGTGCTCGGACCGGAACGATTCGGAGTGTTCGCGACGGCGCTGATCGGCGCGTCGTTCTTCCAGACACTGCTCGACCTGACGGTCGAGGACTCGCTGACGAAGTACGGCTTTCGCTACGTCGCTCGTGAAGACTGGGGACGGCTCCGCCGCCTGTTCAGGCTGGCGCTCCAACTGAAGCTCGCAGGGGGAGTGGCCGCGCTCGTCGCGCTGGTCGCGCTCGCGCCGCTCGCAGACAGCGTCTTCGGGCGGGACGATCTCGTGGCCGCGCTCCTCGCTGCTGCGGCGCTGCCGCTGGTGCAGGCGCCTGAGAACGTCGGCACCACCGCACTTCTCCTTCGCGGCCGCTACGACCTGCGGGGCTGGTACTCCGCGTTCTCACAGGGGCTGCGCTTCGCCGCGATCGCCGTGGGCACACAACTCGGCGTCTGGCAGGCGATCGCGCTCGTCGTCGTCGCCCAGACCGTCGCGACGCTCGTCGTCAGCGCGGTCGGCCGTCGCGCGCTCGCACGCTGGCCCGCCCACGCCGACGCACCCCTCGGCGATGATCGCGGCGACATCGTCGGATTCGTCCTCGGCTCGACGCTTGCGACCGGGGTGATCTCCCTTCGCTCGACGCTCGCCCCCCTCGTGCTCGGCGCCGTCGCGGGAACGAGCGCCGTCGGCCTCTTCCGTGTCGCGCAGGCGCCCAACACGGGGCTGACCGCAGCCACGTCGCCGGTTCGCCTCGTGCTCCTGACCGAGCAGACTCGTGCCTGGGAGCGGGGACACGAGCGCAGCGTCCTCGCCGGCGTGCGCCGCTACTCGATCGTCGCGGCTGCTGTGATGACCGCGCTCGTTCCGCTCTTCTTTCTCGTCCTCCCATGGCTCGTCGAGACCGTCTTCCGTGATCCCGAGTACGCAGAGG
>Ga0136612_10000863_pt1 | contig 12085 bp, 7 predicted proteins | sample AntDryUQ224A2306_2_FD_106644 | JGI IMG/M metagenome (GOLD analysis project Ga0136612, IMG submission 106644) | Polar desert sand microbial communities from Dry Valleys, Antarctica - metaG UQ224A (23.06) | ecosystem: Environmental > Terrestrial > Soil > Desert | place: Antarctica: Dry Valley...
CTCGAGACGTTGAACCCTGCCTGCTGGGTGGCCTTCTTCGAGAGCTACATCCGCGACATCACGCACGTCTGGCCGCTCCATCCAGAGACGCTGAAGTACCTGGTCCTGGCCAGTGGCTTCAGCAGCGTCGCCATCGAATTCCGTTCCCCGGTGCCGGAGGAGGACCGACTGCAGCCGGTTGCCGTTCCTGCCGGCGTCGATGTCGTGCTCGGCGAGGTGGCAGAGGCGTTCAATGGGAACGTGGAGAAACTGAATTCGCGCATCTTCACGTATCTGGATTATGCCGTTGTCGCCAGCCGCTAGAAGGCGGGCCGACGCCGTCGCGGCTGGCATGACGGCGGCCGTCTCGGGCGCGGCCTTCCTGCTCCGTCTGCCTTCCATGGTGCAGCCGGTCGGCATCGACCAGGGTATCTTTCTGACCGCGGGCTGGGGAATGACACGAGGCCTGGCGCTTTACCGCGACGTGTGGGACCAGAAGCCGCCAGGCATCCACTTGACTTACGCGCTGGCCGTGGCCTTCGCGGGGTCCCATTCGGCCGTAATTTTCTGGCTGGACTTCGTGGCAGCGCTGGCGACGTGTGCGTTCGTCTATGCCATCGCGCGCCGGACTGGCTCTCTCGTGGCCGCCCGGGTCGCAACAGTAGCATATGCCGCGTTGATGTTTCCCGCCGCCCGCTATGGCTACGGCGGTTTCCTCGAGCGCGCGGTGCCCGAGTGTTTCATTGCCCTGTTCGTTGCAGGTGCCGCGTTCTTGATCACGCGCACGGCCGCGCCGGACACCCTCCGGCTTGCCGCCGCAGCAGGTCTCATCGGGTGCGCTGCGGTGTACAAACCCACGGCTGTCGTGTACTTCCCTGCTTTCTGCGTATGGCTTCGCACGGCGCATGCCGTCAACTGGACCAGCGTCGGGCTTGCGGGCACTGCCCTGCTCGTTCCGGGGAGCCTTGTCGCGGCCTGGCTCGCAGACGCTGGCACGCTGTCGGACGCCTGGATTGCCGTCGTGGAGTACAACCGCGCCTATGTCGCCATTGGATCGGGGCCGCTGGCGCTGCTCGATCGGCTGGCTCACGAGGGCTGGCGCCTTATCAAGACCGATCCGCTGTGGATGCTCGGCGCCGTCGCGGTCGCGGTCGCGGTCGCTGACATGTTCCGCCGGGGTGTGCCGTACGCCGCACTGCTGGGCGTCTGCTGGCTAGCCGCGGCGGTCATCGCCGCGGCGGCCAACGGCATCCGGCTGTACAGCACCTATTTCATTCCCGCGGGCGTTCCGTTGGCGCTTCTCACCGGATGGCTCTTCAGCCGGATAGCCGAGAACAGGAACCCGCGACGACGCATGGCCGCGGCTGGTGCCATCATCTCGGTTGCCTGCGCTGTCGCTCTCCGCAGCCACTATCCCGCACGGGTGTGGACCACCCTGGTCGCCGACATTGAGGCGCACGGCGCCACGGGCGACCGGCGGTTGGAGTACCTTCAGCGCTTCGGCGGCTATCAGACGGGCCGTGGCTATTCGGCGCGCGCAAATGCGGAGCTCGCGACGTATCTCGTCCAGCACACGACCCCTCACCAGCGCGTCTACATCTTCGGCATGGCGCCGTCGGTGTATTTTCTGGCGCAGCGCCTTCCCGCGAATCGCTTCATTTGGACGTACCCGGGGGTGGTCAACCTCGTTCACCGCGATGCTTTCTCACGGGAGACACTCGCGGCCGACCTCGCGCTCAGCGACGCGGCGTACCTTGTGCTCGAGCGCAATAACCGAGACAGCCTGACCGGCTGGAAAATCGAGAACGAATTCGACTCCGCGGGGGTGCAGCGCATTCTCGCAAACTACGTCCGCGAAGACGATATCGAAGACTTCATGCTCTACCGGCGCAAGCCCCGGCATGACCCGCTGGCGGAGTCCCCGCCGCGCGATGAACGAAAGTAAACTTTTGGGCTCCCCTGCTGCCACCGGCGTGAAGACGCCGACGCTGCGGCGGGCTGGAGCCGCAACGCTCGCGCTGTTCCTGACGGTGATCCTCGCCGGACTGCTTCGCAGCGGCGCAGTCGCATGGCCGCTCCTCGTTCTCCTCATGGCCCTCGCCGCGCTCGCAGCGTGGCGACCCATGGATGCCATCCTCCTTGTCGCCGCTCTGACGCCCCTCGCCAGCTTCCTCGGCCGCCGCTGGAATCACCAGGTGGCCTGGGCCGAAGCCATTGTCGTCGTCTTTGCCGCCGGCTGGATGTGGCGGCGCCTGCTCCGCGGGGGGGAGGACCCGGCCCCGCCTCCGTCGCTCCGCCTGCCCATCACCATCTTTGCGCTGGTCCTTGCGGCCGCGATCGGTGTTCAGTTGTCCGTTGACCAGATGCGAATGGGAACGGCCGAGCTTCTAAGGGAGTTGTGGCAGTTCCTCTCGCGCGACTACATCGTCAGCGGGTCCGATCACTACTTGCACGCGGCGTTCTTCCTGCTCGAAGGACTTCTGTTGGTCTCGGCCGCCGCTTCTTTCGCCGCATCGCACCGGGGTTTCGCCAGGCGGATGGCGTATGCACTCGCCGGGGGCGCCGCCGTTGCGGCGGCGATCAATCTGGCGGCGCTGATCGACAGCGGGCGTCAGTCAGCGGAGTTCTGGACACGGCTGGGCCACCACCTCCTGACGACGCGAATCAACGAGCATTACGGCGACCTGAACGCGGCAGGCTCGCACTTCGCGATGATGCTGTTCGTTGCCGCAGCCCTGGGTCTGGCTGGCGGCAGGACCGGGCGCGGGTGGTTGGTCGGCGCGGCGGCGCTCGTGGCGAGCCTGTGGATCTCGGGCTCGCGCGCCGCCCTCGTTGCCTGTCCCGTTGCTCTCGCCGTTCATGCCATCGCCTGGGGGCATATGCGCGCCGAGGCCCGTACGCGCAGAGCGGTCTGGGGCGCGGCTGCGCTTCTCGCAGGCGTCGCCATCGTCGTGCTCGCGTACGCCCCGATGCGAGGAAATCAGAAATCGGCCTCCATCGCGACGCAGGTTCGCGTGGAGATGGCCCGGACGACCATGCGGATGGTGGTCATGAGTCCGGCGTTCGGCATCGGACTCGGGCAGTTCTATCAGCGCTCGGGAGAGTTCAGCTCACCTGCGCTGCTGAAGCTGTTCCCGCCGGCGGTCCACGAGAACGCCCACAACAACTTTCTGCAGGTGCTGGCGGAGACGGGGGTCGTCGGGTTCGCCGGGTTCGCGTGGGTCCTGGGAGCCGCGATGTATTACGGGTGGCTCCACGTGCGAAGGGATCCGTACGATGTCATCACGTGGGGATGTCTCACGGGCCTCGGCGCCTTTCTGCTCACCTGGCTGGCCGGGCATCCGCTGCTGACCCGTGAACCCGCCTATGCGTTCTGGATGCTGCTGGGCACCACCGCCGGGAACGCTTTCATCGGCACAGCGGCCGGCGCCGTCGTCGCCACTCCTGCTCTTCACGGCGGCGCCCCCATCGCCGCCGCGCTGGTGCTGGTGATATCGATGCCGTTTCGCAGCGCGTCCGCAAGAGCGCAGGCCGATTTCGATCATTACGGCATTGGAGTGTCCCGACATTGGCAGACTGCGGATGACGGGATCCGATACAGGTCTGGCTTGACGGAAGCATCGATATTCGTTCCCCGCGACCGGGGGTCCCGGTTCAGAGTCCGAACCTTATCTGACGCCAACGAACGGCTCGAGCTCACCCTCGGCGGACGCCTCGCGGATATCGTGCAGCTTCCGCCCGGGCGGTGGACCGACGTCACCCTCCCGGTGCGGAGCGTGAGCCCGGACGCGCGGTTCGTCAAACTCGACCTGCGGATCCTGGATGCGGACCACCGTGCCGTGACCCTCTGGATCACGAAAGTGGAACCGCTGCCGCGTTAGCTTTGCCCTTTCCGTCTCCCATCTCCTCCCCTGCGTTCCCGGCGGGACGCTTTTTCGTGTCGCTTCAAGGCGAGCCACCTGGGCTCCATCATGTCCTCCACGACGCGCGCGCTCACGACCGCTGCGCGCTGAATTGCGCGGCGGTCCCTCAGAACAGCCGGCACTCCCACGAGCGCGGCCAGCTTTCCTCTCAGTGCGGGGACGAACCGGCCGGTTCGTGCGTAGTGGGCGAGGCCAGCCGCGGCATAGACAACGTGTGGGATGGCGGTCCGGATCAGCAGCGAACGCGGAGTGTTCTTGAGCCACGTCCACTCCAGGTTGCGTTGCCCGTAGAACACCGCCGCGGGACTCGACACGCCAAGCGTTGCACTGCCGGCATGCCGCACGACGGCGTCGGCCGCGTACCAACAGCGATGCCCGAGCAGTCGTGCGCGATAGGACAGGTCGACATCTTCATACACCATGAAAAAGCGCGGATCGAAGCCGCCCAGGGCCTCATAGACCGTGCGGCGGATGAGAAATGCCGCCCCGCAGGCGCCGAAGACTTCCTGCGATACCCCCCAGTCGCTTACAGGCGCTCCGTGGCCGCGCTTGAACGCGCCCCCAGCGCGCAGATAGCCGTCTCCGGCGCTGTCGAGCGTGGCGGGGTCGTCCATGAACACGATCCGCGAGGTGGCCAGCGAGTACTCGGGGCGGGCTGCGATGGAGCCGTGAAGCCGCGCGAGCCAGTCGGCATCGGCGATGGTGTCGTTATTGAGAAAAACGAGAAAGCTGCCCCTGGCCCGACGCGCGCCGAGCGAGTTTCCTTCCGCAAAGCCCAGGTTCGTGGGCACCGGCAGTAGCGTCACCGCAGGGTAAAGCTCGGCCAGGAACGCCACCGAACCGTCGGTAGATGCGTTGTCGACCACGATGGTTTCGAACGCAGGCGCGCCAGCCTGGGCGGCCAGGGAATCGAGGCACCCCGCGAGCCACTTCCGGCCGTTGTGATTCAGGACGATGACGGAAATTTCGGGGAGCATCTACGACAGTCGATTCGCCAGCGACCGATAAACACGCGCCGTCTCCTCCGCCGTGCGGCGCCAGGAGAACAGTGCAGCCCGGCGCAGCCCCAGCGCACGCAGGCGGCTCTGATGTGCCGCATCGGTGCAAATGCGCTCGATCGCCGCGCTCCATCCGTCTTCGTCATCCGGATCGAGAAGAACGGCAGCCTCCCCGGTCACCTCCGGGATGGACGAGGTGTGTGCGGCGAGAACAGGCGTTCCGCACGCCATGGCTTCGAGCAGCGGGAGGCCGAATCCCTCGTACCGGGACGGATACACCAGCGCTGCGGCGGACCGATACAGTGCGACCAGTTGGTCCTCGGGTGCGTCGGTGACCCACTCAACCAGCGGCCGATCTCCGGATGCCACCGCGGGGGTGGCGTGAAGACGGCCATCCATTCCCCGGTCGACCCCCACGAGCACCAGCGTAAGGCTGCGGAGAGCCGGGGAGCGCCGACGTGCGGCCGCCACGGCGCGAACCAGCATCGGGATGTTGCGCCGAGGGTGCAAATCGCCAACGTGCAGGACGAGGGGCGCGGCGAACCTGGCGGGGAGGGCCAGACATGGTCCCGGCCCGAAAACTGGTGCGGCCGCGAGCGGCACGACATCGATCGATTCCCGCGGGATGTTGTAGGCGGCCATGATTTCCCGACGGGAAAACTCGGAATCCGTGACAATCCTGTCCGCGCTGCGGGCGCTGTGCCGATAGAAGGCCCGCCGAACCCTGTCGCGACGATACGGGTACCAGGCGGGCTGACGCGCGTAGCACACGTCATGGATCGTCAGCACCAGTGGTCGAGGCCCACCGATGGGCGCCGTATACGACGGGGCATGAAACACATCCAGCTGTGCCCGGCGCGCGGAACGCGGCAGCCCGGATAGCATCCACCCGGCATTCGTGGGAAGGCTGGTCTTTGGAGGCACGCGCTGAACCAGGCCGGGCAGGTCGGCGGCGGCCGGCGCGCCGATCGCCACCACCGTCAGCCCGTCGATCCGGCTCAAGGCACCGAACAGTTCGCGCGTATAGCGGCGCACGCCCGCGGCGGGCGACACGAGCGCGCGACCGTCAAATCCGATCCGCAGCGGACGGTCACGTGCCGCGAGGTCGCCCACGCTGGCCATCATATGTCGATCATGTGCTACGATCCGTCCCGTCCGCCGACGGAGATGCGCCGTGCGACGCCGGCAATCCGGGCATTCGGCGCAGTCGCCTCAGTCGCCCCATGGAATGTCGCTGACGCTCCTTCACACCTTCATCGCCTTCTGCATCGGCTGCGTCGTGGCCGCCGCTGCCACTCCCGTTGTCCGCTACTTCGCGATGAGGTGCGGCTGTTACGCCGTGCCGTCGCGTGACCGCTGGCACAGCAGTACGCCCATCCCGCTGCTCGGCGGATTCGCCATCATCGCGGGTTTCAGCGCGGGACTGGTGACGATCGCGGACTGGCGCCCGCTCATTCCTCTGATTGCCTGCTCCGGATTGATGGCAGCGCTCGGCGCCATCGACGATTTCCGCACGATCCGCCCATCGATGAAGCTGGTCGTGCAGATGCTGATTGCAGGGCTGCTGCTCGTGCTGGTGACTCCGCCGGCGATTACCGGGTCCCCACTCATCGACCAGCTGGTGGCGTTCACGTGGATCGTCGGAATTACGAACGCCTTCAACCTGCTCGACAATATGGACGGACTCTCCGCCGGCGTCGCTGCGATAGCAGGCGCGGGATACCTCGCGCTGCTGCTCTCCGGAGAGGGGAGTGCGCTCGCGCTTCCGGTCGCCGCATTCGTCGGCGCGACAGTCGGATTTCTGATTCACAACTTTCCGCCGGCCTCAATCTTCATGGGAGACAGCGGGAGCTTCTTCCTCGGGTCTTTTCTCGCCGGAGTGGGGCTCCTCATCGGACCGTCTGTCGGCGCCGAATCGGTGCATCTCGCGTTCGTCCCGATGCTGGTATTGCTCGTCCCCATCTTCGACACCGCGTTCGTCACCTACACCCGCAAGCGTGCCGGCCGCAGCGCGATGGTGGGCGGGCGCGACCACACCTCGCATCGGCTGGTGGCTCTCGGCGTGAGCGAGCGGGTCGCCGTGCTCACGCTCTACGTGCTGGCCGCGGTGGGTGCGCTGCTCGCGTTCGGAGTGGGTCGCCTGCCGCTCGCCACGATGCTGGCGGTGCTGGGGCTGTACGCGATGGTGGTGGCGGCGATCGGCATCGTGCTCGGCCACACGTCCGAGGCCCTGCGCGGAGTCGAGGGCGGCGGACCGCCCGCTCCGCTCCTGTCGGAGGTCGCGTACCGCCGGCGCATCTACGAAATCCTCACCGACACGGGTCTTCTCGCGGTCGCCTACTACGGCGCCTTCCGGCTTCGCTTCGACGGTCCGGACTTCGACACGTTCTTCCCCCCGTTCGTCCGCACGATGCCTCTCGTGATCGGCGTACAGGTGGCCGGGTTGTATTTCGCCGGCAAGTACCGGCAGGTGTGGCGCAGCGTGTCGGCGGCTGAACTGACGATTCTCGTGCGGGGCCTCGCGCTGGGGATTACGGCATCTGTCCTCTTCGTGCTGGTCGTCTTCCGGTTTGAACGGTTTTCCCGCGGGGTCTTCATCATAGACGCACTGGTCGCCTGGTTCCTGCTGGTAGCGACGCGCGCCGTGACCAGCGGTATCGACGATCACCTTCGCCGGGCGCGTGTCCGTGGAGTGCGAGTGCTCGTGTACGGCGCCGGGCACGGGGGAACACTCCTGGTCCGGGAGCTCCTGCAGAACCGTGAGGCGGGGTTCGTTCCCGTCGGATTCATCGACGACGACCCGCACAAGCGGCGGCTGTACGTGGAGGGCATTCCGGTCCTCGGCAGCAGTGACCAGCTCGCGGACATCGTCGCGCGCCACACGATCGCCGAAGTGCTCGTCAGCGTGAGGGATCTTGGCGCAGCCCGACTGTCAGAGCTGCTGGCCGAATGCCACGCGCACGGAGTGACCCTGCGCCGGATGCGGTTCAGCATCGACGAGGTTCGCTCTCCCACCGTCCTCCGCCATGATCAGCAGAACTCCCGCGGCGCCTAACACGACCGGCGCCGAAGCGCTCGTCGATGCGAACGCCGCAACCGGAACCATTGCCGGAACGGTGCAGTCGATTTTTCAGTACCGGGAACTGCTCAAGCACCTGGTCCTGAAGGATCTGAAGCTGAAGTATCGCGGCTCCTGGTTGGGGTTCGTATGGTCGCTGGTCAACCCGCTGGTGATGCTGATCGTCTATGTCGTTGCCTTCAAATACATCCTGGGTGTCCGCGGCGAAGGGTTCGTGTTCCTCCTGCTGCTGGCGATCCTGGCCTGGACGTTTTTCTCCAGCTCGTTGAGCATGTCGGCGGGCGGGATCGTCGACAACGGGGCGCTCATCAAGACGGTAGCGTTTCCGCGTGCGGTGTTGCCCATCGCTTCCATCTTCTTCAATCTCGCCCAGTACCTGCTGACGGCCGCGGTGTTCATTCCGTTGATGCTCCTGCTCCACCGCACTCCGCCGTCCGTGCCGATGCTGCTCTTTCCGGTGTTCCTGCTGCTGCAGGTCGCCCTCACGGTCGGGATCGGGCTCGCGCTCGCCACCGGAACGACATTCTTCCGCGACATCCGGCACTTCCTCGAGATTGCGCTCTCGGTGATGTTCTGGACGACGCCGATCATCTACGACTTCAACACGATATCGAGTCCCTGGCAGTGGCTGGTGCTCTTCAGCCCGCTGTCCAGCTACGTGCTCGCATATCAGAGGATCTTTTTTTACGGCGAATGGCCGGGCGTCGCGGTCTCCATCATCGCGGTGGCATATGCCCTCGTCGCGCTCTCCGCGGGCGTGGCGCTGTTCTCGCGGTACGAACGCGAGTTCTCCGAGCAGCTCTGACGTGGCCACATTCATCGACATCCAGAATCTGTCGAAGCGCTTTCTGCTGCGTCGCAACAGGTCAGGAGAACTGAAGACGCGATTCCTGGGCCTGTTCTACCGCGATCGCCGGGAGGTCATCGATGAGCTGTGGGCGCTCAAGAACGTGTCGCTGACGGTTGGCCAGGGTGAGTCGATCGGGCTTGTGGGACGCAATGGATCGGGGAAGAGCACACTCCTCAGAATCGCCGCAGGGCTGCACAGACCGACGTCGGGGCACGTCCTCACCCGTCGCGGCGTGCGTATCGCGACGCTCATCGAGCTCGGTGTCGGGTTCCACCCGGAGCTCAGCGGCCGCGAGAACATCTATCTCAATGCCGCGATTCACGGGCTGTCGCGCCAGGACATCAACGAAATGTATCCCGGCGTGGTGGAGTACTCCGAACTCCACGACTTCATGGACGTGCCGCTCAAGAATTATTCCTCGGGGATGCAGATGCGTCTGGGTTTTGCCGTTGCCGCGCATCTGGATCCCGACGTGCTGCTGCTCGACGAGATTTTCGCCGTCGGCGACGAAGACTTCCAGAAGCGCTGTCTGAAGACCGTGCACCGATTCCTGAACGCCGGCAAGACGATCATCTTCGTGTCGCACGCGGCCGCGTCGGTTCGAGCGATCTGCCGGCGTGTCTGCCTGCTGGATCATGGCGAGCTGCTGTTCGACGGGGATGTGGACGCAGGGCTTGGCGCCTATCAGCGCCTGCTCGCGGCGTCCGCTTCCGCGCCGGGCGCTGAACCGCTGCCCAGTCCTGCCACCTCCGAGATTGACGCGGCCGCGGCACGCGAGTCGGTGGAACTCGATGGTGCGTGGCACCGGCTGGCCGTGGGCGGCCTGTGGGACGAAGTCGGGACGTCGCTCTTCGAGTTTCTCAAGGCGCAGGGGCTCCGGCCTCACCACTACGTCCTCGATGTGGGGTCCGGCAGCTTTCGGCTCGGGGTGCATCTCATCCCCTACCACGAGGCGGGACGCTACATCGGGCTCGAGGCGAACGAGGACCTCGTCCGGGCTGGCGCCGAGATCGAGTTGCCGCGGGTTGGCGTGAACCCTCAGAGCGTCCGGGTCGTGGTGGCCGACCGCTTCAATCTGACGGGGCTGCCCCAGGTGGACTTTGCGGTGGCACAGTCCGCGTTCGTGCATCTCTCCCTCAACGCCATCGCGCAGTGCATCGCGACCGTGGTGCGGAAGCTCGCTCCGGGCGGGCGGTTTTTCGCGGCCTACTTCGAGAATCCGGACTCCGCGAACGGCGAGGCCATCGTGCACCCGGGCGGACTCAAGACGCACGCGGACGCCGAGCCTTATCACACGAGCTTTGAAGTGCTGGCCGGTATCTGCGCAGGGGTCGGCGCGCACGCCGAGCGCATTCCAGACTGGAAGCATCCGCAGGACCAGAGGATGATGATGATCACGCGACGAGTCGATACCTGAAGCTGACGTCCTGCCGGTGTCCGCGTCGCCGCCAATCCAAAGGCGACACGATTCCCCACGGCAGGTCAGCCAGCGGCGATGCGGTGGACTGACAGAACCCGCCGCTCGAGCGCGCGCATTTTCGGCATCATTGACCTATTTCGTCACACCAGGGGGCCTGGAGCCGGCCAGACGTTCGCCCATCCGCCGGGCCTACATATTGCACATCAGCTGGCACCCCGGCGTCAGATTGGACAAGCCAGCCGTGACCAGCCCTGCCACGCACATGAAGACCTGCGTTCTCCTGGCCCTCGCCGTCGGGACGCCGATGGTGTGTCCTGCGGCGGCCGAGGCGCAGGTGACCATCTCGTCGCCGTCGGCGAACCAGGTCCTGCGCGCGGGGCCCGACTTCGCGACGGACGTGCTCAACGACCCATGGGACATGTCGAACACGGCCGACATCGCCGTCGACCCCGCGCAGAAAAAAGGCTGGACGAATCTCACTTTGACCGACGGCAAGGTGGGCGGCACGCTGGCCTCTGTGAACGACGCGAACAACGGCAGCCACATCAACTTTCTCGAGCGCGCCTACTGGGGAATCATCAACCCCGGGCGGACCGGCGCGAGGTTCCCGATTGCGAGCGGCGTGTACACGAAGCTCGCGTTCAAGATGAGCGCGAACGGCAACAGCAGTCAGCAGCCGCGGGTGTACTGGTTTCACAACGACCTGGGAAATCCGGCAGGCGATGGCGTGGGGCTGCGCTACGTCAACGCATCCGCGAGCGCCACGGTCCCTTCGGGCAACAACATCTTCGAAGTTGACCTGACGTCCGACCTTCTCGGCGGGCAGCCGTGGACGTCGGGAGACGTGCGCGGGTTCAGCATCTACCCGAACAGCAGCGCGGTTGGCTACGATGTGCACTTCGACTGGGTGCGCCTGACGACGGGCGACAGTCACCCCGCCAGTCCGGCGCAGGCGATTGTGTGGTCGGGCGGATCGAGCGCGACCATCGACGTAATCGATGCTGCCGGAACTGTGCTGCGAATCGCCACGGGCGTCAGCTCCGGGTATTCGTGGAAGTACGGCGGGCTGCCGCCGGGCGCGTACACGCTGCGTGTCACGCCCACGGCGGGCGTTGCGGGCACGACGCCCTTCCGCATCAACACGCCGCCGACGCTGACGATCACCGATCCTGACGCGTCAGGCGGCGAGGATTTTGCGACCGCCGTCCTGGGCAATCCCTGGGACATGAACGACTCCGGAGATTTTCGCTTCGACAACGGCGCGACGATCGTCGATCACCTGAACTCCCGTGGCGTGAGCGGGGGCCTGTTCAACGGCGCGAGCGACGGCCAGGCCGTGGCGACGAGCCAGGACGGCATCCCCGTCGGTGATCCGCAGGTCTATTTCCTCTCCGGCAACGGCGTCGTCGACACGTCGCGGTATCGCTACCTGACGTTCGGGCTGCAGGTCGACGGCGCGTTCGACCTGCTCCGCGGATCGGTGGCCCGCCTGTTCTGGGGCTCCGCGACGGGTCCCGGCGCGCCATACAACGTGACGGTGTCGAAAGACATCATCACGTGGGCTGGCATGAACACCTACACCGTCGACCTCGCCTCGCTCTCGACGGTGCCAAACGGAGGGCTCGAGAGCGGAGGGGCGGCGACCCCATGGACGGCCGGCAATGTACGCCACCTGCGCATCGATCCGCACGAGTTCGCGGAGGCGAACCGAGGGTTTCACTTCGACTTCGTGAAGCTCGCCGCCATGGACGAAACGACCTCCGGAAATTTCACTATACGCTTCGCGGCGTCGGACGCGGACGGCAACCCGCTGTCGCTCTCGCTCTACTACGACAC
>Ga0136612_10000864_pt1 | contig 12083 bp, 12 predicted proteins | sample AntDryUQ224A2306_2_FD_106644 | JGI IMG/M metagenome (GOLD analysis project Ga0136612, IMG submission 106644) | Polar desert sand microbial communities from Dry Valleys, Antarctica - metaG UQ224A (23.06) | ecosystem: Environmental > Terrestrial > Soil > Desert | place: Antarctica: Dry Valley...
CGCCTTTCCCCGGCCTTCCCGAACGCCCGCTTCACCGCGGAGCTCGACGACGTCCTCGCTGACGACACGGTCGACGCGCTCGCCCTCGCGACCCCGGTCCCCACCCACGCCGCGCTCTCCGAGCGGGTGCTCGCCGCCGGGAAGCACTGCTTCGTCGAGAAGCCGCTCGCCCAGTCGGTGGCCGACGCCGAGCGGGTCGCCGCCGCCGCCGACGTCGCCGGCAAGGTCCTGATGGTCGGCCACCTGCTCGAGTACCACCCGGGAGTCGCCAAGCTCAAGGAGATCGCCACCTCCGGCGAGCTCGGCGAGATCCACTACGTCTACTCCAACCGGCTCAACCTCGGCAAGCTCCGCGCGGACGAGAACGCGCTGTGGTCGCTCGGCGCCCACGACGTCTCGGTCGTCCTGCACCTCCTCGACGGGGAGGAACCGTCCTTCGTCGAGGCCCGCGGGGAGTCCTACATGCGCCGTGACGTGGAGGACGTCGTGTTCTGCTTCCTGCGCTTCGCATCGGGTCGCGCGGCGCACCTGCACCTCTCCTGGCTCGACCCCCACAAGGAGCGGCGCTTCACCGTGGTCGGCGCCAAGCGGATGGCGACGTTCGACGACATGGCCCTCGAGCAGAAGGTCACCGTCTACGACAAGGGCTTCGACGAGGAGGCCGGCTCCTACGGTGAGTACATCACGCGCTCGGGCGACACCTTCTCGCCGCGGATCGGCAACCGCGAGCCGCTGCGCCTGGAATGCGAGCACTTCGTCGAGTGCGTGCGCACCGGGGCCCGCCCGGTGTCCGACGGGGCGAGCGGCCTGCGCGTGGTCCGGGTGCTCGAAGGGCTCCAGCGGTCGTTGGACGCGAGCCGTCGTGGATAGGCCCCCGCCGCGCCCCCCGCCGCGCCGCTGCTCGGCGACGGCGCGACGGTCGGTGACGGCGTCGAGTTCGGCGCCTACGTCGTGGTCCATCCCGGCACCGTGATCGGGGACGGCTGCTTCGTCGGCGACCACGCGGTGCTCGGCAAGCCGCCCCGGCTGGCCCGCCACTCGAGCGCGCCGCGGAACCCCCCACCACCGCTCGTGCTCGAGGCGGGCGTCTCGGTCGGGGCGGGCGCGGTCATCCTCGCCGGCGCCGTGCTGCGGGCCGGCGCGACCGTGTGCGAGCAGGCCTTCGTCCGCGAGCGGGCGGTGATCGGCCTGGGCGCGGTGGTCGGCCGTGGCTCGGCAGTGGACAACGACGTGCGCATCGGCGACCGGGCCCGGATCCAGACCGGCGTCTACGTGACCGCCAACGCGGTGGTCGAGGAGGACGTCTTCCTCGGCCCGGGCGTCGTCATGACCAACGACTCGACGATGGCCCGGCACGCCCCGGGCTTCACGCTCGAGGGACCGAAGCTGCGTCGCGCCTGCCGGGTGGGGGGCGGGGTGACGCTCTGCCCGGGCGTCGAGGTCGGCGAGGAGGCGTTCGTGGCGGCCGGTGCGGTGGTCACCCATGACGTCCCGCCGCGCGGGGTGGCCATGGGCGTCCCCGCCCGCGTCGTCCGCGAGGTGTCCGACGCCGACCGGCTCGAGCAGTGGCGATGACCCGCAACCCGAGGACCAAGGCGCTGGGGGTGGTCGCGGTCGGCGGGACCGCCGCGGTGGTCGCGCTCGAGTACGCGCACGTCTGGCGCCGGGGCCGCGCACCGATCCCGGTGCCGAGCGCCAGCGTCGACGACGTCCTGGCCGCCAGCGCCGAGGCGGCGGCCGAGACGGTCGAGGTGGCGGTGCAGGGCTACCGGTCGGGGTCGGTGCGCGAGAACGCGCTGTTCAACCTGCTCGTCTCCTTCTCGGCCACCTTCGGCCTCACCCGCCTGAGCACGCACGCGATCCACCGGCGCGGCGGCGGTCCGGCCGGGCCGTTCCGCAACCTGCGGATCCGGTCGACCCACATCCACCACTTCGTGCCGGGCATCGCGCTCGCGTTCCTCTCCGGCACCGCGGCGATCCTGAGCCCGGGCGAACGGCTGGACCCCTGGCTCGCGATCCCGTTCGGGGCCGGCGCGGCGCTCACCCTGGACGAGAGCGCGCTGCTGCTCCAGCTCGAGGACGTCTACTGGACCGAGGAGGGGGTCGTCTCCGTGCAGATCACGCTCACCGCCATCGCCCTGCTCGCCGCGGGTGCGGTCGCCGCCCGCGCTCTGCGGCGCGGTGAGCGCGAGGTCCTGGGCGAGGGGGTACCCTCGGCGACATGAGCGGTCCGAACCTCACTCCCGGGGATCCGCTGGGCGGCGCACAGCCGGTGCGCCCGCCCGTGGCCCCGCCCGCCGCGTCTCCGGCCACCGGGCCGCAGCTCGAGCTCGCCGGCTGGTGGCGACGGGTGGGGGCCCAGGCGATCGACGGCCTGATCATCGGCATCGTGGCCCTCATCCTGATCGTGCCGTTCGGCATCGGGGCGATCGGGGCGGACACCGACGGCGGCGTCGTCGCTGCCGCGATCGGCATCCTGGTCTCCGGCCTGGTGGTCGTGGTCGTCGCCCTCATCTACGCGCCGCTGCTGATGGCGAAGACCAACGGCCAGACTCTGGGCCGGATGGCGACCGGCATTCGGGTGGTCCGGACGAGCGGCCAGCCCATGGACTTCTCGACCGCCGCCCTGCGCGAGGTCGTCTTCAAGGCGCTGTTGATCGGGACGATCGCCAACACGTTCACGTTCGGCCTCGCGTCGCTCCTCGACGTCCTGTGGCCGCTGTGGGATGAGGAGAACCGCGCGCTGCACGATTTCCCGGCGCACACGCGGACGGTCGTAGCGTGACCGGGGGGCGTTGTCGCTCTGCGACAGCCGGTGAGGGGGGCGAAGCCCCCCTCTAGACCGCCGCGACGGCGCGGCCGGCCATCGAGTCGCGCCCGGCGCCGGTCCAGACGATCTGCTCGCGGCCGGGCCCGACGCCGACCAGTCCGATCGGCACGCCGACGAAGTCCGCGACGAACGCCAGGTAGTCGCGCGTGGTGGCCGGCAGGTCCTCCTCCGTCCGGACCTGGGTGATGTCCTCGTCCCAGCCCTCGAGCTCCTCGTAGGCCCCGACCGCCTGGTGCAGGACGGACTGGTGATAGGGGTAGTTGGCGAACGTCGCCTCGCCCGAGCCGCGGTAGCTCGTGCAGACGCGCAGGGTGCCGAGCCCGGTCAGCACGTCGAGCTTCGTGATCGCCAGGTGGGTCAGCGTGTTGATGCGCGCGGCGTAGCGGAGGGCGACGAGATCGATCCACCCCACCCGCCGCGGGCGCCCCGTGGTGGTCCCGTACTCGTGCCCGGCCTCGCGCAGCCCGTCGCCGAACTCGCCGTCGAGCTCGGTGGGGAACGGGCCGGCGCCGACCCGGGTGCAGTAGGCCTTGGTCAGCCCCCAGATCTCGTCGATGTCGCGCGGCCCGGCGCCCGAGCCGATGCACGCCGACGCGGCGACCGGGTTCGAGGAGGTGACGAACGGATAGGTGCCATGGTCGATGTCGAGCATCGTGGCCTGGGCGCCTTCGAAGAGCACCGTGCCGTCGCGGTCGAGGGTGTCCCAGGTGATGCGGCTCGTGTCGGCGATGTACTGCTCGAGCCGGTGCCCGAAGGTGACGTACTCCTCGGTCATCGACTGCAGGTCGAGCTCGGGCGACTTCGCGAACGGGCGCAGGCTGAGGCGCTTGGGCTCGAGCGCGGCGGCGATCTTCTTCTTGAGGATCTTCTCGTCGAGCATGTCCTGCACGCGGATGCCCAGGCGCGAGGCCTTATCGGCATAGCACGGGCCGATGCCGCGGCGGGTGGTGCCGATCTGCAGCTTCCCGAGCCGCGCCTCGCCCGCGTGGTCGAGCAGCAGGTGGTAGGGCATGATCAGATGGGCGTTGGCGGAGACGCGCAATCCGGAGAGGTCCACGTGACGGGCGCGCAGCCCGTCGAGCTCGTCGGTCAGGACCTTGGGGTCGATCACCACGCCGTTGCCGATCGCGCACAGCTTGCCGGGGTAGAGGATCCCGCTCGGGATCAGGTGGAACTTCCACTCGACCCCCTCGCGCACGATCGTGTGGCCGGCGTTGTTACCGCCCTGGAAGCGGATCACCAGATCGGCGTTCTCGGCGAGGAGATCGACGATCTTCCCCTTGCCCTCGTCGCCCCACTGGGCCCCCACGATCACGATCCCCGGCATGGGTGACGAGTCTAGTTGCGGACGGTCGCCGGCCAGGGCGCCTGCTCGCCGTACCGCGCGAGGCGGTCAGGCTCGGGCGCGGCCTCGACGCGGAACTCCCGCCGCTGGTCTGCACCGAACAGCGGCAACGGGTCGCCGCACATCTCCACGAGCCGGGACACCGTCCGCTCGCCGATCTGCTCCTCGAGCGCCTTGTGGTCGAGGTTCGTGGTCAGCACAATGGAGCGCCCGTCCTCGTACCGGGCGTTGACGATCGAGTAGAGCTGCTCGAGCACCCAGGGGCTCGTCTTCTCCGCGCCGACGTCGTCGACGTGCAAGAGCTCGACCGCGGTCAGGCGGTCGAGCGTCTCCGACAGCGACGCCTCCGCGTTGTCCTGGAAGGTCTGGCGCAGGAGGCCGAGGAGCAGCGGGAGCGAGTAGATGGCGACGGAGTGGCCCTCCCGGAGCGCCTGCGCCGAGATCAGCATCGCGAGCGTCGTCTTCCCCGTCCCGACGTCGCCCTGGAACCAGATCCCCCGCCCCCGGGCGAGCTGGTCGGGCAACGTGTCCACGTAGCGGCGGACCTCGTCCACCACGTGATGGTCGATGTCGGTCACCGGTGGGCGGTCGAACGAGACGCCCTGGAAGCGGCGGGGGATCACGGCGGCCAGCTGGCGGGCCTTGCGCTTCGCGATGCGGCGAGGGCGGCACGTGCAGTCGCGCGCGCTGCGTGTCCGCTCGTCGAAGACGAAGCCGGAGCCGTCACAGCGGTGGTCGGGGCAGGTGCTCATGATCTCCGGTCCGACGCTAGAGGTCGTACCGGTCGGGTCCGACGTAGCTCATGAACCGGGGATACTCCTTCTGGAAGGTCAGCTCCACGTTCGCCAGCCCGCCGTTGCGGTGCTTGGCCACGATGAGGTCCGCGATCCCCTCCCGCTCGGACTCCTGGTCGTAGTACTCGTCGCGGTAGACGAACATGACCAGATCCGCATCTTGCTCGATAGAGCCGGACTCCCGGAGATCGGACAGCATGGGTCGCTTGTCGTGGCGCTGCTCGACGCCGCGGTTGAGCTGGGACAGGGCGATGACGGGCACGTCGAGCTCCCGGGCGAGGGTCTTGAGCCCACGGGAGATCTGGCCGACCTGCTCGACGCGGTTGTCCGTCGCCCCGTCGCCGCGCATGAGCTGCAGGTAGTCGATGAGGATCAGCCCGAGGCCGTCGGCCTGCTGCTGGGCGAGGCGGCGTGCCTTGGCGCGGACGTCGAGCACCGAGAGCTCGGAGGAGTCGTCGATGAACAGCGGCGAGCCGGCCAGGCGATTGGACGCGGAGAGGATCTTCGGCCACTGGCTCTCGCGGATCCTGCCCTTGCGCAGGTCGTCGCCCTTGGTGCTCGACTGCGACGCGATGAACCGCTGCGCCAGCTCGGACTCCGACATCTCGAGCGAGAACAGCGCCACCGCCCGCCCCGTCTCCAGCGCGGCGTACTCGGCGAAGTTCGCCATCAGCGCCGATTTCCCCATGCTCGGCCTCGCCGCCAGGATGATCAGGTTCCCCGACTGGAAGCCCCCGGTGACCTCGTCGAGCGCGTGGAATCCCGACGGGGTGCCGGTCATGCTGGTGCCCTCGCGGGAGAGGGTCTCGAGCTTCGAGAGCTCGGCGCTCAGCACGTCCTGGATCGACTGGAAGTCCTTGCGGCGGTCGTCGTGGGCCACCTCGAGGATCGCGCGCTCGGCGAGGTCGACGAGCTCGCGTGGCGGCGCCTCGTGGGAGTGGACCTGCTGCTGGATCTCGAACGACGCGTGCAGCAGCCGCCGGAGCATCGCGTTGTCGCGGACGATCTTCGCGTACTGGCGGACGTTCCCCACGCTCGGCACCGCTGAGGCCAGCAGGTCGATCGTCGCGCGACCACCGACCGAGTCGAGCTCGCCCGCCTGTTTGAGGTGCTCGACGAGGGTCAGCGCGTCGACCGGCTCGCCGATCGAGTGCAGGTCCAGCATCGCCTTGTAGATCGCGCCGTGGCTCGGGCGGTAGAAGTCCTCGGGCTGGAGCTTCTCGTCGATGATCAGCGCCGGGAGCGTCGTGTCCGACAGCAGCACGGCGCCGAGGACGGATTGCTCGGCCTCGAGGTTCTGCGGCGGGGAGACGCCGGCGGCGCCGTTGCCGTTGGCGGTGGGTCGGTCGGTGGTCGCCATGCGGCGGCCGAGTCTAGGTCCGGTCGCGGCACGCTCCGGGCGTCCAAGCTGCAAAGACCGCAAGGATTGTCGAAGTCGTGACGAAGAGGGGTCCGGATGACGCAGTTCACGTTCCGCACGCCGGTCGCCGCCGACGCCGGTGCGCTTCTCGAGACGGTGGCCGAGGGCTGTCGGGCTACCGTGAGGTCGCCCCCGACGGCTGGGCCCGCCCAGCACCGACGAGGCGACCGCCCGGATGGCCGACCCGTCCTCGTGGTGGCTGCTCGCCGAGGCGGCGGGCCGCCCGGCCGGCCACGTCGCGTTCCTCCGCCGGGCCGAGGCTGAGGCGATGCGCCGCGGGTTCCGTCGGGCCGCCTGTTCACTCCGGCCGGCGCCGCGCGCGCACGGCGCTTCTACGAGCGCGAGGCATGGACGGTGGCAGGCGAGCCGCGCGTCGCCCCGCACCTCGGGCTAGGGCCGCTCATCGTCTTGGGCGCCCGCACGACGGCAAGGCGACCGCGGGACGCCTTTGACGGGCACGGCTACAAGCTGCCGGTGACCCTGCCCGACGGCGCGGTGGCCACGCTCACGATCCCCCGGTCCCTGCGCAGGCGGGTCGGCTTCGTCACCGACCGTCGCCGCTGTGCCCGACTCACCGTGGAGGTCGCCGGAGGACCGACGGTGCGCCGTCGCGTCCCCCTCGGTCGGCGCTGCTGATCCGCGTCAGGCGGGGCAGAGCCATGCGGTCCTCGGCCTCGGCGACCTGGGGCACGATCCCGGGCCCCCACCCCCACAGACCGCGCTACTGCTCCTCGACGACCATCGTCTTGACGGTCGCCGTGATGTTGTCGGCGACCTCGACGACGACCATCTGCGTGCCGACCGTCTTGATCGGCTCCTCCAGGTGGACCTTGCGCTTGTCGAGCCGGATGCCGCGGGCCTCGCGGATGGCGTCGACGATGTCCTGCGTGGTGACCGAGCCGAAGAGCCGGCCGTCGTCCCCCGCCTGGTGGGTGATGGTGAGGACCGTCTTGTTGAGCAGCGCGGCGTTCTCCTGCGCCTTATCGGCCGCGTCGGAGAGGGCCCGGTCGGCGGCGACCTGGCGCTGGCGGGCGGTCTCGATCAGGCCCTTGGTGGCGGGCTGGGCGAGCTTGCGCGGGATGAGGTAGTTGCGCAGGTAGCCCTTCGAGACGTCGACGACCGCGCCGCGCTCGCCCACGTTCTCGACGTCTGAGAGGAGGATGGCCTGAGGCATGGCCCGGGCCTAGTCGCGGTCGCGGTCGCGCTTGGACCGGCTGCGAGTCTCGTCGCTCGCATCGCCGGACACGTACGGGAGCAGGGCGAGCTCGCGAGCCCGCTTGACCGCGGTGGCGACCTGGTTCTGATGGCGCCGGCAGGCGCCGGTGATGCGGCGCGAGCGGATCTTGCCGCGATCTGAGACGAACTTGCGCAGCGCGTTGATGTCCTTGTAGTCGACCTGGTCGATCTTGTCCCTGCAGTAGGGACAGGACTTGCGGCGGCCGGAGCCGGGCCCGCCCTTCTTGGTGTCACGCCGGCGCGTCGGCCGGCTGCGCTGCTTGGCCACTGGTGTCTACGTTCCTCTCGAAGGCTTCCGTCGCGGGTCGCGGGGCACGGTCGAACGCGCGCACGGACCGACCTCGGCCGATCAGTGTAGCCGTCCGGATCCTTCGCTACGGCTGGCCCGGTAATCGTCACGACTCTGCAACGAGGGAGAAAAGCTTCGGCTCGTTTCCGCTCTGCGCTGAGGTTCCGGCCGGAGAGGGACCTAGACTCGCCTCAAGCGTCAAGAACCTGAATCAGTCGAGGCCGAGAGGAGCCTTCATGAACATCAATCGCGTGATCTTGACTGGGAACCTGACCCGGGACCCGGAGCTCAAGGCGACCCAGGGCGGGCTGTCGATCTGCGCCCTGCGGATCGCGACGAACACCCGCCGGAAGAACAACCAGTCGGGCGAGTGGGAGGAGAAGCCCAACTACGTCTCGGTGACCATCTTCGGCCGCCAGGGCGAGAACGCCGCCCAGTACCTCAGCAAGGGTCGCCCGGTCGCGATCGACGGTCGCCTGGAGTGGCGGGAGTGGCAGTCCCAGTCGGGCGAGAAGCGCGAGGCGCTCGAAGTGATCGCCGACAACGTCCAGTTCCTCGGCGGTCGCGACGACAATGGCGGCGGCCGAGCCCCGAACGGCGGCGGCTTCACGCCGCGGTCCGACGTCCCGGCCGACACCCAGGACTTCGCGCCCACCCCCGCCGGCGTCGGCGCGAACAGCTCGAGCGCCCCGGCGGACGACGACATCCCCTTCTAAGGCCGCCCCCTGGGGTCCGTGCCCGGCATCATCCGGGCATGGACGCCTCGGCTCCCTCATCGAGCCGCCGGGCACGCTGGTCACCGGCGACGCCGGCGGGGTCCTGGCCGCGGCGGAACGTTCGCCTGAACCGGCGGGGCTACTCCGGAGCGGAGGGGTCTTCGCCGACGGCGGCGAAGGCGGGGCGCTGCTCGGGCGGCGCGGGGGTGCCCGGCTTGAGCTTGATCACGCGGAAGCGGACGACGCCGTCGGTGATCTTCAGCGTCCGGTTGAGCTCCGCGAGAAGCGCGGCGGGCGCGTGGAACTGGATGAGGTGGTAGCTCGCGTCAGCGTGCTTGCGGACCTCGTAGGCGGTCGGGCGCACGCCCCAGTCGTGGCTGCCGATCAGCTCACCCTGGTTGACGATCATCGTCTCGACGTCGGCCAGGATCTTCTCGCGGCGGTCCTCGTCGAGGCCCGAGTCGAGCAGGAGGTTGAGGTCGTAGATCGGCGGCGGCAGCGTCATGCGGCCGTGGAGGGTAGCGAACGGGGGGCGAGCCCGCCGCCGCCTCGGCTAGGTAGAGGGTGGACCGTGAGCTGCTCCGACGGGTGCGCTGGACGAACGTCGCGCGGGCGGTCGGCGTGGCCGCTGTGCTCGCCGCCGTCGCGCTCTGGCCGCGGCTCAGCCCGGCCCCGCCGGTCCTCCCGCCCGACGTCCCGCTGGACGCCGCGGTGCCGCCGGCGATCGCCACGCCCGCACCGATCGCGACTCCGACTCCGACCCCGACTCCGAGCGGCGAGCCGACCCCTGCGACACGAGAACGCCACCGGCGAGCGCTGCGCACCCGCCGCCGGGAGCCGCGGCGCCCGGTCGCGGCCGGCCACCCGCCGGTCCCGCGGACGACGGGAGACCGCGGCGGCCGACGGGAACGCCGCCGCGACCGGGTCGCCGGGGGCGATGGCCGTGGCGATGCGCCGGTCGGCGGAGCGCCCGCGGCGACGGTCGCCCCGGACGGGGCCACCGAGCCGGTGATCCGACCCTCCGCGCCGGTGATCCGACCCTCCGACCCGCCGCCTTCGCCAGGTCCGGCGCCCGCGCCCCCCGGCGCGAGCGAGTTCAGCTTCGAGCTGGGCTGACGGCCCCGTCTGCCCCGTCCGCCTGGGCGGCGCGGCGTGCCTTGCTCCGGATGTCGGCGATCTGGTCGTCGATCCAGTCACCAGGATCGCGCTGGGTGATGGTCTCCTTGAGCCCGGCCGCCCTCCGCGCCCGCTCGCCCGCATCCATCCCCAGTGCCGTGAAGATCGCGTCGGCGAGCTCCTGCACGTCGAACGGGTTCACGCTCAACGCGTACTCCCCGAGCTCCTCGTGGGCGCCCGTGTTCTCGCCCAGGATCGAGACGCCGTCGCGCTGGTTGACGATCGGCCCCTCCTTGGCCACGAGGTTCATCCCGTCGAACATCGCGTTGACCATCATCACGTCGTAGTGCTTGTAGGACGCCACCGCCTCGTCGAGGTCGTCGCGCAGCTTGAGGTCGATGGGCATCCAGTCCGGCGTGCCGTGCCGGTGGTTGACCATCGCGACCAGCGTCTCGATGCGCTCCAGGTAGTCCGCGTACTGCTCGACGTCGGTCCGCGACGGGATGAGCTGCGCCGTGAACGTGATCCGCTCGACGAACTCGGGGTGCTGATCGAGGAACAGGTCGAAGGCGGTGAAGCCCCGCAGGACGTTCTTGGACAGGTCGGCCCGGTCCACGCGCACGATGGAGAACTCGCGCCGTCGCTTGAGCAGCGTCTCCTCGAAGGACGCCACGCGCGGGCGCGCCGCCACGCGCCGCGTAGCCGCGTAGTCGATCGGCAGGGGATAGGCCCGCACCCAGACCTCGCGGTCGCCCACCCACACGATGCCCTTCTCCATGTCGACCTCGAGGTCCATCAGGTCGCGGCAGCACTGCAGGAAGTTGCGCCGGTAGGAGCGGGTGTGGAAGCCGATGATGTCGTTGGCCAGCACCCCCTCATAGATCTCGTCGCGGATCCGGGTCGGGAGCACCCGCCAGGCGTCGGGCTGGGTCCACGGGATGTGGACGAAGTGGTGCAGGAAGACGTCGGGCCGGGCCTCGCGGACCATGGCCGGGACCAGGTAGAGCTGGTAGTCGTGGACCATGACGACGGGCTCCTGGAGGCCCTCGATCTCCTCGAGCACCGCTCCGGCCAGGTCGCGGTTAACCGCCTTGTAGCCGTTTTCGTAGGCGTCGACCTCGTGGCGGCGGAAGTCCGGGGCGTTCGAGAGGTCCCACAGGTAGTGCTGGATGAACCACAGCATCGGGTTGGAGATGACGTTGTAGAACGAGTCGTAGGCCTTCGGGTCGGACGCCACGAACCGGATGGAGAACTGCCCGTCGTCGTCCGGGGCGTCCACCGTGAAGGGCCGCCCGCCGTTCTCGGCGGCGACCTCGGCGTCCCTCTCGGTCATCGCGCTGGCGATCCAGGTCGCCTCGCGGTGCGACGCCAGGCCGGTCAGCGCAGTCACCAGGCCGCCCGTCCCACGCTTCATCTCCCCGTCGTCCTGGAACGTCACCGGCCCCCGGTTGGAGACGAGGACCAAGGGGCTCGAGGAGGTGTCGGCTGGGCTCACGCCGACCGCTCTACCCCGCCGGGCGGCGCCACCGGGCGCTCCCCCAGCTCCACCTCGACGGTCTTCTTCTCCCCGTCCCGGTAGAGCTCCAGTGACACCCTGCGGCCCGGCTCCAAGCCGGCGATCGCAGCGGAGAGGTCGTCGGGATCCTCGACCTTCTCGCCCTCCACCCCGGTAACGATATCCCCACCCAGGGCGTAGGGACGGGCCTGGAAGGTCTGCCGGCCCGAGCCGCCCTTAAGGTCGGCGCCCTCCGCGGGCCCGTCGTCGGAGATCTCCTGCAACCACGCGCCCTTCTCCACCGGCAGCTTGAACCGGTCCACGAGCTGGGGGTAGAGCCGGACCGAGGAGACACCGAGGTAGGCGTAGTCGGCCTTGCCGTCCTCGCGGAGCTGCTCGAGCGAGCGGCGCACGATCCCGACCGGCACCGCGAAGCCGACGCCCTCCCCGCCTCCGGAGGTCGACTTGATCTGCTGGTTGACCCCGATCACCTCGCCCTTCGCGTTGAGCAGCGGCCCGCCCGAGTTGCCGGGGTTGATCGCGGCGTCGGTCTGCACGGCCCCCGATATCTGGAAGTTGGTCAAGGAGTCGATCGTGCGGTCGGTGGCGGAGACCACGCCGACCGACAGCGACTGGCGCTCGCCGAACGGGGAGCCGAGCGCGGCGACCGGGGAGCCGACCTGCGGCTCGTCCTCCTGGGCCAGCGGCAGCGGCCGCAGGTCCAGGCCCTCCGGGTCGAGCTTCAGGAGCGCGATGTCGGCGTTCGGGTCGTCGCCGACGATCTTCGCCTCGACCTGGTTGCCGTCGGCGAACTCGACGTAGACCTGCGTCGCCCGCTTGAC
>Ga0136612_10000865_pt1 | contig 12080 bp, 9 predicted proteins | sample AntDryUQ224A2306_2_FD_106644 | JGI IMG/M metagenome (GOLD analysis project Ga0136612, IMG submission 106644) | Polar desert sand microbial communities from Dry Valleys, Antarctica - metaG UQ224A (23.06) | ecosystem: Environmental > Terrestrial > Soil > Desert | place: Antarctica: Dry Valley...
AGCAGGAGCACGTGCTCCTGCTCGTCCGCAATCTTGCCTTCCCAGCGATAGAGGGAACGCGCGCCTGGAATGATGGTGCCACAGGCGATGAGGCGCCGGTCGAGCAGCTCACGCACCAGCTTCACCGCCTCTTCATTCGACGATACGGTCGTCATCACCACCACTGCATCCGTGTGTGCCATGGCGCTCGGAGAGAAGAAGTTCACCAAATGTAACTTGAATCAACGGCACCCGCACCGCAGTTTTCACAGGCTATGGCAGAAGAAGCGCTCGTCGTTCGCGGTGCGAGGGAGCACAACCTCCGGAATATTGACGTCACGATCCCCCGGGATTGCCTGACGGTCATCACCGGACTCTCCGGCTCCGGAAAATCATCGCTGGCATTCGATACGATTTACGCCGAGGGACAACGGCGCTATGTCGAGTCGCTGTCGGCGTATGCGCGTCAATTCCTGGGACTGATGGAAAAGCCCGATGTCGATTCCATCGAGGGACTCTCGCCCGCTATCTCCATCGAGCAGAAGACGGCCGGCCACAATCCGCGGTCTACGGTCGGAACGGTGACGGAGATCTACGATTACCTGCGCCTGCTGTACGCGCGAGCGGGCACGCCGCACTGTCCCGACTGTGGACGAAAGGTGCAGCGCCAGAGTGCCGCGCAGATCGCGGATATCATCCTCACCTGGCCCGCGGAGACGCGCATCGAGGTGCTCGCCCCGCTCGTGCAGGGAAGAAAAGGTGAGTTCCGGGATCTGTTCGAGACCGTGCGGAAGCAGGGATTCATTCGAGCCATCGTGGATGGTGACCTCGTGGAGCTGGCGAATCCGCCGAAGCTCAATCGCCGCCAGAACCACAGCATATCCGTTCTGGTGGACCGTCTTCTCGTACGGGCTGACGATCGCACCCGGATCGCCGATTCGCTGGAGACCGCGCTGAAGCTCGCTGATGGCGTCGTCGAAATCTCGACGGTCGGAGAGAGTGGGACCGAGCGCCAGCTGTTCTCGGAGCGATACGGGTGCCCGACCTGTGGCATCTCCCTGCCGGAGCTCGAGCCGCGACATTTCTCGTTCAACTCGCCATTTGGCGCGTGCCCGGCGTGCGGAGGGCTTGGCACCCGACGGGAAGTGAGCGAGGCGCTCATCATGGGAGACCCCAGGATCTCGATCCCCGAGGGCGTGATACTGCCGTGGGGAGAGCCCGGCGGCCATTTGAAGCGCACGACGCTGCCCGCGCTCGCACGCCAACTGGACTTCGAGCTGAATACGCCATGGGGCGCACTTCCGAAACGCGTTCGCGATGGGATGCTTTACGGCCTGAAGCGCGTGGGGATCGACCCTCGCCCGGAAACGCGGAAGGGTGAGGTGCAGTGGGAAGGCATCCTTGCGAATATCCAGCGCCACTACGACGAGACCGACTCCGACTCGGTTCGCATCGAGCTGTCGGAGTACATGCTGGAGGTGCCCTGCAGTGCGTGCGACGGCCGGCGGCTCAAGAAGGAATCGCTGGCGGTGACGGTCGCAGATCACAACATCGGTGACGTCGTCGCGCTGTCCGTCGACGCGGCGCGAAGTTTTTTTGAATCGCTCGCTGTCCGGAAAGATGGCGCGCCCGGCCTCGACCCCGACATCGCGGGCCCGATCCTCAAGGAAGTGCGCGAGCGTCTCCGTTTTCTCGTGGATGTCGGTCTCGAATATCTCACGCTGAATCGTTCCGCCGAGTCGCTCTCGGGTGGCGAGGCGCAGCGCATCCGTCTCGCAACGCAGATCGGGTCGCGCCTGGTCGGCGTGCTCTACATTCTGGATGAGCCGTCCATCGGGCTGCACCAGCGCGACAACGCGCGTCTGCTGGAAACCCTTCGGCAGCTTCGGGACCTGGGCAACACCGTGATCGTCGTCGAGCACGATGAAGAGACGATGCGGGCCGCGGACCATCTGATCGATCTCGGACCGGGCGCCGGCAAGCATGGTGGCCTCGTGATCGCGGCGGGAACGGTGGAGGAAGTGGCCGCGCACGAGGATTCCATCACCGGGCGGTACCTGCGCGGCGAAGTGTCGATACCCATTCCACGCGAGCGGCGACCTGCCGATGAGCAGCGCGCACTGCGCATCCTCGGCGCGAGCGCGCACAACCTGCGTGATGTGGACGCGATGATTCCGCTCGGATTGTTCGTCGCGGTCACCGGCGTTTCAGGATCGGGGAAGTCCACGCTCATCGAGGACATCCTGCACCGCGCGCTTGCCAAACATTTCTACCGGGCTCGTGTCGTTCCCGGGGCCCATCGGACGATCACCGGCATCGAGCACCTCGACAAGGTCATCGACATCGACCAGAGCCCCATCGGCCGGACACCGCGTTCGAACCCCGCGACGTACACGGGGCTCTTCACGCCGATTCGCGAGCTGTTTGCGGAGCTGCCGGACGCGAAGATCCGCGGCTACGGGCCAGGGCGATTCTCCTTCAATGTGAAAGGAGGCCGCTGCGAAGCGTGTCAGGGCGATGGTCTCGTGAAGATCGAAATGCACTTCCTGCCCGACGTGTACGTCCCGTGTGAGATCTGCAAGGGAAAGCGTTACAACCGGGAGACCCTCGAAGTCCGCTTCCGCGGATCCAACATTGCTGACGTGCTCGAGATGACCGTCGAAGATGCACTGGAGTTCTTCGAGAACCAGCCGCGCATTCGCCAGAAGCTGCAAACGCTCAACGATGTCGGACTCGGCTACATCCACCTCGGCCAGAGCGCCACGACGCTCTCGGGCGGCGAGGCGCAGCGGGTGAAGCTGGCGAGCGAGCTGTCGAAGCGCGACACCGGACGCACCCTGTATATCCTCGATGAGCCGACGACGGGACTGCACTTCGAAGACGTGCGCGTGCTGCTGGAAGTGCTGCACCGGCTCGTGGATCGTGGCAACACGATGCTCGTCATCGAACACAACCTGGACGTCATCAAGACGGCGGACTGGATTCTGGATCTCGGGCCCGAAGGGGGAGCGCGCGGCGGAACGGTGATCGCCTCCGGGTCGCCGGAAGACGTGGCAGACACGCCCCGTTCGTATACGGGCCAGTACTTGCGTCCGTTGCTGGGTAGCAGGAGCAAGCGAAAGGCTGGATGAGCGTTCGCGACTGCTGTCATCCCGGATGAGCGCAGCCAATGTCGGGATTAGTTGCGGCTTGTCATCCCGAATGAGCGCAGCGAGTGTCGGGATCTACTTTCACTGCGCTTTGACTTGCCACAAGCGAGGGATGGCAGATCCCGACAGGCGCTCGCTTTGCTCGCGTGCTGCGGGATGACACGGATCGCTCGCAGGATGCGGGATGACACGGATCGCTCGCAGGATGCGGGATGACACGGATCGCTCGCAGGATGCGGGATGACACTTTAGTGATAACGCGATAATCCCTTGGTCTCTCTTCTCGACATCATTGGACCGGTCATGGTCGGCCCGTCCTCCTCGCATACCGCGGGCGCGTGCCGCATCGGACTGCTCGGACGAGCCGTCATCGGAGGCACTCCCGAGTCAGCGTTGCTCGAGCTGCACGGTTCCTTCGCACGCACCGGCGAAGGACACGGCACTGACCTCGCGCTCGTCGGCGGTCTGCTGGGTTTTCGTCCTGATGACGAGCGGCTTCGTGATGCGCTCAGTATCGCGGAACGGGATGGACTCGCCTATCGCTTCGAGAAAACGTCCCTTGGCGAAAACGCGCATCCAAACTCCGTCCGAATGACGCTCGAGCGGGGCGCGACGCGCACCGTCATCATCGGTGCATCGCTCGGCGCTGGACGGGTGACGATCACTGAAATCGACGGCTTTCCCGTCGAAGTCAGCGGCGGCCTGCACGCAGTGGTGCTCGAGGCAGAGGACAAACGCGGTTCCATCGCGAGGATTACAGGGGTGCTTGCCGACGACGGGATCAACATCGCGACCCTTCGCCTCACGCGCAGGGAACGCGGCGGCGAGGCGTTCATGGTCATCGAGTGCGACGAGGCCATCCCGGAGCAGGCCATGACTGATCTGCAGGCACTTGAGTGGGTGCGATGGGTGCGGATTCTTCCGAAAGTGAGCGGCTGATGTATCGCGCACTGGCTGATGCCATTCGCGACGCCACCGCTCGCGACGCGTCGCTCGCCACGGTAGCGCTCGAGCTCGAATCGAAAGACCAGGCTCGCCCCGTGCAGGAGATTCGTGCCGCGCTTGGGCGCGCGCTCGCGATCATGCGGCAGGCGGTGACGCGCGGCGAACAGGGCGATTTGAAGTCCCGATCGGGGCTCGTTGGCGGCGATGCGGCAAAGCTGAGTGCGTCGGCCGGCGAAGCCCTCATCGGTGCACCGTTCCGCAGTATTCTCTCGCGCGCGCTTGCCGTGCAGGAAGTCAACGCGGCAATGGGCGTCATTGTCGCCGCGCCGACCGCCGGCGGTGCGGGCGTCCTGCCGGCGGTGCTCACGGGGCTCGCCGACGCACGTGGCATCCCGGACGAACGCGTCATCGATGCCCTGGCGACCGCGGGGCTCATTGGAGCCGTGATCGCGGAGCGCGCCTCACTGTCAGGCGCAGAGGGGGGTTGTCAGGCGGAAACCGGCGCGGCGGCGGCGATGGCTGCCGGCGCCGCCACCGAGATGCTCGGAGGAACGCCCGAGCAGGTGGGACACGCCGTCTCGCTCGCCATGCAGGGCACACTGGGCCTGGTCTGTGATCCACTGGGTGGGTTGGTCGAGCTTCCGTGCGTTTTCCGCAATGCCACCGGCAGCGCCATCGCACTCGCGGGCGTTGAGATGGCGCTCGCGGGCATCACCTTCGCGATCCCGGTCGATGAAGTGATCGACACCATGGGCGAGATCGGGCGGTCGATGGACGTTCGCTATCGCGAAACGGCAGGCGGCGGGCTCGCCGCGACACCCACTGGCCGGCGGCTGGCCCGAGAGCGCCTCGTGCAGATCCGCCGCGAATGAAGATGCGGATAGCGTAGCACTGGCGTCATCTCGTATCTTCCTGCCCGAAACACGCGACGCGCCATCTCGTAGAGTGGCAGAGGACCTCGCACAACCCCACGGGGAATCATTATGGTGACCAAAGAAGGCATTGAGACCTTTCTCGACAAGCTGACCGCCGACCAGGGCGGCACCTTCAGCGAGCTCGAGACCGGACTGTGGCTCGTGAAGCCGCAGGGCGAGCTCGACTTCGACTTCGTGGTCAGCCTGGAGGACAACGTCGCGGTGCTGCACGTCAAGGTCATGGACCTGCCGAAGAAGAAGACCGCACAGGCGACGCTCAACAAGCGCCTGCTCGAGCTGAATGCCACCGACCTGATACATGGCGCCTACGGCATCGAGCAGGACGCTATCGTCATGACCGAGGCGCTCGAGCTGAGCCACCTCGACTACGACGAGTTCCGCGCTGCGTACGAGAGCATGACCGTCGCACTGGCTTCCCATCTTCGGGAGCTGGGCGCCTTTCGTGAGGCCAACTGACCATGGGACTCTTCGATCGCCTCTCGCAGGTGCTGCGATCCAACATCAATGATCTGATCTCCCGGTCGGAAGACCCGGAGAAGATGCTGAATCAGATCATCATCGACATGCGCTCGCAGCTCGTAAAGGCGAAGCAGCAGGTCGCATCGGCCATTGCCGACGAGAAGCGCCTTCGCGATCAGGCGGACAAGGAGTTCAAGGACGCCGGCGACTGGGAGAAGCGCGCCGTCCTTGCGATTCAGGAAGGGCGCGATGATCTCGCAAAGCAGGCGCTGGTGCGGCAGGGCGAGCATGTGTCACACGCGCAGCAGCTCGAAGCGACGTGGGAGGCGCATCGGGGAGAGACCGAAAAGCTCAAGAACTCGCTACGCGACCTGAATGACAAGATCGAGGAAGCGAAGCGGAAGAAGAATCTCCTCCTCGCCCGCCAGCGCCGCGCGCAGGCGCAGGCGCGCATTGCGGAAACGATGTCCTCGCTGTCCGAGAAGAGTGCCTTCGAAGCGTTTGCCCGCATGGAAGAAAAAATCGAGACCAACGAGCGCCAGCTGAAGGCGTCGGCGGAGATCGACGAAGAGTTCTCCGGCGACACGTTGCAGAACAAGTTCAAGCAGCTTGAAAAAACGTCAGGCGCCGTTGGCGTCGACCAGCAGCTGATGGCACTCAAGCAGAAAATGGGCATGCTCCCCGCTGGTGCTCCGCAGACGAGCCGTCAACTCGGCGCCGGGAAGCGTTCCGAAGAAACCGTGTCGGCTGATATCGAGCCGGCGCATGGAGATGACTCGAAGTCGTGACCACTCCCACCATTCGTCAGTTCCGGTTCGGTCCGGTGCTGACGGCGACGGTCCTGACCGTCCTGATGCTCTGGCTGGGCGGGAAGATCTCGCAGGTACTGCTCCTGCTGTTCCTCGCGACTGTGATCTCGCTCTATCTGGGCGCGGTGGCCGAATTCATTTCGCGCCGCACCAGACTTCCAAGACAATGGGCATTCCTCGCCGCGCTGATCCTCACGATTGGCGGTCTGGTGGGACTGTTCATGCTGCTCATCCCGCCGATGTTCGAGCAGACGCAGGCACTGATCAAAGTCCTGCCGGCAACGCTCGCAGGCTGGGAAGCCGCGCTCGACCGTATGGTGATCCGGTTCCCCGCACTGAGCGCGGTCTGGACGCCGGGCAACAACCACATTCTCACCGCCGTCACCGAGCGCCTGACCGGATCGTTCGGCAACGTCCTCCCCAAGATCATCGGATTCGTCCACGCCTTCATCAACATCTTCTCGGTGTTGATCATGTCGATCTACCTGGGGCTGCAGCCAGCGTTCTATCGCGAGTGGCTGATCGCGCTCTTTCCGCCCATCCACCGCGATCTGGTGCGCGATGTCCTCACGGATCTCGCGGACACGCTGCGCTCGTGGATTGTCGGCCAGCTCTTCGCCATGGCGTTGCTCGCAGTGCTTACCGCGGTTGGCCTGTGGTATCTGGACGTTCCCTACTGGCTCACCTTCTCGGTGTTCACGGGGGTCGTCGCGATCGTGCCGTTCTTCGGGACCCTTGTCTCGACGCTGGTGCCGGCGCTCTTCGTCCTTGGGGCACCGGATGGCGTGTGGCGCGCCTTCCTTGTCATCATCTGGGGCATCGTTGTCCATCTCGTTGAAGGCAACGTCATTGTGCCCCGCGTGATGTCACACAAGGTGGACCTGCCGCCCGTGCTGACGATCATGTCAGTGCTCATCATGGGCTCCATGCTGGGCGCCATGGGCCTTCTGGTGGCAGTACCGACGGTCGCGGTCCTCATGGTGGTCGTCCGTCGTATCCTGATCAGTCGTATCTATGAGGGACATGGCTTCCGGAAGACAGTCCGCGACAACGCCATGGTGCTGCGCGTCCCCGTTCCCGACGCGGGAGTGCTGCTGCCAACGGCACACGTGGTGGACGTGCTGTCGGTGATTGAAGGACGCGCGCGACGCAAGACTGCCTAGATACCGGATGACTGTACCAGAGCTGTTCGTAATCCTTGCGGAGGGGCAGTTCGGTCCCCTCTCGTCCAAGACCGCCAACTCGTGCATTCGCTACACGCCGGAACGGGTGGTGGCCGTCATGGACTCGCGTCTTCGCGGACGCACCGTGCAGGATGTCCTCGGCTTCGGCGGGGCGATTCCGGTCGTCGACAAGCTGGAGGACGGACTCGCGCGCGGAGCCAATGCGCTGCTCATTGGCATTGCTCCCACGGGCGGTCAGCTGCCGGCCTCGTGGCGCGACGTCATTCGCCAGGCGATCGAGGGCGGGCTTCCGATCTGGAGCGGCCTGCACACATTCATCTCCGACGACCCTGAGTTTGCTGCGCTCGCCAAGGCGAAAGGGGTCGCGATTCACGACCTGCGGAAGCCGCCGCACGATCTCCCGGTGGCGACTGGCAAAGTGCTCGACGTCAAGGCGACCGTTGTGCTTTCGGTGGGTACGGATTGCAACATCGGCAAGATGACGGCGATGCTGCAGGTGCGTGATGGTCTGCGAAAGCGGAAGGCGAGGGTGGCGTTTGCCGGCACCGGACAGACCGGCATTCTCATCGAAGGGTGGGGCATCGCGGTGGATGCGGTCATCGCCGATTTCATCGCGGGTGCGTCGGAGCGCCTGGTCCTTGACGCCGCAAAGGATGCTGACATTGTGCTCGTCGAGGGGCAGGGATCGATCATCCATCCGGGCTACTCGGGTGTGACGTATGGTTTGATCCACGGCTCACTGCCGCATGCAATGGTCATGTGTGCTCAGCCGTCGCGCACGAGCATTAACAACAATCCGTGGGTGAAGATTCCTCCACTCCCGGAGCTGATCGAGATGCACGAGCGAATTACGGCACCTCTCCGGCGTGCCCCAACGATTGCCGTGGCGCTGAATACCTACGACCTCAGTGACCAGGAAGCGCGTGATACGATCGAGCGGACCGCCGATGAGACCGGACTGCCGACCACCGATCCGGTGCGCTACGATCCGGCGCCGATCGTTGAAGCGATCGAAAAATTCCACCGCGACCGGGCGAGGTAAGCCCTCTCAGTCGCGCAGTCGAGCCGGACGCCGTTTTGATGCCGCCCGGAATAGCGTGATGGTATGGACGCGAAGCCGATCCATAGCTTGGCTCCATGACTGCCGCACTCTCCATTCGAGATCTTCACCGGTCATATCGCGCCGGTATCCCCGGTTGCTCGGCCACCGTCAACGCGCTGTGCGGCATCGACCTCGAGATCAGCGAGGGAGAAATCGTCGCGATCGTGGGACAACGGGGAGCAGGCAAGTCCACGCTGCTCCAGTGTGCGGCCGGGCAGCTCCGTCCAGACCGCGGTACTGTGAGCTGGTTCGGAATTGCCGGTGATCCGGCGCGACGTCCTCCCGGCGTGGTGTATGTCCCGGAGAAAGCGGTTTTCTATTCATCGCTCACCGTTCGCGAAGCGCTCGAGTATTACGCCACCATTACTGATGTGGCGTCCACTCGACGGGCCACGCAGGTGTCCGAAGCGTTGCGCCGCTGCGCCCTCGCGGACGATACGGATCGTCGAGTTCGCTCCCTGAGCGACAGTCAACTTCGCCGGCTTGGCATCGCCCAGGCACTGCTCGCCAGTCCACGCCTGCTCCTCGTGGACGGGGGTGTAGTGGAGCGAAGCCCGTCGTCGGAGTCCGGAAGGGTGTTGCAGGAACTCGCATCGCAGGGTGTCGCGGTGGCGCTCACAACTCGCGATGCAAACTCGGTTCGCGCACTCGCCTCGCGCATGCTGTCACTGCTGCACGGCAGACTCGGCGACATGTCGTGCAGTGGAGTGCCTGCAGAGCGGTCGCTCGAGCTGTCGGTGAGCTCTCCCATACCGGACTGCGAGCGGCTGTCTGCGAGCATCGAGGGCGTGAGCCGTCGCGGCGAGCAATTGCGCATTCCACTGAACCACCACTCCCCCGAGGAGATCCTCTCCCAGTGCCGTACGTTGGGCATCGCAGTGAGCCAATCACGAGTGATACCGACGGGCAATTGAGGGTAGTGATTGGCGGAGGTTCGGCAAAGTTTTGCATCCGCAGCCCGCAGCCCGCAGCCCGCAGCCCGCAGTCCGCAGTCCGCAGTCCGCAGCCCGCAGCCCGCAACCCGCAGCCCGCCGCACCACTCGTGTTGCCCCTCACCTCGGCGGCTCTTAATTTCCGCCGAATGCCCTCCCGCCTGAGCCCCTCCGAATTCCGGCTGTTCAACACGATGTCTCGCGAGGTCGAGCCCTTCGCGCCCGCGGACGGCCAGACGGTGCGGATGTATACGTGCGGTCCCACGGTCTATAATCCGGCGCACCTCGGCAACTTCCGATCATTTCTCTTCGAAGACCTGCTTCGGCGCGTGATCGCGCTTCGCGGATGGGTGCCCAGGCAGGTCATGAATCTCACGGATGTCGACGACCGCATCATCGCGCGCGCGGCCGAGCGGGGGCAGACGATCACCGAGATGACCGAGCCGGTGATCGAGATCTTTCATCGCGATCGGGAGTTTCTCCGTATTCAGGCGGCGGAAATGTATCCGCGCGCGACGCGCTACATCCCGGAAATGATAGCGCTCGTCGAGCGGCTCATGGCGAACGACGTCGCTTATCAGGCGGACGATGGATCGGTGTATTTCTCGATTTCGCGGTTTCCGGGCTACGGCCGGCTCTCCCGACTGGACACGCGCGAGATCAAGGCCGGTGCGCGCGTTTCGCAGGATGAGTATTCCAAGGAGAACGCACAGGACTTTGCGCTCTGGAAGGCCGCGAAGCCTGAAGACGAGCGCGTGGGCGCCGTGTGGGAGAGCCCGTGGGGTCGCGGGCGTCCGGGTTGGCATCTCGAATGCTCCGCCATGGCCATGAAGGAGCTGGGGGAGACGCTGGACATTCACTGTGGTGCCGTTGACCTCATCTTCCCGCACCACGAGGACGAGATCGCGCAGTCGGAAGGCGCCACGGGGAAGCCCTTCTCCCGGGTCTGGTGCCACGGCGATTTCCTGCTGATCGACGAGACAAAGATGTCAAAGCGACTCGGCAATGTCGCGACGGTCGAGGGCCTGCGCGCCGAGCGCTTTCCGTCGGTGGCCTTTCGGCACTTCGTGTTCTCGACGCACTACCGGAAACAGCTCAGCATGTCGGCCGAGGCGCTCGAGGGCTCTACCGAGGCGGTGCGGCGCATTGGCGACTTTGCTGAGCGACTGAAATCCGCGACGGGCGGGACACCGGCATTGCGCGAAGCGGCAGATGAAGCCGAGCGAACCGCCGAGGACGCGTTATTCGACGATTTGAACGCGCCGGAGGCCATGGCGGCGCTGTTCACGTTCATCAGGAAGGGGAATGCGGAGCTCGACCGCCGCGGCGGCGATATCGAGGCGCTGGAGCGAGCGCGGTTGGTGTTCGCGCGGATCGATGGTGTGCTGGACCTGGTTCCGGAGCGAATCGCCGAGGATGCCTCGATAAGCGGTTGGGTGGAGGAGCGGCTGGTGGCTCGGCGCGCGGCTCGGGAGCGGCGGGACTACGCTGCCGCCGACGCCATTCGGAAGGAAATCGAGGGGGCTGGAATCGCCATCGAGGATGGTGCCGCGGGGACGCGCTGGAAGCGGCTGCGCTGAGCGGAGCTAAGGCCAAGCCGGGTTGACACTTTCGCCTCGTTCCTTTATTCTATGAGTCTCGCGCAGAAATGGCCGTTTTGCTGACGTAGCTCAATTGGCAGAGCAGCTGATTTGTAATCAGCAGGTTGCGAGTTCGATTCTCGCCGTCAGCTCTCATTGGTGAAGCGTCGGCGACGGTCTGTGTTTCCTGATGGGGAGGAAGCTGCGGGGCGCAGGTGGGATACCCAAGCGGCCAACGGGAGCAGACTGTAAATCTGCCGGCTTATGCCTACGAAGGTTCGAATCCTTCTCCCACCACTGTAGTTCGGAGCAGGAGCCGGGAAGCAGGTGCAAGGTAGCGAAGACGGTTGATCGAAATCGCGGGAGTAGCTCAGCTGGTAGAGCGCAAGCCTTCCAAGCTTGATGTCGCGGGTTCGAGCCCCGTCTCCCGCTCTAGCGAACGGATTGGGAACGTGGAGAGTGTGACAACGATTCATTGAATGAACAACCTGGCCGCCGCACGCAGATTCGCGGGGGTTTTTTTGTCGGATGCAGTCAGCGGGTTTGGTAGTGCCATTGCTGCGTTCTGCGATCTGCGTTCTGCGTAAGTTCGGTAGGGGCAGTCGTGGCGGGATCTGGTGAAGGTGCAGGGCGGTCTGTTTGCTCGCGTAGCTCAGTTGGTAGAGCACACCCTTGGTAAGGGTGAGGTCATCGGTTCAATCCCGATCGCGAGCTCTTTGCCTGTTGCGTACTGCGTACTGCGTGCTGCGTGAGTCAGGATGGATCCGTGGAGCACGAATGGCGCAGTACGGCGGATGAATCCGTGAGAACAGCGGGCCGAGCGCGACAGGCTTCAACGAAGTGACGCAGCACGTAGAACGCAGCACGCAGCAGGATGACGACCTTTCATCATTTACGCACCGTAGAGAATCATGGGCAAAGCCAAGTTCGAGCGCACGAAGCCGCACGTGAACGTCGGGACGATCGGCCACGTCGATCATGGGAAGACGACGTTGACGGCCGCGAT
>Ga0136612_10000866_pt1 | contig 12077 bp, 13 predicted proteins | sample AntDryUQ224A2306_2_FD_106644 | JGI IMG/M metagenome (GOLD analysis project Ga0136612, IMG submission 106644) | Polar desert sand microbial communities from Dry Valleys, Antarctica - metaG UQ224A (23.06) | ecosystem: Environmental > Terrestrial > Soil > Desert | place: Antarctica: Dry Valley...
GCTCTCGCCGCGGCGATCGTCAACCGTTCACTCGGTGTCGGTGTCTACGAGGTGTTCCGTCAGGAGCAGCTGCCCCACCACTTCGTCTGGCGGATGCTCGGCGAGGGCACGTACGTCGTCGGCATCGAGCCGAGCACGAATCGCACGGCGGGGCGGCTCGATGCGCGAGAACGTGGCGAGCTGATCGAGCTCGGCCCCGGCGAGAGCCGTAGCTACGACCTCGAGCTCGGCGCACTGGACGGAACGGATGCGATCGACCGGTTCGCTGCGCGAGTCGCAGCCGCACTCACATAGCCGAGGAGCGACCACTCTCTGGCGCTAGCGAAGCAGCGGACTCCCTCCTGCGGCCTTCGTGATCGAAAAGCCACCGTCGACCGGGATCACGGCTCCGGTGACGAACGAGGCGCTCTCGGAGGCCAGGAAGGCGCACACGTCAGCGACGTCCTGCGGTGCGGGGGCCCGGCCCGCCGGCGTCGCCTCGACGAAGCGCTCGTCGTCGACGAAGCCCGGAGCGACGACGTTCGCGGTGATGCCGTTCGCCGCGAGCTCCGTCGCGGCCACCTGGGCGAGCGTATGGAGAAAAGCCCCGGCCGTCGCGGCCAGGCAGGCGCCCTGCACCGGCCGCAGCGCCGCGGCGGTCGAGACGAAGATGAGGCGGCCGGGCACACCTTGCTCGACGAGCGTTCCGGCGGCATCGCGGGCCGCGCGGAATGCCGAGCGGATTCCGGCGATGCTCGCTTCCCAGTCCGCCTGGGTGACGTCGAGGAACGGCGCCATGCGGTGCTCGCCGGTGCCCGCGACGAGCGTGCGCTCGTCGCCGACGCGGGCGACGGCGTCGGCCAGAGGCTGGGAAAGCCCGACAGTGCGGGCCATCAGTACTTTCCCACCACGAACCCGCCGTCTACGCGCAGATACTCGCCGGTCACGTAGTCGGCCTCCGGCGAGCAGAGGTAGGCGACCGCGTAGCCTTGCTCGATCGCCTCCGAAGCGCGCGGGATCGGGATCAGCCGCAGCGTCGCCTCCTCGTCCTCGCGTGTCTGAAGCCCTGGTGAGCTGTCGTTCAACTGCGACTTCACCCACCCCGGGCCGATGTGGTTGACCGTGATCCCGGTGGGCGCCAACTCGATCGCCATCGTCTCGGCCAGCGCACGGAGCGCCTGCTTCGTGGACCCGTAGATGGCCATCGACGGGAAGCCCATCTGCACGTGCACGGACGACGTGAAGACGATCCGCCCGCCCGTGCCGGCGCGGATCATCGCCCTCGCCGCCGCCTGGCCGACGTTGAAGGCGCCCGTCAGGTTGACGGCGACGATCCGGTCGAAGCTCTCGTCCGTGATCTCGGTGAACGCCTGCCAGTCGGCGACTCCCGCGTTCGAGACGACGATGTCGAGTGCGCCTAGCTCAGCTTCGACCTGGTCGATCAGGGAGTCGACCGAGGCGCGGTCCGACACGTCCGCAGTGATGAACGTCGAACGTCGACCCATGTCGCGTAGCTGCGCCGAGAGCTCCTCACCGGCGGCGGTGAAGCCGATGTCGCTGCACGCGACATCGGCTCCTTCTGCGGCGAGCGCGAGCGCGATCCCACGCCCGATGCCGCGCTCGTGCGAGGCGCCGGTGACGAGCGCGACCTTGCCGGCGAGCCGCATCAGGCCACCGGCGTCTTCCTTGCGGCCCATGCCTGCTCGAAGCCCGCACGGCCTCGGCGGCAGACATCGATCGGATCCTGCTTCCAGAGCGAGTCGTCGAAGCTCTGGTCGCTGAACGAGCCGTCGTCCGAGAAGATCTCCAGATCGACCCAGTCGATCGCTCCCCCCGCCTCGAGCGCCCCGAAGATCGCCGGAAGGTCGATGATCCCGTCCCCCGGCAGCACACGGTCGAAGTCGTTCCGGGTCGGGTCGCGCCAGTCGCAGATGTGCACGCTCGGGACGATCCGGCTGGCATGCCGGAGCGTGTGCCCGAGGACGTCGTCGGTGTCCCACAGGTGGTAGACGTCGTACAGCAGCTTCACGTTCGGCTCGCCGATCTCGTCCATCAGGTCGATCGTCTCCGGAATCGTCCCGATCAGCGACCAGTGGCCGTAGACGTGACGGTGCAATGGCTCGAGGCCGAGCGTGAGCCCGTGCTCGGACGCGACCTTCGCGCAGCGACGGAGCCCCTCCACGAGAACGCCGCGCGCCTCGGTCGGATCGGCTCCCTCGCCCGGGTGCCCGGTCAGGCAGAGGATCACGTCCGGCTCGAACGGGGCGAGACGCCGGATCGCGTCACACAGCCCCTCCGTTCGCTCCTGCGGGTCAGTCGGGCCCGGGAAGGGCACCGGGAAGATCGACAGCGTCCCGGGGATACAGGTCGTCGCCTTCAGCCCCGAGTCCCGCAAACGGGCGACGGCGTCAGCGTCGTCGCCGTCTGCCAGCTTGAACTCCCAGATCCCGATTCCCTCTGCCCCCACTTCCGAGTAGGTGGCGAGGTCCTGCTCGAAGGTCTGGTGGAACGTCGTGATCTCTGAGACGGAATACCGTGGCTCGGCCATGCAGCTCCCTCCTACGGCTTGATGACGGTCTTGATGACTTCGTCGTCCCGGTTCAGCACCCGCTCGATGGCCGGCGCGATGCCGTCCAGCGATGCCGAGTGCGTGATGATCTTGCTCGTGTCGACCGTCTTGCCGGCGAGGATCTTGATCGCTGTCGGCCACTGCAACGGATAGAGCAGCGAGAAGCGGATGGTCTTGTCGAGATAGAGGTTCGACAGGAGCGGCAAGGAGATAGCGTCGTCCGGGCCTGCAAGGCCCATCAACACGACGACGGACGCGGGACCCGAGATCTCGATCGCCTGCTGGTTCGCCTGCACCGAGGCGGTCGCCACGAGCACGCGGTCGGCGAGGGCGCCCCCGTTCACATCCTGGATCGCTTTCCCGAGGTCTGCCGCGTAAAACGGGGATGACTCGTCCTTCACGTTCCACACGTGGTCTGCGCCGAGGTCTTTGGCGAGCTGGAGCCGGTAGTCCCGGGTGCCGACGATTCCCACTCGGGCGCCCTCGCTCTTGAGGAGCTGCACCATCGAGAGCCCGACCGGGCCGGGGCCGTAGACGACGGCGAAGCTCTCGGGCTCGATCTCAGCCCGTTGCACCGCGTACACGGCGGACGAGAGCATCTCGACGAACGCGCCCTGCTCGTCGGTGAGCGAGTCGGGGATCTTGTAAGCGTGCGCGATCTTCGTCTTCGCGAACTGGGCAAAGCCGCCGTTCATCGTCACACCTAGCACCGTTAGGTTGGCACAGAACTGCAGCTTGCCGGCGCGGCACGCATTACACGCGTTGCAGCTCTGGACAGGGTTGACAGCGACACGGTCGCCCTCGGCGAGCCCATACTGCGCACCGAGCTTGCCGGCCTGCACGATCTCGCCGCAGACCTCGTGCCCGAGGACGAGCGGCCCCTTGCCGGTGGGCGTACCAAGCGGGCTCTTGCCGTAGTAGTACTCGAGATCCGACCCGCAGAACCCACAGGCGAGCACCTTCACGACGACCTCGTCGGGACCCGCCTCCGGCTCGGAGACGTCCTCGAGCCGCAAGTCCTCGCGGTCGTAGAACACTGCTGCCTTCATCGTGGCCTCACTTTCCTCGGACGTGCCGGTCGAGGAGGTCGTTGATGACGGGAATGCCGTCCCAGGTGTCCTGCCAGGCCTTCGAGCCCATCGGGATCGAGTCGACCGCCCACCAGACACCGTCGTATGCGTCGGCGAGCACCGGCATCAACGCCTCGAAGTCGATGATCCCGTCGCCGAAGTTCGACTTGGTGCCGAACATGTTGAGACAGGTGTTCATGTCCGTGTCGCAGAGATGGACGTGGCCGATCGAGCCTGGTGGAAGCATCTTGATGAAGTCGATCTGATCGGGCAGGGTCTCGGCCGGCTGCACGTGGTTGTGGCCGATCACGCCGCACGCCTGGAAGTGCCCGGTGTCGTACATCAGCTTGAAGTTGTCGTGTCCCACGTCGTTCAGCAGCTTGACCGTCTCGGAGGGCTTGTTGAAGGGTTGCAGCGACTCGAGCTCCCACAGCATCACGCACCCGACCTCGGCCCCTTTCTCGGCGTGGTGCTGGAAGGTGCGTACGACCCGATCCCACACCTCCTCGTAATCGGCGTCGTAGGGGAGGGGTCCGGCCGCCCCGGGATCGACACGCATTCCCGGGATTTCCAGGTCTGCGGCGAGCCGGAGGTAGCCGTCGAAATAGCTCAGATACTCGTCGTAGACCTCCTGCGAGCCCGTTGCCCACGGGAGGCGGAACAGGTCGCCGTACGGGCCGGGCGCGATTCCGGCGATCTCGAGGCCGAGGGAGTCGAAAGACGCGCGCAGCTTGTCCCTGCTCGCCTTGTCCGGGAACCGCTCGACCGTCGCGTGGTCGAAGAAGCCGCCGATCTCGATGCCGTCGTACCCGAACGCGGAGAGCACCTGCGCTACCTGCTCGAGTGTGGCCATCGGCTCGAAGCCGAACGCCATGCACCAGCTGCCTCTGCACACCTTTGCCGTTGCCATTTCCTCCTCCTTCTCCTTGGTCAGTTCATGTACAGGCCGCCGTTGACGTCCACGTGCGCGCCGTGGACGAAAGCGGCGTTGTCAGACACGAGCCAGACGATGGTGCAAGCGACCTCCTCAGGCGTGCCGACCCGGCCGAGCGGCGTTGCCGCGAGCGCGAGCTCGCGCGATTCCCGCGACCAGCCTTCGAGCATCGACGTCTCGATCACACCCGGGTTGACACAATTTGCCGTGATCCCGTAAGGCCCTGCGAAGCGGGCAATCGACTTCGTCAGCGCGACCACGGCCGCCTTCGACGCAGCGTACGAGGCGCCGGCCGCAAGCCCGCCGGTCTGACCCGCGAGCGACGCGACCGTGACGATGCGGCCGCTCCGATTGGGCATCATCACCCGCAGCGCCGCCTGGGCGACGAGAAACGTCCCCTTCAGGTTCACGGCCTGGATGCGATCCCACTCGTCGACGGTGATCTCGTCGAGTGGGGTCGCGTGGAAGACCCCGGCGCAGGCGACGAGCACGTCGAGGCGGCCGAAGGCGCCGACGGCCTCGTCCGCCAAGCGCTGCGCGTCGTCGGCGCGAGTGACGTCTGCTTCCACGCCGACGCACGCCGAGCCGAGCTCGCGGATCAGGGCGTCGATCGCGGCGCGATCGACGTCGGCAACGACGAGGTTGGCGCCTTCACAGACCAGGGCGCGACAGCACGCCATCCCGATCCCCCCGGCGGCCCCGGTGACGATCGCCGTCTTCCCCGCCAGACCGGAGTCCATCACTGATCCCGGTCCTGCGGCCAGGGCCGCGCGAGCTGGATGATCTCGACGCCGTTACCGTCCGGATCCTCGACATAGAGGCCCTTGCCGCCGTCGTTCGGGCCGCCCACGACCGTGACGGGCGCGTTGTCACGCGAACGGACCGTCACGCCCCGCAGAGCGAGCGCTGCACAGGTCGCATCGAGGTCGTCGGTCGTGAAGCAGAGGTGAGCGCTTCCCGCGTGGTTGAGCTCGCGCGCCCTGGTATCCCCGCGCGGCTCCTTGTACTCGAGCAACTCGAAGTTGAGTCCGTGCCCCTGCAGGTGCACGATGCGGACACGCGCCCCCTGCACGCCGGTCACGTCCTGGACGAACCCGCCACGCGCGACCTCACGGTCGGCGATCAGCCTCATGCCGAAGAGATCACGGTAGAAGGCGATCGATCTGTCGGCGTCTGCACAGGCAATCGAGAAATGGTGAAGCCCGGTGATCAAATCACCAGCTCCGGGTAGCTCCACGACCTGCCCTCCAGCTTCGCCCGCAAGCGATCCCGGAGCAGAAGCGTCTCGGAGAGATTGTCGCACTCGTTGCAATGCTCCCAGTCGAGCCACACGTACTCGAGCCCGAGATACCCGTCGTAGCCGACCTCGCTCAGCGCATCGATCATCCGCTCGAAATCGATCGTATTCTCGCGCAGCGGCGCCTGCATCCGCCCACGGCGTGCGCCGCGGATGTGGCAGTGTCGGGCCACCGCAGCGAGCCCCTCCACCTCGCGTTCGGGAATCCCCTGGTACACGAAATGGCTGTAGTCGAGCGTGAGCTCGAGGCCGGGGGCGCGCTCGAGCAGCTCGAGCGCGCGGGCCGGCGTCGAAGCGACCGAACCGAGGTGAGCCTCGATCGAGAGACGGACACCTCGGGCTCTGGCGGCCTCGACGCGTCGACCGAGCTCCAGCGCAGCCCGCTCGAGCGAGTCGTCGGGCGTCTCGTGCTCCCAGTTGATCCCCGGCAGGATCGTGATCCCGGGCGCGTGAAGCCGCGCCGCGAGGTCGAGCATGTCCGCGAACAACGCCGCCGAGGCCGCCCGCTCGTCCGGATCGGGGTGGTTCGGCGCCATGGTGCGGAAGTCGGTCGACGGGATCACGAAGACGTCGGCGATGTCGAGTCCGCGTCCGCGCACGCGCTCTTCGATCCGCCCCGCCCACGCAGCGACGTCGGCGCGAACGTCCTCCAGTCGGAGAGCCGACCGGTGCTGCATGAGGCAGAGGTCGACTCCTTCGAGGCCGAGCATGCAAATGAGCTCGATGATGTGCTCGTGATCGAGCAGACGGAACGTGTCGTCGGCGCATGCCAGCTTCACGGCGCGGGGCGTGGATCCCTGGCGCCGATCATGGTCGCCGCACCGAGTCGCGCACCGACCGCATACGCCAAGATGGTGGGCGATGAGTGACGAGCCGTTTCCCGGGAGGGTGGCACGGTTCGACGAGCTCGCGCCGAACGACGCGTTGTTCGTCGACACCGTGATCCCCGGCTGCGCCCGCAGGGTCTGGAGCATCATCGGCGCGAATGTCGGCGAGGACCGAGGCGAGCTGGCACCGATCCCGCCGGACGACTTCCACTTGGCGGTGGTCGAGGCGAAGCCGGGCAACGGCTCTGCGCTGCACACGCACACCACGGTCGAGGTGTTCATGCCGCTGACGGGGCAGTGGGAGCTGTTCTCCGGGCCCGAGGGCGAGGAGACGACGACGCTCGGCCGGTGGGACGTGTGCTCTGTCCCCGTCGGAGTGTGGCGCGGGTTCCGGAACATCGGTGGCAGCACTGCACACTTGCTCGTCCTTGTCGGCGGCACCGATGCAGGCCGGCTGACGTGGGCGCCGTCCGTGCTCGCCGAGGCGCGCGCGCTCGGCCTGCGGCTCGACGACGCCGGCTACATGGAAGGCTAGGACCACGGGCCCAAGGCGTAACGGTCGAGCGCCGATTCCTTCAACGCAATGCCCAGGCCGGGCTCCTTCGGCACCGCCGCGAACCCGCCACGTACCTCGAGGCTGCGCTCGAACAGCTCCATCACGTTGAGGATCCGCGTGTTCGTGAAGTGCTCGACCCAGATCCCGTTCGGGATCGAGGCGACGCAGTGGACGTGGAGGTCGGAGAACCAGTGAGGCGCGACAGGGACGTCGAACGTGCAGGCCGTGTGCGCGATCTTGAGCCACTCGCTGATCCCACCGCAGACGGCGGCATCGACCTGGATCACGTCGGCCGCTCGCGCGCGGAAGATCGGCGCGAACCCCCACCGGGTCGCCTCGATCTCTCCGGTCGCGACGGTGGTGTCGAGCATCTCGGCGAGTCGGCGATGCCCATCGACGTCGTCCGGTGAGAGCGGCTCCTCGATCCACTCGATGTCGAACTCCTCGAATCGACGGATCGCTCGGAGTGCGGCGGGGACATCGCGCCAGGCGTTGTTCGCGTCGAGCATCAGGCGGATGTGACCGCCGATCGCCGAGCGGATCGTCCGCAGTCGCTCGACATCCTCCTCGAGCGAGACGCCGCCGACCTTCACCTTGATCGCGGAGTATCCGTCCTGCGCCCAGCGCGTCACTTCGTCGTCGAGCTCGGCGAGACCCTCGCCCTGGACGAAGTACCCGCCGCTGGCGTAGGCAGGAACCGGATCCTGGTACACGCCGAGCAAGTGCGCCAGCGGCACGCCGACGAGCTTTCCACGGAGATCCCACAGGGCGATATCGATCATCGAGAGGGCACGCAGCCCTGCCCCGCGACGGCCGATCAGGATGGTCTCGTAGTAGAGCTCGTCCCAGAGCCGCTCCGTCTCGACGATCTCGCGGCCGATGAGCTTCGGTGCGAGAAAACGAACGAAGTCGGCAACCGGCGTCCCGCCGAGGCAGAACCCGATACCGACGGTGCCGTCCTCGTCGGTGACGCGCGCGAAGGTGTAATGACGGACGTCGAGGAGACGCCGCGACAGGCGCGCCGGCACGGGGAGCGGAACCGCGACGCTCCTGGCCTCCACCCGCGCGATCCGGCCGAGCACCGTCGTCGGCTGCGATGTCAGCTGTTCGGTCACGTCGTCGTCTCCTCTAAGCAGCCATGTCGCGGACCGCGCCGTCGATGTCACCGTCATAGAACCGTCGATAGAGCCGCACGAGTCGGTCGCGCTCGAAGGGGACGGGGTTGTTGGGTCGTGGATAGCGCTCGATGCACTCGACAGCCAACGCCTCGATCGCAGCCGAGGGAATCCCGACCTCGCGAAGCGAGGCGGGGATCTGCAACCCGTCGCCGAACCGCCTGCTCCAGAGCGGCAGCTGCGTGTCGCCCGCGCCCACCTCGTGGGCGATCTCCCGCAGGCGGACCTTCTCGGCGGTCTGGTTGTAAGCGAGACAGTACGGAAGGCTCATCGCGCAGGTGATTCCGTGCCCGAGACCGGTGCGCCCCGCGATCGTGTACCCCATCGTGTGCCCGAGTACGGTGACGGCGTTGAGGCTGAGACCTGCCAGGTACGCCGCGTACAGCATCGCCCGTCGTGCCGGCAGGTCGGCGCCGTCCGCATACGCTACGGGGAGCGCCTTCGGGATGCTCCGCATGGCAGCGAAGGCGTTCGCGAGCGTGAACGGGTTCGCGTAGGTCGAGAGTGCCGATTCGACGGCGTGGCAGAGCGCGTCGACCCCGCTCGCCGCAGTCACCGCAGGCGGCGAGCTCACCGTGAGCGTCGCGTCGAGCAGCGCGACGCTCGGGCAAAGGTACGGGCTCGAGACGACACGCTTGCGCCCGTCGTGGGCGACGACCGAATTCCGTGATCCCTCGGCGCCGGTCCCCGCCGTCGTGGGCGCGAGGACGAGGGGAAGCGTCGGGCGCTCGAGTGGGCGCCCCTCGACGATCTCGACGGGTGGGATGTCGTTCGTCGCCATCGCGGCGGCGAGCTTTGCCGGGTCGAGCGCGCTGCCCCCTCCGATCCCGACGACGGCCACGAAGGATTCCTCAGCCGCGACGACGGCGAGCCGGTCGATCAGCGGAAGATCAGGCTCGGCCGCGATTTCGCCGAAAACCACGGAGTCGTAGCCCGCCGCAGCGAGTGGCCGGGTCGCACGCTGGGTGAGACCGAGCTCGACGATCACCCTGTCCGAGACGACGAGCACGGGCCCGGGCTCGGGGGCAAGCTCGCGAACGATTGCGCCCAGATCGTCGATTGCGTCGTCGCCGGCGACGAGCCGGCGTGGCGCCACGATCTCGATCAAGCGTTCCGAACGCACGAGACTCCTCACTCCCTGCACCCGAAACCGCGCTCGGGTCTGTTCCGAACATCAGAACACGCCGACGCCGCGCACGCAAGCCAGAGGGGGAAGTTATGAGTCGCAGGCGGTGATCACACCCGAGCTTCCTCGTGGGGGCGTGACAACACGCGATACTCCCGCGCGTGGATGGGCTCACGCGTCTCGGTGTGACCGAGCTGATCGAGGCCTATTCAAGTCGGCATGTCTCACCGGTCGAGGTACTCGAGGCTGTCGCGACGAGGATCGGGGCCGTCGATTCTCGAGTGGGAGGGTTTACGGCTTTGTGTCTCGACCGAGCGCGGGAGGAGGCGCTGGCATCCGAGGTGGCATGGAGTCGAGGTACGGCTGGGCCGCTCGAGGGGATTCCGTTCGGTGTCAAAGATCTCTTCGACTCGGAGGGCGTGCGCACGGCCTACGGATCGACGATGTTCGACTCGCACGTGCCGGAGCGCGACGCCGAGGCCCTGCGGCGCGCCCGGGCGGCGGGGGCGATCCTCGTCGGCAAGACGCAGACCCACGAGTTCGCGTGGGGTATCACCTCGGTGAACGAGGCGATGGGCTCTGCACACAATCCTTGGGCGCTCGGGCGTGTATCCGGAGGATCCAGCGGAGGCTCGGCCGCCGTGCTCGCCGCCGACGAAGTCCCGCTCACGATCGGGAGCGACACCGGCGGCTCGATCCGCGTCCCCGCTGCCTTCTGTGGTGTGGTCGGGCTCAAGCCGACGTACGGCCGGATAAGCGGGCACGGAGCATGGCCGCTCGCGGCGTCACTCGACCATCCCGGGCCGATGGCAAGAACGCCGGCCGACGCCGCCCTGTTACTCGAGGTGCTAGCCGGAGTCGATCCTGGCGATCCGGCGACGTGTGACGTTCCGCTCGGCGACGTCCAGGGTCAGCTGTTCCGCGGGCTGGACGGACTCGCCGTCGGGATCTGCCTCGATCTTCATCTCGTTCCGCTTGCTCAGGACATACGCGAGGTCTACGACGAGACGCTGGGCGTCCTCGAAGCGGCGGGGGCTCATTTCGTCGACCTCACCCTCCCCGAAGCCGAGCTCATCTACCCCGCCTTCGGAATCATCCAGAAAGCGGAGGCGTTGGACGCCCACCGCCGAGCAGGGCTCTTTCCCGCCAGGCGCGACGAGTACGGAGAGGACGTCCGTGGTCGGCTCGAAGCCGCGACCGACGTGACGCTCGAGGAGTACCTCGCCGCCTCCGCAGACCGCCGTCGCGTGCGTGCGGCCTTCTCGCGCCTGTTCTGCGCGTGCGACGTGCTCGTCACTCCCGTGAGTGCCGGGTCGCCGCTCCAGATCGGTGACGAGACCGTCGTTCACGGCGGCGAGCAGCTGACGTTCCGGGAGCTCGTGATGAGCTACACCACACCGCAGGACCTCGCTGGCCTCCCCTCGTGCGCCCTCCGCGCAGGGTTCGATGCGCTCGGCATCCCGGTCGGAGTCCAGTTCACCGCAGCACCATGGCACGAGGCCCTCTGCCTGCGAGCGGCGCAGGGCCTGTTCGACGCGACCTCTGACGTGCAATCGCGGCGGCCGACGCTGGATGAGGGCACCTGAACGCCTCGCGACCCTCAGTGGTTGCCCTCGGGGACGACGCCCGGCCGCCGATATACGCTATAACCGAAGACCCGCCACGATGGCAGGACAGGATCCATGGAACCAGGTCACACTGACACCATCCAGCGCGTCAGCATGGTCGACAACGTCACAGAGCGGTTGCGGCACGATCTGTTGGCGGGGGAAATCCGGCCGGGCGAGCGGATCAAGGTGGCCGAGCTCGAGAAGCGGTTCGGGGTCAGCCACATCCCGATCCGGGAGGCGGTCAGACGGCTCGAAGCCGAAGGGCTCATTGTGGCGATGCCCCAACGCGCCGCGGTGGCCGCTGGGGTCGACCTCGACGATCTGAACGGGCTGTATGACCTCCGCCGAATAATCGAGTGCGACGTCATCCGCCGGTCAGTCGAGGTGATGACGGACGAGCAGCTCGACTCGGTCCAGAGCGCGCTCGAGGGGCTGGAGGCGGTCGCCAACGACCACGACTCACCCCGTTTCTGGGAACTTCACCGGGACTTCCACTGGGCGCTGCTCGAGCCGGGAGCAAGCGCCTGGATCGAGCGGGTACTCGACCAGATCTGGCTTGCCTCGCAGCGCTACGTGCGCCTCTTCGTCTCCAAGACGTTGGGCGATGCGATGCACGACCATCGCCTCCTCCGCGACTTTTGCGTGCAGCGCGACGGGACTGGTGCCGCGGAGCTGCTCCGGCGACACCTCGATCGCACGGAGTTCGCCGTACGGCAGGAATTTGTCCCCACCGACCAAGCCGAAGCGGGGGGTGAACCGTGATGCGTGCCGCGATCGTCACCGGTTACCAGGTACCGCCCACTCTGGGTGAGCGACCGACACTGCATGTCGCCGAGGGCATGGCCCTCGTCGAGCTGCGAGGCGCGGCGCTCAACCCGGCCGACCTTGCCATCGCGTCGGGCTCGTTTCCGGCCGGGAGCCCGCCGCTCCCGTA
>Ga0136612_10000867_pt1 | contig 12076 bp, 11 predicted proteins | sample AntDryUQ224A2306_2_FD_106644 | JGI IMG/M metagenome (GOLD analysis project Ga0136612, IMG submission 106644) | Polar desert sand microbial communities from Dry Valleys, Antarctica - metaG UQ224A (23.06) | ecosystem: Environmental > Terrestrial > Soil > Desert | place: Antarctica: Dry Valley...
ACCAACTCCCCAGCCGGGCTACGACGATTCCGGGCCTGCAGCCCTCCTGGTTTCAAACTCCAGCTTCCCAGGTGTCCAGACTGTTGAGTTCATTAGAAGCGGATGTACGGCAAAGTGCCGTGGCGCAGTCCCTAAGACAGTTCCGACTCCGCGAAAAAGAACCTGATCTCTCCGTCGGCGTTCTCGGACGAATCGGACCCGTGAATGGCGTTTCGCTCGATCGACTCACCGAAGTCTTTCCGGATCGTCCCGGCATCAGCCTTCGAAGGATCGGTAGCACCCATGAGCTTGCGAAGTTGCGGCACCGCATCGCCGCGTTCCAGTGCGGCAACGTAAACAGGTCCCGAGGTCATGTATCTGACAAGATCCTTATAGAACGGTCGTTCGCGATGAATCGCGTAGAACTTCTCGGCCTCTGCTTGCGAGAGGCTGACTTTCTTGAGCCCGAGGATACGGAAACCCTCCGACTCGACCCGGCTGATGATTTTTCCGAAGTTCCCCTTCTCGACTGAATCGGGTTTGATGATCGTGAATGTGCGGTTTGACATGAAAGCTCCTGGCCGTGATGACAGTCCCTGAATTGGAGGGGGCGGATTATACACAGGGAAACACGGGCGGCCACGCCCAGGTGACACAGGGCGACCGACCAATGGTTACTGTCGAGGGGGCTTGCGAATGACGGCGATGTTGCCACTCCCGAGGATTGTCGCCGAGCGGTCCGGTGCAATTGCAATCGCAGTCCCTGATGGAATCCCGATTGCCATGTCCAGATCGGGCAGGGACGCAAGTCCTCTCAGGGTCGCGTCGCGCTCCGGTTCGAATGCCGCCTGGATGGCGACGCGATCGAGTAAACCCAACCCCGCAGCCTGCGCGCCGCCAACGGTGGAAGGGACTACGGCGCCCGCTGCGGTCGCAGCAGCGCCGATGGCCATGACTACTGAACCTCGCGCCAGAGCGTCGACGAGGGCTTCATTCACCGGGGACCCTTTCACCGTTTGAAGTAGCGTGCTGAGCACGCCTCCTCCGATATAGATTGCTCCTGCGGATTGGAGCATGGAGAGGCTTTTGTTTCGCCGCACGTCACGGCCGCGGTAAACCGGAACGTTGATCACGACCACCGCCGGATCGAGTTTCCTGAAGTACGCTCCGAGATGCGCCGAATACTCATTGGAGCCGGAGGCGGTCGGAAGGAAGGCGATCGTTCGGTTGCCCTCCGGAAGAACGCTCAGAAGGTATCGATCGATCTCTTCAGTCTCCCCAAAAGAGAACTCTCCTCCTCCCGCGAGAATGAGCCACCCTTGTGAAGGTGAGCCGGGGATGGTCAGCGGAGAAGGCATTCAGTGGCAATGCATGCCCGCCTGACAGCAGCGCGCTCGGAGCGCCGGCTTCCAGCCGGCCGTAACGCCGGCATCCTGCCGGCTGGCTTCGTCAGTATCGCGGCCGGCTGGAAGCCAGCGGTACGGCCGGCTGGAAGCCGGCGCTCCGAGCGCAATCGCCATTAGCGCTTCCAGACTTCTTCGAGTTTCGCTCCCATATCGGCCGGTGAGTCGATTACATGGATTCCAGCTTCGCGGAGGATCGTCATTTTCTCTTCCGCCGTTCCCTTCCCGCCGCTGATGATCGCGCCGGCGTGTCCCATTCTCCGTCCAGGAGGAGCTGTCTGTCCGGCGATGAACGCTACCACTGGCTTTGTGACGTACTTTTTCACGAAGGCGGCGCCGTCTTCCTCAGCTGTCCCACCGATCTCTCCGATCATGATGATTGCTTCGGTCTCGGGGTCGTTCTCGAAGGCCCCGAGGCAATCGACAAAGTTCGTGCCGGGGAGGGGATCGCCACCAATACCAACGGCCGTGGACTGACCGATCCCGCGCTTGGTCAACTGCCCGACTGCTTCATACGTGAGGGTGCCGGAGCGTGACACGATTCCGACATTGCCCTGCTTGTGGATATGGCCCGGCATGATGCCGATCTTGGTCTGTCCCGGCGTGATGATCCCGGGGCAGTTGGGTCCGATGAGCCGGGATGCTCCCGCGCGCTGCAGATAATCGGCGCCGCCCGCGGTGTGAGTCTTGTTCGCATCGAGCGAGCCGCCACGGGCGGACGCTTCGCGAATCGCATCGACGTGCTGCCCGACCCGTTCGAGATTCGTCTTGCCGAGGAAGTCATGCGCGCGGACCATGTCGTTCACCGGGATTCCCTCGGTGATACAAATGATCAATTCGATCCCTGCGTCGGAGGCTTCCATGATCGCGTCGGCAGCGAAGGGAGGCGGGACGAAAATCAGAGCGCAGTTCGCTCCTTCCTTTTCCCTGGCATCGGCGACCGTGTTGAAAACCGGGAACCCCTCGTGAGTCGTTCCTCCCTTTCCAGGAGTCACCCCGCCAACGACTTTCGTTCCATATTCACGACAGGTAACGGCGTGGAACGTCCCTTCACGTCCGGTGATCCCCTGCACTACGACTCGGGTGTTCTTATCTGCCCAGATGGCCATTCATTTCTCCACAATATCCAGCGAGGTCCGCGTCCCGCACCACTCTGACACCTGACAGCCAAGAGTGTCTGTCCTACATTCTCAACGCCCGACTGCAGCACGTACGACTTTCTCGGCGGCATCAGACATCCCATCCGCGGTGATCAGGTTCAGTCCCGATTTGGCGAGGATCTCCTTCCCAAGCTCGACGTTCGTCCCTTCCAGCCGAACCACCACCGGCACTGGCAGTCCGACTTCCTTCGAGGCCTGCACGACCCCTTCGGCGATTCGATCACAACGCATGATCCCCCCGAAGATGTTGATGAGGATGGCTTTCACATTCTTGTCGCTGAGGATGATGCGAAATGCGTTCTTGACCTGCTCTGCGTTGGCACCGCCGCCGACATCGAGGAAATTCGCGGGCGATCCTCCCGCGAGCTTGATGATGTCCATCGTGGCCATGGCCAGCCCGGCGCCATTGACCATGCATCCGACGTTTCCTTCGAGCTTGATGTAATTGAGGCCGAACTTCGATGCTTCGACTTCGAGGGGATCCTCTTCATTGAGGTCGCGAAGCGTCAGAAAGTCCTTGTGCCGGAACAGGGCGTTGTCATCGAAGTTGAGCTTGCAGTCGAGAGCGAGAACGTCCCCCTCTTTGGTGATCAGCAGAGGATTGATCTCCATGAGCGAGGCGTCGGTCTCGATGTAGGCGCGCATGAGCTTCTGGACGAAGTCGACGCATTTCTTGAACGCATCGCCTTCCAGCCCGAGTGCGTACGCCACCTGACGTGCCTGAAAGGGCTGGGCACCGAGTACTGCGTCAACAGGCTCCCGGTGGATCGCTCTCGGATCTCGCTCGGCCACCACCTCAATCTCCATACCTCCCTGCGTCGATGCCATGATTACAGGCTTTCCGAGTTTGCGATCGAGCGTGATCCCGAGATAAAGCTCCCTGTCGATGTTGAGAGCTTCCTCCACAAGCAGCTTCGCAACCACGCGCCCTTCCGGGCCGGTCTGATGAGTGACCAGAGTCATTCCGATCAGCTTGCGGGCAAGTTCCTCGGCCTCAGCGGCGGTTTTCGCGAGCTTCACGCCGCCCCCTTTCCCACGGCCTCCCGCGTGAATCTGCGCTTTCACCACCACTCTTCCACCCAGTTGCTCGGCCGCAGCTTCTGCGGCTTCGGGCGTCTCGACCATGATTCCGCGCGGCGTGGGAACGCCGTATCTGCGGAGGATTTCCTTCGCCTGATATTCATGTACGTTCATAGGGGTGGGGTTTTATCACGGGACAGCCAAAGGCGGAACGGAGAACGCAGAACGCAGAACGCAGAATGAAGAATTCAGAATGAAGGCTCGGCTCGTCGCTCTACTTTCTTCGTTCTTCATTCTGCGTTCTGCGGTTCTCCGTTCGGTTTTCCCGTCGTTCCGTGTACAGTTCTCCCAGCCGCTGACATCCACCAATGCGATCGATCATTACAGGCACAGGCATCGGAATCCCTCCGAACCTCGTCGAGAACGAGAAGCTCGCGCGGATCATGGACACCTCGGACGAGTGGATCGAGACCCGGAGCGGAATCAAACAACGCTATTACGCAGATCCGGGTCAGGGCTCGGGCGAGCTAGGATCCATCGCTGCCGCGCAGGCGCTCGAGGTTGCCAGAGTCCGGAAAGAAGATCTCGAGGCAGTGATCTTCGCCACCATGACTCCCGACTATTTCTTTCCGGGAAACGGACCCGTCCTGCAACAGCGACTCGGCCTTCCCCAGATCCCGACGTTCGACATTCGTCAGCAGTGCTCGGGGTTTCTCTACGGGCTCGATCTGGCCGACTCGCTGATCCGAAGCGGCAAGTTCAAAAAGATTCTTCTCATTGGAGCCGATGTCCACACCCCCTTCATGCCATGGGCTAATGGATGGGATGTGACGATCGGACGAGACGACCGGGCCATCACCGATGAGGAGAAGGCAACCAACACACTGTCCCGCGACAGGACCGTCCTGTTCGGCGACGGCGCCGGAGCCGTCGTGGTGGAGCGATCGGAGAGCGACAAGCGCGGCTTGCTGGCGTCGAAACTCTACACGGATGGATCTGGTCTGGAAGCCCTCTACGTAAAGGGAGCTGGCTTCCGTCACAGGCCGTTCATCACGTCACAGCAGATCGAGGGCGGCGACATCCTGCCGACAATGGAGGGCCGTGAGGTCTTCAAGCAGGCAGTCACGAAGATGCCGGCTTCCGTCCGGACCGTCTGCGCTGAGGCAGGTATCGAACCGGGCGACATCGATATCCTCCTCATTCACCAGGCCAACCTCCGCATCATCGAGGCCGTGGGCAAGTCGCTCGGACTGCCACCCGAAAAAGTTCCGCACAACATCGAGCGCTACGGCAACACGACTGCAGGCACTCTACCGATTCTCTTCCACGAGAGCCTCGAGAACGGCACGATCAAGTCGGGGATGCTGGTCGCTTTCACCGCACTCGGGTCAGGCCTTCACTGGGGCGCCGCGCTTTACCAGAATTGATGGCGTGGTCGCTCCGTTTCCGGGAACCCTCCAACCTATAATCGCCGCCCCATGGCCCAGTTCCTCCTCATCACAACACTCTTCACCATCGCCGGACTGATCGGCACGATGGTCGTCGGTTACACGGCTGCCTCCCCGGCCGACGTGACACGCCACATCCTGTTCGCTCTGGCAACGGTCGTGATCGGTCTCTTTTCGCAATCGATGACGATGTTCTTTTTCATCGGCACCGGGAAAGAGATCAAGGACAAATCGAAAACGTCGGCGGACTCTCTTTCCGTTGCGGCGCAGACAAAGACATTCAAATCGAAAGTCTTTCCGACGGCGCTCTACACCATGGTCGTGCTGATGATTACCTTCATCATTGGCGGCGGCGTGCACACGGGAAAAGTGCCCGGCTGGCTGCATCACGCCATGTCGTTCGCCTCGCTCTTCATGTTTCTCCGCGCGTATTGGATCGAGCTCCGTGCGATGAGCGAGAACGCGACGTTGATGGAGCGCTTCCTCAAAGATTCGGAGTAGCCTTTTTCTCCCTTTGCCACCAAAGCAGTCTTTCGCTTTGTGACGGGCGAAGCCTTTGGAGTGCGGCAGCGGCAGACGCCGCTTTCGTTTCGAACCCGCCTGAATGGTCACTCCTCATCGCCACAGCGGGCGATGTGACTCAGAAAGCGGCAGCTGCGGCTGCCGCACTCCAAAGCTTCGCCGTCCGTTCTGCTAGACTCCGGCCCCGGTGGCGAAGAAGACCAGTTACCGCGATTCGGGCGTCGATATCGATGCTCAGGATGAGGCCCTCCGGGAGGTCCGGCAGATCGCCCGCGGTACGTTCAATCCCAACGTCCTGTCCGACATCGGATCGTTCGGCGGACTCTTCCGTGGCACGTTCCCCGGAATGGACGCTCCCATTCTCGTCTCTTCCACGGATGGTGTCGGAACCAAGTTGCGCGTCGCCCAGGCCATGAAGGTTCACGACACCGTCGGCTATGACCTGGTCTGCCACTGCGTGAACGACATCCTCGTGCAGGGAGCAAGACCGCTCTTCTTCCTCGACTATTACGCGACCGGCAAGCTTCGGCCCCGAGTCATGGCGGATGTCGTCCGCGGTATGGCACGGGGCTGTTCCGAAAACGGGGCAGCGCTCATCGGCGGAGAGACTGCTGAGATGCCTGGCTTCTACGGCGACGATGATTACGACATCGCCGGCTTCATCTTCGGGGTAGCCGACCAGAAGCATTTGCTCGACGGCAGGCGTGTGAAGAAAGGAGATCTTCTCCTGGGACTTCCCTCAGCGGGCCTCCACACGAACGGATACTCGCTGGCCCGCAAAATTCTGGTCGACCACGCAGGCCTCGACTACCAGAGTATCGTCCCGGAGATCGGTGGCAAGGTCGGAGAAGTCCTGCTCGCGCCGCATCTCTCTTACCAGCGCCCCCTGATTCCTCTCATTGAGAAGAACCTGATTCATGCGCTCGCTCACATCACGGGAGGAGGACTCACGGACAACATCCCGCGCGTCCTGCCTGACGACTGTGACGCAAGGATCAAAGTGGGATCGTGGGACGTACTGCCGATTTTCCGATACCTCCATCAGCAAGGACAGATCGACAGCGCCGAGATGTTCCGCGTCTTCAACATGGGGATCGGGATGGTGGTCATCGTCTCGCCTGCGGATCTCGACCAGGTGGTGGCGCATTTTGCGGCGATCCGGCAGCAGTACTACTTCATCGGCAACCTGGTCGCCGGGAAAGGTGTGGTTCAGTACGACATGCCACCCGCGGGGTTCCCCAGCTGGATCGAATGATCGTGCTCTACCCGATCGCCAGGACATGACGACGCGGCTGGCGGTTCTTCTCTCCGGACGAGGCTCGAACTTTCTGGCGATTCACGACGCCATATCCAAACGGCTCCTCGACGCAGAAATCGTAACGGTCGTGTCAAATCGAGAAGATGCTGTCGGCCTGCAGAGAGGCCGCGAACTGGGGTACGACACGTTTGTAGTTCCCCACCGTTCCTACGCGTCTCGCGAAGAGCACGAAGAGGAGATTCTTCGACTGCTCGGTCAGGCGAACGCAACAGTGGTCTGCCTCGCCGGCTACATGAGAACACTCACGCCACGATTCATCGGCGCATACCCCAGCCGAATCCTCAACATCCACCCTTCGCTACTGCCCTCATTTCCCGGAGTCGACGCACAGCAGCAGGCTCTGCTGCACGGAGTGAAGGTCACGGGGTGCACCGTGCATCTTGTCGACGCGACCCTCGATGGAGGGCCGATCCTCGTGCAACGAGCCGTTCCTGTTCTCGCGAATGACGACGTTGAATCGCTGAGCTCCAGGATTCTCATCGAAGAACATCTTGCCTATGCGGAAGCTCTCCAGATGATCATCGCCCGGGTCCGGATTGAAGGGCGGCGGGTCGTGCCTGAACAAGGATAGCGACCTTCTATCTTCTAAATCGTCTTGCAGGCCTGTTTCTCGAAGCGTAGGAGCGCCGCCTTCCAGTGGCCGGACATAGGAATGTCCGGCCACATCGTTACCCTGGGAAATGTGAGACTGGGTTTCTCGGCATGAGTAGCCAGAGCAGGAGGTAGACAATCAAGCCTGGAAAGGCTACGGACAGGATCGATCCGACTACATACAGGACCCGCACGATGGTTGGGTCCCAACCCAACCACTCTGCAATTCCTCCGCAGACTCCTGCAATCATCGAATGACGGTTTGATCGGTAAAGGGGCATAGTCAATTGTACGAAGTTGCGTATCGATGGTTTAGAACGGCCAGAATTTTTTCCACCAGGCCGCGACAGCTACGTCGCCTGAGGCAACGGCTGGAACTTTCGCAACGATGTTCCCGCCCTGCTTCACGACGACTGTGCCGACCTGCTGACCTTTCTTGACCGGGGCGCTCAAAGGCGAAGGCGAAAAGCTCGTCTGCATGCCGCCTTCCTGGCCTCGCTTGACCAAAGTCTTGGCAGTAGCTCCGGCGACCACCGGAACTGTATCGACAGCTCCACCTGAGACTGCTGTCGTTCCGAACGCCGTCCCCTGTTTGACGGCGTCGATCATCCGGTAGTTGGAGAACGCTTCATTCATAAGTCGCGCGGCGATCGAGAACGAGCTGTCAGGTCCACGGCGACCGGTCTTGGCTCCCATCACGACGCAGACCAGATCGAGATCTCCTCGCTTCGCACCAGCTGTCACACTGAAGCCCGCGGGCACCGTGTATCCGGTTTTGATCCCGTAGGCGCCTCCGAAGAATCGGAGAAGGTGATTCGGATTGGTCAGACCTGAGGTGAACGTTGCATTGGTAAACGGCATGGTCACCATCGCAGCGTATTGCCGCATCAGTGGATACTTCATCAACTCCATTCCGAGCTTCGCCAGGTCTGCGGCACTCATACGATCGTCCTTGCCAGGTTCCCTATTTGGAAGACCATGAGGATCGAAGAACATGCTGTTCTTCAGACCCAGCTCTCGTGCCCTGTCGTTCATCAGATCCGCAAAGGCCTCGGATGATCCGGCGATTTTCTCTGCTAAGGCCTGAGCGGCATCGTTCGCGGACTGGATCATGGTGGCAGCCAGAAGAGTCTGCACGGGCCACGTCTGACCTTCCTTGGCGAAGATCTGAGAGCCGCCCATCGTGCTGGCCCTCGCAGAGATTGGAACCTGCTCGTCGAGCTTGAGCGATCCCTCTTTAATGCGATCCATGGCGATGAGTAGCGTCATCATCTTGGCCATCGAGGCGGTCGGCAACGACGTGTTCGAGTTCTTCTCATACAGCACCCGTCCGCTGGAAGATTCAATGATGATTGCGGCCGTGTACCCGGGGCCGTCTGTCTGCGCGTACGTAAGGGTTGCTGATCCGGCGAGTAAAAGCGCGGCGATCCATCGTTTCATTCGGTGAACTCCTTCCTTAGATGATTACAAGTCATAATTTTGCACGGCTCGTACCAGCGAGCGGCCTCGCCTCCCGCACTCCGATTGCACCGTTCCAGCTCGGGAGTTCAGGTCCACGTGTAGGAAAAATCGTCCAAAACGTGCGCGGCGCGAAACTTGCTCTACAATCCCTTCTCCCGAGTAAAGGAAATCGATATGACATTGGTAAACCCTCTTTGTGCAGAGATCAGTATTTTTCAAGGCATTGGTGAAAGAACGGGCGTGATGGTCGAGCGGAGTGCTGTTCGTGGCAAGAAAGGGCTCTGTAAGAGCATGCGGGACCTGGCCATCAAGTCGCGAGTCCTTGGCGACGGCGTCTACTATCTCCCCGCAGAACTTTGGCCCGGTCCCGATGAAGTCGTCATTCACAAGCACGACTGGACGGTCATTGGCTCGATTCCACGTTCGCCGCGAGTAGTTCCAGGCAAGAACCCATCCGACCAGACCTGAGCCAGCAGCATTCGCGTCCCCGTTTGACCCGTCCTCGCACTACCAGCGAGCACACCCAGCGAGTACACCCGACGAAATAGCCTCCGCCATCGGTCCGTTGATTGCGCGATGACATCTCGCGGACGACGATGGGCGACGCATTCCGAAAAGCCCGCTGACTCCGGCGACAAGGCAATCCGGAAGAAGCTCGACCGAAAGCGACTCAAAGTCCTGCTGGCCGAAGCCGGTTCGATCGTCTATCGGTCGCGACGCCGGCTGCTTCTCGGGCTTCCCCTCATGCTCGTCAACCGTCTGGCCGGCATCGTGCTGCCCGGTACCACGAAGCTTCTGATCGACGACGTCATCGGGAAGGGGAACTACGACCTCCTATGGAAGATCGCCGTCGTAGCAGCTCTGGCTGCAGTCATCGATGCCTCCAGCGGATTTGCCCTCGCACAGATTCTCGGGATCGCCGCTCAGCGATCCATTACTTCGCTTCGGCTGCGGATTCAGCAACACCTTCAACGCCTTCCTGTTCGCTACTTCGATTCGACGAAGACCGGAGCCCTCATCTCCCGGGTCATGAACGACGCGGAAGGGATCAGGAATCTGGTCGGGACCGGTCTAGTGAATCTGTTCGGCGGTCTGATCACCGCCATGGTAGCGATAGCAATTCTCTTCTATCTCAGCACCAGACTCACGCTGATGGTCATTGGCGTGCTGACCGTGTTCGGTGCCGTTCTGCTATGGGCCTTCAAGAAACTGCGACCGCTCTTCAAGGCTCGCGGAGAGATCAACTCGGCTGTGATGGGACGGCTGTCAGAAGGACTGTCCGGGATCAGGGTCATCAAGGCCTACCGTGCCGAGCGAAGAGAGGCTCGCCTTTTCGCCGAAGGCGCACACGACCTCCTGCGCAACGTCATGGGCACGATGAAAACCGTGTCCGCCGTCGGCAGTATCTCGACTCTGCTGGTCGGTACGATCGGCGTCGCGATCCTGATCGTCGGCGGACGGGAAGTGCTGGCTGGCCGGCTGACCGTCGGAGGGCTTATCTCGTTCACCCTCTATCTCGCCCTGGTGGTTGCCCCGGTCGTGCAGATCGTGTCGATCGGGAGCCAGCTCTCGGAGGCGTTTGCGGGACTGGAACGGATGCGAGAAGTTCTCGACGAGCCAACCGAGGATGCTGACGACGCTTCAAAGCCATCGGTCCCGGGTTTCGAGGGCCACGTCAGCTTCGACAACGTATTTTTCGAGTACACAAAAGATCTTCCTGTTCTGAGTGGAATCTCATTCGACGCGCCAGCCGGAAGCTCGACAGCGCTGGTCGGCTCATCGGGATCTGGAAAGAGCACGCTGATCTCTCTCATTGCCGCATTCCATAGACCGGTGAGTGGATCGATCAAAGTCGATGGTCGTGATCTCGAAACGCTGCGTCTGTCAGAGTATCGGCGAAATCTCGGAATCGTTCTTCAGGACCCTTTCCTTTTCGGAGGCACCCTCATCGACAACATCGCCCTGGGGAACCGTGGCGCTTCACGCGCGGAGCTCGAGCGCGCCGCGGCCATTGCACACGTTGCTGATTTCGCGAATGCTCTGCCTGACGGCTACGAGACCATCGTAGGGGAGAGAGGAGTCAAACTCTCGGGCGGTCAGAAGCAGCGTGTGGCAATCGCCCGTGCCATCGTCGCGGACCCGCGGATCCTCATCCTGGATGAAGCAACCTCTTCGCTCGACAGCGAGAGCGAGTCGCTCATTCAGGAGGGTCTGGCGATCCTGATGAAAGGTCGAACGACCTTCGTGATCGCACACCGGCTCTCCACAGTCCGCAATGTCGACACGATCCTCGTCCTCGAGGGGGGCCGGATCGTGGAGCGAGGCAACCACAGTGCCCTTCTTGCCGCCGGAGGTCGTTACGCGACGCTCTATCAGAAACAGTATGGCGCGGCAGTGAACCGGTATATCAATCCGGGAGAAGAGATCCGGGACTTTGAAAAAGAGGCGGCACTGATCACGGCCTCTCCCGAGAAGAACGGTCGGTAGCTCGTCGATAGACTTTTCGTCAACCGAGTCCCCACAGCGGGATGACACCGCCTTCGGCACTGGAGAACTGGAGGTCTGTGAGAAACCTACGCCCTCCCGGACTCCGTATCGACTTCGCGAAGCCACTTCTGAAAACCTTTCAGCGTCCGAAAACGGGCCACCGGCAAGCGATCCGCGCTCCCGCCCCTGGCCCACGCTCCTCCGATACCAATGAGAGTCTTACGCTGCCGACAAAGCTCGACAAGCTCGATGAATGATCGCGTCGAAAAGGGATCGGAGACCCTCGAGCTCAATAGCAAGAGTCCCGGCTTCGTCCTCCCCACTGCGTCAGCGAGTGCCCGCCACGGCAGATTCGCCCCAAGATAGTCGGTGTGCCAGCCGTTCCACTCTGCGACAAGCCTGACCATCCTGAGGGCCAGCTCGTGCCACTCCCCGGGAGGACATGCCAGCATGGCGACCTTCCTGCCGCCGGCCACAGGCGTTCTGAGTCGGTCGATCGCATCCGCGACGATATGGGACGCGCGATGCTCTTCATCGACAGCGAGCTCTCCCGACTCCCACATGGCACCGATTTCCCTGAGAAGCGGACTCATCAGATGGTCCAGAACTTCTACCCGCTGATCCCCCTCGGGCATCATCTGAGCCAGATACCCCCTCACTCGGACAGCATCACCTTCTCGCAGTGAC
>Ga0136612_10000869_pt1 | contig 12067 bp, 10 predicted proteins | sample AntDryUQ224A2306_2_FD_106644 | JGI IMG/M metagenome (GOLD analysis project Ga0136612, IMG submission 106644) | Polar desert sand microbial communities from Dry Valleys, Antarctica - metaG UQ224A (23.06) | ecosystem: Environmental > Terrestrial > Soil > Desert | place: Antarctica: Dry Valley...
CACGAGACGCTCTTCGTGCATCAGCAGCACGCGGGCCCGGGACAGGCGCCCGACAAGCTGATCGCGATCACACCGATTGATGAGGATTTCGAGCGCGACATGGTTTCGCTTCAAATCCTCTCGACCAACGACTTTCACGGTAGACTGAACCCGCAGCGAGTGGGCGGCTCGGCGGCGGGAGGCGCCGCGTGGCTTTCGGCATACCTCAAGCGAGCTCGGGCGACCAATCCTGACGGCACGCTCATCGTGGACGGCGGCGACATGATAGGCGCGACCCCGTTGGAGAGCTCCGCATTCGAGGACCGTCCCACCATAGACGTGGCGAACCTAATCGGATACACGAACGTCACGTTCGGCAACCACGAGTTCGATGCGGGCAAGGCGCGCCTGGCTCGACAGGTCCAGTGGGCGGCGTTCCCGTGGTGGTCTGCCAACGTGATTGACGACCGAACCAACCGTCCGTACCTACACCCCGCGCCGTACGAGATCTTCAAGCTGCGCGGCATCAAAGTTGGAGTGATCAACCTCACGACGGAGGCGACCCCGACTATTGTGAACCCGCCGGCATTGAGGGCCTCTCCTTTGAGTCCACGGTCGCAACGGGGAACGCCGCTGTCAGGGAGTTGAAGGCGCGAGGTGTGCGCACGATCGTAGTTGTCGGCCACCTGGGCACGGACCGCTGCCTGCCGGACCCCGCTCCCGGCTGCGACGGAAACACGCTCGTGACGGACCCGAACGTGGTCTCGAAGAACGAGGCTGCAAAACTGGCCCGCGCGATTGACGACGAGGTGGACGTGATCGTCGGCGGCCACACCCACCAGGGCGTCAACACTTTCGTGGACGGCAAGCGGATAGTCGAGGCTTACTCCTACGGCACGGCCTTCGCCGACGTGGACCTTCTCGTTGACCGCAGGACGAAGGACGTGATAACCAACACAGCTACGATCGTCACCACGTGGCACAAGAACCGCGACGGCTCGCCGGCGATAACTCCCGACGCACCCGTTCAGCGCATCGTTGACGCGGCGAACGAGCGAGTGGCGCCCATAAAGAACGAGGTGGTCGGCAGCGCGAGCGTGGACCTCACGCGGGCTCAGACGCCCTCGGCCAGTCCGGGCGGCGAGTCGAACCTGGGAGACGTCGCGGCGGACGCGATGAACCGTCGGACAGACCAGTTGGAGACGGGCGGCGCGGACTTCGCGTTCACAAACGCGGGCGGCATCCGGGCGGACATCCCGGCGGGACGGGTGACGCGCGGCCAGGTCATTGAGACCTTCCCGTTCCAAAACGTGCTCGCGGCCACCACCCTCACGGGCGCGCAAGTGAAGGCGGTCCTTGAGCAGGGGGCGTCCGGCGCACACGGCATGATCCAGGTCTCCGGCCTGCGATTCACGTACGACCCCGCACGCGCGGTCGGCGCGCGCGTAACCTCCATCACGGTGGTCGCGACCGGCGCGCCGATCGTTCCGAACCATTCGTATCGGGTGGTGACGAACGACTTCATGTTCAACGGCGGCGACGAGTACACGACTTTCAAGCTGGGATCGAACCCGGTGATCTACAGCGCCGAGCTGCTCTCGGACGTGATCGCCGAATATTTCAAGGCCGAGTCCCCCGTCTCTCAGCAGGTGGAGGGGCGAATCACGACTCCGTAACCGGCGACGCCCTGTTCAATGCAGCGGCCTGAACGCTGAGATCAACGCCCCTCGACCAGTTCTAGGTCGAGGGGCGTTTCCTCTGGAACGACGACTTGCTCGGTGAAAGCTACCCGAGACGAGGCCGCTTCGTGTGCACCGCGAGGAGCGCGCCGATGTTCAGGGAATGGGCTGCGGACCCGAGGTCGGCCCCTGCACGACGGGCTTGCCGTCGCGCCACACCACCTCGTCCACCCAGGGCACGCGGCCCGGCAGGGTGGAGCCCACCGCGTCGTGCGGCCAGGCGTGATAAATGAAGTACGTCTTTCCTCCGGGCAGCTCGATCATCGCCTGGTGCCCCGGCCCGACCGCCTCGCCCTCCGTGCTCAGGATCGGGTTCTCGGGCGCGTCCTTGCAAGGGCCGAGCGGCCCCTTACATGCGGCATAGCCAACGGCGTACGTCTCGTCGTAGTAGGCGTTCGCCGAGAAGAACAGGTAGTAGCGATTGTCGCGCCGCCATAGAGTGGGCGCCTCGACGAGCGGCCCCTCCCACGCCGCGTCGTTCTGGACGAGGCGCACAGGCTTTCCCGTCAGCTTCGTTCCGTCGGCGGAGAGCCGCTGCGAGTAGATGTACGTAGGCAGGCCGCAGCAGTTGCCGTCGTTCTTCCAAAGTAGATATAGCTTGCCGTCGGCGTTGCGGAATGGGTTCGCGTCAATCGAGCCGCCCTCGTCAACCTGGCAGACGAGCGGAGCGGTGCGCGAATCTACGTACGGCCCTAGCGGCTTGTCCGAAGTCGCCACGCCGATGCACTGCTTGTCCAGCTCGAGCGAGTGAGCGGTGTAGTACATGATATACCTGCCGTCGGAGTGCCGCAGCACCTCCGGCGCCCACGAGTCTCCAGTAACCCACGCAGCGAACTGCGGCATTGCGTCTGGGCCTTCCTCCCAGGAAACGAGGTCCTTAGAGGTGAGGGTCTGATAGTGCTTCGTCGCGTCCCCCGTTGCATATGCGTAGTACACGCCGTCCACCTCGAGCACGAACGGGTCGGGAAAGTTGTACGGGTAGACGGGGTTGCTGTAGGTATTCGCCGCTGCCGCCGTGGGTTGGACGTTCGGCGCCGTCGGCTGTACTACCGTCGCACCAGGCTGCTCGACGGGCGCCGCCGTCGCAGCCGGGCTGGGTACGGGCGAGGACGATGCTGCGGGCGTGTTCGGCGCGCTGTTTGGTGTTTGCCCGCACGCCGAGAGTGCAACGGTTGCGAGCAGTAGCACCATGACACCCACATTACGGCGCCTACGGCCCAACTGTTCGCCGAACGACCAGCGCGACTCACTCATCTCTTCAACTCCGATCTTCAAGGCTCTTATTCGCCCGGTCGGCTTCGGGTGGTGCTCTTGTGTATTCGGGACAGGTCCGCCTTTGGTTGACGATCGTACGTCAGCAAGCCGTTGACCTCTTGCTCCACGTCGGTGAGCTGTGTGTAGCAAAAGCCCCACACCGGCTCGCAGCTCATCAGCGCCGCGACAAGCTCGTCGTAGCGCTTCAGGAACTCCTCGGCGTCGGAAACAGTTGTGTATCCCCAGCCCCGGTCCTCGTCTCGCTGAAAGGCGACTCCGCCGAACTCCGTGATGAGTATCGGCTCGCCCCGATATCCGAAGCCGGGGCAGTAGACGGGCCGCATGTCCGAGTGGTCTCGTACGCTCGACGCGGGCGTCGCGTACCGTTGCGCCAGCGCGTCCGGTAGGCGATAGTCGTGGATGGTGCAGAGGTCCGTCAGGGCGTGTTCCCAGCCGTCGTTGGAGATAACGGGCCGGGACTGGTCGAGCGAGCGAGTCAGGTGGTACATCGTGAGCAGGTGATCCACCTGGAAGCGATCCGTGCCGAGGTTCGGTACGCCCCAACTCTCGTTCATCGGCGTCCACGCTACGATGCACGGGTGGTTGTAGTCGCGTTGGACGGCGTCCTGCCACTCTCGGGTGATGCGAGCGACGTAGGCGGGTGAGTACTCGTAGGCGTTGGCTGTTTCGCCCCACACAAGGAAGCCGAGCTGGTCGGCCCAGTAGTGCCATCGGGGGTCTTCGACCTTTTGATGCTTGCGGGCGCCGTTGAAGCCCATCTCTTTGGAGAGCTCGATGTCGCGTTTGAGGTCGTCGTCGGTGGGCGCCGTCAGCACGCCCTGCGGGAAGTAGCCCTGGTCGAGCACGAGCCGCTGGAAGTAGGGGCGGTTGTTCAAGTAAACGACGCCGTTTCGCGTCTCTATTTTGCGCATCCCGAAGTACATTTCGACTGCGTCGTGGATCGTACCGTCGCCGCCCGCCAATTCCAGCCGCAGGTCGAAGAGATTCGGAGATTCCGGACTCCACAACGGGGTCCGCCGACGCTCCTCTCCGCGCGGCAGGAGGGGCAGCATTCGGTCGAGCAACGGCGAGCGAAGCGTGAACCGGTCGTCGAGCATCGTCTCGCCGGCGAAGCTCGCGACCGCGCGCAGCGTCATGCCCGGCTCACAGCCCAGTATCTCCACCTCCAGCCGGAGCGACGCGGAGTCCACATCGGGCGTGAGGCGCGGGCTGCTGATGCGGCTGCGGCTCACCGGTTCGAGCCAGACGGTCTGCCACACTCCCGTCGTGCGGGTGTAGAAGATACTCTCCGACTGCTCCTTCCAGTACTGCTTGCCTCGCGGGATCGTAACGTCGCGCGAGGGGTCCTCGGCGCGAACGATGAGCACGTTCTCCCCGTCGGATCGGAGCGCGTGCGTCACGTCGGCCTCGAAGGGTGTGTGCCCACCCTCGTGCTGCGCGACCTGGACGCCGTTGACCCAGGCGGTCGCCCAGTAGTCCACCGCGCCGAAGTGGAGCAGCAGCCGCCGGTCGGCGCTGAACTCGCCCTGCGGCTCGAACTTGCGGGCGTACCAGACCACGTCGTGGAACTCCGTCTCGCCGATGCCCGAGAGGGGCGCCTGGTAGCAGAAGGGCACAATGATCTTGCGGTCGAAGGGAGAGTTTCCGTCGGCAAGCCTGCCTGCGGAGACGCCGCCCCAACCTTGCGCGAGGCCGACGTCGGCGTCGTCGTACGCGAAGCTCCACTCGCCGTTGAGGTTCTGCCATTCGGGGCGGACGAGCTGAGGCCGGGGATACTCTGGTCGCGGAACGGTGCTCAAAATCACGATCCTATACTACACTGCTTCGCCGCCGGCCGAGAGCCGACGGGACGGGCGACAGTTCTTACCAGTCCCGTTTCAGCAAGCCTCGCGCCTCGGGCTTAGCGGCCTCCCAGCCCGGTCATCGCGATACCCTGTATGATTCGGCGCTGGAAGACGGCGTACAGCAAGAGCACTGGGACCGAGGCTATCGTTGCTGCGGCCATAGTAAGACCACGTTGTACGTAGTTGCCCTGGCCAAGGATCGCCAGCCCGGCCGGCAACGTCAGTTGGCTTCGGTCGCTGAGAACGATGAGCGGCCAGAACAGGTCGTTCCAAGAGCCGAGGAAAGTAAAGATGCCCAGAGCGACCAGAGCGGACGCGACCAGCGGCGTCGCTATCTGCCACCACACCCGAATGCGCCCGGCGCCGTCCACGATGGCTGCCTCCTCCAGCTCCTTAGGAATGCTTTGGTAATACTGTCGCAAGAGGAAGATACCAAAGACGTTGGCGCCGTGTAACCAGATCAGCGCGTGGTAGGTATCCAGGAAGTTGAGCCGACGCATCAGCAGGAATGTCGGGATCAGCGTAACCGCCGAGGGGATCATCAAGCTCACGAGTAACATGAAGAAGAGCGCGTCGCGACCCGGAAACTCCAATCGTGCGAAGGCGTAGGCTGTGAGAGAGTCTATCAGCAGCACGAGCGCCGTCGAGGCGGTGGCCACGACGAGGCTATTGATAAGCCAGCGCAGGACGGGCAGGGTGGGGTCGTTGAAGATGCGGCGGAAATTCTCGAGCGTCGGGTTCTCGGGTATCCACCGAATCGGCCAACTAAGGGTATCGGCCTCGGGTGTAAACGCCTGCGAGAGCATGTACGCGATCGGTACCAGCGTGAGGATGCCTGCAGGTATCAGAAACGCGTACAGGAGTAGCGTGCCGAGTTTGAATCTTCGTGGGGCGCGAAGGGTGGTAACTGCCATAAATGCCTCCTAGTACTCGACTCGGTTGCGCAGGATGATGAACTGTAGGAGCGTGACGACGATCATGATCGCAGCAATCGAGACCGCCATCGCGGAAGCGTAACCCATGCGGAAGAACGACCACGCCGTTTGGTATAGGTAGAGCATAACGGTCTTTGACTCGTTGCCAGGGCCGCCGCGCGTCATGATGTAGGGCTGGCCGAACACCTGCATCTGCGCGATGAACTGCGTTACAACGACGAAGAGCAGCACAGGCACGAGCAGTGGCACGGTGATGCGAAAGAACGTCTGCACCGGACCGGCGCCGTCTATCCTCGCCGCCTCGTAGATTGGCTCGGGAATATTCTGCAGCCCGGCCAGGAAGACGAGCATCGGGAACCCGAAGCCCCACCAAACCGTGGCCATAGACAGGCTCGGCAGCACCAGATCGGCGTCGCCCAGCCACGAGATCTTTGGTCCGTTGAACACCTCGACAATGTAATAGTTCAGCAGACCCTGTTCGGTGTTGAACATCTTCACTGCGACTACGGCGACTACAGCCACCGAGAGCACTGCAGGGGCGTAGAACAGCACACGGAACAGGTCTCGCCCTCGTATGTTGCGCTTTACCGCGAGCGCAGCGGCGAGTGCAACGATCGTGTTTAGTACGACCGTGTACCCCGTGAACTGCAACGTGTTGCCCAACGTTTGCCACCAAAGAGGGTCCCGGTATAGCGACTCATAGTTGTTCAGGCCGACAAATCGCTGCTTGAGCGCGAGTATCTTCCAGTCGTATAAGCTCATTCGCAGCCCATAGATAATGGGCCCCGCGAGGAAGACGGTGAAGAAGAAGAGGTGTGGCAGGATGAACAGGTAATTTGACATCCGCTTGCGAACGTTCCGACGTCCGGACCTGGCCCGCGCAGCGCCGGTTGGCTTCGCCTGAGTAGCAGCCATAATGCGTCTCCTTTCGTGCGATTGGTCGCGTGGCCCCATCGGAACACACGGCTGCGGGACAGACGCTTGCGTCCACCTCGCAGCCGGGAGATCGGTCGGCGGTCGAGAAACTACGCACCGACCGAGTGTTTCGGACCGAGGTCGGCTGAATGCGCTACCCTCGGTCGAGGACGGACTGAACCAGCTTGCCCGCGTCCGTGAGCGCCTGCTTGATCGGGGTGGTGTTCGTCAGCGCTGCGCTGAACGCAGGCTCGTACGCCGCCTGAATCTCGGTGATCGCGATGTGCGGAGGCTCGGTCTTGCCGATGGTTTGGAACTGCTTGGCGTACTGGCTCACGGACCACATCTGCTCAATGATTCCGCTGTTCTGAACGGAGGTCCGAGCGGGCACCTGACCGGACTGCGCCCACTTTGCGCCGTTGTTCGAAAGCCAGACGATCAACTCCTTCGCGGGCGCAAGCCGGTCCTCGGAAACGCCCATTGGCACTACGAGTACGTGGGCGCTCATCCATGCGGCCTTGTCCTTGCCGGAGAGCGAGGGCAGTGATGCGGCCTTCGTGACCTTTTCAAGCTTTGGCCGGTCCTTAAAGAAGTTGAGCATCCAGCTCCCCTCCCACATCAGGGCGAGCTGATTCGCACCGTATAGATCGGCGGGTACGAGCTGAGAGTCGGGCGAGGGCGCGACGCGATGCTTGTAGATCAGGTCGTGCCAGTACTGTACGGCTGCGACACTGGCCTCGCTGTCGAGCATTGACTTGTTGCTTTCGGGATCGAACACACCGCCGCCGAACTGCCACATCGTGGACAGCAACGTCGGACGCAGCCACGAAGGGTGGCAGCCCCACACCCTCGTCTTCTTTGCGTTGTAGCCGTTCTCATCCGGGTGCTTGCCTGCGTCGTCGGTGGTGAGCTTGAGACACCAGTTGATCCAGTCGTCGCCGTTAGCGGGTACCTTGGCGGGGTCGAGACCTGCCTTCTGGACCATGTCGGTGTTGTAGTACATGCCCCAACCATGGTTGTCGAATAGGACGCCCTGTGGTACTCCGTCAACTGTGATCTGCGCCTGGACGTCGGGATTAAAGTCCTCGGCCTTGATCAAGCCGGAGTTGAAGAACAGCTCGTCCGAGGGCATCAAGAGGCCCTGCGAGGCGAACTGAGGGATGGCCCACTCGTGCATAATTGCCATGTCGGGGGGCTTCTTGCCTACGACGGAGGTTGGGAGCTTCTGATAAAAGAGGCCCCAGTCGTACGTCTCGGACTGCACGGTTATGTCCTTTTGACCGGAGTACTCCTTGAGCATTCCAACCAGCGTCGCGCCGTCCGCGCCGCCGAGGCCGTGCCAGAAAGTAATCTTCGAACTACCCTTGCCGATGGACGCGACCGCCGGCGTGGGGGGCAGCGGCGTGGGCGCCACAGTTGCAGCGCCGCCGGCGCCTGCAGCCGTGGTCGGTCCGCCGGCGGGAGGGTTCGTCGGCGTTACGCCGTTGTTATTGGACGAGCCGCCGCACGCTGCGATCGCGATGCCGGCGGCGCCTATGCCAATTCGTTTGAGCGCCTCCCGCCGCGTAACGCCTGCCGTGAGGTGTTGGTCGTGGTTGTCAGCCATGTGCGTCTCCTTGTCGTAGGGATGTTGCGCAGAACACATCCGTCGCGCAGCAATCCAGCCTAGTAAATTTCGACTAGTACATCTGCCTGTGTGTCGTTGGCCGTTGTAACGGATGTGCTGCCTACCACCCCCAATCTAGTGCCGCGAGTTTCTGAGGATTATACCTCTTATTGGGTGCTAAGTATCGCACTGCGAGTAGCTAGTGTCAAGGCTTTGCAACGGCGGCGTAATGCCGCCCTGTATCTTATAGGCAGTCAGTGCAGATAGAATGCGTTCCGCGCCACTGTGGAGCGCACGGAAAAGGCCGCCGTCCCTTGGTTGGGACGACGGCCTGGTGGGAGCTGCTGATCACTCAGCGCCTAGTGACGGGTGTGCAGCCTTAGGGTATCCAGTTGATGAAGATGCCGTCCTGGTACTTGGCGTCCGCGCAGCCGTTCCGCTCGGGGTCGTAGCAGAAAGTCACGCTCTGGTAGCCGGGCATGTTGGTGTTGTTCATCCGGGCGTGGAACTCCTTGTCGCCCGCTATGCCCTTCTGCTGGTACCCGCTCTGCGTGCAGCGGTCCATTCGGCCGTCGCCGTTAGTGTCGCTCAGAACAGCCGTCCTGGGACCGGCGCCGTCGGGATCGGGACAGGCGCTGATGTAGCCCACGCCGACCGACTGAAAGGTCGCTACGCCGTTGACCTTATTGCCGTTGTTGTAGCTGTCGCCCCAGTTACGGTAATCGTCGCCAAAGAGGCACGCATCATTGTGAACGTCGTTGTTAGTCTGCCCTGGGGCGCTCAACATCCGCGTGTCGGTCTGGTCGGGCCGATAGCAGCTCGAGTTGGGGTCTACGTCGGCGTTCTGGGCTGGCTTGCCAGTGTCGGGGTTAATTTACGACGCCGCGCTCTGCGGTCCATCGTTGTAGCCGCTGCTGCGGTAGGCCTGCGCCCCCGATGTGGCGGTGACCGCGATCGCCAGCAGGAACATCGTGGTCAGCACTCTAGAAAAAGTCTTGCTCATAGAACTGAGTCCTCAAGTAATAGTCGAGCAACCCAACGTCGCTCGGGTTGTAACTCATATCTTGCCGAAAATTGTGAATGGACGCCCTCTATCCCGGCCAAGGATCTAACGGCCTCGGTACCCACATACCTGTTCGTTATATCGCTGCCTTCAAATGAGCATACGAGGTAAATCGCCGGATGGATTAACTGTGTTCATATTCAACCACCGACCATCTGCCGCAGGCGGCCTGATACAACTTGCGTTCAACAGAGTCAGGACCGAGGCCGAGCGTACGCTCAACCACAAGTATGTTGTGGATGCATCTTTCAAGCAACGTCATTGCCAAGACAGCGCACTTTAGAATGGCTGGATTCAATTTGGCGTTCACGACAAAGTTCGCGGCGAAGAAGCGCCAGTCGTGAGCATGGTCTAAATAGTTGAATGTCCGCCCACTGACAGCCGGCTACGACCAGGCGTCCCAGATTGCACGGGCTATCCTGCCAATCGTTACCTCACCCGTGTGCTCGAACCGGTTCGAGCGGTCCTGCAGGTCCTTGCTGAACGCGCTGATAATCCACCGCCGCCCGTCGGAGAAAGTGAGCAGCGACACGTCGTTGCGTACTCTTGAGACGGCGCCCGTCTTCGCCGCGATTTCGGGGTCGCCCTTGCCTGTGACGGAGTCGTACCCATCGGGCAAGTAGCGCGGAACCATCGACCGATCGTGCTGGAGCGCGAGTATGCCCGTCATCTCCCTGTCCATCTCGGGACTCACGGCCTCGCCCGCAGCCAGCAGCTCGAACAGCCTGAGCATCTCGTTCGGCGTAGTTGCGCCCAGTCCCGTCGTCCGCCCGTCCGACGGTGGACGAAACGACACGAGCCGGTTCAGTCGGGTGCGGCGCAGTCCGAGCGAGTGCATCCGTTCGTTGACGGCTTCGATGCCGACTCCGACGGCAAGCATGTTCGTGGCGGTGTTGTCGCTGAGCGCGATCATTGCGACGCACAGGTCACGAAGCGTGGGCTGCAGGCCGAGCGCGAAGTCTTTGAGTATGCCCGCACCGCCTACAACGAACTCTTCGCTGGTAGCCATTCGGTCTTGGAGGTGGAGCGAGCTCACGTGGGCTTGGTGGAACAGCTCGACCATAATTGGTACCTTGACGACGCTTGCGGTGTCGAACTCCTCGTCTGCGCGGAGGTTGATCGTGTCGCCCGTGGAGAGATTCCGAGCCGCCACGCCGTACGTCCCGCCGCCTTCGTCTGCGAGTCCGACCACCGTGTCGAGCAGATCCATCGTGCATACTCCTTTCTTGAGCAATCGCTGTCCGTGCCGATTCACAAAGTGAACCGCTGCGAAGCCGCCTCGCTACTGCTCGCTACATAGTTGGTTGCGCCGTCGGTACGTCGCCGGCAGTATTCTTGCGGCATTGAACATACTTTAGTATGTCGAACCTACGTGACTGGCGTACCTTTGCCGGTAGAGCACTGTGCATCCAGGCGCGGCGGTCGGCGACTACGGAGGATCTATTACGGCGCCTGACAACGGTAGGAATAGGAGGTTCAAGACTTGTACACTCGATTAACATATTTAGTTTGCATCCTCGTCGTGGCGACACTGGCCTTAGCCGGCACAGGGGCTGCGCGGCCTATGGACTACTCCCGCAGCGACTCACGGGGTGGCGACCGGCTCACTTCCGCACAGCGCAAGGTGCTCCACACAAACGCGCGGGACACGTGGCGTTCGTTCGTTCGAATGACCAATGACGGCACAGGACTAACGGCGGACAACATCAGCGCCGGGGGCGCGTCCGCTCGCTACACCTCGCCGACAAACATCGCCACCTACATCTGGAGCACGCTGGCGGCTAGAGACCTACAGATCATCAAGCCCCGCGAGGCTCGAGCCCGAATCAGCAAGACGCTGGACACGCTAGCGACGATGGAGCGCTACTCGGGCGCCGAGCAGCCTCGCTGTGCAGGGCAGTATTATAACTGGTACGACCCGGCCACGGGCGACAAGCTCACGATCTGGCCCGTTGACGGCGGCGTGGTCTACCCGTTCCTTTCGAGCGTGGACAACGGCTGGCTCGCCGCAGCGCTGATCATGGTGCGCAACTCCGAGCCTCGCCTCCGAGCGCAGGCTAACGCTGTTTACAGCACGATGGACTTCGGCTGCTACTACGACCCCAACGCCGGGCTGTTGCGCGGCGGCTACTGGCCCGATCCTCCTCCGGGGTGCGACGCAAACGGCTTCACCTGCCACCACTACGGTTCGCTCAATACGGAGCCTCGCATTGCAAGCTACATCGGCATCTCTGAGGGCGACTTGCCCGCAACCCACTACTTCAAGCTTTCAAGGACGTTCCCGAGCACCTGCGACTGGGGATGGCAGGAGGCACGTCCCGAGGGCGTGACTCGGACCTACCTTGGCGTAGACGTGTACGAGGGCCACTATCAGTATCGCGGCATGAACATCGTGCCCTCTTGGGGCGGCAGCATGTTCGAGGCGCTGATGGTTCCGCTCCTCGTGCCCGAGGAGCAGTGGGGTCGGCGAAGCTGGGGTGTGAACCACCCGCTCTACGTGCAGGCGCAGATTCAGCACGGCCTGAACGAGGCCAAGTACGGCTACTGGGGCTTCTCGCCCTCGAACGATCCTGCGGGAGGCTATCGCGAGTACGGTGTGGATCAGATCGGCCTCAACCCGGATGGGTACTCCTCGGACCAGGAGCGCACCACAGTGGACCCCGGCTTCGGTGAGTGCCGACCGGCGCAGCCCGCGCCGACCGAGTACGGAC
>Ga0136612_10000870_pt1 | contig 12065 bp, 13 predicted proteins | sample AntDryUQ224A2306_2_FD_106644 | JGI IMG/M metagenome (GOLD analysis project Ga0136612, IMG submission 106644) | Polar desert sand microbial communities from Dry Valleys, Antarctica - metaG UQ224A (23.06) | ecosystem: Environmental > Terrestrial > Soil > Desert | place: Antarctica: Dry Valley...
CTTCCGCCACATCGCCGAGTACGGCGACGGCTGGATGCCGATCGGCGGCTCCGGGCTGACCGGATCCCTCGGCGAGTTGCGTCGCCTCTGGGCGGTCGCCGGCCGTGATCCCGCCACGCTGCGGGTGGTGCCGTTCGGGACGATCCCCGACCCGGGCAAGCTCGACCACTACGCCTTCCTCGGTGTGACCGAGTGCGTCCTCCGGCTGCCCTCGGCTGGCGCGTCGGAGGTGCTCACCGTGCTCGACGATTACACCCGGTTCCTCGCCCGCTGACACCGTTCTCGGCGCGCATACCCCCTCGTACGGGGGGGTGAGCGGGCCAATTTCGGCCGGGGGCACCCCGTCGGCGGCAAGGATCAGTCCCCTGTGGCCGAACCCATCAGGATCACCGAAGCCACCGATCCCAGGATCAGCGACTACGTGAACCTCACCGACGTCGAGCTTCGGCGCCGGACGGAAGGTGATCGTGGGCTCTTCATCGCCGAAGGGGTGCTCGCCATCGAGCGGCTCCTGAAGTCGGACTACCGACCCCGGTCGTTCCTGTTCACGGCCAAGGCTCACGATCGGCTCGGGGCGGGCGCAGCGGTGACCGGAGCGCCGGTGTTCGTGGCCGAGCCGGACGTCATGCGGTCAGTGGTCGGGTTCGACCTGCACCGTGGTGCGGTGGCGTCGGTCGTCCGGCCCGATCCCCTGCCAGCAGACGAGGTCATCGCCGGTGCGGCCCTGCTGCTGCTGGTCGAAGGCGTGAACGACCACGAGAACCTGGGCGGGTTGTTCCGCAACGCCGCCGCCTTCGGCGTCGACGGCGTCCTGCTCGACCCGACCTGCGCCGACCCCCTGTACCGCCGCTCGGTGCGGGTGTCCATGGGCCACGTCCTGGCCCTCCCCTTCGCCCGGCTTCGCCCGTGGATCACCGGGTTGCACGATCTGGGCGCTCGTGGGGTCACCATCGTCGCCCTCACCCCAGACCCTGCCGCCGTTGCGATCGAGCAGCTCGGAACGGTTCCGGCGCCACTGGCCGTGCTGGTCGGATCCGAGGGGTCGGGTCTGGGCGAAGTGACGATGAGCGCCGTCGATCGACACGTGCGCATCCCGATGGCTCCCGGGGTGGACTCGTTGAACGTGGCCACCGCCGCAGCCGTGGCCCTCCATCGGCTCTCGCCCGTCCCGGGATGAGAGCTGGCAGGCTGGGCGCTGTGTTCCTCCCGGCTGCATCCGACCCGCCCGTCGATTCCTACCTGGGCCTGGTGCTCATCGCTCTGGCGCTGCTCGGAGGCATCGTGATGACGGTCGTGGTCATCGTCCGCAATCGGCGGGGCGACCCCGGCGGCGACTGAAGATCGGCAGCACCCGAGACCCGCGATCAGCCGAGGCGTTCGATGATGGTCACGTTGGCTTGCCCGCCTCCTTCGCACATCGTCTGCAGGCCGTAGCGGCCCCCGGTGCGTTCGAGCTCGTGGAGCATGGTGGTCATCAGGCGGGCACCGGTCGCCCCGAGAGGATGCCCCAGGGCGATGGCGCCCCCGTTGACATTGACCTTGGCGAGGTCGGCGTCGAGCTCCTTCTGCCAGGCCAGCACCACCGAGGCAAACGCCTCGTTGATCTCGACCAGGTCGATGTCGGCGAGGCTCAGCCCGGTCTTGTCGAGCGCCCACCGTGTGGCCGGGATGGGCGCGGTGAGCATGAAGATGGGGTCGTCACCCCGCACGCTCATGTGATGGATCCGGGCCCGGGCCTCGAGACCGTGGACGGTCAGGGCCCTCTCGCTCACGACCAGCATCGCCGCCGAGGCGTCGCTGATCTGGCTGGCCACGGCGGCCGTCACCCGCCCACCGTCGACCAGGGTGGGCAGGGACCGGATCTTGTCCGGGTTCGGATCCCGGGGCCCTTCGTCGTGGTCGAGTCCGGCGAGAGGTGCGATCTCGGCGTCGAACCGGCCCTCGGCCCGGGCCCGGATGGCGCGCCGATGGGATTCCATGGCGTAGGCCTCCATGTCGTCGCGGGAGATGTCCCACTTCTCGGCGATCAACTCGGCTCCGCGGAACTGGCTGACCTCACCGTCGCCGTAGCGCTCGACCCATCCGGTCGACCCGGTGAACGGATCGGCGAAGCCGAGGGATCCGGCGAGGGTCATGGCCGACCCGATGGGGATCATCGACATCTGCTGCACCCCTCCGGCCACGACCACATCGGCCACCCCGGCCATCACCGCCTGGGCGGCGAAGTGCACGGCTTGCTGGGCCGAGCCGCATTGGCGGTCGATCGTGGTGCCAGGCACGTGCTCGGGCAGCCCGGCACTCAACCAACTGGTCCGGGCGATGTCCCCGGCCTGGCCGCCCACGGTGTCCACGCAGCCGAGCACCACGTCCTCCACGGCCCCGGGGTCGATGCCGGTGCGCTCCATCAAGGCCGAGATGGCATGGGCACCGAGGTCCGCAGGATGCACCCGGCTCAGCCCGCCGCCACGCTTGCCGACCGGCGAACGAACCGCCTCGACGATGAAAGCCTCAGCCATTGCACTCCTCTGCGTTCGTGGGGGAGCCCGTCCCGGTGTCCGTCTCGACGAGGTGGGCCGGTCCTCGAAGGACAACCGTAGGTGAGCCCCGGTCGCACCCAGGTCGGCTCCGGCGCAATTGTCGACATGTCCATTCGCGGGTCCGTCGGGCTTCCTCGGCCGGAGACTCACCGCCGGCGCGTGGTCGAAGTCGTCGATTTGGGCGGTTTCGGGGGGGTCGTTGCCCTGCTTTAGGCTCCGCCCACCATGTGGGCCCGGTACGCCTCTGCCGTAGCTGTTGGCGTTCTCACCGTTTTCGAGACGGTGTTCACGTGGTACTTCACCTTCTCCCAGCCGTTGACTGTCGACGACGAGGGCTACGCCGTGATGATCATCCGCCAATGGGCGAACGGCGGTGCGCTCTACGACGAGGTCTTCTCGCAGTACGGCCCGTTCCACACGATCGTGTTCGGACTTCCGATGCGGCTGCTCCGCGTCGACCTCAACCTCACGGGCGGCCGCTTCATCACGATCGCGTTGACCATGGCAGCCGTGCTCATGGTCACTGCGGCGGTGTGGATGTCGACCCGGAACCTCTGGGTTGCACTGCTCGGTCAGGTGGTCGCGTTCCTGGTCCTGCTCGCCCCCTCGGTGTCGATGCATCCCGGCCCGCTGCTGATGGCGCTGCTCTCAGCCGCGCTGCTCAACGTGGTGATTCTCCGGCCCCGACGGCCGGAGCTCAGCGACGTGCTCACCGGGGTGATCCTGGCCGCCGTAGCTGCTCACCAAGGTCAACGTGGGGATCTTCCTCGGCGTGGCGGTCGCGTTCGCAGCCACCGCCTCCTGGCGGGGACCGATCTGGCGCCGGGTCCTCCGCATCGCCGTCGAGGCCGGCATCATCGCCATCGGACCGGTCCTGCTCCTCAGCCAGATCTCGATCATCGAAGCACTCCCCAACAGCGACACGGGGTTCACCGTCTACAACGAGCCGAAGACCCTGTTCGTCTGGAGCCTGGTTTACGTCGCTTCCGCGACGCTCGCCGTGTTCTTCGCGCGGCTGAAGGCGTCGGCCGGGGCAGGCGGGGACGACGCTCGCGACGGCACCACGGGTGCCCGCACCGGTGCAAGGGCGCTGATGCGGGCCCGGGGCCCGGTCCGGGACACCTCGGCAGCGAGCTCGTGGTCGGTCCCCCGCATAGCGGCCGGGCTCGGCGCCTTTGCAGCCTTGGTGATCCTCGTCGTGCTGTTCGCCGGCACCGGAGCGGGCGACCTGGTGCAGGGCGTGGTGGTGCGTCCGATCGGCCAGGCATCGGCCCTCGCCCATCTCCCGGCCATGCCCATGTGGCTCCTGGCCTGGTGCCTGCTCGTGCCGACCCTGGCCGCCGTGGGCTGGGCGGTGACGAACGCGCCACCGACCCGTTCGTGGCTGGCCATGTCGGGCTTGCTGCGGGCCCTGGCGGCGACGGCGATCTTCGTGGCCACCGTCCCGTTCGTACGCCCCGGCGGGTCGATATTCGCCACGCTGCCCTGCGTCGCCTTTGTGCTCCTACCGCGCCTCGCCGGCCATCCATCGGACATGACGGGCAGTCGCCACTTCCTGGTGGGCCTCGCCGTCGTGCAGAACCTGCACGCCTACCCGGTGGCCGGCGCCCAGGTTGCGTGGGCGACGTACTTCGCCGTCGTCGGCGCGGTCGTCCTCATCGGTGACGCGTCGTCGGAGCTGCTCGCTGCGGCCGATGCCCCGGCCCGACGCACCGAGCGTGTCGACCGCGCTCAGCTGGCGCCGGCGTGGCGAAGCGCCCTGGTCGGGGGGCCTGCGCTGGTGCTCCTGGCAGTGTTCGCGTTCGTCGCCATCGACAACGTCTTCTCCATTCGGCGAACCTACGAGAGGAGAGTGCCGCTCGCGCAGCCGGCCGAGCGGCGATTGCGGCTGCCCGCCACCGAGGCCGGTCTGCTCGCGTGGCTCGACGATCAGCTCGCCTCCTGCGACGAGGTCATGACCAACCCCGGCTTGAATAGCGTCTATGTCGTGCTCGGCATCGACCCACCCACGAGCTTCAACGCGACGTTGTGGCCCAAGCTGCTCAACGACGAGGAGCAACAAGCGATCGTCGACCGGTTCCAGGCCTCAGACGGCATCGTGTGCCAGGTCGTGAACCCGTCCAGCAACGCGTTCGGCCGAGCGCTCTTCGGCGAGGACGACACGATCGATCAACCGCTCGAGGTCTACCTGAGGTCTCCGAAGTTCACCGTGAAGGCAACGTTCGAGGGGTGGCAGGTGCGCACCCGAAGCCCGGCATGAGCGCCCTGGCCCCGACTCGCGATGTCAGCAGGCCGGCATCCCCGACAACGTTCCAGATCGTCACCCCGCTGTTCCGCGACGTCGAGAGCTTCCTGGTGCTCCACCGGCGCATCGGCGAGGTGCTGCGATCATCGGGGTACGAAGCCGCCATCATCCGCTTCTTCGTCGTCGACGACTCGGGCGGCCAGGACCCCGAGGTCGACAAGATCCGGGCCCTGCCCGACGTGTCGATCATCCGGCCCCCGTTCAACCTCGGCCATCAGCGGGCCATCGTGCTGGGCTTGCGAGCAGCTTCGGACCGGTTGGGCGACGACGACGTGATCATCACCATGGACTGCGACGGCGAGGATCAGCCCGAGGATCTGCCGCGGCTCGTCCAGCCGGTGTTGGAGGGGGTCGAACCCTGGACAGTTGCCATCGCTCGCCGCACCGATCGGAAGGAGAACCTCACCTTCCGGTTGCTGTACCTGGGCTTCCGGACGATGTTCCGCGTGTTGACAGGCCGCGAAGTGCGGTCGGGGAACTTCGCCGCGTACCGCGGTGCCTATGTCCGCAGCATGTTGTTCCACCCCTCGTTCGACCTCTGCTACTCGTCTAGCCTCATCACGTTGAACCCGAACCCGGTCTTCATCCCGTGTGCGAGGGGCAAGCGATACGCCGGCCATTCCCAGATGGGCATCGAGCGGTTGCTCATGCATGGCGTGCGGATGCTGATGCCCTTCGCCGACCGCATCGCCGTCCGCTCACTTGCGCTCTGCACCCTGACGGCGGCCTCGACGATCGTGATGCTCGCCGTACTCCTGGTTGGCCGCCTCACCGGCACCGTCGAGCTTTCGACGTGGTGGAGCTGGATCCTGCTCGGGGGCGTCGTGGTCTCCGGCCTCGGCCTCGTGAACTTCCTCGTCCTGTTCTCGAGCTTCGTCCAGACCAGCGCGCTCTCGCTGGCTCGTATCGACCAGAAGGTCACGATCGATGACGGAACCACTTGAATCCCACCTGCTCGGGCAGGCCGGACGTCGTCGTGCCTCCTTCTGGCACGAGGTGCGCGCCCGTGCCGTGATCGACCAGGTTCCGCCGAACCGTCAGTGCACCGTCGCCGACATCGGGGCGGGCGCCGGACTACTCGGCGAGATCCTGCGGCGCGAGCGCCCATCCGTCCGCTACCGGTTCTCCGAGCCGATCGACGCAGTCGCTTCCCTCGTCGGTGCGCGTCACGGCCCGGACGCCCGTATGGCCTCCTCCACCGACCTCGCCGGAGCCGACGTGATCACGTTGCTCGACGTGGTGGAGCACATCGACGACGATCGCACGTTCGTGGCCGACCTCGTCGAGCACGCGCCCTCGGGGGCCACGATCGTCATCACCGTCCCCGCCCTCCCCCTGCTCTGGTCCTCGTGGGACGAGCAGCTGGGGCACTTCCGGCGCCACACGAGACGAAGCCTGGCCGCTCTCGTGACCGGCCTCGACGTAACCGCCATCGAGGTGAGCTACCTCTTCCCCGAGCTGCTCCCGCCGGCCCTCGCCCGCCGCGCCCTGCGCTCTCGAACCGGTGTGCCCGCCGCGCCCGCGACCGACTTTCCCGAGCTGCCACGGATGCTGGATCGCGTCCTGCTGCGGGTCAGCCTCCTCACCTACCGCTGGCGCCGTCGGTGGCCGGCGGGCACGTCGCTCCTGCTGGTAGCTCGCGTGGTCTGAGCGGGCGGGCTGCTGCCGAGCGGCGGATCGTCGACACGGCTCACACGCCGAGGGCGCGTCCCACCCGGTCACAGTGCCACGAGGCGGTGCCCCAGGTGGCGGCCAGGGCCCACGCCCTCTTCAGGTAGAGGTGAAGGTCGTACTCCACGGTGTAGCCGACGGCCCCGTGGCACTGGAGGGCCTTCGACCCGACGAGGCGGGCCGCGTCGGACGCCATGGCTTTGGCCATCGACACGTCGCGGGCCCGAGTGGGGGTGTCTCGGGCGACCGAGTGCGCCGCCCGGTAGACCGCGGGTCGGGCGAACGAGAGGTGCAGAAGTGCATCGGCCAGGTGGTGCTTCACCGCCTGGAAGCTGCCGACCGGTGCGCCGAACTGGCGGCGTTCGCCCACGTAGGCGACGGTCAGGTCGAGCATTCGTCGTGACAGGCCGATGAGCTGGGCGGCACTGCCCAGCGCTCCCCGGTCGAAGGCGAGCTCCCACGCCCGTCGTCCAGCGGTCCCCGACACCAGCACCTGACGCTCGCCGTCGCCGGGGACTCGGCTCGGGACAGCTGTCCGGCGCGCTCCGTCGACCGCACCATCGGGCGAGCCGGGGGCAAACGTCCTGGCGTCGACGAGGTGGGCATCGTTGCCCTCCTGGACGATCAACCGGTCGACCGCTCCGATCCACGGCACCACCGTCCAGGGTTCGGCCGCGACCGATACCCGGGTCGTACCGTCGAGGAGCGCAGCCAGCGGTTCGGGTCCCGACGTCGACTGGGCCATCATCGGCACCGCAATCGCGGCATGTTCGACCACCGGCAACGGCACCGCCGCATATCCGGTCTCCTCGAGCACCAAGACGAGGTCCAGTTCGTCGAGCCCCATGCCGCCTCGCGCCTCGGGTGCGAGCATGCCGAGCACCCCCATCTCGGCGAGCTTGCACCACACGCCCTCGACCGCCGCCCCGTCGGCTCGCGCACCTGCGCCCGAACCACCCTGGGGCCATGCCGCCCGTACCACCTCCGGCGGACACTCCTTCTCCAGCAGGTCGCGCACGCCCTCACGGAAGGCGAGTTGATCGTCGGTGAAGCCGAACCGCACCTCGTCACCTCCTCGGCAGGCCGAGGAGGCGCTCGCCCGCGATGTTTCGCTGGATCTCGTTGGTGCCGGCGTAGATGGGCCCCGACAGCGCGAACTGGTAGCCCTTGGTCCACGTCGATTCCAGTTCGGCCTCGGGCCCGAGCAGGTCGAGGGCTGTGCTGTGGAGATTGACGTCGAGCTCGGACCACCAGATCTTGTTGAGGCTCGACTCGGCTCCGACCGATCCGCCTTCGGACAGGGCGGTGACGGTGCCGAGGGTGAACAGCTGGTAGGCCTCGGCTCGCATCCACCCGTCGATCACCCGTCGGCGGAGACTGCCGTCGGGATCGCTCCCATTGCCGTGGAGGTACAGGTCGAGGAGCCGATCGGCCACAGCCAGGAAGCGGCCCGGCGATCGCAGGGTGAGGCCGCGCTCGGACCCGGTGGTGGCCATGGCCACCGACCAGCCCTGGTCGACCTGCCCGAGGACGACACCGCCGGTGAGTGCGTCGTCGGCGAGGAAGGCATCGGTGAAGAACACCTCGGCGAACCCCTCGTCCCCGTCGAGGCGACCGAACCCGCGGACGGTGACGCCGTCGGTGTCGAGCGGCACCATGAGATAGGTCAGACCGCGGTGGCGCTCGGACCCGGGGTCGGTTCGAAAGAGGCCGAACAGGTGCGTGCAGAACGCACCGCGCGTCGTCCAGGTCTTCTGTCCATCGAGCACCCACCCGCCGTCGACCCTTCGGGCCCGGGACGTGAGGGCCGCCAGATCGCTGCCGGCGTTCGGCTCCGACCAGCCCTGGCACCAGAGGTCGGCGCCGGCCGCCATGCGGGGCAGGACCGAGCGCTGCTGTTCGGGCGTGCCGAACTCGAAGACGGTCGGCGCCAGCAGGAAGATCCCGTTCTGGGTGATCCGGGGTGGGCCGCCGGCACGGTGGTACTCCTCCTCGAAGATGAGCCATTCCCACAGTGACGCGTCGCGACCTCCGAACGCCTCGGGCCACGACACGACGGCCCAACCGGCGTCGAAGAGCATCCGCTCCCACTCCAGGTGGATCGCGAAGCCCTGGCGCGTGTCGCCCGACGCGATCTCGCCGTCGTGGCCGGCACGCCAAACCTCGAGGTGCTCGGTCAACCATGCCCGAGCCTCGGCGCGGAACCGTTCCTCGGCCGATGACCAGGTGAGGTCCATCAGGTCCGCTCGGCCAGGCTGCAGTCGGTGAGGCGGCGCAGGGTGGCAGCGGCGTCGGCGACGATGCGCTCGATCAGCTCCGCGACCGAGGGCACGTCGTCGAGAACACCGGTGACCTGTCCGGTGGGAAGCACGCCCACCTCGGCGTCACCGTCGACCAGGGCGGCCTTGATCAGCATGGGCGCGTTGGCCGCCATGGCGACCTGAGCCAGGGTGAGGTCCTGGTTCCTCCGCATGGCCCGGCCTTCCCTGGCCAGATCACCGACGGTGACCCCGCTCAGTCGCCGGAAGGCCAGCGCGTTCGAGACGGCTCGTGGCAGTCGGGTGATGAACGAAGACCGGAGCAGCTTGTCGACCAGAGGTGTGCGGATGACCCGTTGGGGCGCGCCGTCGAGGGCGGTGGTGACCACCGTGTCGAGGACACCGGCGGCGAGGTAGCGCTGTTTGACCGCATCGGGTACGTGACTCTCCCGGGTGAGCAGGAACCGGGTGCCCATGGCGATGCCGTCACCTCCCCATGCCAGCGCCGCAACCAACCCGCGTCCGTCGTGGAACCCACCGGCGGCGATCACGGGGATGTCGGCTCCCACCGAGTCGACGACCTGGGGTAGGAGCAGCGAGGTCGGCACCGAGCCGGTGTGGCCGCCACCCTCGCTGCCCTGGGCGATGACCGCGTCGGAGCCCCAGTCGAGCATCTTTTCGGCGTGGCGTCGGGCGCCGACGGTGGGCATGCACAGTGCCCCGCTTCCATGCAGCCGATCGATGGTGGCCCGGTCCGGAGCCCCGGCGAAGCTGACCAACCCGACGCCCTCGGCGACGAGGAAGGCGATGCGCTCGTCCAGATCGGGTTGGTCGGCTCGCAGGTTCACGCCGAAGGGCCGGTCGGTGCGCTCCTTCACGGCCCGCACCGCTCGCCGGAGCTCGGCCTGGCTCATGGTGACCCCGGCCAGGATGCCCAAGCCGCCGGCGGTGCTGGTGGCTGCGGTCAGGCGAGCCCCCGATACCCATCCCATGCCGGTCTGCACGATCGGATGACGAACCCCCATGAGGTCGCAGAACCGGGTGTGGATCGTGCTGCTCGCCGGATCTGAGGGGCCGTCAGACATTCCGGTCGAGCGTAGACCCAGCACTCGTCGACGGTCACCAGGCGGGGCAGCGGATGCGTCCCACCGCCCGGCAACCCCCCGTTCTGCGTGCCGATCCCGCCCGTCACGGGCACATCCCGTGCGCAGAACAGCCTGGGTCGACTCAGGTCATTCGGGGCCGGTGCCCGTCGGGTTCGGCACCTCGCGTTCGCGCCGGTTGCCGGGATCGATGACGTCGCCCAGGAGGCGGAGCTCCTCGTCGGTGGGGAGGCGCGACTCGGGCACCCCGTCCGGGATGACGAGGTCGAAGCCGGTGGCCTCGGCGACGACGTCGACGGTGACGCCCGGGTGCACGGACCGCAGCCGCATGCGGTGATCGGGTGTCTCGAAGTCGAACACGCCGAGGTTCGAGATCACCCGGCGGATCTCGTGGAAACGAGCGGCCACCGGCCCGAGCTCGGCGGCCCGGTCATAGCCGATCCCGCACACCAGATCGACCCGTTCCACGAAGACCCTCGGTGAGTGGTTGGGCACCCAGTAGCTCGTGGTGTCGTTGATGGTGTTGCCCGGTGAGCCGCGGAAGCCGAGGAGCTGCACCTTGGGACGCTGCGGGTCGGGGCCGAGGGCGGCGATGTTCTGGTTGCCGAAGCGATCGACCTGGGTCGCACCCATCATCACGTGCCGACGCCCGCTCCAGGCGACGTCGAACATCCGCCGGTACGGGTTCCACGCCTCCACGACGGGGCCGTCGGGCCATTCGAAGGCGGCGTCGTCAGCGATCAGGCGGGCCTCTCCGTCGGTCATGAGCAGGTCGGGTTCGAAGCTGGCCCGGGCCAGGCGGCCGCCCACCATCGGAACCGTGCCGATGGGGTTGGCCAGCCGCTCACCGTCCCCCCGGAAGGCCTCGGCCACGGCGACCGCGCACACGTCCGCCCGGGTCACGTCAGGCAACGGAGGATCCCAGCCGGGGTTCGAGCGGATCCGGGTGCTGCGGCGTTCAACGCGCCGCCAGTTTCGCCTGGTACGACGCCTCGTCGGGCAGGTCCAGCCACCCGGACCGGAACCCATCCCAGGCCTCGGGTGACCGGGCGCTGGTGGCGTACTCCTGCTGGAACACCTCGTCGCGCCCGTAGCTCGGTTCACAGGAGGTCGGGTGGGCACCCCCAGGAGCCTCGACCACGCCGTCGACCAGCAGCCGGCTGATGCGCAGTGTCGGCAGCGAACCCTCGTCCAGGAGGGCCGCCGTCGGCACCACCTTCTCCACGGAGACGAACCGCTGATCGGCGGCCTCGAGCATGAGGTCGTCGAAGTAGAGGTCGGGTCCGAGGAACTGGGCGTTGCCCCGGGCGTCGGCCCGGTTGAGATGACACAAGGCGGCGTCCAGGTGCAGGGCCGGCACCGCGACCAGCTCCTCCCCCATGTCGTCCCCCGTCGAGTCGGCACCTCGTGACGGGTACGGCGAACGCACGGTCCGCAGGTCCGGGTTCACGCGGAACAGGTCCGATCCAAGTCCCGCACGGGTCGGCAGGAAGGGCACCCGCCATGCGGCCGCCTGCAAGCCGAGCAGCATCATGCCCTCGTCGAGCTCGGTGCAATCGATGGCGCCCGATTCCCGGGCGGAGCGGAAGTGGGGCTCGAGGGGGATCGAGTCGAGGGACACGAACGAGAAGACCAGGCGGCGCACCTTGCCCGACGCGCAGAGCATCCCCACATCCGGGCCGCCGTAGCTGACCACCGTGAGGTCTCTCACGTCGCTGCGCAGGATGGCCCGCACCAGCGACATCGGCTTGCGTCGGCTCCCCCACCCGCCGATCCCGACGGTCATGCCCGAACGGAGGCGGCCGACCACCTCCTCCTCGGACATCCGCTTGTCGGTCACCGGTGCAGGACGGTGGTCATGTACTCGTGTCGGTCGCTCGTCCGGAGAGGAACGCGTCGCGGTGCTCGTCGGCCACGCCGGCGAGGTTCAACTCGAACGTGAACCCCTGCTCGAAGCGGTAGCTGCGTTTCGGGTCCGAGGGGTCGATGCCGTTGAGGCTCTCCTTCGCAGCGCGGATCACGGTCGGGCTCTTGTCGGCGATCTGTCCGGCCACCGCCATGGCGGCCTCGCGAAGGGTGGCCGTCGGCACGACCCGGAGCACCGACCCGAACCGGTGCAGCTCCTCGGCGGTGGCGGTGGCCGAGGTGTAGACCATCGCCCGCATCCGGTGCTGGGGTACGAGTCGAGCCA
>Ga0136612_10000871_pt1 | contig 12063 bp, 11 predicted proteins | sample AntDryUQ224A2306_2_FD_106644 | JGI IMG/M metagenome (GOLD analysis project Ga0136612, IMG submission 106644) | Polar desert sand microbial communities from Dry Valleys, Antarctica - metaG UQ224A (23.06) | ecosystem: Environmental > Terrestrial > Soil > Desert | place: Antarctica: Dry Valley...
TCATGTCGCCGTGGTCCATGTGGCCATCACCGGCGAGCCGAGCGCCGACGGGCTCGTCATGGAGGACGCCGACCTCGAACTCGGGCCGCTGCTGTCGCCCCTGCCGGGAGGACTGGTCGCCCACGTCAAGCTCGACGGCGACGTCGTCGCTGGCTGCACCGTCGAGGCGCTCCTATGTGCGCCGGCGGGCTCGATGGCGCCCGACCCGCTCGCCGACCGAGCGTGGGATGCGGCCCTCGCCCGGGCGCGCGGCGAGCGCTCCGGCTGGGGTCGCCGGCTCGCCGGCGTCGAAGTCGAGCGGGCGCTGAGCCACCTCGTCTGGCTCCGGGGCCTCGGAGAGATCCTCGGTTGGGCGGAGCTCGTCGACCGGACCCGGCAGGCGGTGGTTGCCGTCCTGTCGCTGCGTCGCGACGTCGACGGTGAGGCGGCCGCCGCGCAGCGTGCCGTGGATCGGGTCGCCGGGCTCCTCGAGGGCAGCCGGCGGCTGCGCTCCCGCACGCGCGGCGTCGCCGTCGTCTCCGCGCAGGAGGCCGCCGACCGCGGACTCGCCGGGCCGAACGCCCGGGCGTCTGCCGATGGCGGCGACGGCGACGCGCACGCCCGGATCGTCCTGCGGGCGGCGGAGGCGGCGCAGGCGCTCCGGCACGCCGACCGGCTCCGCGCCGAGGACGCGCCGGTGCCTGAGGCGATCGAAGGTCCGCGAGGGCCGGTGCGCGTGGAGTCAGCAGCGATCGGCCGGCCGCTCGGCCTCGAGGCGGGTGGTGTCGCTGCCGCGCTGACCGCGGCCGGCGACCATGCCATCGGCCTCGAGTGGTCTCGGGCCCTCGTCGCCTTGCACTCCTTCGACCTCTCCCCGTGGAAGGTCGCGACATGAGCGCCGCCACGCCGTTCGCGGTCCTCGCGGTGGCCCTCGGCGGGGCGCTCGTCGTCGCCTGCCTCGAGCAGGCGGTCGCCGGGGCGACGGTCAGCCCGCGCGTCCTGCTTCGCCGGGCGTGGCGGCAGGTCGACCAGCCACTGACCACCGCCCGGGGCCACGACGCCTGGCTCTACCACCTCGCTCCGCCGCTGTTGCTGCTCGCCGCCGTCGTCGCCCTGGCCATGGTCCCGTGGGCGCCGGGCTTCCGCGGCGTCGAGCTCTCGACCGGCGTCATCCTGTTCGCGGCCGCGATCGCCTACGTCACCCCGGCGGTGCTGATGGCGGGGTGGGGCGGAGGTCGGCCACTCGTTGTGCTCGGCGGCTTCCGGTTCGTCGCGCTGATGCTCGCGTTCGCGATGCCGCTGGCCATGGTCATCACCGCGGTGGCCGCGCCCGCCGAGTCGCTGCGGCCGGCGGCGATCGTCGACGTCCAGCGTGCGGTGCCCACCGCCCTCGTCCAGCCGCTGGCCCTCCTGCTGTGGATCCCGTCGGCGATGACCGTCGCGATGCTGCCGCCGTTCGACCTCGCGACCGCACGCGAGGAGCTCGGCGGCGGAGCGTTCGGCCAGTACACCGGCGTGCACGCGGGGATGGTGGCGCTCGCGCAGCGGATCCTGGTCCTCGCCCTCGCCGGGATGACCGCCGCGTTGTTCCTGTCCGGGTGGCACGGACCGCTGCTGCCTCCCGCGGTATGGATGGCGCTCAAGACCCTTGCGGTCGCGACGCTGATGCTGTGGGCCGGGCGCCGGTCCCCCCGCGTCGAGCTCGACCGGCTGCTGTCGCTGGCGTGGAAGCTGGCCATCCCGGCCGCCATCGGCGCCATCGCCTGGGCCGGCCTCGTCACCCTCCTCTTCTACGTGCCGTGAGCTCGCTCGGGACGGCGCTCGTGTTCTGGCCGAGCGCGGCGATCATGCTCGTCACCGGGCTCTACGTGTTCCGGACCGCGTCGATGGCCCGGGCGGGGCTGCTGCTGCTCGCCTCCCTCGGCGTCGAGGGGCTGATCTTCCTGGCGCTCGCCAGCGAGTTCCTCGGCGTCCTCCAGCTCCTGATGATGAGCGGCGAGATGGTGATCATGACCTTCTTCATGGTCATGTTCATGCCCGACCCGGGCGGGCTGATGGGGATGGACATGACCCACGAGAAGCGGCGCTCCGCGGCGCTGGCCGTCGCCGTCGCCGTCGGCCTCGCCGTCGTCGCGGTGGTCACCGACTGGCCGGCCCAGACCCTCAACGGCGAGGCGCCCGACGTGCGCCAGATCGGCTTCGAGGTCATGGGCCGTTCGATGTTCTCCTTCCTGTTCGCCGGGATCACCATCCTGTTCGCGATGGTCGGCGGCACGCTGCTGGCCAAGCACGGCGGCCGACTCGGGTTGCCGGCTCCGGGAGGCGATCGGTGATCTCGCTGCCGGTGGTGCTCGGGGTCGGGGCCGTGATGTTCGGGATCGGCCTCTACGGGGTGCTGGGCCAGACCAACGCGATCATGGTGATGATGGGCGTGGAGCTGATGCTCGGCGCGAGCATGCTCAACCTGATCGGGTTCATGCGGTACGCGTGGCCCGACGCGGCCAGCGGTGCGTTCTTCGTGCTGATCGTGATGACGCTCATGGCGCTCGAGGCGGCGGTCGGGTTCGCGCTGGTCATCAGCGTGTTCCGCAACCGCCGGACCGCGGAGCTCGACGATCTCACGGACCTCAAGGGCTGATGGCCGTCCTGCTCTGGCTGTCGGTCGGGCTTCCGGCCCTCGCGGCGCTGGCGGCCCGGTCGGCCGGATCGCGGGCGCGGGGCGTCGCGGTGGGCGGAGCGCTGCTCGCCGCCCTCCCGCCCTGGGCGCTGCTGGTCGCCGCGGCGGCCGGCGAGCGGGCGACCTCGGGAGTCGCGTGGCTGCCCGCCGACGGGCTCGACGTCGGGCTCCGGCTCGACGGCCTGAGCGCCGCGATGTCCGCCACGGTGGGCACCGTCGGGGCGGTCGTCCTGGCCTACTCGGCCGGCTACTTCGCCCGGGAGCCGCGCGCGCCGTCCGCCGTCGCCGGGCTGCTGACCTTCCTGGCCGCCATGCAGGGACTCGTGCTCGCCGACGGCTACCTCTCGCTGCTCGTCGGCTGGGAGCTCGTCGGAGTGCTGTCCATGCGGCTGATCGCGTTCAACCGCGCGGACACCGCGGCGCCCGCCGCCGCCGTCCGCGCGTTCCTGACCACCCGGGCCGCTGACGTCGGGCTGTACGTCGCGCTCTTCGCCCTGTACGCCGGGGCGGGCAGCGTGGCCTTCGGCGGCGCCCGGCCGGACGGCGCCCTCGGCGCGCTGGTCGGCCTGGGGCTCGTCGTCGCCGCGATGGGCAAGAGCGCCCAGGCGCCGCTCCAGACCTGGCTGTCGGGCGCCATGGCGGGACCCACGCCGGTCTCGGCGCTGCTGCACTCCGCGACGATGGTCGCCGCCGGCGTCTACCTGCTCGTGCGCTCCGACGGTCTGCTGACCGGGTGGCCGATGGAGGTGGCCGGCTGGGTCGGCGCGGTCACCGCGGTCCTCGGGGCGATCATTGCGCTCGGGCAGGACGACCTCAAGCGGGTGCTGGCCGGTTCGACGTCGAGCCAGCTCGGGCTGATGTTCGTCGGTGCCGCCGTCGGCGGGCCGGCGGTCGCGACGTTCCATCTCATCGCCCACGCCGCAGGCAAGGCGACGCTGTTCCTGGCCGCGGGCGTCTTCCAGCACGAGCGAGGGTCGACGAGCCTCGGCGCGTTGCGGGGCGCAGGACGTGCCGACCCGACGACCATGGCGCTGTGGACGGTGGGTGCGCTGTCGATCGCCGCGGTGCCCCCGCTGGCGGCGTTCTGGAGCAAGGACGCGATCGTCGCCGCCTCGGAGGGGCAGGCCGGCTGGCTCGTCCTCGTGCTGCTGGCGGGCGCCGGCGCGGCCGCCTACCTGCTGCGCCCGACGCTCGTCCTCTGGCGGCCCGGTGCTCAGGAGAGTCAGCCGGCACCCGGCCGGCGCCCGATGCTCCTCGCCGCTGCAGCGCTCGCCGGCGCGTCACTGGTGCTCGGGCTGCTCGCGATGCCGCTCGCCGACCTCCTCGACGCGCCCACGCCGAAGGCGACGCCGGTCAGCGCCGGGCTGTCGGTGGCCATGGTGCTGCTCGGGGCCGGTAGTCTGCTGGTGGCGAAGCGGGTCCCTGACCGTGTGGCCGAGGTCGCTCGCCGCCAGCTTCTGGTCGACGAGGGGCTCCGGGCGTTCGTGCAGGCACCCTTCTTCCTCGCCGCGCGCGAGCTGGCCCGGCTCGACGACCGAGTCCTCGACGACGGGGCGATCGACGGCACGGGACGGGGCACCCTGCGGCTCGCGAGGATCAGCCGGCGGGCGGAGGAGTCCGGCGTCGACGCGGGCGTCGACGGGCTCGCGCACCTCCTCGGTCGCGGGTCCGACCTCAACCGCCGGGTGCAGAGCGGGCGGCTCTACGAGTACCTGCGCGACACCGTGTTCGGCGCCGTCGCGGTCGGCCTGGTCATCGCACTGGCGGCGGTGCTCTGATGCCCTGGCTGACCGTCGCCGTCGTCGCGCCCCTGCTCGGCGCCGCACTGGCGCCGGCGCTGCCGGACCGGGCCTCACGCCCGCTGGCGCTCGGCGGCGCTCTCGTGTCGCTCCTCGCTCTGCTGGCGACGCTCGTCCGCTTCGACGCGGGCTCCGGCATGCAGCTCGTGGAGGAGGCGACGTGGATCCCGTCGCTCGACGTCGCCTGGCGGCTCGGCGTCGACGGGATGGCGCTCGCCCTCGCCTTGATGTCGGCCGTGATCTTCCTGGTGGCGATCGGCTACGGCGTCGGGCCGGCGCCGCTCGGCCGCGCGGCCGCGGCGCTGCTGCTCCTGCTCGAGGGCTCGACGCTCGCGTTCTTCCTCGCCGAGGACTTCTTCTTGTTCTACGTCGCCTTCGACGTGACGCTCGTGGCCATGTACTTCCTCATCGCTCTGTGGGGAGGGGAGCGGCGGCGCTACGCGGCCCTGAAGTTCTTCCTCTACACGCTGGTCGGATCCATGCCGATCCTGCTCGGGATCATCGCGCTGTTCCTGGCGTCCGAGCCGCAGACCTTCGACATGATCCGGCTGGCCGAGGAGCGGCCGCTGGCCGGCGCCGGGGCGGGCGCGACGCTCGTGTTCCTGGCGTTCTTCGTCGGCTTCGCGGTCAAGACCCCGATCGTCCCGTTCCACACCTGGCTGCCTGCCGCGCACGTCGAGGCCCCGACCGCCGGCAGCGTGCTGCTCGCCGGCGTCCTGCTGAAGATGGGGACCTACGGGCTCGTCCGCGTGAACCTCCAGATGCTGCCGGACGCCTTCGCCGAGCACGCGCTCCCCGTCGCCCTGCTCGGTCTGGTCAGCGTCCTCTACGGGGCGCTCGTCGCCATGGCGCAGACCGACCTCAAGCGGCTGGTCGCGTACACGTCGATCAACCACATGGGGTATGTGGTGATCGGTGTCGCGGCCGCGGCGGCGACCGGGATCTCCGGTCAGGCGCGCGAGCTCGCGATCGACGGGGCGGTGCTCCAGATGCTCGCCCACGGGTTCGTGACCGCCGCGCTGTTCCTGCTGGCCGGGTTCATCCAGGCCCGCGGCAGCCGGGAACTCGGAGAGCTTGGCGGCCTGATGAAGCCGATGCCGGTGTACGGGTCGCTGACCGCGCTGGCGTTCTTCGCGTCACTCGGGCTGCCCGGGCTCGCCCAGTTCCCCGCCGAGCTCCAGATCCTGCTCGGGACATTCGACGTCTATCCGGCCATCGCGGCGGTCGCGGCGATCGGGATCCTGCTCACCGCTGCGCTGTTCGTCCTCGCGTTGCAGCGGGCGTTCCTCGGCGCGACGCCGGAGCGCTGGCGAGCGCTGCCGGACCTCGACCGCCATGAGCTCGTGGCGCTCCTGCCACTCATGATCCTCGTCGTCGTGCTCGGGGTGTACCCGCGGCTCGCGCTCGACGTCATCGCGAGCGGCGCCTGGCTCGAGCCATGAGGATGACCGTCCCGGAGATGAAGGCGATGGAGGAGCGGATGATCGCCGACCTCTTCTGGCTGTCGCCGATCGGCGCGCTCGTGCTGTCCGCGGTGGTCGCCGTCGTCCTCGCCCTGGTCCTGCCGCGGGGACGCCAGGGGCTCGTCGGCGCCTGGGTGGTCGGCGCGCACCTGTCGGCGGCCGCGCTGGCCGCGGCGTGCTGGCTCGACCGTCCCTTCCGCGCGGTGATGGAGGGCACCGTCATGGTCGACGGGCTCTCGCTCGCCCTGACGGGCATCGTCGGAGTCGCCGGAGCGCTCTCGGTCGGGCTGGTCCGGCCGATGGCGGCCGGCACGGACCGGGAAGGGGAGCTCTACGCGGTGCTGTCGGCTTCTTCGCTGGGGGCGGTGGTGCTCGGCTCGGCCGCCGACGCCGCCCTGCTGGCCATGGCCCTCGGCCTGCTCAGCCTCACCTCGTTCATCATGACCGGCTACCTGCGACGCTCAGTGCGCGGCAACGAGGCGGCGCTGAAGTACTACATTTACGGCACCGTCGCCGGGGCGGTCATGGTCTACGGACTGACGTTCTGGTTCGGCTTCGCGGGCACCACCGACCTCGCCGCGATCGGACGCGCGATGGGCGACGTCCCGGTCCTGGCCGCCGTCCTGGCGACCTCCCTGGTCGTCGTCGGGCTCGGCTACAAGGCGTCCCTCGTCCCGTTCCACTTCTGGACGCCCGACGTCTACGACGGCGCGCCGCTGCCCGTCGCGGCGTACCTCTCCGTGCTCCCGAAGCTGGCCGGACTCGTCGCCCTCGCGCGCGTCCTGCCGATGGCCCTGCCCGATGGGGTCCTCGGCTGGCCGACCGCCGTCGCCGTCGTCGCCGCGGTCACCATGACGCTCGGCAACGTCGCCGCCATCGTCCAGCGCGACATCGTGCGGCTGCTCGCGTACTCCTCGATCGCCCAGGCCGGCTACCTGCTGATGGGCGTCGCCGCCATCGCCGGCTCGGAGCGGGGCGTTCCCGCGCTCGTCTACTACGCGATCGCCTACGCGGTGACGAACCTCGCAGCGTTCGGGGTGGTACTGGCCGTCCAGCGCGAACGCGGCTCGGTGGACCTCTCCGCCTTCTCGGGCCTCGGCCGCGCGCACCCGTGGTGGACGGCCGCGCTCGTCCTCGCGTTCCTCTCGCTGCTCGGGCTGCCGCCTCTCTCGGGCTTCGTCGGCAAGCTCGAGGTGTTCCGCGCCGCGATCGACGCCGACCTGGCGTGGCTGGCCGTGGTCGCGGTCATCAACACGGTCATCTCGCTCTATCCGTATCTGCGCGTCATCGCTCCGGCGGTGCTCGGCGAGCCGGCATCCGGATCGTCGCGCCGACTACCGGCCGGGGCACCGCTGGCCGCAGCCGTGCTCATCGCGACCGTCGGCACCGTGGTGGTAGGGGTGGGTGCCGAGCCGCTGCTTCGACTGGCGGACGCCGCCGACGCGGTCTCGTCGCAGTGAGGAACGAGCGTCCGAACGGGGCCGGGGGCCTACCTCGCGAGGGCGGCGCCGTCCGGGCAGTAGTCGGGCCGGCATCGGTCCGGCACGCCTAACCGGCGGGCGTTGCCCTCCGCCACCGGGAGCTTTCGAAGCCGACGGCGGGAGGTGCGCTCAGCACGCATGCGGGGCCGCGACGTCGCAGAGCGCACGACGTCGGTGGTGGCGGAGGGCGTCGACGTGACTGCTGCCGCTTGAGGGGTGCGGGCGACGGGCACGTCCCCTGAGCGGGGTTGACCGCCGCGCTGGGCCAGCATCGCGCCGCCGACCGCGATCGTTGCGGCGACGATCAGCAGCACGCCGACCGTGCTCGCCGCTGAATGAGCTAAAGACCTCGTGAGGCGCGGTAACGGGCGCATCGCCGCGATACTAGTCCCACGCAGCGTAGGACGCCTGCGCCGCGACTTGACGCAGGCATCCGGCGACAGAACCTAGCCGGACGTCGGAACAGCTCTAACGCGTTCAGCGGTCCGTGCACGCGCCCGGGCCACCTACGCTACGTCGGAATGCGTTCGCGCCTCCGTCTGCTGTCCGCTGCGCTGATCATCGCCGGGGTGCTGCTCGTCGGCGACGCGGTGGCCACCGTGGTCTGGCAGGAGCCGGTGACCGCCGTACGGAACCAGATCGCGCAACGGCAGCTCGCAGACGATCTGACGCGGCGGACGCTCGCGGCGGTCGAGGTTCCGGCGGTGATCGAGCGCGCCGCTCCGCGTCGTCGGTCGGCGTTCCTCGCACGTCGGCTGCGGCGTGGGCTCCGCAGCGGTGACGCTCTGGGCCGGATCCGAGCCCCCGCGGTTGGCCTCGATGCCCGCATGGTGGAGGGCGTCGGCTCGTCCGCGCTTCGCCAAGGCCCGGGCCATTACCCGGACACGGCGCTCCCGGGCGAGCCGGGGACGGTCGCCGTCGCCGGGCACCGCACCACCTACGGTGCGCCGTTCCGTCGCCTCGATGACCTCGACCGTGGCGATCGGGTCACGCTCGAGCTGGCCTACGGACAGTCGATCTATCAGGTGGAGCGCACTCGGATCGTGCCGCCCACGGCCACCTCGGTAACCCGTCGCGTCGGGTACGACCGGCTGGTGCTGACTGCCTGTCATCCGTTGTACAGCGCCGCGCAACGGATCGTCGTCTTCGCTCGGCTGATCAGTGCGCCGGACCGGCGGGCTGCGGCTGAGGGCAATGCGTCGGCACAAGCAACGTGGACCTCGTCGAGCACGGCAACGGCTTGGTCCAGATGAGCGAGTGGCGCCAGAACAAGTGATGCCGCACCCCCGGCGGGCGACTTCGAGGCTGGGTCCGTCCAGCTCAATGGCCAAGACCTCACGGACCGACCGTCGTAGCGCCCGTGAGAACGTCCCCTCCCCGCACCCGACGTCGAGTGCCCGGTCGCGACTGTCCGGTACGGCGTCCGGGAGCACCTGGTGGCAGTGGACGTTGTGATCAGCCTTCGTGGCGCGCCGTCATCGTCTCGATGCCCGCATGGCCCAGAACCGGCGGGTCCGCCCCGCACCGCTGAGACGGGCAAGGAGCCCAGGAGTACCCGGGCCCGACGTGGACCTCTCGGGAACGACCACGCCGCCCGGGTCGGCGTCGCCGGCGCTGTTGGAGGGGAGTCCTTCCGACGACACGTAGGAAGCATGCCGCATCCCGCTGGAACGGCTTACACGCTGTAGGACGCGGGTCGCGTCATCGTCAGGAACTACCGATGGTCACAGGCGGTCCGCGCGGAGACCACTGGACCATCGCTGGCCTGACCGACTCCGGCAGCCACCATGGCCGGGAGCATGGCCGCCAGCGCGAGCGCCATCGACACGAGCGCGTACGCCGCGCACCGCAGGAGCACCCGCTCGGATCGGGTGACATCGCCCGAGGGGCCGTCCACGAGCTCGTTGAGTCGGTCGGTGACGCCGGCGGATCCCGACAGGGACGCAAGTGCCAGCCCGCTCGCCGCGCGGGCCGTGGCCGCCTTGCAGATGGCGCTGGCGAGCGCGAACGGATCGTGGCGGCGCGCGAGCGCCCACCGGTCCGCGTCACGTTCGAGATGGAAGGTCAGCTCGGTCATCACCCGGCGGGTGCCGGGAAGGAATCGCGCCAGTCCGCGGCAGAGCTCCGCGAAGACGAACAAGAACCGGTGATGGCGCTCGATGTGGCCACGCTCGTGATCGAGGCCGGCGGCGAGCTCCTCGTCGTCGAGGACGGTCAGGGCGCCGGCCGACACTACGATCCGCGGACGAGCGATCCCGGCGGCCGCGACCATCACCTCGGCGCCGCCGACGATCAGGCTGTCGCTCGGGCCGGGACCCAGCGACGCGTTGATCAGCAGTCGTCGTACCGCACGCGCGGCGCGGACGACGCCGAACGTCACCGACACCAGGGAGGCCGCCAGCACCACGGCGGGGAGGATCACGGCCGTGTCGCCGATGCGATGCCCGTCGAGGCCGAGGTGCGTGGTGAGCAGCGGGATGACGGTGTGCCAACACCAGTGCGTGACCGCCACGAACGCCTCGGTGGCCGGGAGCAACAGCACGAGGTACATGGCCAGGTAGACCACCGTGAGCGCCCGCACGGCGAGCGCCGAGAGCCAGATGGCGGCCGCCAACGCCGGGGACGCCCGACGGAGCCCGAGGCCGTGCGGGGCCAGGATGCCGCCGGCGACCAGGAGGGTGAGCAGGACGCTCATCTATTCCTGCGGCCCCGATCGATCCTCGACGCCTGCTGTTGCAGCATGAGAAGCTCGTCGTCCTTCAGACTGCCGAGGAGGTCGGCCAGGGCGGCCTGCCGCGCCTCGCTGGACGCACTGGCGAGCGTCTGGCGGATTGCGCCGGCGAGATACTCCGGCTCGGTCAGCTTGGGGTGGTACTCGATCGCGTTGCCGCGCTTGCGTCGCTCGAGCATGCCGCGTTCGGCGAGGCGGTTGAGCACAGTCTGCACGGTTGTGTACGCGCCGCGATAGCGAGGCGGCAGGCCCCCGCGAACTTCCTCGACGGTCCCGGACTCGAGACGCCACAGAGCGGCCATGATCTGGCTTTGAAGCTCTCCGGAGATGGGAGTGACGTCGGTCATGCGCGTGGGAAGTATCCCATCCGCAGCGGCTCTACCCGGCGAGCGCGCCGATCAAGGAGAGCACGAGCAGCACCCCGATGACCCCGGCGCCCAGCAGGACGAGGACGCTGAGGATGAGGCGGACGCCGCGGACGGCTCGGCGTCGGGCCCGTTGGCGCGAGCTCTTGAAGATCGGTCGAGAGGGAACGTTGGACACGAGTCGCCTCCGACGAATTGTAGGACCTCCCGCTCGGTGCTGGACGTCTCCGGGGACGCGGAGGTCGCCCGGACCTTCGCCTTCGCTTCCGGGCCCGCGTCCGCTACGCTCCGGCGCTTCGTCGGAACAGAAGCCGAGTTCGGGCCGCCCTTGCGGCCCGGAACGGGGGAACCAGGTACGTGGGGCTAAGCGATCGACGTCGATCGCCGCGCACTCTTTCGCGCGAGCCCGTCAGCTCACCCCGTAGGCGCGAGAAAGAGGAGCCCGTGTGTCCCGAACCGCCCGTCTGCGTCTGTCGTTCCCGCTGCTGGCCGCCTTCGGCCTGAGCGCCGCGCCCGCGCTTGCGCACGACACCGGCACGGGCGGAGCCTCCCTGCCGGAGCCCCCGATGGTCAAGACGCTCCGCTGCGCCGACGGTGCCGCCTTCGCGTGCGGCCAGGGTGAACGACTGACCGTCCGCGGCGACGGGCTCGGGTCCGTTCGCAGCGTCACGTTCCTCGGGGCGCCGGGTCGAGTCGACGACCGCGGTGCCGCGCCTCAGCGACGAGCGTCGCACCGGCTGACGGTCACGGTGCCCGAGGACGCAGCCGCAGGGCCGCTTCGTGTCCTCGCCCGGGTTGCGAGCCAGACGCGACGCTCACGGCCAAGCCGGCCGCTCGAAGTCGAGCCCGCGAGCGCCGCCGCCGAGCAGCCCGCCACTGCGCCAGCCGAGAACGCGGTCTATCCGATCCGCGGTAAGTACACCTACGGCGTGTCGAACGCTAACCGGTTCGGCGGTGGAGGCCGCCATCAAGGGCAGGACATCTTCGCCGGATGCGGAACCCCGCTGGTCGCCGCCGAGGCCGGCAGGGTGGAGCGGGCCGGCTTCGAGGGGGCGATGGGCAACCACGTCGTCGTCACCCGTCCGGACGGCGGCAGCCAGGTGTACATGCATCTCGCCGCAGCGCCGGCCGTCGAGGCCGGCGATCCGGTGAGCGCCGGGCAGCCCCTCGGCGCGGTCGGCGAGACGGGCCGGGCGACGGGCTGCCACCTGCACTTCGAGATCTGGAACGCCCCGGGCTGGACGCGCGGGACGCCGGTCGACCCTGTCCGAGCGTTGCGTGGCTGGGAAGGTCGCTGAGCCCTCTGATGACGTCGTCGGGGCAACTGCCCAGAGCCGAGGACGACGACGTTGCGGCCCGCCATGACCCCGGTCGCGCGGCGCTCTCGCTCCGCGGCTCGGCTCGGCGAGCGCGCCGCTAGGTCGTGGGCGACGCCTCCGTCGCCGTCGAGCCCAGCCTCGGACCGGTCCGGGTCGACGAGCGAGCGGGGCTCGACCGGGGAGCCAGCGCGAGCGCGAGGTTCAGTGCTCCGACGGCCCCGAGGAGGACGACGTACGGCCACGGCTCGA
>Ga0136612_10000872_pt1 | contig 12061 bp, 9 predicted proteins | sample AntDryUQ224A2306_2_FD_106644 | JGI IMG/M metagenome (GOLD analysis project Ga0136612, IMG submission 106644) | Polar desert sand microbial communities from Dry Valleys, Antarctica - metaG UQ224A (23.06) | ecosystem: Environmental > Terrestrial > Soil > Desert | place: Antarctica: Dry Valley...
CCGACGAGCCGTTCACCAGTGACATTCATGGATACTTCAATTAGATTTAATCGGACTTGAATGCGTTCGACGGACCCAGTTTGCAAGACGCACCATGCCGTGGACTCTACTGTCTGGCACTGACGTCCTCCGTACTCGTGGCCGCGCTCCTCCGCTTGCCAACGGCAGCCTCGTCGGATTCGTCGGCGCGAGCAGCAGGCCTTCAAGTCCGACGCGCCTGTGATCAGGGCAGGAAGGCCGCGGCGCGGAGGCTTGCCGGCCCGGACAGTGAGATCGCTGCCACGGCGATGGTCGCGGGGGTCATGGCGGCGGCCATCGCTCGCCTGCATGATCCGCGGGCTGCCCGCGGATCACCGGCCTTTAGCTGGCAGACCGCGGCCCGGCGCTCGCTGGCACCTAGGCGTGAGCGGAGCTCGGGCCAAAGCGGCTTGAGCTGCGAGTCGCACAGCATCCGCCGGTAGCAGGCGGCAAACGACTGATGCCATGCGACGCCGCCCGACGCCGACGCCGACGCCGCATGCACGCGGTAGCGCGTAAGGCTTTGTGCGACATAGGACGCGGCGCCGCCGCTTCGCGCAACCAGGTAACCCAACCAGAAGTCGGCAACGACGTCGGTCTCGGGCGGGAAGTCATGCCAGTCGATGTGCTCCCGGCGCATCACCGACCCCGTGGTCAGCGGGATCGCCTTGTCGATGAGCAGGAGGCGGTCCAGCGGCTCGTGGCGACCGGGGGCCAGATCGCCGCGGTAGGCGGCCTCGTTGCGCGCCGTCACCTCGACATCAACGACCCCGTTGGCGTCGATGATCGCGTGAGAGCCAAAGGCGATCACAACCGATTGGTCAGCTTCGAGGATCGGGACGAGGGTGCTGAGGAACTGCGGCTCCCAGACGTCGTCGTCGTCGAGGTTGGCGAGATAGCGCCCGTCCGCGGCCTGCCAGCCCGAGAACTTGTTGGCGCCGATGCCGAGGCGCCTTGGATTGATACGGTGGACAATGCGCGGGTCGCGGAATCGCATCACGACTTCGCGGTTCTCCGGTGTCGCACCGTCGTCGCAGACGACGAGCTGCCAGTCTTGGAAGTCCTGCGCCACGACGCTCTGGATCGCCGTGAGCAGGTAGTACGGCCGACTGTAGGTCGGGATCACGACGCTCACGAGCGGCGGCTCGGCCATGCCAAGAGCCTACCGCCCCCTCCAGAGGATCTATTCTTCTGCGCTCGGATGCCGACCTCGCTCCGACGCAGATACGAATCTGGCGTCTCGTATCTCCATCCACGCGCCGCGGACATGCGCCGAACGCTGGCGTTCTTCTCCCATGCCGCTGATGTGCGGCGGGCCCGCGACGAGCGTCGGCGGCTACCCGCCGCGGGAGCGTACGACTTCGCCGAGCGCCACGTCCCAGGTGGCTGCCACCAGCTCCCGGCGGAGATCGTCCCGTTCCTGGCTCGGGTCCACGATACCCGCCCGCAGCGGATCTGCGAGATCGGCTGCGCGAATGGCGCTACCACACTCGCTCTGAGCCACAGTGCGCCCACAGTCGAGCTCATGATCGGCGTCGACCTGTTCGTCAGACACCGCGCGATCCTGCGCGCCCTGCGGCCCCCGACGCAGCGCATGGCGTTCGTCGACGCTCCATCGCTGAGTCCGCGCGGGCTCGCCGACGTCCGTCAGGCGCTCGGCGGTGCGACGCTCGACGTGCTGCTGATCGATGGCGACCACTCATACGAGGGCGCGCTCGGGGACTTTTTCGCCTACCGCGAGCTGGTTCGGGATGGCGGCCTGATCGCGTTTCACGACATCGTGCCCGACGGTTATCCGCGGGGTGGCGGCTCGTCCGGTGAGGCGCAGGAGAGGATGCCTCCGCTGCCCGGAGTCCCGTGGGCTGGGGGTGTCCCACGCCTGTGGAGCGCGCTCTCGGTGTTCTTCGAGCACGAGACGTACATTGCCGACCCCTGCCAGCACGGTTTCGGGCTCGGGGTCATCGAGTATCAGCACGACCGAGTCGACCGCGCGCTTCGCAACGCGCTGGATGCCGCGTCCCCGTGACGCCGCGTCAACCAGGGTGGTTGCGCTAGCGGGGCCTGTTTGAGAAGGTCGTTGGGTGACTTCCGAGCGCCAACCGCCTTGCGCGCGACTCGTGCGTGGCAAAGGATTTGCGGTGTCGGTGGTAACGACGACGGTCTATGCCATCTCGGGGCAAGCCAGCTGGCGTGGAGTCATGTGAGCAACTCCGTGACGAATCTGACAGGCGTCGAAGCCCGTTATGTGGATCTCCTCAAGCGCTCGCTTACCGGGACTGCCGGGCGCGCGACCTACGACGTAATGGTTCCTCGATCCCGGCGGCTTCACCGACTGCACCAGCGCGCGTATTGGTCCGTGCAGACGCTGCTCGCACGGCGAGGGTTGGAGCTTCTACGTCAGTCCGATCACAAAGCTGGCGCGCAGGGCCTGGGTTGGACCGCGATCGGCGAGACCATGGTGGGCATCACTCGTCTGGAGCAGATCGAAGCGTGCATAGCCGATGTCATGACCGACGACGTGCCCGGCGACTTCATCGAGACCGGTGTCTGGCGCGGCGGTGCGTCGATCTTTATGCGTGCACTACTGGATGTGCATGGGGACACGGAGCGCACCGTTTGGCTGGCCGACTCGTTTGCAGGGCTGCCCAAGCCCGACGTGGAGAGCTACCCGGTTGACAAGGGGAATCGTCTCTGGCAGCAGGGCGCGCAGCTGGCAATCAGCCTTGAGCAAGTGCGTGCGAACTTCGAGCGACACGGATTCCTGGATGATCGCGTGCGCTTCCTGCGCGGCTGGTTTCGTGACACGCTGCCGACAGCCCCGGTGGAGCACCTCGCCATCCTGCGACTGGACGGCGACATGTACGAGTCGACGATGGTGGCGCTTGAAGCGCTGTACGACCGCCTCTCCGTGGGGGGCTATGTCATCGTTGACGACTACGCTCTGCCGACGTGCGTGCAGGCGATCGCGGACTTTCGGCAGCGGCGTGATATTCACGATCCGATCGTGCGCGTCGACTGGACCGGCGTGCATTGGCGCAAGAGCGGTTGACCAACGCTGAGCCACGCGGGCCGGTCGGTAGTGCAGAACTGCAGAACAGCGTGACCCCGAGATATGTGCTGACTGCCGATAGGGATCCCATGTTCGTGGATCTCGTGATTCACATCGCAAAGGAGCGCGGTGTACGCTCGGTTTGCGACATCGGAGGCGGTGCCAATCCTCTCCTCTCCCTGGATGACATCAACCGACTGGGCGTGCGCTACCTCGTGGTCGACGCATCAGCCGAGCAGCTAGGCAAGTCGCCGGCGGGCTACGAGACGCGCACTGCCGAGGTCGGAACCGGCACGTTTGAACTGCAAGGCGAGCAGTTCGACCTCGCTGTCAGCCGATTCGTGGCGGAGCATGTCGCTAATCCGGCCTCCTTCCACGCTGACGTGCGAGCCGCATTGCGGCCGGGGGGTCGCGCCGCCCACTTCTTCCCGACGCTCCCGGGGCTGCCATTCGTCGCGAATCGCCTGCTAAGAGGGCGAGAGAGTCGGCGACTGCTCAACATCCTTACGCCCGAGGTGCGCGCTCAGGAGGGTCCACTCGGCAAGTTTCCTGCCTTCTACCGCTGGTGCGAGGGACCCACGCACCGTCAATATCGACGCTTCGCCTCGGCCGGCTTCGCGGTCGAGGATTACCTCGTTCAGGTCGGCCACGACTACTACCAGCGGTTTCCTTCGATCCAGCGGGCTTCGGACACGGTCTCACGTCAGCTCATACGTCGGCCGTGGCCAGGGCTCTCGACCTATGCGGCCGTTGTGCTTCGTCGCGTGCCATAGATCGCCGAGGCCACGCTGGCGGCAGCAACGGGCCAGTCGAACGCGCGCTCATACAGCAGGCGCGCGGCCTCGCCCATGGCACGCAGACGGTTTACGTCAGCGGCCAGGGCGATCGCTGCGGCAGCGAACCCCTGACGATCACCAACGGTGACGAGCCGAAGGGCCTCGGGGTGCTCGACCAGGATCCGATCGGTGTGAGCGCCTTGAAGCCCCAGAACGGGCAGTCCGTGTGCCAGACCCGCCATCATCGTCGTTCGCCTCGTCGACAGGCCGTCGGTCAACGGCAGGAGGAGTAAATCGCTCGCGCGGAGATGCAGTGACAGCTCGCGAGAATCGAGGGCACCCGGAGTCCGTACGGCGACGGCGGCCGGCACCTCAGGTGGCGGCGCTCCCGCACCGAGATTCAAGATGATGACTGGGCTCGCAGGGTGATGCTCTGCCAGTCCGCGGATCGCGGCCTCCGAGTACGAGCGATCACAGCTTGGGTGAGCCGTGCCGAACAACCCGACGACGAGCTCGTCGCGGATGCCAAGCGACTGACGCGCGGCCTGCCGACTCACCGCCAACGGGACGATGTTCGACGCGACGGGTATATGCACTGCTTCGTTACCGACTTCAGTCGCCAGGCGCTCCGTCGTGACGATCACCGTGTCTGCCAGGCGTACGAGTGACTTCAGCTGCGCCCGCTGGTAGGCACCCATCAGGGTCGAGCGCCAATCGCGCATCCCGACCCACGCCTCGTGCACGAGCACGGCGAGCTGCGGCGGTCTCTCGCCTCGGAGTCGCAGCGCATCACGCACGAGCCCGGGAGCGAAGCCCCATCTCCCGTAGCTGAACGGGTTGTACTGCAGAAGGAGCCACGTCGGCGCCGAAGCCCGCACGTGGCTGTAGGACAAGCCCTTCGGGGCGTAGGCCACACATTCCCCGGCTTCTCTGAGCGCCGCGACCAAGCACCGTGAGTACTGGTCAATCGCGTCGAACTCTTCGGTTCCCCGATAGACAACGAGTCCGCAGCCAGCGGAGCTGGAGGGTTGGGTGAGCTCGCTTTTCATGCTGCAAGCTCTACTTGTCTCTCGGCGCAACTCTTCGAGCTTGACTGAGCAGCCAGGCCAGGTCCGCGCGCTCGAGCAGGAGGAAGCTCAGTGCTGGTCTGGAGAACGCTCGCCGTGCCGCTGCAAGCTGAATCGCGAACCGAATGGAGTATGCGACCACGCTGACGGTGGCCGCCGCGAGGCCACCGGAGCTGGGGAGGAACACGATCAGGGCGGGGATCGTGATCGCCAACCCGGCGAGCTCCGCACGCATGGTCGCGGCCGGCTCGTTCACGGCGACCAGGGCAGAGGCCAGGACGATCGTGGCAGCAAGAGGTACCGTTGCGACGAGCAAGATCAGCACCATCGGCACGGCTGCCCGGAAACCCTGCCCGAAGACGAACGGGATCATCGACGGCGTCATCACCGCGACGATGATGGCTGTGATGGAGACGATGAGCGCCGTGACGCGACACGCGCGCGCGGCGATATCGGGGTCGCCCTCTGCAACTCGCGGGAAGAGCGCCGTGCTGACGCCTTGGATGAGGCCCTGAGCGACCGAGGCGATCGTGACCGCAACAGCGTAGAGCCCGAGTTCGCGTGATGGCACGAGCGCAGCCATGAGGACTTGGTCGAGCCGGCTGTTGGCGATTCCACCGACCTGACTTAACCACGCCCGTGCTCCAAATCTCGTGGCGGCCGCAGAGCTCCGCAGGTTAAACGTCAGCCGTCGAACGCCTCGAACCGTCCGTATCAGCACCAAGCTGCCGAACAGGCCGCTGAGAAGATAGGCCGCTGCGGCTGACCCCACGGTAAGCATCCCGGTGACGGCCAGCGCGACTAGTACGACGACGGACATCGTGCTGGCGACGAGCCTCCCTGCAGCGTAGAGATTCCACCGTGACTCGCCCACGGCGAGGCCGGCCAAGTTGAACAGGAGCACGCTCAAGGGCATCGAGAACAAGCCGATCTGCACGAACGCGACGACGACCGGCCGTCCGGCCCCAATGGCATGGGAGAGCGGGATCGCGACGACCACGCTGATCAACGAGACCACGAAGGCGACCGGCAGCGCCGCGCCGAGCAGCTCCGCCCGATGCCGCCCGCGCGCTCGCTCGCGACCGAGCCACTGAGTCAATCCGAGGTCGAGAACGTAGGGGCCGGCCGTGAGGACGGCGAGGATCGCGGCAAGCTCGCCGCGTCCGTCGGCACCGAGCGCTCGAGCGGTCACGGTGGTTGTGACGAACGCACCCAGGAGCCCCACCAGGTTGACCGCGGTCAGCTTGCTAACGGTGTTCGCGAAGTTGCCGCGTGTCGAAGCACCCGGCGGATCCGAAGGCGGTGCTGACGCGTCCGCTGGAACATCCGTCATCGCGGCGGTGAGATGGTGGGAAGAACGACGCCGAACGGCGCGAGTGCGGGTTTGATGATCGCAGGCGACAGCGGAAGTCGCCGGTCAGGGTTCAGACGGCATCGTCTCGGGACAGATGATTGCGTGTTGGTTCTCTTGCCCACGCCGACCTGCGGACCGAGGCTTGTGCTTGGTGTCCGCGTTGTCTCCCGTCCGATCTCGCGTAGGGTTGGCTGAGCTGGCGCCCTGCGCATTGTCACGGCCGCTACCCCGACGGTCCCGGTTGCTGCGACTCGCGTTCTTCCACACCACCCTGCCCGAACCCGATCGAAAGCCCGGAGGGGTCGAGGTATTTGTCCATCGACTGGCCAACCGCCTGGTCGATCGCGGGCATGACGTGACGGTCTTCACGTTTGGCTCACGTCCAGATGACGCACGCTACCGGGTCATCAAGATGGGTGCCTCGTGGCTTGGCGCGAGGCGGGTGGCGCGATTGACGCTCGCCCCGCTTGTGCTCAACCGAATGCCCCAGACGGGCTTCGATGTCCTCCATGTGCACGGAGATGATTGGTTTCTGCTGTCGCGACGGCTGGCGACTGTCAGAACCTTCTATGGATCGGCGCTTTTCGAGGCGCGGAGCGCGACGAGGATACGACGCCGTGTCGCACAGACAATCATCTATCCGCTTGAGGTCGTGGCGTCACGTCTCGCGACGGTCAGCTTCGACATCGGATCCCAGCTTCCGTGGGGGTATAGCACGGATGGTTCGCTGGCCCTCGCGGTCAACCCCGCGACAGACTCGGCCCGATCTGAGCCCAGTCAACACCCGACCGTGCTCTTCGTCGGCACCTGGCACGGGCGCAAGCGCGGAGCGTTTCTCGCGGACACGTTCGAACGGCTCGTGCTCCCATGCCATCCGACGGCCGAGCTCTTGATGGTCAGCGACGACTGCGTCGAACGTCCGGGCGTGAGGTGGATCCAAGTTCCTTCCGACGAGGAACTCGCGTCTCTGTACCAATCGGCCTGGGTCTTCTGCCTACCGAGCACCTATGAGGGCTTCGGCCTGCCGTACCTCGAGGCCTGTGTGCATGGGACGCCGGTGGTGGCTACGCCTAATGCCGGTTCTCGACACGTCCTTGCGCGGGGAGCGGGGCTGCTGGTCGATGACGCGGGCCTCGGAGCGGCGATGGCCGGGCTTCTCGGAGATTCCGAGGCCAGAGCCCGGCTGGCCGAAGCAGGCAGGGTGCGGGCGCGCGAGTTCAGCTGGAGCCGTGTCTTGGATGAGCATGAGGCCGCGTACGCACTCGCCGTCGCGAGGTTCGCGCGCCGGCCGGACAGCACGTGCGGCAGGCCGAGAACTGGCTAGGATGAGCACTTCGTGGCCGAGGGCGAGGAACACTGGGAACGGTTTGCACGCGACGATCCCGAGTCTTATATCGCGGCTCAGCGCAGCGAATGGACGCAAGCGGCGTTCTACGCCAACGGCGCGGAGATACTGGCTCGCTACAGAGATTGGATCGAGCCGCTCGGCACGGACACCGCAGTGGAGATCGGCTCCGGCCTCGGTCGGATCACCGTTCACCTCGCCGCGCGGTTCGACCATGTGCATGCGAGTGACATCAGCAGCGAGATGATGAGACAGGCGCGGCAGCGAGGGCTACCGGGCAACATCACATGGACTGTGACCGACGCGCGGCTGCCCGCGCATGATCGCACGGCTGACTTGGTGTTCTCCTACAACGTCATGCAACACATCCCGGCCAGGTCCGAGATCGATGTCTATCTTCGCGAGATCGAGCGCGTGCTCAAGCTCGACGGTAAAGCCGTCGTGCAATACGACAGCGCCTCCCGGCCGTTATGGCAGCGGCTCGCTCAGCGGCTTCCGGATCGCCTGCTGCCGCGCACCCAGCGACGGTTCATCCGGCGCTACCCGATACCGGTCGAGTCGCTCGGGGCGATGATCCGGGAGGCAGGCTTGGAGCTTGTCGACGACCGAGGTGCGGGCACGCGGGAGCATGACGTCGTGCTGAGCGTGGCCTGACCCACGACCAACACCCGGCCATCTCGCATGGCCCTACCGCGTGAACAGGAAGTTGTTGCCCCGCTGAAGATCGGCGGTGATGCTGGTCGGCTGCGTCGGTCCCGCGGATGTGATCGTCTGGTAGCTGTAGCCCGCCTTCGCCATCAGGGCAAAGATGTCCTCTGGCTTGTAGCCATAGCGCTCCGTCCAGCGAGACTCGATCTCCAGCAGTACCGCCGGAGCGTGGCGTGCCAGGACTCTTTGTGCGCCGCGAATGACCTTGAGCTCCAAGCCCTCGACATCGACCTTGATCAGATCGATCCGTGGCTCTCCGGCCAAGAGCTCGTCCAAGGTCGTGACGGGGACCAGCTCTTCGCCAATCCGGGCCGAGGATTGAGCCGGCAGCACGTAGTTGGCCGACTGGGAGCCAGTCGTCACAACGGCTTCGCCAGCAGTCTCCCCCAAGGCTGACTGCACCGTGGTCACAGCGTCCTCGGCTCGGTTTCGGCGCACATTGTCATTCAGCAGCGCGAATGTGGAGCTGACGGGCTCGACTGCGATGACGCGTGCCTCGGTGGCGCGCGTCACGGGAAGAGCAAATGCCCCGATGTTCGCTCCTATGTCGACCACCACTGACGAGCGATCCAGACGCTTGCATACGGCGTCGATCTCAGATGACTCGTGTGTCGTGCTAGTTGCCGCGCCCAGCGTCGATCCCCAGATCTGCGGGTCGAATCTCCACTGAAGTCCCTGCGCGTCGATGAACCAGGCGCCTTCGCGGTCAAGGCACACATCAGCGAGGTTCACACTGCCGCGTAGGGCGAGGCCCTCGTTCACCCATGATGCGATGGCGTAGTGAGAGTCGCCGCGAGCCACATGTCGACGGACACGCCGCTTGTAGAACGCGAAGACACTTGGGAGCCGACTGCGCAGGCGATCGCGTAATGCTCGGGCCGTCACGACAGGCCAGGGCTGGGCTGATCAGAAGCCAGGGTTGCGGGAGGTTGCGCGGCGGGGCTACCCACGAGCTCCGGCCTCCGCGGTGGACGATGGGGGCGCGCAGCTTCGTGATGCTTGCCTGCTGCGTCTGCGACGGCAGAGCCGTGCGTGCCGGGGGGGCGTGGGGACGATCTCGCGCAGGTGATGAGCCAATAGCTGAGCACGCCCGCCGCGAGCCACAGATATGGGCCGAACGGCACCGCGATCGTCGATATTCCACCGAAGCCGGCGACCACCATGCTGAACAGCGGCGCGGCGAGCGCCGCCAGATAGAGCCGGATCGTCGGATCGACGATACGGCGTGTCCGCGTGAGTGCCAGCCACATCAGCCGGAAGAACAGCGCCAAGATGATCGCGAGACCAGCCAAGCCGGTTTCGATCACCAGATAGTTCCACAGCGTCTCGGTGTTGAGGCCGGTTCTGTTGCGCTGGCCCGCCACGGTGGCAGCTGGACCGACGGTGCCCACACCAAGCCCGAGCGGATACCGCGCTGCGTAGTCCTCGAATAGCCTCACGCTGCTGCCACGCTCTTGGGAGAAGGTCGTCAGGATCTTGTCCGGCGCCACGCTCCGCGCCCGGTTCTTGGCCGGATTGCTCGGGCCCAGCTGCTGGGCCACGATGAATAGCAGCGCTGCGCCTAGGGCGAGGCCGACGATCGCGCGACGGGCGTCCTTCGATACAGCCGCCACGAGCCCGAAGGCGAGAACGGAAACGATCGCGGCGACGGTCGCTCCTCGACTGCCGGACACGATGACGGCCAGCGCGATGCCGACCGCAGCTGGAGCCAACGCGAGACGCGCCTTCCCCGACGCGTTCATGAGCAGGGCGATGAGTCCCGGCAGCCCGAGCGCTGCCACGAGGGCTCCGGCACCCTCATCCGAGCCCAGCCCGAAGGGCCGCACCGATAGGTTGCCCGCCGCGTCGATCCCTTGCCGACCTGCGCCCGCGAAGACGCCCGTTCCCAAGATCCGCTCGCTGTATCCCGGACCCCACCGGGCGAACTGCTCAGGGGTGAGGAGGGACTGGATAAGGCTGACCACGCCGCCGGCGGCGGCGCAGACGACGAGGATGATCACGAGCCCTCGTACCTGCGATTCGCGCCTGACGAACGCGTAGCCGAGGAAGAACAGCGGGACGAACTCCAGGTGCGTCCGCACCCCGGCCAGACCCTGGATGATGCCCGGCGCGCTGGGGTTGAAGAGCTCGATGAACACCACTGCGGCGAAGGCAATCACCAGGCCGCCGAGTGGTGGTAGCGCCATCGGTTTGTGGGAGTTCATCGATCGCAGCAGAGCGCCACCGGCGATCGCAATGACAAGTCCGTCGCGCGCCAGGGTGATGGCCTGGTTACCGGTCCGCAGCTTCAGGTAGCCGTCCAGGAGCCCGAGATAGAGACCGAGTACCGCGAGCGATCGGTCGACTCGGCGCATGCTGAAGCACCATGCCGCCAGCAGGAGGAAGAGGACAGCCCCGACTGCGGCTGGGCCGAATGTCAGGAGATCAGCGGTCATGCGCGGATCGAGCGTTTCGGATGACGGCGCGGTACAGACGCTGCAGGCGGGCGGACACCACGCCAGGATCGTATGCGGCCAGGGTGGAGTGCCCGCCATCCACGAGACGTTGGCGACGGTCAGCATCCTCCGCCAACTCGCGAAGCGAACGCGCGAGAGCGGCACGATCCCCCATCCTGTACAAGACGCCGTTTACGTCGTGGCGGACGAGTTCGGCTGGGCCGCCTGCGTCCGCAGCGACAACCGGCACGCGTGCCGCCATCCCTTCGAGGATGACTTGGCCGAACGGTTCGGGGATCAGCGACGTGTGGACTAGCATGTCCATGCGCGCGAGCTCGGGCCAGATGTCAGAGCGGAATCCGCGGAACTCGACGCGGCCGTCAAGCCCGAGCGTATACGCCAGCTTGTGCAGCTCCTGCTCGAAGTCGTGTTCGCCGAAGAGCGCCGCACCTACGAGCACGCAACGCGTGTCGCCTTCCGGAAACGCATCTGCGAATGCCCGCAGGAAGAGGTCCTGGCCCTTCCAGGGCGCGAAGCGCCCGATCATTCCGACCACAAGCGGACCAGGCTCACGCGGTTCGAACTGCGCGGGTGCAGCCAGCGCGTCTGAGGCGACCGAGTAGAGGACTTCCGGCTGCGACCTCCGATCCAGTGTCGCCATCGTCGAATGCGAGTTAACGACCACCTTCGCCGCAAGACGGCGGGTCATTCCGCGCACCAAGCGGACGGCGGCACGCGGAAGGTAGTCGTTATCGATCCGATCCCGCACGTGCCATACGACCGGCACACCCGCCAGGCGCGCAGCGATCGAGCCGTACACGCCAGCCTTCAGCGAGTTCGTGTGCACGATGTCAGGCGCAAGACGGCGCAGGTACAGCGCCAAGCGCAGGATGTAGCCGGCGGTGGCGAGGAGGACCCGGAGCTGCACCTTCCGCGCGGTGACGCTGTCCTTGCGCAGGCCGCGCGCCCGCTCGGGCATCGGCAGTACCTCGGTCGAGATCCCCGCCTGTACGAGCTCGTCGGCGAACGGCCCGTCCTCGGCGAGGATGACGTGAGGCTCGACCTCGTCCAGGTGGGTGATGAGTCGTAGCAGCGCAATCTCGCCGCCCGACAGCTGCGCGACATGATCGAGGTAGACGACGCGCATGCGCCGTTTCGCGGGCTCGGGCGCAAGCGCCTCGCGCAGCACCGCGCGGTGGCGCTCCACGACACCCAGCCACGAGTAGCCCTCGGCGAAGCGCCGCGTCGCTGGGCGGCTGGGAAGCCCGCTGGGGCGGGCGGCCTGCTCGATGCGGGTGGCGAGTGCCGG
>Ga0136612_10000873_pt1 | contig 12054 bp, 10 predicted proteins | sample AntDryUQ224A2306_2_FD_106644 | JGI IMG/M metagenome (GOLD analysis project Ga0136612, IMG submission 106644) | Polar desert sand microbial communities from Dry Valleys, Antarctica - metaG UQ224A (23.06) | ecosystem: Environmental > Terrestrial > Soil > Desert | place: Antarctica: Dry Valley...
AGCTGGTCGAGATACGGCCTCATCTCCCGGTTCAGGTACTTCACCAGGCGCCGCTCGTCACGCCCGGAAAGCGGATCGCTCTTCACAAACCGCTCGGTCAGGCGGATGACGCCGACCTTGAAGCTCTTGCCGTGGACGACCTTCCCGGCCTTTCCAAGCGTCACCTCCACGCTCCCGCCGCCGATGTCGATGACGACGGCGGTGCTGGCGCCCACGTCGACTCCGTAGCAGGCGGCGATATGGATGAGCCTGGCTTCTTCGGTGCCTGAAATGACCCGGATGCGGATTCCGGTCTGGCGAGCTACCTCAGCAATGAAGTCCCCCCCATTGTCGGCTTCACGGGTGGCACTGGTTGCCGCCGCCACGATTTCGTCCACTTTGTGGGATTCCGCCAGCCGACGGAACTTCGTCAGCGTCTGGAGTGCCGTCGCCATCGCGGAGGCGGTCAGGCTGCGGCCGTCGAGGCCGCCGGCCCCCAGTCGGACCATATCCTTTTCGCGGTCAATTACCTCGAAGGACAGGTCCGGCCGCACCTGAACCACAATCATGTGGATGGAGTTGGTGCCGATATCGATGGCGGCAATGCGCATTCGGGCGGGAGCTCAGCCGGTTCAACTCTTGCACGTTACACGTGCGAGATATACTTGCCGACTTCAACGAGGTTGCCTCGCGAGGCGAGGGCAGAGCGGCCGTGATCCTACCATGAACACTCGAGTCTCCAAGCCAACGACGCGGCTCCTTCGGACCCTGGGGCAGGCGCTCGCGCGGCATCTTCCCGCGGCCGCCGGGGGGGACACCCACGGGGTGCACCAGGCGCGAGTGACGTCGCGCAGGCTCCGGGAGGCCGTTCCCGTCTTTGCGACCGGGCTGAAGGGCAGCAGCGCGAGGAAGGCGACACGAAAGATCGGGAGACTGACCCGTGCGCTCGGGAGCGTTCGGGAGCTCGACGTGACGCTGTTAATCCTGGATGAGCTGGCCGCGGCGTCCGACGTTCCCCGAAGCGCAGTCGAAGACGTCCGTGCGGGTGTCGTGCACGAACGGGATGCGCGCCGCGCCGTCATGCTCAAGCGGCTCGGACGCGTTGACCTCGCGAAGCTCGCGCAGCGCCTGGAATCGGTGGAGGCCTCCCTCCAGAACGCCCCGGAGGAGCCGTGGCGGAAGGCCCTGGGGAGCCGGTTGCTGCGCCGATCGCGGCGTCTCAGGGCGGCGATCGATGCGGCGGGGCACATGTACTCGCCGGACCGACTGCACGAGGTCCGGATCGCGGCGAAGAAGCTGCGGTACGGGCTTGAACTCGCCTCCGACGCGGGGGTCAGACAGGTGGCGCCTCACGTGCGTGCGATCAGGCGGCTCCAGGATTTGCTCGGAAAGCTGCACGACCTGCAGGTGCTGCAGTCACATGTCGCGGCCGCCCAGATCAGCAGGGATCTGGCCCGCCCGGGCGGGCGCGTGGCCATCGACGAACTCGCCGCGCACGTGGAGGCGCAGTGCCGCCATCTGCATGCGAAATACCTCGCCCTCTGTCCTGGGCTCAGCGAACTGCCAACCGTCATTCGTCATGCCGTCGTCCCCCGGCTCCTGCCTTCGTCCGCCGAGAGACCCCCATTGAAGATGCGGCTCACGGTGCCCGCGGCAGCGTCGCAGCCCCGGGTCGCACGAGCGAGGCGTGCGGCAGGCGAGCCGACACGCGCTGACAGGGCCGGGCGCTAACGGATGGCGACGCTGGAGCTGTATCTCATCCGACATGGCATCGCTGCGGAGCGCGGAGACAGCTATCCGGACGACTCGAAGCGGCCTCTCACGAGTGCCGGCATCAAGCGGCTCGAGCAGGAGGCGCGGGCGCTGGACGCCCTCGACATCGGCTTCGATCACATCATCGCCAGTCCGCTCGTGCGGACGAAGCAGACCGCCGACGTCCTCTCTACGTGCCTCGAATCCAAGCCGTCCGTCACGACCAGCGATTCGCTGGCGCCCGCCGGCACACCCGCCGCGGTCTTTCAGGAGCTCGCCAAACACATGCGCAAGGGCCGCATCGCGCTCGTCGGCCACGAACCGAACATCGGTGAGTTCGCCGCGCGGCTCATAGGCGCACGCGCACCGCTCGAGTTCAAGAAGGGCGGCATCTGCCGGATCGACTTCGACGTGTTCCCCCCGAAGGGAGCCGGCCAGCTTCGGTGGTTCGTGCCGCCGCGCATGCTCCGGGCCCTGAAGTAGCCAGCCTGCGCAGCCCGGTCCCCGTGCACGTCGCTACGGCAGCACGTTGAGAGATCGCACGTGGCACGTGGCATGCGGCACGCCGCACGTGATCATCCGATCAGTTCCAACCGCACCTGACGGCCGGTGTTCTGCGCCGCCATCGTGTCATAGCGATGGGCGGTGCGCCCAGGCTGGCCGATGACTTCATACAACGCGATGAGCGACCGCTCGTCGCGCACCGCCGGCGAGTCCGCGACTTCGACCGCGTGCTGCAGTTCGTGCGCCAGCAGTGCGATGAGCTCGTTGCCGCGTACGCCCGCGGCGATCTGAATCCGGAGGTACCGCTGGTTCACCGGCCCGGCCGCGATGAGCATCCGCCCGGCGACAGAGGCCGGCATCCCGGGTGCGGTCTCGATGTAGACAATCACGTCCGAGCGATTCAGCGCCAGGACGAGCCCCGTAAAGGTCGCCGAGCGCCGAAGTCCATCAGCGATGGCGTGCGCGATGCGGTTGTCGACGGCGCGCACGTGTCGATGCTGCGACGTGAGGATGGCCTGCACCGCGACTTCGTCGAGCGGGGTCGCGCTCGTGGGCGCGGCCCAGGCAACCAGGATGGCAGCGGTGATACCAAGCGTCAGCACTCGCATGTGGCCTCCATGAGGAAGGGTGGCAACTCGGCGAGCTTAGACGGCGCAGTACGTGGGCAGGTTTAGAGTTGTGCGGCTGTGGAATGCGCACGACAGATCGGGGATGAACCGCGTGATCGTCGCGTGGACGAAGCGCGGGACTGTTGGTGGATGGAGGGACCGGTGGACGAACGGCGGGACGAAATGCGGTCAGTTCCGAACGCGTGACGCGACGATCAGACGGAGACGCCCGGCTTCACGATCCCGCCCTTCGGCACGATGATGATGCCGTTGCGAATGTGGTATCCCTCCCCGTCGGCCTCGTCGACGCCTGCCTCGTTGACCAACCGCACGCCGTCCGCGATGCGGGCATTCTTGTCCACGATGACGCGGTCGAGCACCACGTCGCGACCGATACCCAGCGGTATGGTGTTCCCCCCGACTTCTTCTTCATAGGCGTCGGCACCGAGCAGCACGGACCGCGTGATGCGGGCCCCGACGTCCACGTGCGTGCGAATGCCGACAACCGACCCGGAGATCTCGCACTGGTCGAGATAGCTGCCTTCCGCCACGATGCAGTCGTTCAGCCGGCAGGCGTAGGCCCGCGTCCCCGGCAGGAACCTGGGATGCGTGTAGATGGGCCAGCGCGGGTGAAAGAAGTTGAACGGCGCACCGCGACGCGTGAGCTGGATGTTCGCCTCGTAGAAGGCGTCGATCGTGCCGACATCGGCCCAGTAGCCACGGAAGATGTACGGATTGACATGGTGAGTGCCCAGCGCCTCCGGGATGATCTCGCGTCCGAAGTCGACCCCCGGCTGCTGCAGGATCTCGAGCAGGATCTCGCGCGAGAAGACGTAAATGCCCATCGAGGCGACGAACGGCTTGTCCGGACTGACGCCGCCGGCGGTCGAGCCCCGCGGGATGCTGCTGCCGATCTCGGACAGGCGCGCCTCGTCCGGCTTCTCCTCGAAGCCGGCGATCTGCCCCCGGTCGTCGAATCGGAAGATCCCCATCTGGGTCGCGTCCGCGGGAGTGACGGGCTGTGCCGCAATGGTGATGTCGGCGCCGCTCTCGATGTGCGCCTCGATCATTTCGCAGAAATCCATGCGATACAGGTGGTCGCCCGCGAGGATCAGGTAGTACGCCGCGTCGTATCCCGCGAAGTGGCGGGCGGCCTGGCGAACCGCATCGGCCGTGCCCTGGAACCAGTCATTGCTCTCCGGCGTCTGTTCGGCCGCCAGGACCTCGACGAAGCCGTCCGAGAAGACGTCGAGGCGGTAGGTCTGCGCGACGTGGCGGTTGAGGGACGCTGAGTTGAACTGTGTAAGGACGAAAATGCGCTTGAGCCCGGCATGAAGGCAGTTGCTGATGGGGATATCGATCAGCCGGTACTTGCTCCCGAGCGGAACGGCGGGCTTCGATCGCATGTGCGTGAGGGGGAACAAGCGGGTGCCGCGGCCGCCGCCGAGGATGAGTGTGAGCACGTCGTTCATCCGTCCATTCTATATTCCGGGCCCGATGCTTCCGCCTGGGGCGGACGCCACGTCCTCAGTCCCGAGCCACGAATCCCGAGTCTCTCGAGTTTCAGGATCCCCTCTGCAGCCTTTCCATGCGAGCGGTGGCGATGCGGGCGAGGAGCGAACAGACGAGTACCATCGCCACGAGGACGAGCGCGCCTGCCCACGCCTGGCGGTGCCAGTCCTCGTATGGCGCCACGGCATAGGTGAAGACCTGCACCGTCAGCGTGGCGATCGGCTGGCTCGGGTCGGTGGACCAGAAGCGGTTGTTGAACGCGGTAAAGAGCAGGGGCGCCGTCTCGCCGGCAATGCGCGCGAGCGCCAGGAGGATCCCGGTCAGGATACCCGGCAATGCGGCCGGCACCACGACCGTGAACACGGCGCGCGCCCGGGTGGCGCCGAGCGCCAGCGCCCCCTCCCGGAGGGCGGGCGGTACGAGTCGCAGCAGTTCTTCGGTGGTGCGCATGATGAGTGGAATCATCATGATCCCGAGCGCCAGGCCGCCGGCGAGCGCCGAAAACTGCCGGAACGGCAAAACGGCGATGCCATAGACGAAAATTCCGACGACGATCGAGGGGACGCCGTTGAGGGTGTCCGCGGAGAACCGCACGGCCGCCGCGAAGCGCGTGCCTGGATATTCTGCTGCGTAGATGCCGCTCATCACCCCGATCGGGATGGCGAAGACCGCCCCGATGCCAGTCACCATGAGGGATCCGACGATCGCGTTGGCCATCCCGCCTCCCGCTTCCCCGACGGGTTTGGGCATCTGCGTGAAAAAGTCGAGCGTCAGCGAGGCGATGCCCTGACTCACGACGTAGAACAGCACGAACGCGAGCGGCACCAGCGCCAGCAACACAGCGGCTCCGCACAGTCCGACAACGAGGTGCGAGAGTCCCCGGCGCCAGCGGTCGCGCATCATGCCGCCGCCCTCAGCGCCGCCGTCCGGACCACGGGCCCACGCGCGGGCCTGTTCATCGACCAGATCAAGAGCCGCGAGATCACGTTGATGGCGAGCGTGATGACGAACAGCACGAGTCCGATCTCGACCAGCGCGTTGAGATACAGATCATCGGTTGCCTCGGTGAACTCGTTGGCGATGACAGCCGCCATCGTGTATTGGGGCGCGTACAGCGACAGCGAGATCTGCGGGTTGTTCCCGATCAGCATCGTCACCGCCATCGTCTCGCCGAGGGCACGACCGAACCCGAGCATGATCGATCCGATGATTCCCGTGCGTGCATAGAACATCGCCATGCGGATGGCTTCCCATCGGGTCGCGCCCAGTGCGTACGCCGCTTCCCGCTGTGCGTGTGGCACGGCCCTGAGCACCTCCCGCGCGATGGAGGATGTGAAGGGGATGACCATGATTGCGAGGATCAGCGCCGCCGAGAGCATCCCGACACCGAGGGGAGGTCCGGTGAAGAGGGGAACCGATCGCAGCCACTCGGGGGTGAGGACCTGGAACTGCCGCACGAATGGGACGAGCACGAAAATGCCCCACAGGCCGTAAACGATTGATGGAATCGCCGCGAGCAGCTCCGTCAGGAAGACGAGCGGCCGGCGCAGCCTGTCGGGACACAGCTCGGAGATGAAGATGGCAATCCCGATCGCAATAGGGCCGGCGATGAGCAGCGCGAGAATGGAGGAGTAGAACGTGCCCCAGATGAACGGGCGTGCCCCGTACTCTCCGAGCACGGGATCCCAGGTATCGGTCGTCCAGAAGTGCCAGCCGAAGCGCTCGATCGAGAGCTGCGACTGGCGGTACAGCTCGATGCCGATCGCTACGACAATCACGATCAGCAACAGGCCGAACGCGCCGGCGCCAGCGCGGAACACCCTCTCGTCGGGACGCGTCTGATTCGGTCGGGAGGCCATCTACTGCAGCTTGATCCGCTCGAGCGCCTTCATCTCCATCGCGACAACGTTCGCCGGGAGCGGCGCGTAGCCGAGCTCTGACGCAAACCTCTGCCCGTCGGTGACGGCCCACTTCATGAACTCGACCATCGCGCGCCCCTGGGCCTTGTCCTGCGGCTCTTCGAACAGGAGGAGCCAGGTAAAGGAGGAGATCGGGTATGCCTCGTCGCCGGCAGCGTCCGTGATCGAGACGCGGAAGTCCTCGGGCATGCTCGCCGCGGCGGCTTCGGCCGCCTTCGTCACGCCAGCCTGTGCGGCGCGAACGAACTTACCGGCCCGGTTCTGCACCGCCCCGTAGCTGATGCTGTTCTGCAGCGCGTAGATCAACTCGACGTAGCCGATAGCGCCCGGCGTCTGACGGACCAGACCCGCGACCCCCTCGTTACCCTTGCCGCCCACGCCGACGGGCCAGTTCACCGAGGTGGCGACACCCACCTTGTTCTTCCATTCGGGGGACACCTTGGAGAGGTAATCGACCCAGATGTATGTGGTTCCCGAGCCGTCCGAACGATGGACGACCGTCACGTCGGTCGCCGGGAGCGTGACCCCGGGATTCAGCTGCGCCAGGCGCGCATCATTCCACTTCGTAATCTTGCCGAGGAAGATGTCGGCCAGCACCGTCCCGGTGAATTTCAGCGGCTCGGTAATGCCGGCGAGGTTGTACACGGGCACGTCCGCCCCGAGCACCGTCGGGAAATGAAGCACCCGCCCCGGCGCGGCGGCCAGTTGCTCGGTGGTCATCGGTCCGTCGGTCGCGCCAAAGAACACCGTCCGGTTCGTCAGCTGGCGGATGCCTCCCCCCGACCCGATCGACTGGTAGTTGATCTGGACACCGGGTTGCACTTTCTGATACTCGGAGAACCATTTCGAGTACAGCGGATAGGGGAACGTGGCGCCCGCACCGTTGATCTGCCCGCCGCCGGGGGCGGCGGAGGAAGAGCCGGTCGACGGTGCCGAGCCGGAGCAGGCGGTAAACAGGGCGGCGCATAAAAGAGTCACCCATCCGCGTCGGCAAGTCAGCTGCATATCTTCGTTGCTTCCTTTCAGTTACGTTGCGCATGTCGAGTTCCGGCCTATCGGCCGGCGCGCATCTCGATCGGTCCAAAGTGACAACTCAAAGCTGACGGCTGAGACGCTGCGCAGCTTCTCAGAAATTGACCAGCATGTGCATCGCCACGCGCCGTTCGGCCCGCCGGTCCGAAAGGTGACCGCGATACCTGACCCCCTCGACATCGAGCAGCAGCGCCGCGGTTCGTGTGCCTGCCGTGGGGAACCAGTAGGCCACGCCTGCGATGGCCCGCGTCTTCCGCCCGTCGAGGTCGGTGTCCGGTTGCAGCCGATCGAACCGCAGCACAACTTCCCACCCATTCGCGGCCTTCGGCGTCGCCCAGATGGAGAGTCCGCGGCCGCTGACGGCCGCCGCTGCCGCGCGTTCCCGGTCGCTCGTCGCCAGGTAGTTGGCCCCGGCATTCACACGCGCATGTTCGTAGGTCACCCCCGCGATCGCGCGCCGCCGCTCGGCGTTCCTCACGTACGCGTCGTGATCGTAGAACCCGGTCAAACGGATGCCGCCCAGGCCGGCGTGCCCGGCCAGGGGCCGCACAGTGGCCCGGATCATCAACGCCTTCTGGTCGTTGGCTTCCACACGGTTGTAGTTGTCGCCGTTGTAGAAACCGGTATGGACGTCGCCGTAGTTTCCGCCGAAGACGTACCGGAACGTCGCGCCGACGTCGGACGACGAAAGGATGCCCTCGCGATCTTCAAAGGTCGATCCCTGAAATCGGTAGCGATATACGCTGTCGATGAAGTCGATCCACGGTGTCGGCTGCATCCCGAATCGCACGAATGAGCCGCGGTTCATCCAGTCGTCGAGAATGAACTGGCCGTACGCATACTTCAGGCGGATCACATAGCTGCCCGCGACCGAGCTGCCCGCGCCGGTCTCACGCACGATGTCGGGTGTTACCCGGAATGCCACCCGGTTCGCGACGGTGCCGGTCACGTTCACATAGGCCCGGCCGATGTTGAACGCGTTGGGGGTGATCTCGTTCCCATCCACATCCCGGGCCTTCGGCTCGTGCTGGCTGGTGTAATCGGCGAAGATAGCCACCCCGACCCGAATAGCCCCCGCGTCCGGCTGCGGCGGGGATGCCGGCGCCGCCTGGCCCTGTGCCGAGGCCGGGGTCGCGGCCCCGCAGAAAACCGCGACCGTGACCCACCGCCGCACCAACCCGCTGATTCCGCTCACAGACACTCCCAAGATAGAAGCCTCAGATTTCGCGCACGTCACCGCGGTGTTTCGCGAGTGTTAACTCACGGCTCCCGGCTGACGCCTGCTCCGTACTATGCCGTTCGCGGACCGACGCTCGCGCCAGCGGCGGGGCCCTGCCGCAGACGGCCAACCGCCGTTCAGTTGACCTGATGCGAATCTGCTAAGATTCGGGCCGGGGGAACCTGGTGGCCTTCAGACTGATACCAAAAGAAGAGCGTTTTTACGACGATTTCGTCGCCCTGGCTGAAGAAATCCGGCACGGGGCGGCCATTCTGGAAGAGATGCTCGCCCCCGAACGTCCGCTCTGGGACAAGGCGGACGAGATCAAGGAAGTTGAGCACAAGTGTGACTTCCTGACGCACGAAATCATCCAGCGCCTCCACCGAACCTTCGTGACGCCGCTCGACCGCGAGGACATCTTCGCGCTGGCGCGCTCGCTGGACGACGTGATGGATGCGATCGACGCCACGGCCGCCATCGTGCGGCTCTATCGGATTTCCGTCGTTCGTCAGGACGCCCGTGAGCTCGCGCGGATCATCATGGCGTCAGCCGACCAGGTCGTGAAGGCCATGAAAGCGCTGGAACGGAAGAAGGGGGTCGCGGAGCCGGCGGTCGAGATCAACCGGCTCGAGAACGAGGCCGATCGCGCGCATCAGAACGCGGTGCGTCTTCTCTTCGAGGAAGAAAAGGACCCGATCCAGATCATGAAATGGAAAGAGATCCTGGACTTTCTCGAGGATGCGACCGACCGCTGCGAGGACGTCGCGAACGTGCTCGAGGGCGTCGTCGTCAAGCACGCCTAGCCGGATGGACGCGAATCTCGCCGCGGTCGTCGGGCTCATCTTCTTCGCCCTCGTGTTCGACTACATCAACGGGTTTCACGACGCCGCGAACTCGATTGCGACGGTCGTGTCCACCCGCGTGTTGTCGCCCGGCAAGGCCGTCGTCTGGGCCGCCTCCTTCAACTTCATCGCCGCGTTCACGTTCGGCACCGCCGTGGCGAAGACCGTCGGCTCCGGCCTGATCCACCTCCATCTCGTGACGTTCGCGGTCATTTTCGCGGCGCTCATCGGCGCGATCGTCTGGGACCTGATCACCTGGTATTACGGCTTGCCCACGAGCTCGTCGCACGCGCTCATCGGCGGCTACGCCGGCGCGGCGGTCGCCAAGGCTGGCTTCAGCGCGATCATCGTGTCCGGCTGGACGAAGACGCTCATCTTCATCGTGCTGGCCCCGCTCATCGGGATGTCGCTGGGCTTTCTGATCATGCTGGCCACTCTCTGGATATTCCGGGGGTTTGCGCCGGGCCGTGTCGACCGATGGTTTCGAAGGCTGCAGCTCGTGTCGGCCGCGGCGTACAGCCTGGGTCATGGCGGCAACGATGCGCAGAAAACGATGGGAATCATCGCGGGCGTGCTCGTGGCCGGGGGCTATCTGAACATCGTCGACGGAGAACTGCCAATCCCCTTCTGGGTCATCATGGCGGCGCATGCCGCGATCGCGCTCGGGACCCTCTCGGGCGGGTGGCGGATTATCCACACCATGGGATCGAAGATCACGAAGCTGCAGCCCGTCGGAGGGTTCGCGGCTGAGACGGCCGGAGCCATCTCGCTGTTCACGGCCACCAATCTGGGGATTCCTGTCAGCACGACCCACACCATCACGGGTGCCATCATCGGGGTCGGGTCCATCCGGCGGCTGTCCGCCGTGCGATGGGGCATTGCGGGCCGAATCCTCTGGGCGTGGGTCCTGACCATCCCGGCCGCAGCCGGCATCTCGGCACTCGTGTACTGGGTGGTTGCGCTCACGATCGCGCCCTGACGACCATCGTCGACGCGGGCGTCAGTCCGGTAGCGCCATCGTGAACAGCGCCCCGCCTCCGGTGCGATTGGCAGCGGAAATCCGTCCGCCATGCACCTCGATCAGGTGCTTCGCGATGGCGAGGCCAAGCCCGGTCCCACCCGGGTCCCGCGTGTCGCGCGCCCGGGCCTTGTCCACCCGGTAGAACCGTTCGAAGACGCGCGGCAGGTCGGCTTCGGGAATGCCAGGTCCGTGGTCCGCGACCGTCAGGATCACGCGGCGCCCCTCCCGGGTCGCGCCGAGGAGGATGGCGCTGCCTTCCGGCGCATAGTTGGTGGCGTTCTCGACCACATTGCGGAGCGCATCATGCAGCTTGGCGGGATCACCCTGCAGCAGCGTGGCTTCCGCGGCGATCGTGGTGACGACCTGCTGGTGGCGCGCTTCGATCACGCCTGAAAGGTCCGTGACGATACCGGCAAAAAGCGATTCTACCGAGCACGCCAGCCGTTCGACCGCTTCCTGTCCCGCGTCCAGACGCGCGAGGCGCAACAGATCCCGCACGAGACGTTCCATGCGATGCGTGTGCCGCGCAATCGTCTCGAGAAATCGCCGGACGTCGTTGGGCCCGGAGCCGCCGTCGAGCAGGGCCTCCACGTAGCCGCGGACGGCAGTGAGGGGCGTGCGCAGCTCGTGGGAGACATTCGCGACGAAATCACGCCTGATCTGATCCGCCTTTCGAAGCGCTGTAATGTCGTGAATCACCAGGACGGCTCCCCGGGCTGCGGACGACTGGACCGGGGCGCACCGGGCCACGAATGTTGCATCAGGGTCACGTCCCAGCGTGAGCTCGAGTGCGTCGCTCGCGGTTCCCCGGAGCGCTGACGCGATTTGGGCGGCGACGTCGGGGTGGCGCACGATCTCCAGGTAGTGGCGCCCTTCCGGGGCTTCGCGAACTCTCAGCATGCGGCGGGCGGCCTCATTCAGGAGCTGGAGGCGGCCGTGGTCGTTCACGACAAGGACGCCTTCGATCATCCCGCCGAGGATGGCCGCCATGCGGGCTCCTTCGGTTTCGCGCTGGTGGGCACGGGTCGCGATTTCCCGGAACGAGTCATCGAGCACGCGGGCTACGGTCCCGAGCTCGTCGGTCCCGTAGTCGCGCGCAGGCTGGGAAAGATTGCCCGCCGCGTAGCGTTCGGCCGTCGCAGCTATGGCGCGCACGCGCCGGCTGACAAGCGCGGACGCGGCCCACGACAGCACCAGCGCGACGAGCAACCCGGCTCCCATGCCGATGAGCGCGTAGCGGCGCACCGCCGCGAGCTGTTCACGCACTTCGGTCAACGGGAGCGCGAGACGCACCACCGCCAGATGCTCTCCAGCGGCGCTCGTCACCGGGACGGCCACGTACAACATGTCGGTATCGACCGTCGTGCTGTGCCGGCGCGCGATGCCCAGACCTGTCGCGAGCGCCTGCTGGACCTCCGGACGCGTCGCGTGGCTTTCGAGCGTGCGGAGCTCGGGCGGCGTCAGCTCCGAGTCGCCGAGCACTGCGCCGTGGACGCCTATGATCGTGACCCGTGCGGAAACCAGCCGGCCGAGCGAATCCGCTTCGGCGTGGAGCCCGGTGCCCGAAGGCGCCCCCCGGTGCGACAGGGTCTCGGCCGCGAGCCGCGTCTCGGTGACCAGTCCCCGCTCGATGCGCTCGTTGAGGGTCCGGCGCACGGACCATGAC
>Ga0136612_10000874_pt1 | contig 12053 bp, 19 predicted proteins | sample AntDryUQ224A2306_2_FD_106644 | JGI IMG/M metagenome (GOLD analysis project Ga0136612, IMG submission 106644) | Polar desert sand microbial communities from Dry Valleys, Antarctica - metaG UQ224A (23.06) | ecosystem: Environmental > Terrestrial > Soil > Desert | place: Antarctica: Dry Valley...
GCGAGCACGGAACTCAGGCGGATAGCGCTTCGGCATGACGATCCCCTCCAAGGATCAGAGCATGCAGATTCTAGAAACCAAACTCTTCCAAACCCGGGGCACATCAGAGCCTCCATCAGACCCAGGGCGATTCAAATAGTGGTTCGAGCCCCCTCGCGGTGGCATTGGTCTCCATGCCCCACAGGTGAGCGGGTGGATCCAACCGTGTCCCGCTTACTCCAGTCGGATCCAGCACAGATCGCCGAGAACAGCGCGACGACCGCTTCGCGGCGGACTAAATGGCTAGTTTGTGGCCAGTTGATCAAGTCTCAAATGCTTTCAGGCTCGGAGGACCACGTCCTCCGAGCCTGAACTTTGTAGCGGGGGCAGGATTTGAACCTGCGACCTCTGGACGCCATTGCGGGCATCGCGACTACTACTGACAAGACCCGGAAGGTACCGAATACCTCGGTGTGGTGAGGGATCCGCCCTCGCTTCTAGACCTCAGACTACCCGACTGGTACCGAGAGGCACCGGGTGTTTCTGGACAGAAAGTGGACACGGGTCGAATCTCTCGCTGGGACGTCCGGCTCGGTCCCACAGGCCGCGAGGTGTCGGATCAGATTTACGATCTTGCCGGGGCTACGACTAGTAGAACGTCCACGCGGAGCCCGGGGCTTGCGACTAACGGTGTCCCATCGGTGCCACCCAGCGGAAGGCGCTGAGGATCGGCTGGCGACACCAGCACGAGGATGAGCAGTGGCAACGTTGCAATCCCGCTGCCTCCGCGGCGCGGGTCCCGACAGCTGCGGCCAAGTAGAGCCAGACAGCGATGAACAGGCCGCGCCTCATGCTCCCGACAATACGCCTCAGACGTGCGCCGGGGCGCTTCAATGTTTAGGTGGTCGCGGCGATGATGTGGCAGATCTGCTGGTCGGTGCAGTCCGCCGGGTCGAGTTCGTGGCTGCGACTGATGAGCGAAGCGAGCTCTGCTTCGAGGACGGACAACTCACGTTGCCGCGCCTGCACGTCGTGCAGCTTCGTCGAGAGCAGCGACTGCACGTGCTCGCATGGGACGGCACCTTCCCCGCGCAGATCGAGGATGCTGGCGATCTCGACCAGAGAGAGGCCCGCCGATTGCGCGCCGCGGATGAACCGAAGCTGGTTCAGGGTGGAGCCGTCGTACTCCCGGTAGCCGTTGGGACCGCGGCGCGGGTGCGGCAGCAGACCCTTGCGCTCGTAGAAGCGGATGGTCTGCGCCGACACGCCCTCGGCGTCGGCGACTTCTCCGATACGCATAACCCCACTCTACGACTTGACCTTGCACCCAGGTTCAAGGTTTACCGTCGCGGACATGGACATCACCCTGCTCTACTTCGAGGACTGCCCGAACTGGAAACTCGCCGACCAACGACTGACCGCGATCGCGGCCGAGCGCGACGACATCACGATGACCCGCCACCTCGTCGACACTCCGGCGGAGGCTGAACGCACCCGGTTCCACGGCTCACCGAGCATCCTGGTCGACGGAGTCGACGTGTTCGCCGAGCCCGGCTCCGAGGTAGGGCTCTCGTGCCGCAGGTACCCGACACCGGACGGGTACCAGGGCGCACCGACGTTAGATCAGCTGCGGATGGTGCTCGCCGATGCGTGACCGGATCGCGACCATCGGGCCGATCGCCGCCGTCGCCGGAGTGCTCGGGATCTGCTGTGGCCTGCCGTTGCTGCTGTCGATCGGAGTGGTGGGCGCGATCGCCGGCTGGTCCCTGCAGAGCTGGGTCCTGATCGGACTCGGGCTCGCACTGGCCGCCGCCGGCGCTACGCGATGGGCGCGGCGGCGGGACCGGACCTGCCACGTGGACGACGCACCCACCCTGGCCACTGACACCACCACGAAGGAGCACCACCCATGAGCCAGCACTTCGATCTGATCGTCATCGGCGCCGGCATGGGCGGCGTCGCCGCCGCCAACAAATGCGCCGCCCAAGGGTGGCAGGTGGCCATCGTCGACGCACTCCCCTATGGCGGCACCTGCGCCTTGCGGGGGTGCGACCCGAAGAAGATCCTGCGCCGCGGCGCCGAGATCATCGACAGCGCCCGCCTGATGCGCGGCAAGGGCATCGACGACGCGGACCTGTCGATCAACTGGTCGGACCTAATGAAGCACAAGCACGGCTTCACCGATCCAGTCCCCCAGAACATGGAAGACGGCCTGACCGGCAACGGTGTCACCACCCTGCACGGGCGAGCGAGGTTCACCGGTCCCCGCCAGATCGAGATCGACGGGACTCCCTACGACGCCGACCGCTTCCTGATCGCTACCGGCGCCCGGCCCCGCCCCCTGGAGTTCCCGGGCCACGAACACCTCATCGACAGCACCGACTTCCTGAATCTCGAGGAACTCCCTTCCCGGGTCTTGTTCGTCGGCGGAGGCTTCATCTCCTTCGAGTTCGCCCACATCGCCGCCCGGGCCGGAAGCTCACCGGTGATCGTCGACCGCGGCGAGCGCCCACTGAAGAACTTCGACCCCGACCTCGTCGAGCTCCTGATCGACCGCGGCCACGAGGTCGGCATCGACCTACGCCGCACCACCACCATCGTGGAAGTGCAGCCGTCCAACGGCGGCTACAAGGTCACCCTTGAGCAAGCCGGTGCGCAGGAGACGATCCAGACCGACCTCGTGGTCCACGGCGCGGGACGGGACGCGGAGCTGGCTGACCTGGGTCTCGACACCGCCGGCGTCGAGTGGGGAGAGCGCGGCATCCAGGTCGCCGACCACCTGCAGAGCACGACGAACCCGGCTGTCTGGGCTGCGGGGGACTCGGCCGACACCGAAGGCATGCCGCTCACACCGATCGCGGTCTCCGAAGCCAAGGTCGCCGCCTCCAACATGCTCAAGGACACCACCTCGACCCCGGACTACGCAGGCATCCCCACGGCGGTCTTCACTATCCCCGAGCTCGCCCGCGTCGGCCTGCTCGAGTCCGAAGCCCGCGCAGCCGGGATCGATCTCGCCGTCCGCTACTCCGACACCAGCGGCTGGTACTCCAACTACCGGATCGGCGAGACGACGGCGGCCGCGAAGATCCTCATCGACAAGTCGAACGACCAGATCGTCGGCGCCCACCTGCTCGGTCCCGAGTACGGCGAACTGATCAACACCCTCGCCCTGGCCGTCAAGCTCGGCCTCACCACCCGACAGCTCAAATCAGCGACCGCCGCCTACCCCACCGTCGGATCCGACCTCGGTTCGATGCTCTGAGACCCCTCGAAGGGTGCGGCGCCGACGACTGCAACGTGATGCCGCGAGGATCTGAACGCCTATAACTCTCCCAGGCTCAGCCTGCGGGCTTCGTGTGCGGCTCTCTCCATTGCTCTGGCCTTGGTGTAGCGCACGAGCATGTCGGTGCGTGTCCAGCCCGCCATGGCCATCAGCCCGGATTCCGAGCCGCCTCTCGCGAGCCAACGGTGGGCGGCCGTGTGGCGAAGCTTGTGGGGAAGGAAGCCCTCAAGGCCGGCTCTCTGGGCGCGCCTGCGCAGGGCGCGGCTCAGCCCGTCGTAGCCGAAGCTTCTCCCCCGCTCGCCGAGCCACAGGTCGCTTGCGTGGGCGAGGCGGTGCTCGTGCGGTCCGGTTCCGTGAGGGGCCGCGCAGGCCCGGATGAGTGCTCGGAGCTCGTCGTCTGTGAGCGGATCGACCACGGGCTGGTCGACTTTCGGGGCCGTCACTTTCTGGAACGGGTCGGCGGGGAGCCGCCCCTCGATGATCAGCCAGGCGGTGAACCGTCTGACCGCGAGCTGTCGCACCCGGGCGGTCCCCGCGGCCCGTCCGGCATCGAGCAGGCCGGCGACGAATCGGTTGAGGGAGGTCCGGTTCATCGGCTCGGCTGTGTGCAGGGAGCGCCACGTCAGGTATCGGTGGAGGCCGTCGCGGTAGACCTTGATCGTCTGCGGGCTCTTGCGCTCGGCCCGCAGCACGCTCCCAGGAGGCGATCACGGCAATGAGTCGGTCGGTGGTGAGGCCGACAGAATCAGGACGACGAGGCAGGCCTCGCGGCCTCACCGACAACCCTCGGACCGTCCAATGCAGCCGCAACACCATCTGCCGCTCGGGGCCGGGTTTCGCAAGCGGGAAGCACCATCAAGATCCTCGTCCGCGGACAGCGGTTATGAAGTCACGCCGCGACGCCCAGCATCAGCGCGGAGGTCGGCCAAAGTCGATCCAGGAGGCTCGGGTCGTTCGCAACCTTGGCAAAAAGCACAGTCCCCTCAACCTGCGCCAGCAGGTCCCTAGCGGCTTCAGGGGTTGCCCGGGAAGTCGCGATGCTGCCGTTCTCTGCGGCGGCCCGAAGCGCTTCGGTCAGAAGAGAGACCTGGTCCTCGAACACCGCGGACAAAGCCCGCGCAACGACTTCTTCGTGGCTCAACTCGAGTGCCAAGTTTCCGAAGAGACACCCCAGCATCGTCCCTGTCGAGGCATGTCCGTCGCGCTGAGTACTCGCCTGCAGTGACAACAGGCGCTCCACGCGCACCAGGGGCGGCTTGTCCTCAGCCAACGCAGCGAGCCAGAGCGGCCGCTGGGCGACCCACGCCGCCTCGATCACTTCAACGGTGAGCGCCTGCTTGGACTCGAAGAAGTGGTAAAAGCTCCCCTTCCGCACGTCAGCCGCGGCGCAGATCTCCGCCACTCCGACGGCTCCGTAGCCGCGCGCATGTAGAAGGTCGCTCGCCGCAGTGACAAGGCGCTCCCGTGCATCGCTTGGTCTTCCCATGTACCCACACTAACCATTCGGTCAACTACTAGACACATAGTTGACCGGTCGTCTACCATGTGAACCTCACCCACGAAGGTGACCTCACCTACGAAAAGGACTCCTCATGTCAGTCAACATCTCCATCGCCTACCACAGCGGCTTCGGCCACACGGAGCGTCAGGCTCGCGCCGTCGCAGCAGGCGCCGAGTCCGCGGGCGCGACCGTCACGCTTCACGACGTCACGACCCTCGACGACGCCCTCTGGAGCACACTGGCCGACGCCGACGCCATCATCTTCGGATCCCCCACCTACATGGGCACGGCATCTGCGGCCTTCCAGACGTTCGCTGAGGCCAGCAGCCCGATCTGGGCGGACGGCGGATGGCGCGACAAGATCGCGGCCGGGTTCACCAACTCTGCCGGCATCAACGGCGACAAGCTCAACACCCTCGAGACCACGTCGCTGTTCGCCGCACAGCACGGCATGACCTGGGTCTCGCTCGCCCTCCCCCCCGGCGGCCAGTTCACCACCACGGGCAGCGAGGACGACCTCAACCGCCTGGCCGGTTTCTTGGGCGCTATGGCCCAGTCGCCGTCGGACGCAGACGCTGAGAACGCCCCCCGCGACTCCGATCTCCGCACTGCGCAGCACCTGGGAGCCCGCGTCGCCAAGGTCGCCATGCAGGTCGAGCGGGGCCGAGCAGTTCTCGCGGGTGCCTGATGGCCGCCCTTGAGCACCTGCTCGGCATCACGCACCCGATCATCCAGGGTCCCTTCGGTGGTGGGTTGTCATCTGTAGAGCTCGCTGGTGCGGTGTCGGACGCCGGCGGTCTCGGCTCCTTCGGCGCACACATCATGACCGCCGACGAGATCACCGATCTCGTCGCGCAGCTCAAGCGACGCACGTCGAGGCCGTTCGGGGTCAACTTGTGGGTGCCGATCCCGGGCGAAGAGGTGCCCCCGACGCCACTGGAGTGGCAAGGCCACGTTGCCCGTGTCGCGGGAGTCCTAGCAGAGCTGGGCCTCCCCGAACCCGAGCTTCCAGAAGCAGGCCCGAGCTTCGAGTCACAGATCGAGAGCCTGCTCGCGGCCCAACCGCCGGTCATCAGCTTTGTGATGGGTGTGCCCCCCGCCGAAGTGCTTGCCGAAGCAAAGGCGCGTGGTATCCGCACGATCGGGACCGCAACGACCTCGGTTGAGGCGGTCGCCGTCGCTGAGGCAGGCATGGATGCCGTCGTGGCCTCGGGCAGCGACGCCGGCGGCCACCGAGGCGCCTTCCTTCGCCCGGTTGAGGAGTCCCTGGTCGGGACGTTCTCACTGATCCCTCAGGTGCGCGATGCCGTACCGATCCCCGTGATCGCCGCCGGCGGGATCGCGGATCGCCGAGGAGTCGTGGCAGCCATGGCCCTGGGCGCCGACGGCGTCCAGATCGGCACGGGCTTCCTCGCCACGACCGAGTCGGGAGCCAGCGACGTCCACAAGGCTGCTCTTCTCAGTGAGGAAGCGAAGGTGACCGTTCTGACCCGGCTCTTCTCAGGCAGGCACGCGCGGGCGATCCCCAACCGCCTGATCCGTGAGCTCGCGGCAGCCGAGGCCGACGTCGCGCCCTACCCCTGGCAGGGACACCTGATGATGCCGGTCCGTCGCGCCGCAGGGCGCGAAGGTCGTGCCGACTTCGTCAACCTCTGGTCCGGCCAGGGAGCGCCTCTCGTACGGGCGCAGTCAGCGGCTGACTACTTGTGCTCCCTCGTGGAGTGACGGTGGCGCTGGCTCGGTAGGGCGGAGCACCCGCCCTACCGAGCCATAACCGTTCACCTCGCAGGCTTGCCTTCAGAACCATCCGGAGCGAATCCCGCGCGTTGGCTCTTGCAGGCCCAACCAAGGGCCACGATCCGTCGCGAAGCGCGCGAGACATCGCAACACGACGACCACCAAATACAGCTCACGGTCGTTTGCAACACCCGTAGCTCCGAGGATGCCGGTGCCGGTTGGCGGCGATACAGACTTGGGCCCACGCCATCGCCTTGGGAGGCACACCATGCGTACGACCCTCAGCAGGAGCGCACACGACGGCCAACTCGTGGCCGAGGTCAGCGAAGTTCGGTGCTGCCAAGACCTTTCTCCCTGTGCCCGATGCCTAGCCAGGGGTGACGAGGTCGGTGCTGCTCGCAGGGACGCGCTTATCCATTCGGTTGCATCGGTGCGACCCCGCCGCGCCGTGCTGACCAAGCGACGATCCGGAACCGGGTATGACCCGGGCAACGTGGCGCGGTATCGCCGCATGCGCCGCGCCCTGAACCTCGGGACCACTTCTGGTTTGCGCTCGGAGTTCACTCCGGCCGGTCGCACCGTGAGCCTTATCCCCGAGACCCTCGCGCGGGCCACCTGGGCAGCCGTCATCCCGGCGATCGGGTCAACCCCAAGTTCGATGTCATCACCAAGCACGGCGAGACGCTGCCTGTCAGTGGCTGCCTCGACCCCTATCTAAAGGACGACGCATGAACCTTCTCAACTGGATCCTGAACGGCACCATCGCCGTAGGCGACGGCCAGCTCTTCGTCCGCGAGGTCGTGGGCAACCTGTTCGGTCTCGGCAGCGCGATCCTCGGCATGCGCCGCATCGTGTGGGCCTGGCCGCTGGGGCTGATCGGCAACGTCCTGCTCTTCACCGTCTTCGTCACCGGTGAGATGAGTGGCGCAACTGCCGAGCCCCTGTGGGGCCAAGCCGGCCGCCAGGTCTTCTTCGTCGCGGTCAGCCTCTACGGCTGGTGGCGCTGGTCCCGCTCGCGCGCGGCAGGGGGCGCGGCCGACGGCGGCGCGATCACGCCACGCTGGGCCACGTGGGCCGAGCGAGGTCAGCTGCTCGCGCTCGGCGTCGTGGGATACGCCGCGGCGTACGCCCTCCTCACCCGCATCGGCTCGTGGGGCCCGGCCACCGAAGCGTGGATCCTGGCCGGCTCGATGCTCGCCACCTACGGCATGGCCCGCGGGTGGGTCGAGTTCTGGCTGGTGTGGATCCTCGTCGACGTCGTCGGCGTGACCACGCTGGTCCAGGCCGGCTATTACCCCACGGCCGGCATGTACCTCGTCTACGCCGCATTCGTCGTCGTCGGGTTCGTCGTGTGGTCGCGAGCATCCGCCCCATGGGAGCAGACATCGGAACTGGAAGGAGTGGCCGCATGAGCGAGTCCATCCGTCTCGACAGCGTCGAGCGTGCCATCGCAGACATCGCCGCCGGCAAGGCCGTGGTCGTCGTCGACGACGAGGACCGCGAGAACGAGGGCGACATCATCTTCGCGGCCGCCAAAGGCCACCCCGGAACTGATGGCCTTCACCATCCGCCACTCCAGCGGAGTGATCTGCGTGCCGATGCCGGCCCAGATGCTCGTCGCTGGTCTGGCCCGGCAGCTGGGCACGACGTGGCGCACGGTGTGGCGCCCGATCAAGCCGCTGCTCGAGATCATGGCCGAAGACCCGGCACGGTTCGAGAACGTCACCCTTATTGGGCGTCGATGAGCACATCTGGCACCACGTGTCGACCAAGCCGATCGAGGACGGCGGCCGGGGGCCCGAAGGAACTGACCGGGATGGCCGACCTGACCCGTGACCAGCGAGGACGCGTGCGTGCCCGCCTCCTCGACCTGGTGCCCGGCCCGTCGAGGAAGGCCTACCCCGACTGGCTCACCGAGCGCGGCGAGCCGTTCCGCGCCGCACGTTGGCTTCCCCTGGATGGTCCGCTGCCGGCCAGTTCCCCTCCTGTCCAGCGCGACCGAAACTTCCCCTTCGTAGAGCGGGCACCCCGCCGCGGTGCCGACCGCATCCTCCCCTCGCACCAGAGGCTCGTAGCATAGTACGTGCGTGCGCACGTGTTTGATATCATCAGGACATGACCTCGTTTGACCCAGTCAGCGCATGGGCCGCGCTGCTTCGCACCCACGCCGCCGTCCTGCCTAAGCTCGAACGAGCGTTGCTACCCACCGGATTGCCTTTGACCTGGTACGACGTTCTGCTGGTCGTCAACGCGGCACCGGAGCGCCGACTACGCATGACCGAGCTCGGCCAACAGGCTGTAGTGAGCCGCGAGCGTGTCAGCAGGGTTGTCACCGAGCTCGAGCGAGCGGGTCTGGTCGTGCGGGAAGCCAACCCAGACGACAAGAGGTCGTCCTTCACGGTCATCACCCCTGAGGGTCGAAAGCGTCTGCGAGCAAGCGCCCCGGTCTATCTCATGGCCATCGAGGAGCATTTTCTCTCTCGGCTGAGCAACGAAGAGTCCCGGGTGATCGCCCAAGCACTGGGCCGCGTGGTCTCCGCGGAGGAATAGTCCCCTTCCTGGGGTAGCCCTCTTGCTTTGAGCTGCCCAAGCCCAACGGCACGCACTTCCGGCTCCTTCACTGCCTTTGGTCGGCCACGCGCCGCGTGCGTGCTTGTGTAGATGACTCGCCGAGGCCCTGAACCTCCTACTGCCGGCTCGCTTCTCGCGCGGCCAACGGGCCAGGGTCGTCAGGACCACTCAGAATGTATGTGCGGGCGCACACACCTTGACAAACGACTTTGCAACAGCGCATTATGTGCGTGCACCCGCAACTACTACTGGAAGGCTTATTGCCATGACCGAACTCATCACCCGCACTGACCTCGAGGCCCTGGTCGCCACCGGCGCTGTGGTCCTCGTTGACGCACTCCCCGTGTCGTACTACGACCAGCTGCACCTGCCCGGCGCGGTCAACCTTGTGGAGTCCGATGTCGAGACCGAGGCTCCGCGCCTCCTGCCCGACAAGAACGCCACGATCGTCACCTACTGCTCCAACGAGGCCTGCGGCAACAGCCAGGCAGTCGCAAACCGTCTCGAGCGCCTCGGCTACACCGCTGTGCGCAAGTACCGCGAAGGCATCCAGGACTGGGTCGCCGCCGGAAACCCGACAGAGTCCACCCAGGCCGCCTGAACCCCAACCCCATCACAAGAATTAGGAACACCACCATGTCCGACACCACCACCCACGAGGCCTCCCCCACCCGCACCATCGACGGGCACGTCCTGCCCGCACCCGGCGCCTGGGAGATCGACCCGGGACACACCGACGTCGCCTTCATTGGCCGCCACTTCATGCTCACCAAGGTCCGTGGCAGGTTCACCGACGTCACCGGCACGATCATCATCTCCCCGAACCTCGACGACTCCAAGGTCGAGGTCTCAATCAGCATGGCCAGCGTCGAGTCCGGCAGCGCCGAGCGTGACGCACACATCAAGTCCCCCGAACTGTTCGACGTCGACCAGTTCCCCAACGCCACCTTCCGCAGCACCACGGTCGACTGGCGCGGAACAAGCGGCACCGTTCACGGCGACCTCACCATCCACGGAGTGACTCGCAACGTCCCTCTCGCAGTGACCTTTGAGGGACACGCTCGCGATCCCTGGGGCGGCGACCGAGGCATGTTCTCCGCCAAGACCAAGATCAACCGCGAGGACTTCGGCATCACCTGGAACGTCGCCCTCGAGGCCGGCGGTCTCCTGGTATCCAAGGACATCCAGATCGAGATCGACCTCGAAACCGTTCTCAACCGCGCCTGACCCTCGGCGGGTGACGGGGCGGACAACACCCCGTCACCCGCGTCGTATGCGGGGGCTCCACGACGCGAACCGCCGGCCGAACGCCAGACTCAGCACCGTCCGCGCCTGCTTGGCCATGCTGCAACTCTTCGTCGCCGCGAGCGTCTTGATGAACTGGTCTACCTGGCGCACGGTGATCTCACGCAGGAGGTAGTGCTCGAACGCCGGCATGACGAGCTGGCGCATGTTGCGCTTATCGAGATCTGAGACGCGCGGGGCCTCTGTCGTGGGTCGTGGCGGTGGCGGCTGGCTCGTCTGCGTCCGTTCCGCAGCCTGCCACCGTCGCCGTCAGGAGGCGCCCCTCTGGCTAGATGTTCTACATGCGTCATAACCCGGCATTCGTGAGCTCGAAGACCTCCTCCGCGGTCACCACCCGCTCACCGGAAGGGATCGAAGCCGTCAGGCAGTTGAGCATCGTCGTCTTGCCTGCTTGAGTCCCCCCGGCAACGAGGATGTTGAGGCCGCTGGTCACGGCGGCCTCGAGAAACCTGGCGGCCTGTCCCGTCAAGGTGCCGGGCTGGACGAGATCCTCGAGCGCGGACGCCCGCACGACGAACTTGCGGATGTTGACCGACCAGTGCAGGCAAGTCCGTCAGGTGCCGGGCTGATGCGGTGCCGTTCAGGCTGACAGCGAGGCTGGCAGCCTGACGACGGACGTGATCGGCGGCAAGCCTGTCCGGCTGCTCGACACCTGGGCGATCCCCGGCGCGCTCGTGGACCTCTGGGAGCGCCCAGACCTGGCCCCGGAAGAAATCTTCCGCACGGGCGTCGTCGTCACCGTCATGGTCGGCTAGGAGGATCGCAGCCGCGCCCTTCCACGGGTGGGCTGAGAACTACGGCTACGCCGTCGTGGACGTGCCCGCAGATGATCCGCTGGAGCGGGTTCCAGGAGGCCCTGCGTCAGGCCCTCCAGCGACATGTGGAACGCCACACCGGTGCGCACTTCGTTCAGGTGTGTCCGTAGGGCAGGATGCTCGACCGGAACACCTCGCCACTCTCCGTGGCGGGGGCTTCCCCATGTCCGGAGGGTCAGGCTTCCTTGCCGACCACGGGGCCCTGAGGCGAGTCCCCTGGGGCGCCCACCTGGTTGCCTTGTTGTGACCCTTCATCGCAGAGAGCCGCGCGTCGGGTCTCCCGAGGCGTGCTCTTCAGCGGATGGTGATGGGCCGCAGTTCGGGCCAACTGTCGCCGGCGACTTCGTAGAGTGTCAAATTGTTGGCGCCAGTCTTGAACAGCCCGTCATTTGCGAAGCCGGCGAACGAAGGCTTGTCCGCCTCCGGATAGATTTCCGACACGGCGGCAACAGTGCCGTTGAGGACGATGACGACCGGCCCGCGGCCAGCCGAGCCTCGCAACCTCCCGGTCACGAGTGAGGGCACGGTCCCGCTAGACGGGTCCACCGCATCGAGGCCGACGTCGTCGGCGAGATGCGCCGTCATCGAGCTCGGCGCACCATCCACGTCGACGCCGAGCGACGTCAGGCTCGAGAGGCTCTTACCGATCCAGTCGGGCCGGCTTCCGAACGTGTACAGCCCCTGCTGGCCCTCGGATCCGCGCACAATCGTGTCCGTGACACCGCCCAGCACGATCCGGAAGCCGAGCGCCGCAGGGAACTCGATGCGCTGGCCCGGGTAGTTGTAGAAGTACTTCTCGCTCCTCTTGCGGGTGTTGGACAGCTGCGAGATGCCGTCGACCTCGAACGGCAGATCCCTGCCC
>Ga0136612_10000875_pt1 | contig 12050 bp, 9 predicted proteins | sample AntDryUQ224A2306_2_FD_106644 | JGI IMG/M metagenome (GOLD analysis project Ga0136612, IMG submission 106644) | Polar desert sand microbial communities from Dry Valleys, Antarctica - metaG UQ224A (23.06) | ecosystem: Environmental > Terrestrial > Soil > Desert | place: Antarctica: Dry Valley...
GAGAAGAACCGGCTCGTGAGCGAGCTGCTCGACCTGCGGCAGCAGTTGAGCGACGACGAGGACCGCTCGGTGTGGGGCAACAGCGAGAAGATGCGCGGCATCGCGATTGTCATCGAGCAGGTGGCGGACAGCGACGTCACCGTGCTCATCCGCGGCGAGAGCGGGGTCGGCAAGGAGCTCGTTTCCAGAGCCATCCACCAGCGATCAACCCGGCGCAACCGGCCCTTCGTGAAGGTGAACTGCGCGGCGCTACCGGCAGAGCTACTCGAAAGTGAGCTCTTCGGACATGAGCGCGGCGCGTTCACCGGCGCCGCGACGACCAGGATCGGGAAATTCGAACAGGCCGACACCGGCACACTGATGCTGGACGAAATCGGGGAGATGAAGCCCGCCCTCCAGGCCAAGCTGCTCCACGTGCTGCAGGATGCCGAGTTTACGAAGCTCGGGAGCAACAAGCGCATCCAGGTGGACGTGCGGATCGTCGCCGCGACGAACCGCGACCTGGAAAAGATGATGCTGAGCGGCGACTTCCGCGAAGACCTGTACTATCGGTTGAAGGTCATCGAACTGACCGTGCCGGCGCTGCGGGAACGGCCCGACGAAGTGCCCACGCTGACCGACTTCTTCGTCGCGCGGTACTCCCGCAAGTACAACCGCCCCCTGCGGCCGATTTCCGATGAGTTGCGGCAGCTGTTCCTTCAGTACGACTGGCCCGGCAATATCCGCGAGCTCGAGAACATGATCAAGCGCGTCGTCATTCTGCAGGATGAACACCTCGTCGTGCGTGAAATCCAGCGCAACACGCAGCGGATCACAGCCCTCCAGGTCGCCGCGATGGCGCCCATGCCGATGGCGGCCGCGGTCGGGATGGCGATGCCGGTTGGCGTCGGCACACTGCCGGGAGGGTTCCCCGTGGACATCGATGCAGCTGGACCCGACGAACCCGAGCCGGTCGAGGAGGGCAATGGATCCCTCGCGTCGGTCGCGAAGGCGGCATCCATGAAGGCAGAGCGGGCGGCGATTGAGCAGACGCTTGGCCAGGTGCATTGGAATCGCCGCAAGGCCGCGCAGATTCTCGGCGTGAGCTACAAGACGCTGCTCAACAAGATCAAAGAGTGCGGCATCAGCCGCGCTTGAGCCCACCGGAGGGAAGGAGGGCGGTCCTCCACCCTCCTTCTACCGCCCCTCTACCCTGCCGCCTACCTAACCTGAGCATTCGCGTTCCCACATTGACGTGGCATTGCGAATCTCACCTCGACCATTTCCGCCTCTGAAGCCGGGGGATTTCCGAAGAACGCGAAACATCTTCTCTCGTGGCATTCGGCTTGCTGAACTGTGCTGCGTGAACTCTTCCGCCTTTACCGGCCCGTCACCACGGAGCGTCAGTCGATGAACGACCGCGAACTGCTCACCCGTTACGGTACGGTCGCAGCTCCCGTTGCGGAGCGGCGCCCGGTGCGACAGGCGCGCGTCATCGGGGAGCTGCTGGGCACCAGCGACAAGATGCGCGAGGTGCATGACCTCATCGACCGTGTGGCAGACACCGATGTCACGGTGTTGATTCGAGGAGAGAGCGGCACAGGGAAGGAGCTGGTCGCGCGCGCGATTCACGCGAGTTCTCCGCGAAAGCACCGCACGTTCGTGAAAGTGAACTGCGCCGCCCTGCCCTCGGAGCTTCTGGAATCCGAGCTGTTCGGCTTCGAGCGCGGCGCCTTCACCGGCGCGATTCAGCAGAAGCCGGGGAAGTTCGAGTTCGCGCACGAAGGCACGATGTTCCTCGACGAGATCAGCGAGATGCATCCGCCGCTGCAATCCAAGCTGCTGCAGGTCCTGCAGGACGGAGAGTTCGCCCGGCTGGGCGGTCGTGAAGACGTGCACGTCGACGTTCGCATCGTGGCCGCGACCAACCGCGACCTCGAACGCGCGGTCGCCGATTGCCAGTTCCGGGAGGATCTTTTTTTTCGCCTCAACGTAGTCTGCATCACGCTCCCTCCCCTGCGGCAGCGGCGCGACGAGATTTCGGTCCTGACGGAGCGTTTTCTCAGTCAGTACGCCGGGCACTACAACAAACCCCCCATCACGCTCGCAGCTGAGACGATTCGGCTGTTCGGCGTTTACGAGTGGCCCGGCAACGTGCGCGAGCTCGAGAACCTGCTGAAGCGGGCGGTCGTTCTCGGGTCCGACGAATCGATCCGCCGCGAGTTGGCCGATGCCATCGCGGGGCGGACCTCCGTGCCGGGGCTCATCCCCGCCCTGCAGTCGCGGTCGGAGCTCGAGGTGCCTGCCGCTCCTGCTCCCGCTCCCGCGGCCGCTGAAGTGATGGCAGTTCCCGTCGCGCTGACCGGTTCGTTGAAGGACATCGCGCGCCACGCGGCGCGTGAAGCGGAGCGCGCGCTGATTTACCGTACGCTGCAGCAGACGCGGTGGAATCGGCGCGAGGCCGCCGAGATCCTTGGCGTCAGCTACAAGGCGCTGCTCTACAAAATCAAGGAAGCGGAGCTCGACAAAGCATCGTGACTGCCGATTCCTTCCTTGACGAGGATTTCCGTGTGCTGACATCCGAAGCGTTCGACTTCGTACTCCACAACGAGCTGAAGCGCGCGGTGCGGTCACAGAATTTCCTGACGCTCGTTCACATCCAGCCGACCGTTCGCGACATCCCCAATGGTGGAAACGGCGAACGGGACCAGGCTGTTCGCGAAATCGCCCGACTCATCAGCCGCGATGTCCGCGAGACGGATCTGCTTGCCCACACGGCCAAAGGCAGGCTGTCCATCGTGCTGCTCGACGCGGACATGTCCAACTCGATGGGAGTCATCGAACGGCTGATGTCCCGCCTGGACCACTACGAGTTCCCGCAGCCGCTTGCCATTGAGGTGGGCGCCGCCTGCTGTCCCACGCACGGTGCGGATGTCGAGTCGCTCCGCCGCGCCGCCGAAGCCCGGCCGGTTCATCCTCGCCGCGAAACCCGCGGCAACGCTTCGAACGGTTAACCGAAGGTGAGTTGCATGAAGATCACGACCCTTGCCCCGCTCTCTATCGCGATTCTGCTGAGCATGGCCGGCGGGGCTTCCGCCCAGGCACAACGGCTCCCGGCGGCCACTCAGCCGACGGGAGCACGGCCCGCGCCGGCTCCCACAGGTCCTACACAAGCTCCTGTCGCTCAGCCGCCCGCCGAGGCCCCTCGTCCCCCGGCGACGTCGGGTTCGACGGTCGCACCATCGTCGACGCCTCCGCCGTCCGGCCCGGCGAGGGCCCGCTCGGCGAACACGGCCCCGGATTACCGGCTGGTGCCTGGCGACAAGCTGCGCATCGAAGTCTACCGGGACGCACAATTGTCGCAGTCGCTGCAAGTGAGGCCCGACGGAAAGATCACGCTGCCACTCATCGGGGATGTGCCGGCCGAAGGCCGGACTTCGACGGAGCTGCGAGACGCGCTCGTGACGTCCCTGAAGGAGTACAACACCAATCCCGTGGTGACGGTCATCGTCGTCGAGACGGTGCCTCCCGTCTTCTACGTGATGGGCGAGGTCAACTCTCCCGGCACGTTCCCCATCAAGGGGCAGGTCTCAGCCGTACAGGCCCTCGCGATGGCCGGTGGGTTCAAGGACTTCGCGAAGACGACGAAGATCCGGATTCTGCGGAAGGGTAAGGGCGGCACGCAAGAGAACCTCCGCTTCAACTACAAGGACGCGGCCCAGGGGCAGGGTCCTGAGGTGTACGTGCAGCCGGGCGACACCCTGATTGTGCCGTAGGCACGGAGTACGGAAGAGATCGTCATGACCAAGGATGTGTTGATTTTTACGGTAGCCGCGGTGGCCCTGCTGTTGGCCCCTGAGGCTGCCCGGGGCCAGGAGGCCGGGCCTGCGAGTGGTCCCACCCCCGGCTGGAGCTTTACGCCGGCCGTGAGCTTTGGCGCGATTTACGACTCCAACATCAGCCTCGCCAATGACCCGGCAGGAACGGGCCGAGCCTCGTCTGACCGGCTCCTGGTGGTGCAACCCTCCGGGCAGCTCGCGTTCGTGTCCCCGAGAACTCAGTTCACGACCGGTTATGCGGGTCACGTACGGCGCTACGTGGATTTCAGTCAATTGAACGGGTTCGATCAACGTGCGTACGCCTCCGTTCGGCGGCTGGCGACGAAGCGTCTGACGTTTTCCCTCGGCAACACCTACGCACAGGTGCCCACGACCGACGAGCTCGAGCTCAACGGCGTGCCGTTTTCCCTCACCGGGTCACGTCGCAATACGGCCTCGGCGGGCGTCGACACGCGTTTGACGAAGTACACGAACTTGTCAATCGTCCTCGATCACACGTGGGTGAGCTTTTTTCGAACCGAAGCCCTCCTCACCGGCGGGTGGGTCGCGGGCGGCAGAGCTGATCTCACGCGGCGCCTCCGCGAGCGATTGTCAGCGGGCGGTGAGTATGCCATCCGGTTCGCGGAATTCGCGGAGGGTGCCCGCCAGGTCACATTTCACGACGTGGGAGGGACCGTACGCGTCGGTCTGAGCGAGCGGACCACGGCGGGGTTCGCAACGGGGGTGTCCTTTCTGAACGACCGAACGCTGCAGGAGAGCAGGCGCGGCCCGTACCTGCGCGCCGACGTCACCCGGGATACCGAGTACGCCAGATTCGGCGCGTCGTTCGAACGGGCCTTTGTGCCCTCATTTGGCTTCGGCGGTTCGAGCCGAAGCCAGCAGCTTCGCGGCTTCGTGCACATGCCGATCGATCAGCATCGGATGTACGTCCAGGGGTCGGCGTCCTGGCGTAGAAGCGACCCGCTTTTGCGCGATGGCCTGTTTCTCTATACCACCGCGCTTCGTTCGACGGTTGGCTACGCCGCCGCGCGGCAAGTCCGCCTGGAGGTCGTGTACACGCTCACCCGGCAGGACACGCGGGTCGCGGGCGGCAAGATCAATCGCCAGCGGGTCGGCGCGCAGGTCGTCATCGCACAGCCCATGAGGATTCAGTAATGGAAGAACGTGCTTTTCACCCGCTCGACTATCTGTCCGTCGTACGTCGGCGCAAGTGGTGGCTGATCGTACCGGTCGCGCTCAGCCTCGTCGCGGGCATCCTGCTCGCGGTGTTCTGGCCGAAGGAGTACGTCTCCGAAGCGAAGATCGGCGTCGTCGCGCCGACGCTTTCCCCGGAGCTGCTCCGCGGCCTCAGCGCCCTCGACAAGGAGGAGCGGCAGCGCGCCATCTCGCAGCAGCTTCTCAGCCGGCAGGTCCTGGAACGGGTCGTACGAGAAGAGCAGCTCGACTCGGGCAGGTCTGTCGAGGATGTCGCCAGCTGGCTGCGCAGCCGGATCGTGGTCAATCCCGACCAGCCGATCGGGCGGATGGAGAATAAAAACGGCGCGGACAGCTTCGGTCTGGGCTACGTGGACGCGGAACCGGAGCGTGCGCAGCGGATCACGAACCGCCTCGCGTACGTGTTCGTGGAGGAGAACTCGAAGACGCGGACCAGCCGCGCGGAGAACACGTCGGAGGTGCTGGGGCAGCAGCTTCAGGCGAGTCTCGAGCGCCTCAACGAGCTCGAAGCGCAGCTGCGGCTGAAGAAAGAGGCGAACATGGGACGCCTCCCGGCACAGGTCAACGCGAATATCTCGATGGTCGACGGGCTTCGCCGTTCGCTCGATTCCTACTCCATGCAGCTCCGGAGCGAACAGGACCGGCTGAGCCTGGTCGAATCGCAGCTCGATGAAATGCGGCGCGGGACCGGGTCGGCCCTGCTGACCTCGTCTGCCGCGGCCGCGGTGCACGGCGCGCAATCCCGTAAGGCGACGCTTCAGCAGGAGCTCTCACAGGCCCGCGCGCTCGGGTATACGGACAAGCATCCCGAAATCGAACGGATTAAGGCCGAGATCGCGCAGGCAGACTCAGAGCTGACGGCGATGAAACAGCCCGCAGGGGGCGCCCGGGAGGACCTGCTCATGGCCGACCCGGTCTACCGACAGCGCGTCGCTGACCGCGACGCCGTGAGACTGCGGATCAACGCACTGCGAGCACAGTCCGCCCAGGCGACCGCGCAGATCGGCCAGTACCAGAGCCGCGTCGAGGCCGCTCCGATGGTCGAACAGGATCTGGCGTCGGTGTCTCGCGAGGTCGAACTCGAGCGCGTCCGCTATGCCGAGGTGAAGACGAGCTACGACCGTTCGAGGAGTGCCGAGGACCTCGCCCGCAAGCAGGGGGGGGAGCGGTTCAGCGTGATGTACCCCGCAAGTGCCGGTCAGGATACGGCACCGGGTCAGGGGCTCAAGCTGCTGCTGGCCAGCCTTGCCATGGGATTCATGATCGGCGCGGCCTTGACGGTTGGCCGGGAGTTCCTGGACCGCTCGGTACACGATGCGCGCGCGCTCCAGAGCGAGTTCGACGTCCCGGTGCTCGGCGAGATTCCGAAGATTCACGGCGCCTAGGCCTTCAGCACAACACCAGAGGATTCCATGAGCCGCATCCAAGACATCCTGAGCAAGGCCGAGCGAGACGGCAATACACGGCGCACCCGGGGCCTGTCCGAGGAAGGGCTGGTCACCCCGGCGGCGATCGTCGCCCGACCGCATCAGCCACTGTACGAGCCCTTCGCGCCCGCTCCGAGGACCTGGACCCCCAGCGCACCGGCGAGCGCCATCGAGGCCGAACAGACCATCACCTCGTCGGTGCTGGACCCGCACCTGGTGGCGGCGCTCGCGCCGCAGTCGCTTGCGGCGGAGCAGTACCGTTCCCTGCGGACGCGCATCAAGCGGGCAGAAAACGGCCGCGCCCTCCGCGCCATCGTCGTCACGAGCCCGAACAAGGGAGACGGCAAGAGCCTGACGGCCGCGAACCTCGCCGTCACGATGGCGCAGGAATTTCAGCAGCGCGTGCTGCTCATCGACTGCGACTTCCGGCGTCCCTCCGTGCACCGCCTTTTCGGGATTCCGGAGGGTCCTGGACTGACGGATGTGCTCATGGGCGGCGTGGAGCTGAACCAGGCGCTCGTGAACGTCGAGAATCATCACCTTACGCTGCTCCCGGCAGGGGCGACGCCAAGCCATCCCGCCGAGCTCCTCGGCTCCGCCGCGATGCGCCGCGTGCTCGACACGCTGCGCACGAGATTCGATCGCATCCTCATCGACATGCCCCCGGTCGCACCACTGGCAGACCTGCACATCCTTGCGCCGATGGCCGACGGGCTGCTGATGATCGTTCGCGCCGGCGTGACGCCCAAGCCGGCCATCGAACGTGCGCTCGCCGGCCTGGACATGTCGAAAGTACTGGGGCTCGTCCTCAATGAGTCGGGGGGCAACGTCGCGGATACGGCGACCTACCACGACTACGGGTACGTCGGGGGCTGATCCCCCCACGGGGGACCTTACTCGTTTCTGAAATCGAACCATGCAGCTGTTCAACCGATACGTATCGACGCGGAGCCTCACGGTGTTCGGGGGGGAAATGCTGCTGATCTTCGGATCGGTCGCGCTTGCCGCCACCGTGCAGGGCACGCCGGACCTCGTCGAGAACTTCTGGAAGATCGGCCTGGTCACGGTGGTGTGCCAGCTGTGCCTGTACTACAACGACTTCTACGATCTCACCCTCGTGCACTCGAGGCGCGAGCTGGTCGTACGCCTGCTCCAGGCGGTCGGGGCCGCCTCAATCGTACTGGCAGGCCTCTACGCGATGGTGCCCTCCCTGATGATCGGCGACGGCATCTTCGTCTCGGCGCTCTCCGTGTTCGTCGTCGCGATCCTCGGCTGGCGGCTCCTCTTCACCCACCTGACCGGATCGCTTCGGATGCAGGAACGAGTTCTGGTCGTGGGAACGGGCGAAACTGCGCGCAAGGTCGTGCGGCAGATCCTGGCGCAGCGCGAATTCCCCTACCGCGTCATTGGATTCATCGATGACGACGCGTCGCGGATTGGAGAGCGGATCGTCAATCCCGGAATCGTGGGGACCCCGGCGGACATCGGGATGCTGATCGCCAAACACCAGATCGATCGGATTATCGTGGGGCTTGCCGACCGCCGCGGCAAGCTGCCGGTCGAAGAGCTGCTTCGCGCGAAGATGGCGGGCATCCGCGTCGAAGACGCGACCACCACGTACGAGCGTGTGACGGGCAAGATCCTGATTGATGACCTCAGGCCCAGCTGGCTGATCTTCTCGGACGGGTTCCGGGTGTCACGACTGGTCCGGCTGATGAAGCGCAGCATTGACCTGATTTTTTCAATCGTCCTGGCACTGCTCTCCTTCCCGTTCATGGTGTTGACGGCAATTGCTGTCGCGATCGAGTCCGGACGGCCGATTCTTTACCGCCAGGAGCGCGTCGGCGAAAACGGGAAGACGTTCACGCTGTGCAAGTTCCGCTCGATGCGTCTCGACGCGGAGAAGGGCGGGACGCCGATCTGGGCGACCGCCGGCGATACCCGCGTGACCCGGGTGGGGCGCGTCATCCGGAAGACACGGCTCGACGAGCTGCCGCAGCTGTGGAACGTCGTGCGGGGCGACATGAGCTTTGTCGGGCCGCGCCCCGAACGCCCGTACTTCGTTTCGGAGCTCGCCAAGGACATCCCGTTCTACCAGCAGCGCCACGCCGTGAAGCCCGGGCTGACGGGATGGGCGCAGGTGAAGTACCGATACGGCTCGTCACTCGAAGACGCGATGGAAAAGCTGCGCTACGACCTGTATTACATCAAACACCTGTCGATCTTCTTCGACCTCACGATTGTGTTCGACACGGTGAAGGTCGTGCTGTTCCGCAAGGGCGCCGAGTGAGGTGGTCCCAGGGAGAACGCCTCCGCCTTCGGCTGGACCGTACCTCATCGGCACGCTTCTGGCTGTAATGCCGGGACGGAGTTCGGGTCGGGGCGGGCCACGGCTGCAGGGGGACATGACACATGCGCGGAGTGATTTTAGCGGCCGGGAGAGGCTCACGGTTGAACGGCGCCGCGAGCGATTCGCCGAAGTGTCTCGTAGAGGCGGGTGGGATCACCCTCATCGAGCGGCAGATCCAGGTGCTTCGCCGGACGGGAATCGAGGAGATTACGGTTGTCGTGGGCTGCCAGGCCGAGCGGGTGCGCCGCGCCTGTGGGCACGGCATTACCTATGTTGAGAACGCCCAGTACTCACAGACCAACAGCATGTACTCGCTGTGGATGGCACGACCTCTGCTGTATGAGGGGTTCGTGGTCCTAAATTGTGACGTTCTGTTCCACCCCGTCCTCCTGAACGACCTGTTGAGCGCTCAGCACGAGAACGCGCTGCTCCTGGCCTACCGGGAGGCCGATGGCACGCCATACGGCGAAGAGGAGATGAAGGTGAGGGTCCGGGGCGGTCGTGTGACCGATATGTCCAAAGCGATGGACCCCTCCGAGGCGGACGGCGAGAATCTGGGCATCGTCAAGTTCGGGCCGCGTGGCGCCGCTGCACTCGTCGAGATCATGGACCGGCTGATTGATGCCGGGGGCGTTCGGGACTGGGCGCCGCGCGCGTTTGCGGAGTTCGCGAAAACGCAGCCCCTGCACGCGATTGGCACGCGCGGGTTACCGTGGATCGAGATCGATTTCCCCGAGGACTACTACCGTGCAGTCCGGGACGTGCTGCCGCTCATCGAGGCGGATCGGCTGGCACAGGCCGCCGGCTGGGACGGCCGGACCGAACGCCGCGTCGCACCGGAACGGCGGGGGGCCCTTCCCCCGTCACGGCGCGATACGACCCTCTTTGCCGACGCATCATGAGACCGACCATCGTGCCCCCGCGTCCGATTTCGCCCTCGGGGATGCGCAGTCCGGAACCCGGAACCCGGGGTCTCGAATCCGGAACCCCGAACCTGAACCCGGAACCCGGAACCCGGAACCCGGAACCTGGAGCATCCCCCCGCATCGTGGCACTCGGCGGAGGAACGGGTCTCCCGAACGTACTTCGAGGCTTGCGTCCGCTCCTCTACAGCGAGGACGACCGCGCTCACGGCATGGCGCCACGTGACCGTCTCGTGGCGATTGTCGCGACATCGGACGACGGGGGCAGTTCGGGCAAGCTCCGGGCGGCCTTCAACATCATTCCTCCCGGGGATATTCGCAACTGCCTCGCCGCGCTCTCTGACAATCACGCGCTGATTGCGGATATTTTCCAGTACCGGTTCGGGGCCGGGGACGGTCTCAACGGGCATACGCTCGGCAACCTGGTGCTCACGGCGCTGGCGGACGTCATGAACGACTTCCCCAGGGCTGTCGAAGTCGCGGCACGGGTGGTGGGCGCGCACGGCACGGTGCTCCCCGCCACGAGTGAAGTTGTCACGCTGGTGGCCGAGTTCGAGGACGGACGCGTGCTGACGGGCGAAACGGCGATTGCGGCGGCGGGCGGGCGCATCGTCCGGGTGTCGCTCATCCCGGAGCGCCCAAGGTATCTGCCGGAAACGTGCGAGGTGATCCGGCGGGCCGACCTGATCGTGGCGGGGCCCGGAAGCCTGTACACGAGTATTCTGCCGCCGCTGCTCGTACCGCAGGTCGCGGCGGCGATCCGGCAGTCGCCCGGGATCCGCGTGCTCGTGGCCAATCTGATGACGGAACCGGGCGAGACGGACGACTACAGCGTTCTCGAGCACGTGCTGACCATCGAGCGGCACCTGGAGGGGCAGCTGTTCGACTATGTCATCTACAACACCAGCCCGATACCAGCGCATCTCGCCGCCGCGTACGCCGCGCAGCACGCGCTCCCGATCGTGACTGGAACCTTCGAACTGAACGCCCTCGAGAAGCTCGGCGTGCACCCGGTTGGCGTGCCGCTGGCCTCGGAACATCCGGCGGGCAGGATCCGCCATCATCCGGACCGTCTCGGCGCGGCGATTACGGCGCTGGCGCAACGGAAGCTCGGCTCATGGCGCGGCAGAGCGGAGGCGGGAGGCCTCTGACATGTACGAACGTTTTTATGAACTGCGGGAGCGGCCGTTTGCGTTGAGCCCGGACCCTGACTACCTGTACCCGAGCCGGGTCCACCGGGAAGCGCTGGACTACCTGCGTTACGGCCTCGAAAGTCATGCCGGGTTCGTCGTCATCACGGGTGAAATCGGATCCGGGAAGACGACCCTTCTCCAGACGCTGCTGCGGGGACTGGATTCGCAGACGACCGTCGGGCGTATCGTCAACACGATGCTCGAACCGCGGGAGCTGCTCGAAACGATCATGATTGATTTCGGGCTGGATCCCTCCGGCCGCAGCAAGCCGATGATGCTTCGCGACCTCGCGCAGTACCTGGTCGATCAGCGGCTTGCGGGCCGGCTGATTCTGCTCGTCATCGACGAAGCGCAGAACCTCAGCCTGGCCGCGCTCGAAGAGCTCCGGATGCTGTCGAATCTGGAGACGGAAAAATCAAAACTGCTGCAGATCGTGCTGGTGGGCCAGCCGAACCTGCGCGACAAGCTGGCCGCCCCGGAGCTGGAGCAGCTCCGTCAACGGATCACCGTCAGTTATCACCTCAACCCGCTGGATGCGGACGAGACCACCAAGTACATCAACCACCGTCTCCGCCGCGCCTCGACGGGCGCCCCCCTGGAGTTCCCGCGCGAGGTGACGGACATCATCCACAGCCGGAGCCGCGGGGTTCCGAGGATCATCAACGTCATATGTGACGCCGCTCTGGTTTTCGGCTACGCTGAAGAGCGGCGCCAAATCGATCCAGCGCTGATGACCGACGTTCTGATGGAGCTCGAGGCCACAGGGGTGCTGCCCCCGGCCCGCAGCCCCGAAGTCGAGAGCGCGGCAGGCGACGGGCTCCGCCCGGTGCCAGTGGTGAATTTTCCACCCGCGCCGGTCATGTCCGCCCCGTCCGTCCGCGACGCCGCGCTCGAGAGCCTGGAGGAAGACCTCCTCGCGGCGCTCGAGGACGTCGATATCAAGCGGCGGCTCCGCTGCGAGGATTGCGGCGCCCGGTTCACCACGTTCGAACGGATCCAGCTTCGCGAGCTTACGGTGATGAAGGCCGGAAATCGCAGGGAACCGTTCGATCGCGGCAAGCTTGAGCGATCCGTGGCGATTGCCCTTCGCAAGCGTCCGGTTCCGCCGGAGCGGATCGACAAGC
>Ga0136612_10000876_pt1 | contig 12049 bp, 9 predicted proteins | sample AntDryUQ224A2306_2_FD_106644 | JGI IMG/M metagenome (GOLD analysis project Ga0136612, IMG submission 106644) | Polar desert sand microbial communities from Dry Valleys, Antarctica - metaG UQ224A (23.06) | ecosystem: Environmental > Terrestrial > Soil > Desert | place: Antarctica: Dry Valley...
CGTCGTGGTGGCCGGCGCCGCGACCCTGCTCTCGCCCAAGGTTTCGGCCGGGCTGGCCGGCATCGACGAACAGATCCGCTCGCTGGGCGCCCAGCTCGTCGGCGTCGAGAGCCAGCTCGGTGCCACCTTCCAGCCGATCGTCGTCGACCAGGCCGGGCCCGCGACCGAGATGCCCTCTTCCCGGGTCCCGGACGCAGCCCTCGCCGGGCTGCTGGGCCTGGTCCTGGCGCTCGGCATCGCGGCGACCCGCGAGTCGCTGCACCCCACGGTCGTGGGTGTCAGCGGGCTGTCGACGATCTTCGCCGCCCCTGCGCTCGGGACCGTCGACCAGCGCGACGGCGTCCGGCTCGGGTTGTCGCTGGACCGCCTCGCGACGAGGGTCGAGGTCGCGGCCCGGCGGGTCGACACCAACGTGGTCGCCCTGGCGGGCCCGGTCCCCGAGAAGCAGCTCGCCGACCTCGCCCAGGACCTCGACTACCTGCTCGCCGTGCCGCGCGTCCTGCCCGCAAGCCGGCGGGAGTCCTGGCTGCGCGTGTCGTCGAACGGCAAGGCCGTCCGAAGCGCGCCGACGGAGGGGACCGGGGCGGTCGTCGAGTCTTCGGCGGAGGCCACGCCATGGCAGACGGTGCGGGTGCTGCCCTGCGACGAGCGCACCCTGTCCCTCCTCGGCCGGGGGGACCAGCGCATCGGCGTGCTGGTGGTGGCGCCGCGAAGCACGCCGCGCGACGGGTTGCTGCACGTGGAGGACGTCGTCGGCACGACGGGCTGGCCGCTGATCGGTGTCGTCACGGTTGCAGCGCGGGAGAAGGGCGTGTCCCGGCTGTCGGGCGCGCTGAGGGACGCGACGAGAGGGAGGCGGCCGTGAGCGCGGTGATCGAGCCCCGTGCGGAGGCGACGCCGGTCGCTTTCGCCACCACCACGATCTGCCACGAGGCCGTCTACGCGGCGGCCCGGGTCCTGCGGTCGGGCTGGGTCACGACGGGACCGGCGACAGCACGCTTCGAGGCCGAGATCGCCTCACTGGTCCAGGCGCGCCACGCCGTGGGGACGAGCTCCTGCACGGCGGCGATCGAGCTCGCGCTCCGCGGTCTCCGCCTCGCACCGGGGTCGAAGGTGCTGGTCTCCACCGTGACGTTCTGCGGCGCCGCGCACGCCATCAACCACGCGGGGCTGCAGGCGGTGCTCGTCGACGTCGAGCCGGTGACGGCCATGCCGAGCCCGGAGACGACGGCGGAGGCGGCGCGGGCCTGCGGCGGCGCCGACGCGATGCTCGTGGTGCACCTGGCCGGTCACCCGGCCCCCGTCGCGGAGCTTGCGGCCGCGGCCGGCATCTCGCTTGACCGCGTCGTCGAGGACGCCGCGCACGCGCTGGGCACGTGGGTGGGCGACCGCCCGGTGGGTGCGCTCTCGCGCGCGACGTGCTTCAGCTTCTACGCCACCAAGAACCTTCCGATCGGCGAGGGAGGCATGGTGACCACCGACGACGAGGAGCTCGCCGACTTCTGCCGGCGGGCCAGGCTGCACGGGATGTCCGCGGATGCGTGGCGCCGCTACCTCCCGGGCGGCTCGTGGCGCTACACGGTCGACGAGCCGGGGCTCAAGGCCAACCTCACCGACCTGCAGTCGGCCATCGGGTCGGCCCAGCTGCGACACCTGCCGGAGTGGCAGCGGCGGCGGGAGCAGATCGCGGCCCGCTACTCCGAGGGACTGTCGGGCCTGGACGGTCTGGGACTGCCCCCCGTGCCGGCCGAGGGCGTGCACGCCTGGCACCTCTACGTCGTGCGGGTCCAGCCGGAGCTCGGCATCAGCCGGGACGACCTGGCGGCAGGCCTCGCCGACCGCGGGATCGGCACGTCCGTGCACTTCATCCCGCTGCACACGATGGCGCACTTCCGCGCCACCGCCGAACGGCAGCCCGGGGGGCTGCCGGTCGCCGACGCACTGTTCGAGCAGCTGCTGTCGCTTCCGTTGCATCCGGCCCTCACCGACGACGACGTCGACCGAGTCGTCGACGCGATGTGGGCCTATGCCAAGAGCGGTCGAACCGCCGCCACTGATTCACCGAGATGAGGGGCAATCGATGAGCACTCATGTGCCACCGCAGAGGAACAGCTCGACAGAGGGCCGCCAGCTGCGGACAGTGATCGTAGGGGCCGGCGCGGCCGGGAGGGCGCTGGCGCGCGACATCCTCGGTGTCACCAGCTTCGGCCTGGTGCCCGTCGGGTTCGTCGACGACGACGGCAGCCTGGAGGTACTGGAGCTGCCGGTGCTCGGCCCGCTGGACAAGCTGACCGAGATCGTCATCGAGCACCGCATCGAGGTGGTCGTTCTCGCGATCCCGTCGTTGCCACGGGAACGGTTCCGGGTTCTCGCTCTCGACGCGGCCCGCGGCGGTGCCCACATCCGCTACCTCCCCTCGTTCCTCGCGGCCCTGGAGCGCGACATCGTCGGCAGCGACCTGAGGGCGCTCGACGTGCGCGCCCTCATCGGGCGCAACGAGGTCCGTCTGGTCAGCCCGGAGGCACAGGCGCTGATCAAGGGCCGTCGGGTACTCGTCACGGGCGCAGGTGGCTCGATCGGAAGCGAGCTGTGCCGGCAGCTGAGCACCTTCGAGCCGAGCAAGCTGTACATGCTCGACCACGACGAGTCGAACCTGCACCGCCTGCAGCTCGAGCTCTCCGGTGAGGCACTGCTGGACGACGACGGGCTGGTGGTGGCGGACATCCGCGACCGCGGCCGCATCCACCAGCTGTTCGGCGAGCTGCGGCCCGACGTCGTCTTCCATGCCGCGGCTCACAAGCACCTGCCCCTGCTCGAGAAGCACCCGTGCGAGGGCGTCAAGACCAACGTGCTTGGCACCCAGAACCTGGTCGAGGCCGCGTTGTGGTTCGGCGTCGAGCGCTTCATCTTCATCTCCACGGACAAGGCCGCCGACCCGTCCTCGGTCCTCGGGGCGACCAAGAGGCTGGGCGAGATCGTCGTCCAGGAGCACGCGCACGGGTCCGGCTCGTTCGCGTCGGTGCGGTTCGGCAACGTCCTGGGAAGCCGCGGGTCCCTGCTGACCGTCATCTCCGAGCAGCTGCGCAACGGCTCGTCGGTGACGGTCACCCACCCCGACGTCACCCGCTTCTTCATGACGATCGAGGAGGCCGTCGGGCTGGTCCTGGAGGCGGCCCGGATGGCCGACCGCGGCGAGGTCTTCGTGCTGGACATGGGCAAGCCGGTGCGCATCGTCGACCTGGTTCGCACCTTCGCGGCGCAGGTGCACCTCACCGACGTCGACATCCGCTTCACCGGCCTGCGACCGGGCGAGAAGCTCAACGAGGCCCTGTTCAGCGAGAACGAGGTCCGCAGGCCGACCGACCACCAGCGGATCTTCAAGACCCTGGCTGGCAAGCCCAACAGCGACTTCCCGCACATGTTCCAGGAGCTCGACCAGGCCGCGGCCGCCAACGACCCGGCCCGGGTCCGGGCTGCTCTGCGCCGTATGCTGCCCGGTTACGAGCCCGCCCAGCCGGTGCTCGTCGGCGGGGTCGCGGCCGCCGCTCCGTACCCGGACTACTTCTGATGCGCGGGGTGCTGGAGACCGCCGGCGAGGTCGTGCAGCTCGACCTGCCGTCCTCGTGGGCGCAGCGGGCGGTGCGCGGGCTCGAGCCGAGCCTGGCGACGGCCGGGACCGCCGGCCCGAGCGTGGTCGTGCGCACCGGCGCGGGGCTCGTGCCGTGGTCCGGTGGCGGGCGGCGGCTGGGGCGCGGGGTCGTCGTGGACCGCGGCGCGGTGGCGTTCCGGTCGGCGTGCTCGTCGGGCGCGGACGTCGCGGTGAGCGCGTCGGGCGAGGTCGTGCAGGTGGTGGCCGACTGGCGGGCAGGCCCCAGGGAGGCGGGCCTGCACGGCCTTCTGCCCCGTCGGGCCCGGCTGCTCGCCGCGGACGTCCTCCTGCACTACCCGGTGCTGTGGCGTGCCGGCTGGCGCAGCCGCGTCCCGCTGCACGCGGCAGCGCTCGTCGTCCGGGACAGGGGTGTGCTCGTGGTCGGCGCCAGCGGTGTCGGCAAGACGACGCTGGCGCGTGCCGAGGTCGCCGAGGGTGGCGCACTCGTCAGCGACAACCTGGTCGTCGCCGACGGCGAGAATGTGTGGGGAGTTCTGGAGCCGATCCGCGCCGAGGGCGGGGACGGTCCTCGGACCACGCACGGCCGGCGGCTCACGACGATGGCCTCGCGTCGGTTGAACACCCGGGTGGACCTCGTGGTGGTCCTGCGCCGGGACGGCGGACCGGCCGGAAGCCGACCGCTGGCTGCCTCGGCGGCGGCGCGCGAGCTGGTCGCCAGCACCTACTGCGCCGGGGAGCTGCGTCGGTACTGGGGGTTCGCTGCCGCGCTGTCAGCGGGGACCGGGCGTGGTCCTGTGCACCCGGCGGTCGGACCGGTGGCCGAGCAGCTCTGCGCCGGCGCGACGTGTCTCGAGCTCGACCTGGGCGACCGTCCGGCCGCCCACCTCAGCGACGTCATCGACACCTTGGAGGTCCTGCCGTGGACGTGACGGTATTCACCGGTGAGGTCGGGCTGCACGACCTGCGCGTCTTTGACAGCCAGGACCTGCCCGCAGACGAGAGCGCCCTCGCCACGCTGCGCAGCGGCACGGCCGGCGCCGACCTGGCGGCACCGCCGGTCGTGCTCCCAGACTTCCACCACAAGCGCAAGCTGGAGATGCCCTCGAGCATCGCCGTTGCCACCCGCGACTCGATCCGGCCGACCCTGACCAGTGCGTCGGTCAACTGCGGCATGGCCCTGATCGCCCTCAACAGCGACGTGCCCAGCCGCGCGGCGATCGACGCCTTCTACCGCGGCGTCCGGGAGCGCTACCCCTACCCGACGACCAACCGCCGGGACCTGACCTACCCGGAGGTCGTCCTCGCGGCGGCCCGCGGAGCAGGCTTCGCCCAGGACCGTTGGGGGATCCACGACGACGACGTCGAGCGTATCGAGGAGCACGGGCAGGTCGACCTTGAGCCCTTCGGGGGCGAGGCGAGGCTGCGCAAGGACCTGCCGGCGCTGGCCTTCCAGCTCGCCCGGCTGCGCTTCGGCACGGTGGGCCCGAGCAACCACTTCGTCGAGCTGCAGGTCGTCGAGGAGGTGCACGACGAGGTGGCGGCCCGCGAGCTGGGGGTGCGCGAGGGTCAGCTGGTCCTGCAGTACCACGCCGGCGGCGGGGTCCTGACCGGCGAGATCGGCCGCATGTTCGGCCGGCGCAAGGACTACCCGCGGAACCTGCGCGCTGCGATGTCGGTGCAGAAGCCGATGACGCACCTGGCCACGGCGCGGTCGTTGGCCCAGCTGCGCGAGCGGCTCTCGCTGTACTTCACCGACGGCTGCCCGCCGGTGTCGCGCAGCAGCGATGAGGGCCGGCGGCTGATGCTGGCCAACGCGGCGGCGATGAACTACGGGTTCGCCTTCCGGATGGCGACCTACGCGGCCCTGCGCGAGCTGGCGGTGCAGGCCTTCGGCGGCACGCCCGGCCGGCTGGTCGTCGACTCCCCGCACAACTCCGTGTACGAGGAGCAGGTGAACGGCGAGCGCGCCATCGTCCACCGGCACAACTCGTGCCGCGCCTTCCCCGCCGAACGGATGCGACCGGGAACGGTCTTCGCACGCACCGGCCAGGCGGTGCTGGTCCCGGGCACGCACCGCACGTCCTCCTACCTGGCTGTGGCGGGCGAGCGGTCGGCCGACAGCCTGCACTCGGCCTGCCACGGGGCGGGGACGGTCGTGCAGCAGTACGCCGACCGGGGCCTGTCGGTCTCCCACCCGGCGAAACACGGCACGCTGCGCTACCGCTACTCCGGCGCCGACCCCGAGCAGGTCGCGCACTACGACGACCGCGGCGTCGACGCGGCCGTGGACGTCCTCGTCTCCCACGAGCTGGTGCGGCCGGTCGCCCGGCTGCGCCCGATGGCGGTGCTGCACTGATGATGACTCTCCCCGTGCAACGGACGAACCACCGTCGCGGCCTGGCCGAGCTGCTGACCGACAGCAGCGCCGAGGTCGTCGACGTCCGGGCCGGCAGCCGGCCGCTCACCCACCGGCTCACCGTCTGCGAGCGCGGCAGCGGCCGGGCGCTGTTCACGGCGGTCACCGCCGACCGGGACGAGGCGGCTCCCGCCGTCGAGCAGGAGGGCCGGCTGCTGGTCGAGCTGCGCCGCGGCGACTACGGCCCCGGAGCCCTGGTCGCGCCGCGGCACATCGGCGTCGCCGAGCACGGTGGGCGCTCGGTGCTGCTGCTGTCACCGGTGACCGGTCGCCCGCTGGGATCGGCCGGCCGCCAGCCCACCCGCCGCGACGTCGCGGCCGTGGTCGAGTGGCTGGGTGCCCTCTGGGACGGCAGTCGCCTGGACTCCAGCCCCTCCGACCTCGGCGCGGCGGCGCTGGACGTACTGCTGGCCAGGCACTCGTCCGACCCTGGCCGCACCGACGTGCTCGAACGCGTGTCGGCGGCCCGGGACCGGATCGGCCAGGTGCGTGTCCGCCGGACGACCTCGCACGGGTCCCTGTCACCCGACAAGGTGGGCGTCGAGCGCGACCGGGTCCTGGGCGTCGAGGACTGGGCCTGCGGCACTGTCGCCGGCGATCCGCTGCGCGACCTCGGCGGCTTCGCCGTGGCCTGCGTGGGCCTGCGGATCGACGTGCTGCTCACCAGTCGCCGCTCGCTGGCGACGGCCCTGCGCTCCGGCGTCCGCAAGGGACTGATGTCGCTGGGCGTCGATGCACACCTGTGTGCCGACGTGCTGGTCCTCGCCGTGGCCGAGCAGGCGGCGGCCACAGACGAAGGCCGGCGCCGCGCGGGGCTCGCGGCACTTGATTCCTACCTGACCCTCACCTAAGAGCAGCCATGACCCCCCTCGAGCCTCGCGCCCGACGTACCTCGGTCGTGGCCGCCGTCCTCGGCCTCGTAGCTGCATCGCTGGTGCTGCTCCCGGCCGGCCCGGCGGCCGCGGCGACCGCATGGTTCGTCGACGGGGCGTCCGCCTCGTGCACCGACACGACGGCCGGGGGGACGCAGACGACACCCTTCTGCACGATCACGGCGGCCGCCAAGAAGGCTCTGACCCCGGGCGACTCCGTGACCGTCGCGCCGGCAACGTACCGCGAGCAGGTGACGCTGGCGGCCTCTGGCACGGCGGCCGCGCCGATTGCGTTCACGGCGACGGGGCCCGGTGTGGTGGTGCTCGGCACCCAAAACGTCAGCGACCCCGCGACGTGGACGGCGACGGGCACGGCGGCCTGGAGCCGGCCGTTCGTGGTGCCGAGCGCTCCGCGACAGGTTTTCGTCGACGGCGACAGGCTTGCCACAGCCACCAGCGCCACCGCGACGACGACGGGTTCGTTCTTCTACGACGCCGTGGCGAGGGTGCTCTACGTCGACCTCGGTGGCGCGAACCCGGGGTCGGGCCACACGATCGAAGCGGGCGCCCAGACCTACGGCTTCAACGTCGCAAACCGGACGGGGGTCAGCATCAACGGGTTCGACCTCCGACGGCAGAACAGCGCCGGGGTGCGGGTCTTCACCGCGTCGGCGGTCACCGTCACGGGCGTCACCGCGACCGAGCCCGGTGTCAACGGCGTGATCGTCGACTCCTCGACCGCGTCGGACGTCGTCGTCAGCGGCTGCCACGTCAGCGGGTCGGCCTCGGTCGGCGTCCGGGTCACCAACTCCGTGGGTGCGACGGTGCGCGGCTGCACCAGCAACAACAACGGCTTCCACGGTTTTGCCCTCAACGCCTCGCGCTCCGTCGTGCTGCAGGGCAAGTAGCCATGACCGCGACCAGGCTGGCAGCCGTGCCGCCCGAGACCACGGAGGAGCCGATCCTCCCGTGGTACGGGCGGCTGCGCCTGACGCCCGTCGGGCTGGTGGCGTCGATAGTCTGCACCGCGATCGTGATCCAGCCCGTGCTGGTGCCCCCGGGCCCGGCGAACACCGGCCCGGTGGACGTGCTGATCCTGGGTGCCCTCGCGGTGCTGGCGCTGGACAGCCTCGCCTACCGCACGCAGCTGCACCTGCCCTACACCGTGCCCGTCGTGCTGCTGGTGCTGGCCGGCGGTGTCGCGGCGCTGCACCGCGACCGGGCCGTCACGTCCGGGCTCGCCCTGGTGCAGGACGTGGTGCTCCTGCTGTGGGGCGCCACGGTCGCCTCGCTGGGCCGCGACCCGGTGCAGCTCCGCCGGTTCCTCCGGCTCTGGGTCGGCGCGGCGGCCGTCTGGGCGGTCGTCCTGGTGGTGGCCGTGAACGTCGGGCTGAACTCGGTGGCGGGCATCACCGCCGACGGGGGCGGCCGTGCGTCGCTGACCTTTGGCGACCCGAACCGGGCCGGCAGCTACTTCGCCACGTCGTTCCTGCTGATGCTGGCGGCCGGCTGGCCGGTGCGGCGGCCAGCGCGCTGGTGCTGCGGTGCGGCGATGCTGCTGGCGCTGGCCTACACCGGCTCGAACGCGGCGATCGTCGGCCTCCTGGTGGCCAGCATGTTCGGTGCCTTGGTGCGCTACTGGCGGCGTCACGGCTGGGTGTCGCTGATCGCGGTCGCCTGCCTGGTCGCGGCGCCGGTCGCGCTGCTCTTGGCGTCGCTGGACCTGTCGGCGCTGCAGCAGAGCGCCAAGAGCGGAGGTCGCATCCTGGCCAACTCCGTCGCCCGCAGTGACAAGGCGGCCAGCGACCGCGGGATGCTGGTCACCGAGAACCTCGCACTCTACCGGGAGCACGACGTCATCGGGGCCGGCCCCGGCGGCACCAAGGCGCTGCTGGCGGCCGAGCAGGCGCCTTACGTCAAGGAGGCGCACAACGACTACCTGGCCGCGCTGCTCGAGCGGGGCGTGCTCGGCGCCGCGGGCCTCGTCGCGCTGTGGGCCGTGGTGGCGGGTCGCAGCCTGCGGCTGTGCGCCCGGTCGCCCGACCCGCGGCTGCTCGCTGTCATGTCCCGGCCCGAGCTGCTCGCGGGGGCCGCGCTGGCCGCCGCGGCGTTCGGGTGGTTCCACGAAGCACTGCACTTCCGTCACGTCTGGGCCGTCCTCGGCCTGGTGGCGGCGGCGTCGTTGATGACCGACGGCGCGGCATCGGACGAGGGAGGGGAACGATGAAGGTTCTTGTGACCGGCGCTGCCGGTTTCATCGGGTCGCACCTGTGTGAGTGGCTGCTCGCACAGGGCGACGAGGTGCACGGCGTCGATGCGATGACCGACTACTACGACCCGTGGCGCAAGGAGCAGAACATCCGGCCCCTGCTGGACTGGGACCGGTTCACCTTCACCCGCGCCGACCTGCTCGATGCACCGCTCGACGTCCTCCTCGACGGGGTCGACGTCGTCTACCACCTCGCCGGTCAGCCGGGCGTGCGCCCGTCGTGGGGCGAGGAGTTCAAGGTGTACGTCGAGCGCAACGTCCTGGCCACCCAGCGGCTGCTCGAGGCGGTGCGCCGGGTGCCGATCTGGAAGATGGTGTACGCGTCGTCGTCCTCGGTGTACGGCAACGCCGAGACGCTCCCGACCGGCGAGCACCTCCGGCCACAGCCGGTCTCGCCGTACGGGGTGACGAAGCTGGCCGCGGAGCACCTGTGCGAGCTCTACCGGGAGACCTTCGGCGTGCCGACGGTGTCGTTGCGCTTCTTCACCGTCTACGGCCCCCGGCAACGACCCGACATGGCGTTCAAGCGTCTCGTCGAGGCGGCGGTCACCGGGCGCAGCTTCCTGCTCTACGGCGACGGCGAGCAGACCCGCGACTTCACCTACGTCGACGACATCGTGCACGCCCTGCGCAAGGCCGCGCTGAGCCCGTGGTGCGGAGTGGCCAACCTCGGCGGCGGCTCGCGGGTGTCGATGAACGAGGTGATCGCCCTGGTCTCGTCGCTGGCGCGGCCGGTCGACCTGGTCCGTCTGCCGACTGCCAAGGGCGACGTCCGGCACACCGCGGCGGACACGACCACGGCGCGCGACGCGTTCGGCTACCAGCCGGGCACGTCGGTCGCGCAGGGTCTCGCCGCGATGGTCGCAGCCGAGCAGGCGCTCGCCGAGATGGCGGCGCCGTGACCGGGACCTGGACGGCCACCCCTCCGGTGGTCGTCGAGCCGGCGCAGCTGCCGCCGCAACCGCGGCCGGACCGGGTCAAGGTGCTGCACGTGATCACCCGGTTCTGGGCGGGTGCGGGGGGCAACACGCTGCTCACGGCGGTGGGCACCGACCCCGAGCGCTACGAGGTGTGGGTAGCCGGGTGCCCGGGCGGGGACCTGTGGGACCGTGCCCGCGAGGCGGGCGTGCGGTGCGAGGAGGTGCGCGGCTTCCGGGAGGTGCTCGGTGCCGGCGACGCGCTGGTGCTGTGGCGGCTGGTCCGGCTGATGCGCCGCGAGCGCTTCACCGTCGTGCACACGCACTCGGCCAAGGGCGGGTTCCTCGGCCGGCTCGCAGCGTGGCTGACCCGCACCCCGGTGGTCGTGCACACCTTCCACGGCTTCAGCGTCCACGACGGCCTGTCCCGGCGGCGCCGCCTCGTCTACAGCCTGCTCGAACGGTCGGTGCGGCCGTGCACCGACGCGTTCCTCGCGGTCTCGCCGAGGGTGGCCGCCGAGTCGGTGCAGATGCGGTTCGCCCGGCCCGGCTCGGTGGAGGTCGCGCCCTCGGCCGTCGAGCTCGACGAGGTCCCGTTCGACGGCGACCGCGACGTGCTCGAGCGGATCGGCCTCTCAGATGACGGCCCGGTCGTGGGAACCGTGGGGCGCATCGACTACCAGAAGTCCCCGTCGGACTTCGTCCGGATGGCCGCCCGGGTGGCCGAAGTTCGTCCCGACGTGCGGTTCGTCGCGGTTGGCGACGGCCCGATGGCGGCCGACGTGCAGGCGCTCGCCGACGAGCTGTCGGTGCCGCTCACCGTCACGGGCTACCGGTCCGACGCCCCCGCGCTCGCCGCGGCCATGGACGTGTTCGTCATCACCTCGCGGTACGAGGGGCTGGGCCGGGCGCTCACCGAGGCGCTCGCCTCGGCCCGGCCCGTGGTGGCGACGGCCGTCAACGGGGTCCCGGATCTCGTCGAGCCGGGTGCGACCGGGCTGCTCGCGGCCCACGGCGACGTCGAGGCGCTGGCGACCTGCGTGCTGTGGCTGCTGGACCACCCGGCTGCCGCGCGGGCCATGGGGGTGGCCGGCCGCGCCCGGGTGCGGGCAGGCTTCTCCACGGACGTCATGTGCGCGGCGGTCGAGGGCTGCTACGGACGGCTGCTGGGACTCCCCGAGCGTCCGCTCGCCTCGTCGGACGCGCGCGTCCTGGCGCTGCCCGAGCAGACCGCCGCGCCGAAGCTCGGGGCGCCGGTCCTGGTCGACACGCGGAGGGTCGCCGGTGGACGTTGACGCCATGACGAAGCGCCCGACGGCCCGTGCCGTCGCGGTCGGCTCGACCTGGCAGCTGGTGACCTTTCTGGCGCGGTTCGTGGGCGGGTTCGCCGCCGTCGTCGTGGTCGCCCGGGCCGGCGGGCCTCGCGAGCTCGGCACCATGCAGCTCGCCCTGACCGTGGCGGGGCTGCTCATGACGTTCGTCGGCCTCGGCCTGCCGAACCTGATCGCCCGCGAGATCGCGCGGGCACCGGGGGAGTCGAGGACCTGGGTCGAGTCCACGGTCTTCGCGGCCCTGGTGGCCGGAGGTGCGCTCACGGCCCTGGCGGTCGTGGTGGCGCGGCTGGTCGGCGGCGGCTCCCCGGCCACGACGCCCTACGTCCTGGCCGTCGCTTCGCTGGGCTTCGACGCCAGCGCGCGGATCTTCTTCGCGGCATTCTGGGGCTGGGAGCGGATGCACCTCGAGTCGCTGGCGACCTGGCTCCAGGAGGGAAGCTACCTCGCGGGCACGCTCGTGGTCGTGACCAGCGGCGGGGGCGTCGACGGCGTGCTCGCCTGCTACCTCGGCTCGCGGGCGGTGGGCGCGCTCGCCGGGTGGCTGCTCGCTTCGCGGTGGCTTGGTGCGGCTGTGCTGCCCAGGCCGCACGGGCGGTTCCTCGGGGCGGTGCTGCGCCGGTCGACGCCGTTC
>Ga0136612_10000877_pt1 | contig 12040 bp, 11 predicted proteins | sample AntDryUQ224A2306_2_FD_106644 | JGI IMG/M metagenome (GOLD analysis project Ga0136612, IMG submission 106644) | Polar desert sand microbial communities from Dry Valleys, Antarctica - metaG UQ224A (23.06) | ecosystem: Environmental > Terrestrial > Soil > Desert | place: Antarctica: Dry Valley...
CCCTATCTGCGCCCGGCGTGGCGGGCGGCCGGGCGCAGATAGGGGGTGGTCGTGCCGCCGGGCGCGGAGACCTCGCCGTGGGGGGCGACGAAGGCCAGCGACAGGAAGAACGGGTCGCGGTCGGGGCCCTCGTCCCCGTGGGCCGCGATCACCTCCAGCGCCTTGTCGCGCAGGACGTCGGTCTGGTAGGTCGCGGGCTCGGGCGCGGAGAAGTCGCCGTAGGTGCGCTCGGTCCCGTTCTCGCTGAGCGTGTAGCCGTGCATCTGGTAGGTGCTCTTGTCCACCGCGCCGTGCCAGTCGCTCCAGCCCGGCGGGGTCCGCGCCTGCCGCCGCAGCCCGTAGCCGTTGAGGTACTTGCCGACGTGACTGGTGTCGTAGCCCGCCCCGCGCAGCCACACGGGCAGCGTGTGCTGGGCGTCGAGGGCCTCGACCCCGCCCTCGGGCGGGCTGTTGGTGCGCACGCCGTGGTTGTGGGCGTAGAGGCCGGTCAGGAAGGTTGCGCGCGAGGGGCAGCAGAGCGGATAGGAGACGTGGGCCCGCGTGAACGTGGCTCCCTGCTCGCCGATCAGGCGGCGGGTCTCGGGCATCGCGGCCATGTCCGCGTAGGTCTGGTCGTCGGTCATCACGACCACGAAGTTCGGCCGGTCCGCCGCGGCCTGCGCCGGGCCGCTGGACAGCGGCGGCAGCACCAGCGCCGCGCCCAGGAGGGCGCCGAGCGCGAGCAGGGGAAGGCTGGGTCCGAGGCGGGCCATGGCGGGACGGCACCGAGCGAAGCAGGCGTCTGCCCGGCGCGCCCCCAGGATCGCACGCCGGCCGGTTTCAGGGTCCTCTCAAGGTGCGGGGCGACGATCTCCTGCAGCCGGCCGCCCTGAGCCGGAGAACGAGGGAAGGATCTCGCATGCGAAAGAGGATCGCGCTCGGCGCCGCCATCGCCGTGCTGGCCATCGGCGGCACGGCCGTGGCCGCCCCGGGCGGCGGTGGTCCGCTCGGGCTGTTCGGCGCCGACCGCGAGGAAGGCAAGGCCGAGCTGGCCCGCGACCTGGCCGGCAAGCTCGGAGGTGGCGTCAGCGCCGCCGAGGTGCGCAAGGCCCTGGACCAGGTCCACGAGGAGCGTCACGCCGAGCGCCGCAGCGCGCAGGCCAAGGCCCTGGCCGCCGAGCTCGACGGCGTCAGCGTCGCGCAGGTCGAGGCCGCGCTGAAGAAGGCCCATGACCAGTTCGAGCAGGACCGCACGGCCGGCACGCGGCCCGAGCGCGGGGCCTACCTGGCCACGCTGGCCAAGGAGCTCGGCCAGACCGAGGCCCAGCTCCGCACCGCTCACCGCGCCGCGCACCGCAAGCAGCTCGAGGCCCGGCTCGACGAGGCCGTCAAGGACGGCGATATCACCAAGGCGCGGGCCGATCAGATCAGCAAGCGCCTGGCCGATGGTCGTGGGCTGGACGGTCCCGGGCACCGGGGCGGTCGCCGCTTCCACGGCGGCGGGCCCGGCGGGCCTGGGCCGTTCGGCCCGTAGTCACCGCCCCGCGCGCCGAGCGGCGCGCGAGGATGGACGGGTGAGCAGCGCCCGCATCACGGTCGTCGACGACGACCCCTCGATCCGCGAGGCCCTCGACCGCGCTCTGCGGCTCGAGGGCTTCGCCGTGTCCACCTGCGCCGACGGGCCCAGCGCGCTTGCGGCGGTGCGGCTGGCCCCGCCCGACGTGCTGGTGCTCGACGTGATGATGCCGGGGCTGACCGGCGTCGAGGTCGTGCGGCGCCTGCGGGCCGAGGGTCACGACCTGCCGATCTGCGTGCTCTCGGCCCGCGACGAGCTGGCCGACCGGGTGCAGGGCCTGCGGGCCGGCGCGGACGACTACCTGGTCAAGCCGTTCGAGCTCGAGGAGCTCGTGGCCCGCCTGCACGCCCTGCTGCGCCGCCGCCCGCACGGTCCGCCGGGACCGCTGCAGGTCGGCGAGCTCAACCTCGACCCGGTGCGGCGGCTGGTGCGCCTGGGCCCGCGCGAGCTGGAGCTGACCAGCCGCGAGTTCGAGCTGCTGGAGACGCTCGCCCGTCACACGGGCATGGTCATGTCACGGCGCCAGCTGCTCGAGCTGGTCTGGGGCTACACCTTCGAGGTCGACGGCAACGTGGTCGACCAGTTCGTCTCCTACCTGCGGCGCAAGCTCGAGGCGCAAGGCGAGCCGCGGATGCTGCACACGGTCCGGGGCGTCGGCTTCGTGCTGCGCCCGTGATCGCCCTGCGCCGCCAGCTGCGCAGCCTGCAGGGGCGCGTCGCCCTGCTGGCCACGCTCGGGGTCGCCGCGGTGCTGTTCGCGGTCGGCGCCGCCGCGGTGGCCTCGTTCGCCGAGCGCGAGCGCGAGCGCGTGGACGACACCCTGGAGGCCCGCCCGGTCGGCGCTCTGGTGCGCGCGCTGCAGGGCGGCAACGACGACGGGGGCAACCCCGGCGGCCCCGGGCGGTTCGGCCCCGGCGGGCGCTTCGGGCCGCCCGCCCTGCGCCCGGAGGGCGAGTACATCCGGCTCCTGGCCGCCGGTGGGCTGGTGGCCGCGGTGGACGCTCCCGACGGCCTGGCCCTGCCGGCTGCCACCGGCCTGCGGACGCTGGACTCCGCCGGGGGCAGCTACCGGTCCCTGACCCGCCCGGTCGGCGGCGGCGGGCTGCTGGAGGTGGGCACCGACCTCAGCTCGGCCGACGACCGGGTGGGCACGCTGCGCCGGCGCCTGGTCGTGCTGGGTCTGCTCGGCGTCGGCCTGGTCGGCGCGTTGTCGTGGTGGCTGGCCGGGCTGGCCCTGCGCCCACTGCGCGCGCTGCAGGCGGGGGCCGGGCGGGTCAGCAGCACCCGTGACCTCTCGACCCGCCTGGACGCCGAGCCCGACCCGCGCGAGGTGGGCGACCTCAGCGACTCGATCAACGCGATGCTGGCCCGGCTGCAGCGTTCGGCGGGCGAGACCGACGCCGCCCTGGAGGCGACGCGGCGCTTTGCCGGCGACGCCGGCCACGAGCTGCGGACCCCGATGACCGCGCTGCGGGCCAACCTGGGGCTGCTGCGGCGCAACCCGGACCTGGGCCCGGCCGAGCGGGCGAGCGCCCTGCACGACGCCGAGCGCGAGGCGGGCCGGGCGGTGCGGCTGCTCGACGCGCTGCAGACCCTGGCCCGGGGCGACGCGGGCGTGTCGCTGCCGCGCGAGCCGGTCGACCTCTCGGCCGTGCTGGAGACGGCGCTGGACGCGGCTCGCGCCCGCCACCCGACGGTCGGCTGGCAGATGCGGGCTCCGTCTGAGGAGCTCGAGCTGACGGGCTGGCCCGACGGGCTGCGGGCGCTGACCGACAACCTGCTCGAGAACGCGGCCCGCCACGGCCGCCCGGACGGCGTCGTCGAGGCGACGCTGCGTGCCGACGGCGACGCGCTGGTCCTGACCGTCGACGACGACGGCCCCGGCGTGCCGGCCGCCGAGCGCGAGCGCTTGTTCGAGCGCTTTGCCCGTGGCCGCGACGGCGCGGCCCGGGGCTCGGGTCTGGGTCTGGCCCTGGTCCGTCAGCAGGCCCGGCTGCACGGCGGCGAGGTCACCCTGGGCGAGAGCCCGCTGGGCGGCGCGCGCTTCGAGGTCCGGCTTAGTGCGGCCTCTGGGATCAACCGCGACCGTCAGGCGGGCTGACGGGCCGGGTCGGCGCGGGCCACGTTGGCCTCGATCGCGTCGATGATCCGCGGCCAGGCGCCGCGGGGAAGGTCGTGGCCCATGCCGTCGATCAGCAGCAGCTCGGAGCCGCGGATCGCCTTGGCCGTGGCCCGCCCGCCCGACACGGCGACCAGCTTGTCCGCGGTCCCGTGCACGACCAGGGTCGGGGCGTCGATCCGGCGCAGCTCGGCCGAGCGGTCGCCGGAGGCCAGGATGGCGGCGAGCTGGCGCCCGGTGCCGGTGGCGTCGCTCTCGCGGTCGAAGGAGCGCCCGGCCATCTCGCGCAGGGCGTCGAGGTCCTGCGGGAACCCGGGGGAGCCGATGGCCGCGAAGGCGCGGGCCGTGTACTCCACGAAGGCGTCGCGGTCGCGCGGGGCGCGGCGCAGGAACATGGGGTAGACGCGCAGCGCCGGCTGCCCCGCCCAGCGGCTGCCGGTGCCGGCCATGATCGAGACCATCGAGCGCACCGAGTCGGGGTGCCGCGCGGCCAGGGTCTGGGCGATCATGCCTCCCATCGAGGCGCCGATCACGTGAGCCGGGGCCAGGCCCAGCTCGCGCAGCAGCCCGGCCGCGTCGGCGGCCATGTCGCCCAGCAGGTAGTGCGCAGCGGCCTTGTCACGGCGCACCATCTGGCGCAGCGTGGGCGGCGCGCCGCTCAGGTGGGTCGAGCGCCCGGCGTCGCGGTTGTCGAAGCGCACCACGTAAAGGCCGCGGCCGGCCAGCTCGCGGCAGAAGTCCTCGTGCCAGGCGATCATCTGCGTGCCCAGGCCCATGACCAGCAGCGCGGGCGGATCGGCCGGGTCCCCGAAGGCCTCGTAGCAGAGGGTGATCTCGTCGCTGATCGCGCAGAGCTCCTCGGCCATGGCCGAGGAATCTACCGGCGCCGGGCCGCTGGCGGGTGACTGCGACCGGCCCGGGCCGGAGCTACGGCCCGGGCCGGTCGCCGACCCAGTAGCGCGGGCCCGGTCCGAGCCGGGCCGCGCGGTCACCCGGGTTGGCCAGCCGGCAGCGGTCCAGCGACAGGCAGCCGCAGCCGATGCATTCGGTCAGGCCGGCCTTGAGGCGCTGGAGCTCGGCCACGCGGTCATCGATCCGCGCGCTCCACCCTGAGGAGAGCCGTGACCAGTCGCGGCGCGTGGGCGCGCGGTCGGGCGGCAGCCGAGCCAGCTCTGAACCGATCTCGTCCAGGGTCAGCCCGATGCGCTGGGCGAAGACGATGAAGGCGATCCGCCGCAGCACGGGCCGCGGGAAGCGGCGGTGTCCGGAGCCGGCCCGCTCGGCCGTGATCAGGCCGCGTTGCTCGTAGAAGCGCAGGGCCGAGGCGGCGACGCCGCTGCGCCCCGAGACCTCGCCGATGGTCAGCAGATCGGCCACCGCCGAAGCCAAGCATGCGTAGCGGCGATCGCAGCGCCCACTTCGGCTTTCCCCAGCAGGTCTGGAAGGAGCTCTTCGCCCAGGGGCGCATCGACTACCACCCGGTCTTCCCGGGCAAGCCGGGCTTCGCCGCGCGCAGGATCGAGGGCGAGAAGGACATCACCGACGTGATCGCCCTGATGCGCCTCAACTACGACCGCGTGGTGGCCCGTCACGGCCTGCCCGACGGCGAGGGCCCCATGAGCGACGCCCACCGGCGATGAGTCCGCTCGCCATCTGCGGTCTAATGCGGTGGAAGCCGGTCCTCAGACTCAACTCGGCGTCCCCCGGAGGTGCAACGCCCTGATGCAGAAGCTGACGCGCAAGGTTCTCGCCCACAAGCGGCTCGTGGCCGTGGCCTGGATCCTGGCCACGCTGGTCGGCATGGTCGCGGCCGGCCCCGCCTCCCAGGCCCTGGACCAGCGCTTCAGCGTCCCGGGCCGGGAGGGCTGGGAGACCAGCCAGGAGATCCTGCGCGTGTACGGCAACGGCGGTGAGAGCCCGCCGCTGGTACCGGTCGTGCAGCTCCCGGAGGGCCGGACGGTGACCAGCCCGGGGGTGCGCGAGGAGCTGCGCCGGGTCGAGCAGGTGGCCGAGCGGGCCGCGCCCGGCTCGCGCGTGGCCGGCTTCGGCAGCACCGGCGACCGCACCTTCACCTCGCAGAACGGCCGCACGGCCTTCCTCTACGCCTTCCCGACCCGCAGCGACGACCCCTTCGCCGGCAACGTCGACGTCCAGCGCGACCTGCGCGACGCCCTCGCCACCACCACGGTGGCCGGGGCGCCCGTACGCCTGACCGGCTTCGACGCGCTGTTTGACTCGTCCGGCAGCGCCGACGAGGGGCCTGGGGTCCTGCTCGAGGCCGTGATCGGCGGGGTCGGCGCCCTGTTCGTGCTCGTCTTCGTCTTCGGCTCGGCCCTGGCCCTGGTCCCGATCGCCATGGCCATCTGCTCGATCCTGGTCTCGTTCCTGCTCCTGTGGGGGCTGACCACGATCACCGAGGTCTCGCCGATCGTGCAGTTCCTGGTCGCCCTGATCGGGCTCGGGGTCTCGATCGACTACGCCCTGCTGATCGTCGTGCGCTGGCGCGAGGAGCGCGAGAAGGGGCTCGAGGGCGACGAGGCGGTGGCGGCGGCGATGGCCACCGCCGGGCGCGCGGTGGTGTTCAGCGGCACGACCGTGGCCGTCGGCCTGCTCGCGCTGGTCGCGCTGCCGCTGCCGTTCCTGCGCAGCATGGGTTACGGCGGCCTGCTGATCCCGCTGGTGGCCACGTTCGCGGCGATCACGTTGCTGCCGGTCGTGCTGGCCACGATCGGCCCGCGCCTGGACCGGCGCCGGATCCGGCGGCGCGATCGCAGCATGCGCTTCTGGCAGCGCTGGTCCGAGGCCGTCGTGCGCCGGCGCGGACTGGCCGCGGTGGGCGCCGTGCTCATCCTGGGGCTGCTGATCGTGCCCGCCATCAACCTGCACCTCGGCAACGCCGACCCGGACACGATCGCCAAGGCCGGCCCGGCCAAGCAGGGGCTCGACGCGCTGCGGGACTCGGGCATCGGCAAGGGCGTGATCGCCCCGGTCGAGACGCTCGTGCCCGCGGGCGACGCGGCCCGGGTGGTCTCCGCCCAGACCGGCCTGGAGGGCGTCCACGGAGCGGTCGCGCCAACCGGGCCGGACTGGCGCCGCGGGGGCCAGGCGGTCGTGGCCACGGCCCCGCGCGAGGGCGACGAGTCCCAGGCCGGACGCGAGACCGTGCAGGACGTGATCGCCGCCTCGCACGGGGCCTCGTCGGACGCGCGGGTCGGCGGCACCGGGCCGCTGAACGCGGACTTCATCGACGCCGTCTACGGCTCCTTCCCGCTGATGATCGCGCTGATCTCCGTGCTCACCTTCCTGCTCCTGGCCCGGGCCTTCCGCTCGCTGCTGCTGCCGCTCAAGGCGGTCGTGCTGAACATCCTGTCGGTGGGCGCGGCCTGGGGGATCATGACCCTGGTCTGGCAGAGCGGTCACGGCTCGGACGAGATCTGGGGGATCGCCGCCACGGGCGCGATCGCCTCCTGGATCCCGCTGATGGTGTTCGCGTTCCTGTACGGGCTCTCGATGGACTACGAGGTCTTCCTGCTGGCCCGGATGCGCGAGGAGTACGACCACACGGGCGAGACCGACAAGGCGGTCATCTTCGGCCTGGCCCGCACCGGGCGCCTGGTCACCAGCGCCGCGCTGATCCTGTTCCTGGCCTTCGGGGCGATGGCCTCGGGACCGGAGACCGACGTCAAGATCCTGGCCACCGGCCTGGCCGCGGGGATCCTGCTCGACGCGACCGTGGTCCGGGCCCTGCTGGTGCCCGCGGCGGTGTCGCTGTTCGGGCGCTGGAACTGGTGGCTGCCGCCGACCGCGGCGCGGCTGCTGAGGGTGGCTCCGTCCCCGGAGCCGGCGGTCGCGGCGGGGGCCGCCTAGCCCCCGCCGCCGTCCCCGATCACGGCGCCGTCGGGGATGCGCAGCGGCTCCTCGTCACCGGCCTCGAGCTCGACCCGCCCGCGGGCCGTCACGCGGGCGCCGAAGTGGACGTCGCCGCGGACCACGAAGCGCTCACAGGCCTTCAGCGAGGGCGGGCCGGCCGGGAAGCGGGCCTCGAAGCCGGGCAGCAGCTTGTAGAAGCGCGGGTCGAGGTCGACGAACGGGTCGGCTTCGCGGCGCCCGCCGGCGGGGCGCACGACCCCATCCTCGCCGAGCTCGTAGAGGTCCGAGCGCAGGGCGAGCAGGTCGTCGCTGGTCTTGACCGGGGCGAAGCGCGTGCGCGGCACGCACAGCGCCCGCGCGCCCTCGAAGGTGGCGATGGCGGCGCCCATGGCCGTCTCGAGCTGGATCACCTCGGGCGTGGACGGGTCGGAGGGGTCGACCGTCTTGCGGTTGACGATCAGGGGCAGCCCGAGCACGCCGTCGCGCTCGGCCAGGGCGTCGCGCAGGGCGGGCAGGCTGATCCACAGGTTGTTGGTGTTGAACCAGCTCCAGCGCTTTGAGTCGGCGAAGGACGCGGCGTCGGCGTCGGGGACCTGCGCGCTCTCGCGCAGGACCAGGCGCCCGTCGCCGCGGCGGGCGATGTGGCCGCCCTTGCGGTCGGCCTCGGTCCGGCGTGACACCTCCATCAGGAAGGGGATCCGCTCGGCCGCGAGCCAGGCCAGGATGCGCGGGTCCAGGACCGCGCCGAGGTTGTCCGAGTTGGCCACGAAGGCGTGCTCGTAGCCGGCCTGCAGCAGGGCGTCGAGCATGCCCGAGCCCTGCAGGGCGGGGTAGAGGTCGCCGTGACCGGGCGGGCACCACTCCAGCGCCGGGTCGGCCGGCCAGTCCACGAGCTGCAGGTCCTCGGCGCGCAGCTTGGGCTGCATGCTCTGCAGGAAGTCGGCGGGCACGTCGGCGGCCAGCGCCGGGTGGCGCTCCAGCGCCCGCAGCGAGGCCTCGCCGGTGGCGAAGGAGTCCATCAGGACCAGCGGTAGGCGCACGCCGTGGCGCCGGCGCAGCGCCAGCGTCTGGCGCGCGATCAGATCCAGGAAGCTGAGCCCGTCGCGGGCCTCGATCAGGCTCTTGGGCCCGCTCAGCCCCATCGACGTTCCGAGGCCGCCGTTGAGGCGGATGACGACGGCGCGCTGCAGAGCCCGGCCGGGATCGGCGGTCGGCAGCGACTCGAGCGAGGGCAGCTCTCCCACCGGCTCGATCTGCTCGTCGCCCATCAGGCCGGTGGCGCCGCGGGCGAGCTGATCCCGCTGAAGCGCGAAGGCGGCGATCGCCTCCTCGGCCACCCCGGCCGCGCGCATCTTGAGCTCGGCGGCGTCGTTCGCGGGAGCGGGCACGAGCGCATCCCTACCCGGATCTGCCTGATCGGACAAGCGGGCGGGTAGGGGCGGGACCCCAGTGGCGACGGGCCATACCCAGCGGACCGTCAACTCCTGTAGGCCGGAGGCGCTGGCGCAGAGTGCCCGCGCTGCGTTGTTAGGGCCAGCCTGCGAGGACGAGCCGATGGCCCTGCGTGTACTGCGCGTTGACGTGGGTGGGCACGAGCGGCGCCTCGACGCGCGAGAACCCCGCCGCGCTCATCGCCTGCTTCAGCGCGGCACCATTGGGGATCATGCTCACGACCCCGCCGAAGGACGCGATCGGGTGCCCTGCCTGCAGCTCGGCGGGCTCATACCACGCCGCCCACGCCGCCTCCTGATCCAAGTACTCGCCCGTCGTGCCCCAACCGTGACGCAGCGGCTCGTGGGGCTCGGTCAGCTGGGATTCGACGACACAGACGCCGCGCGTCAGGGCCCGCGCGATGCGCAGCGCTCCGACGGGGTCTTCGAGGTGGTAGACGAGTCCTAGACACAGGACCACGTCTGCGGGCTCGCGCCCTCCGAGGTCGAACACGTCGGCCACCTCGAAAGTGAGCCGCCGAGCTCCGAGGTGGTCGCGCAGCAGCTCGGCGCGGTGGACGTTCTCGGGGCGCACGTCGATCCCGTGCGCGCGATGGGCGCCCCACTCCAGCAGTCGATGCGCAAACCACCCCTCGCTGCATGCGAGGTCCAGGGCGCTCGCTTGAGGCCCGGCCTTCCCTAAGGCGCTGCGTACGACGGGCTCCGCGATCGCCGCGCGCGCGTCATGAACGGCCTGCAGCTCGGGCCCCATCGGTCGGGTGCGCACGCCACCCCCGAGATCCCACTCGTACATCCACAGCGCCGACTCGGCCAGCGCCGCAAGGGGGCCCTCCGGCGCTCGGCGACGACGCAGGAGCCCCATGATTCGGGACCCTACCCGCCCACGCCGGCGCCGCCGCGCGACCGATCTTCACCGGGCTGGAGCGTGCTGCCGGGCAAGGCGGCCAAGAGGAGCCCGTTCGCGGGCAGCGCGGCGAGTTGCTCCGGTTTCCCGGTCACCGACCTAGATGCGGGCCAGGTCGCGCTCGGGGTCGATGCCCCAGCGCGCGGCCACCGCGCCGAGCTCGGCGCTGACCGCCCAGCGGTCCGGGCGCGGCTCGCCCTCGTGGTCGGGGGTCGCGCCCTTGAGCAGCATCGAGCCGGTGTTGTCGCCGATCAGGCGGACGGCCGCCAGCTCGTCGGCCGTCAGCGGCTGACCGGCCGGCAGCGCGGCCAGCTCGGCGCGCTTGTCCTCGATCGCCCGGGCCCGCGGCCCGGGCTCCTGGATCAGGGTCGGGGCCACGCAGGCCACCGGTTCCTGGGCGAGGTCCCACAGGCAGGCCAGCTGCAGCAGCGACAGCCCGTGGCGCGCGGCGATCGGGCGCAGCCGCCGCAGGCGCTCTGCCCCGGCCTCGATCCAGCCCTCGGGCCGGAACAGGCGGTGGTCGTGCTCGGCGAAGGGGTGTCCGGGGCGCACGTCGTCGTGGAAGAGGCCGCCGTAGTCCACCACCCGCGCGATCAGCCTGACCCCGTGCGCGCGGGCCGCGGCCAGGCTCAGCTCCCCGGGCCACGGCTCGAGCGGGTTGAGGATGACCATGGCCCAGTCGATGCGCTCGCCAAAGCGCTCCAGGCAGTCGAGCAGGTCCAGGGTGAAGCCGTTGGCCGGGCCGGGGGCGACGCCGAGCGACCGCGTCAGCCCGGCCTCTCGCAGCGCCGACATGGCGTCCCAGACGGCCTCGCTGGTGTAGCCGGTGCGGTCGGGGTTGTGCAGCAGCAGCAGGTCGAAGAAGTCGGCCCCGCAGCGCTGCAGGCTGCGCTCGGTGGCCATGCGCAGGTAGGAGGCGTAGCCGTCGGGCCCACGCAGCCGCGGGTCGGTGAAGCGGGGGAAGCCCCTGGCCCCCTCGCGCTCGCCCTCGTAGAAGTCGTGCCCGACGGCGCCGACCAGGCAGTAGGAGTCGCGCGGGACCCCGTCCAGGGCCCGGGCCAGCATGCGGTCGGCGTCGCCGGCGCCGTAGGCGTCGGCCGTGATCACCGTGTCGATGCCGCCCCCGGGGCGCAGCAGCGAGGTCAGGCGCTCGTCGTCCAGCGGCTCGCCGAAGCGCATGAAGCGTCCGCCGCTCCAGGTGCCGAGCGCCGTGCGCGTGGGCCCGGGCACGGTCAGGCCGGCGCCCCGGCGCGGGCGCGCCGGGCCAGCTTCACGCGCGAGGTCTTGTCCAGGGCCACCTTGCGCAGGCGCACCGCCCCGGGCGTCACCTCCAGGCACTCGTCCTCGCGCAGCAGCTCCAGGGCCTGGTCGAGCGAGAGCCGGCGCGCGGGGACCAGGCGCACGAGCACGTCGGAGGTCGAGGAGCGGATGTTGGTCAGGTGCTTCTCCTTGACCGCGTTGACATCGAGGTCCTCGGCGCGGGCGTTCTCGCCCACGATCATGCCCTCGTAGACCTCCTCGCCGGGACCCACGAACAGCGTTCCGCGCTCTTGCAGCGAGAACAGCGCGAAAGCGGCCGTGACGCCCTGGCGGTCGGCGACCAGGGCGCCCGTGGGGCGCGAGCGCAGCTCGCCCGCCCACGGCTCCCAGCGGTCGAAGACGTGGTGGATCAGGCCCGTTCCCCGCGTCTCGGTCAGGAAGTCGGTGCGGAAGCCGATCAACCCGCGGGCGGGAACGAGGTACTCCATCCGCACCCAGCCGGTGCCGTGGTTGACCATCTGCTCCAGGCGGCCCTTGCGCAGGGCCAGCAGCTGGGTTATGACCCCGACGTAGTCCTCGGGCACGTCGATGGCCAGGCGCTCGACCGGCTCGTGCACGCGCCCGTCGATCTCGCGGGTCAGGACCCGGGGCTGGCCCACGGTCAGCTCGAAGCCCTCGCGGCGCATGAGCTCGACCAGCACGGCGAGCTGCAGCTCGCCCCGGCCCTGGACCTCCCAGGCGTCCGGGCGCTCGGTGTCGCGGACGCGGATCGAGACGTTGCCGACCACCTCGGCCTCGAGGCGGCTCTGGACCTGACGCGCGGTCAGCTTCTTGCCGACCTGGCCGGCCAGGGGAGAGGTGTTGATGCCGATCGTCATGCCC
>Ga0136612_10000878_pt1 | contig 12039 bp, 8 predicted proteins | sample AntDryUQ224A2306_2_FD_106644 | JGI IMG/M metagenome (GOLD analysis project Ga0136612, IMG submission 106644) | Polar desert sand microbial communities from Dry Valleys, Antarctica - metaG UQ224A (23.06) | ecosystem: Environmental > Terrestrial > Soil > Desert | place: Antarctica: Dry Valley...
CTGCTCGCCGAACGGATCGCGGCCGCTCGCGCCCGACTCGACGAGGTGCGGCTCGGCGACCGGATGCTCCTGCTGATCGCCGGGACCTGCGCCCGGCTCGGCGTCGACGGTCTGCGCGCCGGACGTGCGCCTCGGACACCTCGCCCGCGCCGTCGAGCGCGGCGAGCGCCGTGGCCGCCCGCGCGCACACGATGTCGGCGCGCAGGCCGTCGACGCCGAGCCGGGCGCAGGTCCCGGCGATCAGCAGGAGCATCCGGTCGCCGAGCCGCACCTCGTCGAGTCGGGCGCGAGCGGCCGCGATCCGTTCGGCGAGCAGCTGCTCCTCTCCCGCGAAGCGGGCCGCGAAGGCGTCCGGGTCGGCGTCGTGGGCCAGCCGGCGCCGGACGACCTCCACCCGGGAGGCGGGCTCCAGGCTCGCGGCCACCGTGACGCTCAGCCCGAAGCGGTCGAGCAGCTGCGGCCGCAGGTCCCCCTCCTCCGGGTTCATCGTCCCGACCAGCAGGAAGCGGGCGGGGTGCGAGACGCTGACGCCCTCGCGCTCGACGTGGTTGCGCCCCATGGCGGCGGCGTCGAGCAGGACGTCGACCAGGTGGTCGGGCAGGAGGTTGACCTCGTCGGAGTAGAGGATCCCCCGGTGCGCGGCGGCGAGCAGCCCCGGCTCGAACGCGCGCACCCCCTCGGCCAGCGCGCGATCGAGGTCGAGCGTCCCGACCAGCCGGTCGGCGGTCGCGCCGACGGGCAGCTCGACGAGGCGGGCCGGCCGGGCGACGACCTCGCCGTCCCCGTCCGGATCGACCTCCGAGGCGTCGGGATCGAGCGAGTAGCGCGAGCCCGCGAAGACCCGCACGGGCGGCAGCAGCGGGGCGAGCGCGCGCACCGCGGTGGACTTGGCGGTGCCCCGCTCGCCGCGGACCAGCACCCCGCCGACGGCGGGGTCGACGGCGCAGACCAGCAGCGCCTCGGACAGGGCGTCCTGGCCGACCAGGGCGGAGAACGGGAACACCGGGGTCACGCGCCCGCCTCCTCGAGCTCGCCCTCGACGGCCAGATAGGCCTCGCGCAGCCCGTCGAGGGTGGCCGGCTCGGGCGCCTCCCACAGCTCCCGGTCGGCGGCCTCGAGCAGGCGCTCGGCGATCGCCCGCAGCGCCCAGGGGTTCGAGCGCTGCATGAAGGCGTTGGTCTCCGGATCCAGGACGTACTTCTCGGCCACCGTCTCGTACATCCAGTCCTCGACCACGCCGGTGGTGGCGTCGTAGCCGAACAGGTAGTCCACGGTGGCCGACAGCTCGAAGGCGCCCTTGTAGCCGTGGCGGATCATCGACGCGATCCAGCGTGGGTTGGCGACCCGGGCGCGGAACACGCGCCGGGCCTCCTCGGCCAGCGTGCGGGCGTGGACGCGCTCGGGGTCGGCGGAGTCACCGACCACCGCACGCGGGGAGCGGCCGGTCAGGTGCCGAGCGTAGGCGACCATCCCGCCGTGCTCGGCGTAGTAGTCGCTCGAGTCCAGCAGGTCGTGCTCGCGGTTGTCGACGTTCTTGACCGCCACGTCGATCCGCGCGAACTGCTCGCGCATCGCGGCGCGGGCCTCCACGCCGTCGAGGCCCCGCCCGTAGGCGTGCCCGCCCCACGCCTCGTAGACCGCGGCGAGGTCGGCGTCGTCGCGCCAGTTGCGGACGTCGACGAGCTGCAGCAGGCCGGCGCCGTAGGACCCGGGCGGGGTGCCGAACACCCGCGTCGTCGCCCGGCGCCAGGCGCCCGCCTCGCCGAGCTCGGCCGTCAGCCGCTCCACGTCCTCGAGCGCGTGCTTGCGCACGAAGTTCCGCTCGGGCGGCTCGTCGAGCGCCGCGACGGTGGTCACCGCGTCGTCGAGCAGGCCGATCAGCCCGGGAAAGGCGTCGCGGAAGAAGCCCGAGATCCGCATGGTGACGTCGATCCGCGGGCGCCCGAGCGCCTCGAGCGGCACCACCTCGAGCCCCGTGACGCGGCGGGTCTCCGGGTGCCAGACGGGCCGGACGCCGAGCAGGGCGAGGATCTCGCCCGCGTCGTCGCCGTGGGTGCGCATCGCCGCGGTGCCCCACACCACCATCCCGACCGTCTCCGGGTGCGTCCCGCGGTCGGCGAGCTCGCGGGCCAGGAGCGCGTCGGCCAGCCGCGTGCCGGTCTCGTACGCGAGCTCTGACGGCAGCGCCTTGGGGTCGACCGCGTAGAAGTTGCGACCCGTCGGCAGGACGTCGGCGCGCCCGCGGGTCGGGGCGCCCGACGGCCCTGCGGGCACGTGCCGGCCCTGGAGTCCGCCCAGCAGGTTGGCGATCTCGTCCGGGGTGGCGAGCAGGCGCGGGAGGACGTCCTCGGCGGCCCAGCGCAGCGAGGCCACCACGCCGGGGTCGGCCATGCCCAGCGTCTCGTACGCGACCCGCTCGGGGTCGCGCCATCCTTCGCGCTCGAACGCCTCGAGCAGCGCGGACTGCGCGTCCTGGAGGCGGTCGAGCAGATCGCCGTGGCTCCGCCCCGGACCCGGGAAGCGCGCGGCCAGCGCCTCAGCGGCGACCGCACCCCGGCCGCCGGCGTCGGCGAGGAGGGCGGGCTCGTCGAGCCCGAAGGCCGCGCCGACCGCCCGGCGCAGCCCGGGCACCTCGTCGCCGTGGCCGAGCCGCAGGATGGCGGCCAGCAGCCCGCGGAGCTGCTCGCCCTCCGGCGCGCGCCCGAGGATGTGGAGCCCGTCGCGCACCTGCAGGTCCTTGATCTCGCACAGGTAGCCGTCGACGTGCTCGATCAGCGCCCCGAACTCAGCGAGGTCGGGCTGCTCGGAGGCGTCCAGGCCGAGGTCGCGGTGCAGCTCGGCGTCGTGCAGGGTGGTCCAGATCCGGGCCGCGAGGGCGGGGAGCTTGGGCGGGTCGAGCGCCTCGCAGCGGGCGTACTCGTCGAGCAGCTGCTCGAGGCGGGCGAGCTCGTCGTAGGTCTCGGCCCGCATCATCGGTGGGACCAGGTGGTCGACGATCACGGCGTGCGCGCGGCGCTTGGCCTGCACGCCCTCGCCCGGGTCGTTGACCACGAACGGGTAGAAGAGGGGGACGTCGCCCAGCGCGGCGTCGGGCGCGCTCTCCGGCCCGAGCCCGAGCCCCTTGCCGGGCAGCCACTCGAGCGTCCCGTGCTTGCCGAGGTGGACGATCGCGTCGGCGCCGAAGACCTCGTCGAGCCAGCGGTAGGTGGCCAGGTAGTGGTGCGCGGGCGCCAGGGCCGGGTCGTGGTAGATGGCGACCGGGTTCTCCCCGTACCCGCGCGGCGGCTGGATCGCCACGAAGACGTTGCCGAGCTCGAGGCCCGCCACCACGAAGTCGCCGTCGTCCACGTACCACTCGCCGGGGGCCTCGCCCCAGGTCTCGGTCACGGAGTCGCGCAGCTCCGCGGGCAGCGAGCCGAACCACTCCGCGTAGTCCGGCACCGGCAGCCGGGCGGGGGAGCCGGCGAGCTGCTCGTCGGTGAGGAACTCCTGGTCGTGCCCGCCCGCCGCGATCAGGGCGTGGATGAGCGCGTCGCCGTGGGCGAACGGGTGCTCGACCCCGTAGCCGGCCGCGGCCAGCGCCTCGAGCAGGGCCAGGGCGCTGGCGGGGGTGTCGAGCCCGACCGCGTTGCCGACCCGCGCGTGCTTGGTGGGGAAGCTCGAGAGGACGATCGCCACCCGGGCCTGCGCACGCGGCAGGCGCCGCAGGCGGGCGTGGCGGACCGCGAGCCGGGCGAGCCGCGCGCAGCGCTCGAGGTCCGGGCGGTAGTGCAGGACCGTCGCCCCGACCTGCGACTCGCCCTCGCCCAGCGGCTCCTTGAAGGAGACCGGCACGCCGATGATGCGCCCGTCGAACTCGGGGATCGCGACCTGCATCGCGGCGTCGAGCGGGCTGAGGCCCATGTCGCTCTGCGACCAGCGGTCGCGGCTGGTGGTCACGCACAGCGCCTGGATCACCGGGACCCCGAGCCCCTCGAGGACCTCGGCCCGCCACTCCTCGGCGTCGCCCGCGTGGGCGCCGCCGGAGGCGAGCACGGTGGTGATGAGCGCGTCGATCCGGCCCTCGAGCCGCTCGAGCACCGGCACGCGCCCCTCGGCGTCCGGGCGCAGGGAGTAGGCCCAGACGCACAGGACGTTCGCCCCTGCCGCCTCGATCGAGGCGGCCAGCGCGTCGACGAACGCGACGTTGCCGGTGACCCGGTGGGAGCGGTAGAACACGAGCCCGACCGTCGGGCGCCCGGGATCGCTCAGCGCCAGCGCCTCCTCGAGCTCCACGTCGCCCCGGCCGGGCACGTAGACCCCGAGCTCCGGGAGGGCGCGCGGCGCCTCGAAGCCATGGCCCTCGAGCAGGAGGGTGTCGGCCAGGAAGCGCAGGAGCTCACCGACGTTCTCGACGCCGCCGTGGCGCAGGTAGTCGAAGGACTGGGCGACGACGGCGGTCGGCGCGGTGGAGAGCTCGGTGAGCTCTGCGTCGGGCTCGGCCTCGCCGCCGACGAGGACCAGAGGGATCCGGTCCCGCGTACAGCGGGCCTGCAGCGTCGCCAGTCCCTCCGGCCACGCCCGGCGCCCGCCGAGCAGGCGGGCGAGGACGACCCGGGCGCCGGCCAGCAGCGCGCCGAGGTCGGGGTCGGACGCCGGGTTCGCGCAGCGCACCCCGCCGAAGCCCTCGGGAAGCTCGGCGACGGCGTGCGACGCGGCCAGGATGTCGGTGTCCGCGGTGCTCAGGAGGACGAGCACATGACACCTCCGAGGCTCGAACCGCCGGTCGATCGCGGATGTCCGGGGGGCGCGGCTTCGAGGCCGTGCCGCACCACAGGCAGGTCGGCCGGGGCGCCGCGCTCGATCAGCGCCAGCAGGGCCTCGGTGTCGGCGTGCTCCTCGATGAGGTCGCCGAGGCGGTCCAGGTGGCGCTCGCGCACCGCCGCGAACGGCGCGTCGCCGGGGACCCAGTCACGGCCCTGGCGCTGGGCGACCCCCCGCAGGATCGCCCGCCGCACCCCGTCGCCCTCGAGCAGCCCGTGCCACGACGTGCCGAGCACCGCGCCGTCGACGCAGCCCTCGCCGGCGGGCGTGCCGTCGTCGATCAGCGCCGCACCACCGTCGCGCCGCAGGCGCCCGTGGCGGATCTCGTAGCCCGCCGCGGGCTCGCCCTCGAGCGTCCCGGTGACGTGGCGCAGGAGTTTCTCCGGCGAGAAGGTGGTCTGGACCGGCAGCAGGCCGAGCCCGTCGACGGTGCCCCGGCGGCTCTCGACGCCGTCCTCGATCCGGCGCCCGAGCATCTGGTAGCCGCCGCAGACGCCGAGCACCGGCCCGCCGCGGTGCGCCCGCCGCGCGATCGCGTCGGCCAGGCCGCTCGCGCGCAGCCGCTCGAGATCCTCGACCGTCGCCTTGGTGCCGGGCAGCAGGACGAGGTCCGCGCGCTCGACGTCGGTCACCGACCGGGTGAAGCGCACGCGGACCCCGGGCTCGGAGGCGAGTGCGTCGATGTCGGTGAAGTTCGAGATCCAGCGCAGCCGGATCACGGCGACGTCGAGCGTGTCCGGCCCGCGGGCGGCGTGGGCCTCCGGCTCGCGCTCGAGGGCGAGCGAGTCCTCGACGTCGAGCCACAGCCCGTCCTGGAAGGGGAGCACGCCGAGCGTCTCGCGCCCGGTCAACTCCCGCAGCCGGTCCAGGCCCGGGGCGAGGATGGCCTGCTCGCCGCGGAACTTGTTGATCAGGAAGCCGGCCACGAGCGCCTGGTCGGCGGGCTCGAGCAGGGCGAGGGTGCCGTAGAGCGCCGCGAAGACGCCGCCGCGGTCGATGTCCCCGACCACGACGACCGGCAGCCCGGCCGCCCGGGCGAGCCCCATGTTGGCCAGGTCGCCGGCGCGGAGGTTGATCTCCGCGGGGCTGCCGGCGCCCTCGCAGATCACCGTGTCAAAGCGGGAGCGCAGGTCCTCCAGGGCGGCGAGGACCGGCGCGCGCAGCCCGGCCTTGAGCTCCTGGTAGGAGCGCGCGTCGGCGTCGGCGTAGGGCCGGCCGTTGAGGATGACCTGGCTGTGGCGGACGCCCGAGGGCTTGATGAGCACGGGGTTCATGGCCGCCTCGGGCTCGACGCCGGCGGCCGCCGCCTGCATCGCCTGGGCACGCCCGATCTCCGCGCCGCCGCGGGTGACCGCCGAGTTGAGCGCCATGTTCTGCGCCTTGAACGGGGCCACCCGGACGCCGCGGCGGTGCAGCCAGCGGCAGATCCCGGCGGTCAGGAGCGACTTGCCGGCGTCCGAGCCCGTCCCGGCGACGAGCAGGCCGCTCATCGCCATCCGCCGGTGAGCGCGGCGCCCACCGCGGCCGCGCCGCCGACGGCGAGCGAGAGCCGCGCGGCCCGCTCGACGTCGGCGGGCGTGGGCGCGGGCCCGCCGCCGAGCCGTGGGCGATCCTCGACCCGCCCGGCGTAGACGTTACGGCCGCCGAGGGAGAGGCCGAGCGCTCCGGCGAAGGCGGCCTCGGCGCGGCCGCCGTTCGGGCTCGGGTGCGCGGCGCCGTCGCGGCGGGCGGTCCGCAGCGTGACGGCCGGCGACCCGCCGACCAGCGGTGCGAAGGCTGCCGTCAGGCCGGCGGTCATCCGCGCCGCGGGCCAGTTCAGGGCGTCGTCGAGGCGGGCGGACGCCCAGCCGAAGCGCTCGTGCCGCTCGGTCCGGTGGCCGACCATGGCGTCGAGCGTGTTCGCGGCCCGGTGGGCGAGCACGCCGCCCGGGCCCGCCGCCGCGGCCCACATCAGCGGCGCCACGACCGCGTCGACCGTGTTCTCGGCCAGTGACTCCACCGCCGCGCGGCAGAGCTCCTCCCCGTCCAGGCGCGAGGGATCGCGACCGACGAGCGCGGTCACCGCCGACCGGGCGGCCGGGAGGTCTCCGGCGTCGACCAGCGCGCCGACCCGCCGCGTCTCGAACACCAGCGAGCGGCCGCCGAGCGCCACCCACACCAGCGCGGCCCCGAGGGCAGGACCGCGGGCGGCTCGCCCGAGCGCCGCCGCACCCCCGACCAGCAGCAAAGCGTAGGCGGCGCCGGCCCGTCGCGACGGGCGCCACAGGATCCGCTCGAGTGCCCCGGCGACGCGCCCGAACGCGGCGACCGGATGGCCGCGACGCGGGTCTCCGAACGCGAGGTCGGCCCCGTAGCCGGCGAGGAGCGCGGCGGCGGTCACGCCACCACCGGGGCGTTGACGCACGCCACCGTCCAGCGCCCGTCGCGGGCGTGGAGCTCGGTCACGGCGAGCGGCGCGGCGTCGACGCGCCAGAAGGCCTCGAGCGGGGCGCCGAGCGCGGCGACGACCGCCGCCTTGATCACGCCGCCGTGGGTGATGGCGACGGCGCGGCCGTCGAGGCCCACCTGGCCCGCGAGCCAGCCCCGGACCCGCTCGGCAAAGCCCTCAAGCGACTCGCCGCCGTGCGGGCGTGCGGCCGGATCGGTCATCCAGGCGACCGCCGCCGCCTCGTCGGAGGCGTGCACGTCGGCCAGCGTCCGCCCGCGCCACGCCCCGAAGTCGCACTCGTCGAGCGCGGGCTCCACCCGGGCGTCGAGGCCGCACGCCGCGGCGGTCGCCCGCGCCCGCAGCGACGGGCCACACAGGGCGTCGCCCCGGCCGAGCCGGCCGGCCAGCGCCTCGGCCGCCGCCACCCCGCCGGCGTCCAGCCGCTCGTCGAGCGGGAAGGCGGCGCGGCGGACCGCGTCCGTGGTGGCGTGGCGGACGAGCACGAGGCGCCTCACCCGGTCCGCGCCGCGGCCGGCGGTGACGAGACGCCGTTACCGACCCCAAGCGTGGTCCGCTGGACGACCTGGATGCCCAGCGAGGCGGCGATGTTCATGTGACCTCCTCGGGATTCTGCGTCCCGTGCGGCGGTGGTCGCGAGGGTGGCGTTCCTGACTTCCGGGACCTGGAGGTCCTGGTCACAGTGGCGCGACCGCGCCGGATTCTCACCGGCTTCCACCCACCCTCGCGTTGACGACAGGCAACCTATCGTCTCCCACTCGCCGACGGCAACGAAAGGCTCCCAGGATGCGCAGGGTGTCCATCATCGGAATCGGAGCGGGCGATCCCGAGCACGTGACGGTCCAGGCGGTGGGGGCGCTGAACGCCGCCCACGTCTTCTTCGTGGTCACCAAGCGGCGCGAGCAGGATGAGCTCGTCGCCGCGCGCCGCGCGATTCTCGACCGCTACGTGAAAGGCGACCGCTACCGGCTCGTTGAGCTCGTCGACCCCGAGCGCAGGCGCGGTGGGAGCGCCGCCGAGCAGCGCGCGGCGGTCGCCGAGTGGCGGGCCGCCCGCAGCACGCAGTGGACCCGGGCGCTGACCGACGAGCTCGGCCCGGAGGAGCACGGCGCCTTCCTGGCCTGGGGCGATCCTGGGCTCTACGAGTCGACCCTGACCGTCCTCGAGGACCTGCGGCTCGCCGGCACGCCGACCTTCACCCTCGACGTGGTCCCCGGGATCAGCGCGATGACCGCCCTCACCGCCCGCCACCGCATCGCGCTCAACCGCCCCGGCGGCGCGGTGCAGGTCACCACGGGCCGCCGCCTCGCCGAGGAGGGATTGCCCGCGGGCGTCGATGACGTCGTAGTGATGCTCGACGCCGATCTGGCCTTCGCCGGCCTGGACGCGGAGGGCGTCCAGATCTACTGGGGGGCGTACCTCGGCACCCACGACGAGCTGCTGGTCTCCGGGCCCCTCGGCGAGGTGGCGCCCGAGATCGAGCGCCTCCGCGCCGAGGCGAAGGCGCGCAAGGGGTGGATCTTCGACACCTACCTGCTGCGGCGCCGGTGAGCCACGGCCCGGTCCTCGTCCTCGGCGGCACCACCGAGGCCCGGGAGCTGGCCACGCTCCTGCATGCGCACGACGTCCCGGTCGTCACCTCGCTGGCGGGGCGGGTCGCCGCTCCGCGCCTGCCGCCCGGAGAGGTCCGGATCGGTGGCTTCGGCGGCGCCGACGGGCTGGCGCGGTGGCTCACCGAGCGCAGGTGCGCGGCCGTCGTGGACGCCACCCACCCCTTTGCGGTGCGGATGGCGGCCAACGCCGCCCACGCCGGCCGGCGCGCCGGCGTCCCCGTGCTGCGCCTCGAACGGCCCGGCTGGAGCGAGCGACCCGGCGACGACTGGCACCGGGTGGCCGATCTCGGCGCGGCGGCGCGTGCGGTATCGGCGATGCCGCCGGTGCCGCGGGGGGGAGCACCGCGAGTGGAGGCCGGCGTCCCGCCCCGCGTCCTGCTCGCCCTCGGCCGGCAGGAGCTTGCGGCCTTCGCGGCGGTGAGCGACGTCTGGTTCCTGATCCGGAGCATCGGCCCGCCGCTGCCCCCGCTGCCCCCGCAGCACGAGCTGGTCCTCGGTCGCGGCCCGTTCTCGCTCGAGGCCGAGCGCGCGCTCCTCGACCGCCACGCGATCGACGCCGTCGTCACCCGCGACAGCGGCGGCGACTCCGGTATCGCGAAGCTCGCCGCGGCGCGGGAGCTGGGGCTGCCGGTCATCGTCATCGCGCGCCCCGGGCGTCCGGCGCTCCCCTCGGTCGGCACGGTGTACGAGGCGGCCCGCTGGCTGCCACTGGTCGTCTCCGTTCGACGCCACCTACAGTGAGGCGGGTGCCGGCTCGCCCGCACTCGACCGTCACCCTGGCCGCCGTCCTCCTCGCCTTCGCCACGGCCTCCAGCGCCTCGGCTCACTCCCTCGTGCGACCGTCGAACGGCCTGGTCAACTACATCTCGGCCGACGCGACGTCGCTCAACACCCTCACCGTCGGCGTGGACCGGAAGGGTCGGATCGCGCTCCGGGACCCGACGGTCGACGGTGGCCTCGACTGGGGCGACTGCGAGCCCGGTGACGTCGATCGCGACGGCTTCGCCATCGAGGCGTTCTGCGAGCGTGCCGGCGTTTGGCGCGTTCGCGCCGATCTCGGCGAGCGCGAGGATCGGGTCACCGTCACCGCCGCGGTGCCGACCTTCCTGAGCGGCGGTCGCGGCGCGGATGAGCTCACGGGCGGCCCGGCCCGTGACCAGCTGACCGGTGATGTCGGCGACGACTCGCTCGCCGGGGGCGGCGACGGCGACGAGCTGCTCGGCGGCCCGGGCGCCGACCGGCTCGACGGTGGCGCCGGCGACGACCGCCTCCTCGCCCGTGACGGCATCGCCGACCGGGTCGCCTGCGGACCGGGCGCCGACACGGCCGAGGTCGACACCTTCGACGTCGTGGCGCCCGACTGCGAATCGGTCGCCGCGGTGGCCGTCCAACGCCCCGCGGGGGCGGACGCGGACGGGGATCGGGTCGCCCCGGTCCTGCGGGCGGACGCCGCGCGGAACCAGCCCATCCGCTCTTCACGGCGGTCGGTCACGGTCCTGATCTCCTCCTCCGAGCGGGGTGGCGTGGCGATGTCAGGCGTGTTGCGGGTCGCCGGCCTCGCCCTGCCGGCCGCCCTCGTACGCCGGGACATCGAGGTGGCCGGCGAGGGTGCGCGGCTGCGCTACACCCTCACCCGGGTGCAGTTCCGGCAGGTCCGGGCCGCCGTCAGGCGGCGGCGCCGCGCCACGCTGCAGCTCTCCGTCGTCGCCACCGACGACGCCGGGAACTCGCGCGAGCTGGCGCTGCCGCCCATCGCCCTGACGCGCTGACGCCGCTCGGGTCCCTTCACAGGCGGGATCTGTTTATATCCCGCCGAACGTCGGTGGCCGGGGGTGGTAGGAAACCGCTCGCGGTCTCAACCTCTCGGTTCGGAGAAGCAGTGCGCTCATCTAGAAGGCTCGCCGTCATGACGGCGTGCGCAGCTTCCGTCGTCCTCACGACGCCGGCCCTGGCCGGCGCCCGGGACCTTCAGCCCCGGCCGTGGCAGCCGGTCTTCGACGGCCCAACGAGCGCCGTCGCGCAGCTCACCGGGAAGGAGCGTTCGTCGTTCTCCTCGCAGGAAGATCCGCCCTCGGAGAACACGGGCCTGCCCGCCGCGCGCGAGAACTTCGACGTCGTCTCCTCGCTCAACCCGCAGAAGTTCGGTGGCGTCCGCGTCGGCGAGATCGCCGACCTGACCGTCCACAAGGGCCACGCCTACCTGAACTCCTGGGACAACACCGCCTGCGACCGCGGCGGCGTGTACGTCGTGGACGTGAGGAACCCGGCCAGCCCCAAGGAGATCGGCTACATCGAGCCGCTCGCGCCCTTCTACCACGGCGAGGGCGCCCACGCGATCGAGGTGTCCGTCCCCGGCTTCGACGGCGACGTCCTGGCCGTCAACAACGAGACCTTCGGCACCAACGTCGCGAACGCGTGCGGGCCGAGGGACCGAAGCGGCGGCGGCTTCGATCTCTACGACGTGTCCGACCCGGCCAACCCGAGGACCCTCATCCAGGGCGCGGGCGACCGGGACAACGGGACGCCCGACGACCCCTCCGACGACACCGCTACGGGGAACGCCTACCACTCCGTCTTCATCTGGGACACGGGCCCCAAGGCCTACCTCGTCGCCTCGGACAACGTCGAGCTCGAGGACGTCGACATCTGGGACATCACCGACCCGAGGCGGCCGACCCAGGTGGCCGACGTCGACCTCGCGACGAGGTTCCCGCAGATCCTCGCCAACGAGAAGGCGAACGGCAACGCGGTCTTCAACCACGACATGGTGGTCAAGCGGATCGACGGCCGGTACATCATGAGCGTCTCGAACTGGGACGCGGGCTACGTCCAGATCGACGTCACCGACCCGGCGAACCCGGTCTACCTGACCGACACGACCACGGGCGCCGACGACTTCCGCCCATCGCTGTTCGCGGAGGGCAACGCCCATCAGAACGAGTTCTCCTCCGACAACCAGTTCCTCTTAGGCGCCGACGAGGACTTCGCGCCGTTTCGGTCCGTCTTGAGCGCCGCAGGGGTCGACAAGCCGCGGACGGCGGTCGAGGGCGGGGACAACCCGAACCGGATCGCGGACCTCCCCGACGGGGCCCTCGACGGCCCGAGCACGTGGGCGGGTGACGGGTGCAGCCCGGCGACCATCCCAGCGGCGCCGGCCGACGACGGCGACCCGAACAC
>Ga0136612_10000879_pt1 | contig 12039 bp, 15 predicted proteins | sample AntDryUQ224A2306_2_FD_106644 | JGI IMG/M metagenome (GOLD analysis project Ga0136612, IMG submission 106644) | Polar desert sand microbial communities from Dry Valleys, Antarctica - metaG UQ224A (23.06) | ecosystem: Environmental > Terrestrial > Soil > Desert | place: Antarctica: Dry Valley...
CTCCGGCGTTGCCGCCGCGATCGTCTCGCCCTTCCGTTTCGCCGCGATCACCTTGCAGAGCGCGTCGCGGTAGGTGTCCTCGTAGCGAGCCGGCTCGAACGGGCCCGTGAACTGCTCGATCAGCGCCGTCGCCATCTCGAGCTCGCCCTTGGCGACCTTGACGCCCGACGGGGCGATCTCGTCGGGCGGCCGAAGCTCGTCGTGAAAGAACATCTTCTCGAGAGTCAACGTTCCTTCCCGCACCCGGAGGCACCCGAGGCTCTGCCGGTCACGCATGACGTACTTCGCGATCGCCGCCAGCCCGGTCTTCGTCATCGCGTCGCGGAGGAGCGCGTAGACCTTCTCGCCGCCCTCCTGCGGGCCGAGGTAGTACGTGCGCTCGAAGTAGATCGGGTCGATCTCCTCGTAGGGGACGAAGTCGGAGATCTCGATGGTCTTCACGCCCTCGATCCGAGCCGCCTGGAAATCCTCGTCGGAGAGGACGACGAACTCGTTCTTCTCGAACTCGAACGCCTTCACGATCTCGTCGTCTCGCACCGGCTCGCCCTCGGTCTTGCAGATCTTCTGGTAGCCGATCCGACTCCCGTCGGGCTCGTGGATGAGGTGGAAGCGAAGATCGTTCTCGGCGATCGCGCTGAACATCCGGACCGGGACGTTGACGAGGCCGAAGGAGATCGAGCCGGACCAGATCGCTCGGGGCATATGGGAGGAACGGTGGACACTTCGTTTCGGTTTCGACACGGCTCCGGGTCCCATCTGTGACCGGTGCCGCCCTACGGTTGCTCCCATGGGAACCGCGACAACAGGAGCGCCTCCGCCGGTGACGACGCCGTGGGGCACGGCCAATCTGCTCGACGAGCTTCGGCTCCCACAGCAGGCGGGCGAGAAGCGGTTCTCCTCGCTCGTCCAGTTGCTCGAGACGAAGCAGGGCGAGCGCCTCGTCCGCTTCGCGTACGCGACCGGCGGCACCGCGCGGCGGGGGCCGGTGACCCTGCGAGCCCGCGACCTCGAGCGCCTGCGCGTCCTCCTGACGAAGCACCCAGGGCTGCAGGAGACCCTACGGCTCTAAATTCCGTCCGCCCGAATTCTTGACTGCCGAGCTACTTACGGCTGCGCACCGGCGAGCACGCCCTCGCTCGCGGCGTCGACGAGCGCCGCGAGGAGCAGCGCCCCGTCACCGGAGCCGAGCAACGGGTCGACGGCGTGCTCGGGATGTGGCATCAGGCCGAGCACGTTGCCGGCCCGGTCGCGGACGCCCGCGACGTCGCCGACCGAGCCATTGCAGTCCTCGGCGTAGCGAAGCACCAGCTGGCCCTCGTGCTCCAACTCGGCGTACAACTCCGCATTCGCGTACCACGACCCCTCGCCGTGCTTGACGGGGAGGGTCAGAACCTGGCCCGGCTCGCAGCGGCGCGTCAGAAGGGTGTCCGCACGCTCCACCCGGATCGCGACGTCGCGGCAGACGAACTCGAGATCCCGATTCCGGCGCAAGACACCAGGAAGGAGCCCCGCCTCGCAGAGGATCTGGAAGCCGTTGCAGATTCCCAGTACGAGGCCGCCGGCGGCAGCGAACTCGCCGACGGCGCGCATGATCGCGGCCGAGCGCGCGATCGCTCCACAGCGGAGGTAGTCGCCGTACGAAAAGCCACCCGGAAGAACGACGGCCCCGGTGTCGGGTGGGAGCTCGTGCTCGGCGTGCCAGACGAGGCGAGCATCCGCGCCGAGGGCGCGGAGCGCCCAGGCAGCGTCACGGTCGTCGTTGGAGCCGGGAAAAACGACGACGGCAACCCTGGCCTCGCGGATCACGCTGCTTGGCCCTCGATCTCGATCTCGAAGCTCTCGATCAGCGGGTTCGCGAGCAGCTGCCGGCACATCTGCTCGACCTGGGCGCGCGCTTCCTCCGCGTTGGGCGCCTCCACCTCGAGGTCGACGAGCCGGCCGACGCGCGCGCCGCCCACGCCGAAGCCGAGCGCCCGCAACGATCCTCGGACCGCTTCCCCTTCGGGGTCGAGGATGCCCGCCTTCGGCCGGACGAAGACCGTCGCCCTCACCGAAGCGCCACCTGCGGGTCGGCGAGGTAGTCCGTGAACGCGATCCCTGTCAACAGCTCGAAGGCCTCGACGTAGCGCGAACGCGTCCCGGAGACGATGTCCGTGGGAATCTCCGGGCCGGGCTCGGCTTTGTCCCAGCCCAGGCTCTCGCAGTAATCGCGCACGTACTGCTTGTCGTACGAGGGCTGCGGGCCGCCCGGGGCGTATTCGGACGCTGGCCAGAAGCGCGAGGAGTCCGGCGTGAGCGCCTCGTCGCCGAGCACCAGCCTCCGCTCGGAGTCGAGCCCGAATTCGAACTTCGTGTCCGCGAGGATGATCCCACGCCGCTCGGCATGCGCTGAAGCAAAGCGGTAGAGCGCCAGGGCGACCCGCTCGACCTCGGCGTAGAGCTCGGCGCCGACGATCGCGGCGGCGGCCGTCGCATCGATGTTCTCGTCGTGGCCGCTCCGGGCCTTCGTCGCCGGGGTGACCAGCGGCTCGGGTAGCCGGTCGGACTCGAGCAGCCCGACGGGGAGCGACTGGCCGCACACCGACCCGGTCTCGCGGTAGTCCTTCCAGCCCGATCCGGCCAGGTAGCCGCGGACGACGCACTCGATCGGCAGCATCTCGAGCCGCCGGCACTCGAGCGAGCGCCCGTCGTTACGCAGCGCCAGCAGGTGATTCGGGATCAGCTCGCCCGTGCGGGCGAACCAGAAGGCCGAGAGGCCCGTCAGTACCCGGCCCTTGTCGGGTATCTCGGTCGGAAGGATCACGTCGAAGGTCGAGATCCGGTCTGAAGCCGTCAAGAGCAGGCGCTCGTCGTCGAGCCCGTAGAGCTCGCGCACCTTGCCGCTCCCTAGATGACCCACCGCCTCAGTCATGCCCGAACTCAGACATGGACGTGCTCCAGCACACCCACCGTCGCGCGGAGCCTCTCGAAGACCACGTCCACATGCCGTGTGTACGCGTCGAGGTCGAAAACCCCGTCGAGCTCGAGACACCCGGCGAGCTCCGCGTCGGCCCGGACGAGCGACGGAAAGTCGAGCCCCTCGTCCCAGGCCCGCATCGCGTGCCGCTGCACCAGCCTGTACGCCTCATCGCGGGGGAGCCCTGATTCGACGAGCGCGAGCAGCAGCCGCTGGCTGAAGTAGAGGCCGTGGCTCGCCCCAAGGTTCTCCCGCATCCGCTTGGAACGGACGACGAGCCCCTCGATGAGCCACGTAAAGCGGTCGAGCATGTAGTCGACGGCGAGGAATGCGTCCGGCAGCACGATCCGCTCGGCCGAGGAATGCGAGATGTCGCGCTCGTGCCAGAGGGCGACGTTCTCGAGGCCGACGAGGGCGTGGCCGCGAACGACGCGCGCGAGCCCGCAGATCCGCTCGGCCACGATCGGATTGCGCTTGTGCGGCATGGCCGAGGAGCCCTTCTGGGCGCGCCCGAACGGCTCCTCGATCTCGCGCACCTCCGTCCGCGCCAGGTGCCGAAGCTCCAGGGCGAAGCGCTCCAGGGACGCCGCGAGCAGCGCGAGCGCGCTCAGGACCTCGGCGTGGCGGTCGCGCTGGAGAATCTGCGTCGAGCTCGGGGCCGGCTCGAGTCCCAGCCGCTGGCAGGCGACTCGCTCGACCTCCGGATCGGTTGCCGAATACGTGCCGACCGCGCCTGAGAGCTTGCCGACACGCATCCCCTCGAGAGCACGAGCAACGCGCACCCGATCGCGCTCGAGCGCAAAGGCCCAGCCCGCGAGCTTCAAGCCGAAGGTCGTGGGCTCCGCGTGGACGCCGTGCGTCCGACCGATCGTGAGCGTCTCCCGATGCTCCTCGGCGCGCCGGACGACCGCCGCGAGCGCGCGCTCGACCCCGTCGAGGATCAGCCCACCGGCCTCCCCGATCTGGAGCGCGAGCGCCGTATCGACCACGTCGGAGGACGTGAGCCCGTAGTGGAAGAAGCGGCCGTCCTCGCCGAGCTGCTCGGCGACAGCGTCGACGAAGGCGGCGAGGTCATGCTGCGTCTCTGCCTCGATCTCCGCGACGCGGGCGGCGGTCGGAGGAGCAGCCGCAGCTCGGATCGAGGCGACGGTCGCTCGCGGCACCGCACCCAGCTCCGCCCAGCCGTCGAGCGCTGCCAGCTCTACCTCGAGCCAGCGCGCGAGCTTCGTCTCGTCCGACCAGATCCGGGCCATGGCCGGGCGGGAGTAGCGGGGGATCACCTTCCGGAGTCTACGGCGCCGTTCGGCGGGCCTACGCCCCCTGCCGAGCGGCGGCCGCGAGGGCGATGTCCCGCCGGAACCGAACGCCGGCGAACGAGATCCGGTCGCAGGCGGCGTAGGCCAGCTCCCGCGCGGCCGCGAGAGTCGACCCTACCCCCGTCACGTCCAGAATCCGGCCGCCGTTCGTCACGAGGCGATCGCCGTGCCGTGCCGTCCCCGCGTGGAAGACGAGAGCGCCGAGCGCCTCGGCTTCCGCGACGCCCGTGATCTCGGAGCCGTGGTCGGGGCTGACCGGGTAATCCTTCGCCGCCAGTACGACCGTCACGGACGCCTCCGAAGCGACGGCCAGCTCGACGCCGGAGAGATCGCCGGCAGCTGCGGCGCCGAGCGCACCCACGAAGTCACCCACGAGCCCCGGCAGGATCGACTGGGTCTCCGGATCGCCGAAGCGGCAGTTGAACTCGAGCACTCTCGGGCCCGTCTCCGTCAGCATGAGGCCCGCGAAGAGCACTCCCACGAACGGCGTCCCGCGGCGCGCCAGCTCCTCGATCACGGGCCGGTGCACGAGCTCGACCAGCTCCTCGACGTCGGCCGTCCCGCGCCCGGGCAGCGGCGAGTACGAGCCCATCCCCCCCGTGTTGGGCCCCGTGTCGCCGTCGCCGAGCCGCTTGAAGTCCTGCGCGGGCGCAAGCGGGAGGACGGAGCGACCGTCCGAGAGGCCGAAGACGGAGATCTCCTCGCCCTCGAGCAGCTCCTCGATCACGATCGGTCCGGCGTAGGCAGCGGCTGCGCGCAGGGCTTCATCGACCTCTGCCGCTGTCCGGCAGACGAAAACGCCCTTCCCCGCGGCGAGGCCGTCGACCTTGACCACGCAGGGCGCCCGCGCGACCGCAAAAGTCGCCGCGGTCGGAACGGCGGCCGCCGCCAGCACCTCCTTGGCGAACGTCTTCGACCCCTCGATCCGGGCGGCTTCTCTCCCCGGGCCAAAGACGGCGATCCCCGCATGCCGGAGCTCGTCGGCGACCCCTGCGACGAGCGGCCCTTCCGGCCCGATCACGACCAGCTCGACGGCGAGCTCCCTGGCGAGCGCGAGCAGACTCTCGCCATCCTCGGCCCGAACCGGATGACAGTGGCCGAGCGTGGCGATTCCCGGGTTCCCCGGCGCAGCGTGCAGAGCCTCGACCTCCACCGCCTGTGCCAGCTTCCACGCGAGCGCATGCTCGCGACCACCCGACCCGACGACGAGAACTCTCACGGCGGGCCGAGTCTACTGTCGAGGTCGGGTCGTGTTTGGCGCAGGCAAAGTCGGCGCATGACGAGCGCATGAGCCAGAACGAGCCGGGCCTCGAGCTGCACGAATGGGAGACACGCTGGCAGGAGCTCGAGCCGATGTTCGAGGAGGATCCCACCGGCACGCTGCCCGAGGCGTGCGATTTCGTCGAGCAGACGCTGCGCGAGAGTGGACTCGATCCCGAACCCGAGCAGCCCGACGAGCTCTCGAGCACCTATGCCGCTGCTCGCGAGACGGCGAACCGGGTCGAGCGCGGCGAGGACGTCGATCCCGGCGACGTGGGAGCCGCGATCGAGAACCTTCGCGCGGTCTACGAGTCGCTGCGCGCCACCCGCCCGGGCTGAACTCACACCGAGCTCACACGCCGAGCCGAGCGACACCGCGCCGGCCCGACGATGCTCACCGGTGAGCGGCCTCCGTCCGGCCGGGCCGATCGTTTCTCAACCCAGGTGTCCGGCGCTCGCTCCAACTGCGAGCGCGCGGCGTCTATTGGCGCGCGAGCACCTGCTCGCGCGCGGCACCGGTGCCGACGAGGTCGACGTTGACGCCGAGCGCCCGCTCCACGAGCTCGACGTAGGCGCGGGCGGCCGCGGGCAGATCCGCGACGCTGGCGCATTCGTCGAGCGGCTCCCGCCAGCCGGCGACGGTCTCGAAGACCGGCTCGCAGTGGTGGAAATCGCTCTGGTGGGCGGGGAAGTCGGCCGTCTCGGACCCGTCCGGCAGCCGATAGCCGACGCACACTCGTAACTCCTCCAAGTCGGAGAGGACGTCGAGCTTCGTCAGCGCGAGGGACGTGATCCCGTTCAGCCGCACGGCATAACGGAGGGCGACGAGGTCGAGCCAGCCCGGCCGACGTGAGCGCCCGGTGACGGTGCCGTACTCCTGGCCGACCTCGCGGACGCGGCCGCCGACCCCCTCGTCCATCTCGCTCGGGAAGGGCCCTTCGCCCACGCGCGTCACATAGGCCTTGGCGACGCCGAGAACCTCGTCGATCCGGGTCGGGCCGATACCGATCCCGGTGCAGGCCGCCCCGGCGACCGGGTTCGAGGAGGTGACGAACGGATAGGTGCCGTGGTCGAGGTCGAGGAGTGTCCCCTGAGCGCCCTCGAGGAGGACGCGCCGGCCGTCCAGGAGCGCCCGGTCGACGAGCAGCGACGTGTCCGCCACGAAGGGGCGCAGCCGCCGCGCGTACTCCTCGAAGCGTCCGGCCACGTCCTCGAGCTCGAACGGCTCCAGCTCGTAAATCCGTATCAGCCAGGAGTTCTTCTCCGCCAGCGCGGTCTCGATCTTCTGGCGCAGGATCTTCTGGTCGAGCAGGTCCTGGACGCGGATCCCGATCCGGGCGGCCTTGTCGGCGTAAGCAGGCCCGATCCCGCGGCGCGTCGTCCCGATCTGGAGCTTGCCGAGCCGCTTCTCGCTGGCTCCGTCGAGAGCGATGTGCCACGGCATGATCAGGTGTGCGTTCCCGGACACCTTCAGCGGCTCCGTCGAGAGGCCGCGCCGCTCGAGGTCGTCCATCTCCCCGAGCAGTACCTCGGGATCGACGACGCAGCCGTTTCCGAGCACGCTCAGCTTGCCGGAGACGATCCCCGAGGGGAGCTGCCGGAACTTGAACGTCTCGCCCCCGACGATCACGGTATGGCCCGCGTTCGGGCCGCCCTGGTAGCGGCAGACGATGTCCGACTCCTGCGCGAGCAGGTCGACGATCTTGCCCTTCCCCTCGTCGCCCCACTGCGCTCCGACGATGACCTTCGCGGGCACAAGGCGATTGTGCCCGTTCTCGCGGAGCGTACGCCCACCGCACGAGAATCCTCCCGTCCCGCCCGCCCGAGTGCCGGACTGCAGACGCTCTCTGCCGGCCGCCACTCCCGTCGACTCGGTACGACGCTGCCGGCGCCGGGCGGCGCTACGCAGTGGCCGCCGCCTTCGGGACTACCCGGAGAGCACCGATCGGCTCGCGGGTCGCCCGCTCGATCCGGATCGAGTGGCCGCGGACGCACGTCGTCGAGCTATGGGCGCGGTCCAGCTCGAGCCGCCCCTCGACCTGAGCGGCCAAGAAGCCGTACTCGTCGGCGCACTCCGCACAGATTGCGGTGAACGACGTGGCCCTCGGCGCCAGCCAGATCGTCTGGTCGTACATCGCTCCTTCCTCCGATCTCCCTGCCGGGTGTCCTTCTAGGCAACTGCCAGGTCGGCGAACTTCGCGTAGCGCTTCAGGAACGAGAGCTTGACCATGTCGGTCGGCCCATTCCGGTGCTTGGCGATGATCAGCTCCGCGATCCCCTGCGACTCCGACTCGTCGCCGTTGTAGTACTCGTCTCGGTAGACGAAGCCGACGACGTCTGCGTCCTGCTCGATCGAGCCCGACTCGCGGAGGTCGGAGAGGATCGGCCGTTTGTCGTGACGCTGCTCGACGGCGCGCGAGAGCTGTGAGAGCGCGAGGATGGGTACATCGAGGTCGCGCGCGAGGATCTTCAACGAGCGCGAGATCTGCGAGACCTCCTGAACGCGGTTCTCGGCCTGTCCCCCCGAGGTCATCAGCTGCAGGTAGTCGATGATGATCAGCCCGAGGCTCGGCTCGCGCATCTTCAGCCGGCGCGCCTTCGACCGGATCTCCATCATCGTGATCGAAGCTGTGTCGTCCACCCAGATGGGCGCCTTCATCAGCTTGTCACAGGCAGCCGTCAGCCGCGGCCAGTCGTCCGGCTTCAGCTTCCCGGTGCGGAGGCTCTGCGACTCGACGCGAGCCTCCGCGCACATCATCCGCTGGGTCACCTCGCTGCTCGACATCTCGAGCGTGAAGAGCGCCACCGGGATCTCGTGCCGCACGGCGAGGTTCTGCGCCATGTTGAGCGCGAGCGCCGACTTCCCCATCGAGGGCCGGGCGGCGATGACGATCAGGTTCCCGCGCTGGAAGCCGGAGGTGAGCTTGTCGAGCTCCTTGAAGCCGGTCGGGATCCCGGTGACGTCGGCGCCGGCCTCGTACAGGTGCATGATCCGTTCGAAGCTCTCCTTCAGCAGTCCTTCGATATGGCTGAAGTCGCCGGTGACGCGCTGCTCGGCGAGGTCGAAGACGATCTGCTCGGCCCGATCGACGAGGTCGGCCGTGTCGCCCGGCCGGTCCTGTCCGAGGCGGGCGATCTCCGAGCCCGCGCGCACGAGCCCGCGCAGAGTCGCCATCTCGCGGACGATCCGGGCGTAATGGGCGGCGTTCGCCGTGGCGGGCACCAGCGCCGCGAGTTCGTGGATCTTCGCCTTGCCGCCCACCGCCTCGAGCTCGCCGCCCTCCTCGAGCGCGTCTACGAGGGTGATCGCATCGACCGGCTCGCCCTGCTGGTAGAGCGCGAGGCAGGTACGGAAGACGGTGCCGTGGCTCTCGCGGTAGAAGTCGCCCGCCGAGAGGATCTCGGTGACCGCACCGATCGCGCCGGGCGAGATCAGCATCGCCCCCAGCACCGACTCCTCCGCCTCGAGGTTCTGGGGCGGGACGTGCGGGGTCGGGGCTGCGGACGTTGGCAGGGCGGCGACGTGAGCGATGGCGCCAATCAAGCCGGTCGGCTACGCGCCGTCAACGGGTGGGGATCCACAGGCTGGGCCCGGTGTAGAGAGCGGCGTTGTGCAGGAAAAAGGAACGCATGTTCCCTCATTGTCCCCATCGACCCGGACGTTCCCGGGCCGACTGTCCACAGTCGACATGTCCGTTTGTGCCGGAAGCAGCGGAAAGTTCCCGGCGTGCTCCACAGGGCTGTGGAGCACGCCGGGAAAGAAGAACAGAGGCTACCGCTGCTCGGGCTCGGCTTCGCGCGCCGCGTCGGTCTCGGGCGCCGCTGCGGCTCCGGGCAGGTCGAAGTCGGCCGCCTCGGCCGCCTCGGCAGGCGTCTGGGCCGAAGCCGCATCGTCCAGGTACTCGATCTCGGGCGACTCGACGGTCGCGCTGCCGGACGCAGCCTGAGCGGCTGCCAGCTCGGCCGCGACCCGCGCCTCCTCGGCGGCCTCCATCGCAGCCAGCTCCTCTTCGGCCGGCAGCTCGCCGCCTTCGGGTACGACGAGGGTCTTGACCTCGACGGTCACGCCCTCGAACACCTGGATCGGGATCCCGTAGCGGCCGATCCGCTTCAGGGAGTCGGTGTCGATCTTCTTCCGGTCGACGCGGATCTTCCGCGTGCGCCAGAGCTCGTCGGTGATGTCGGTCGTCGTGACCGAGCCGAAGAGCGCTCCCGTGGGGCCGGACTTGACGTCGAAGCGGAGCACGGTCTTGTTCAGGACTGCCGCGATCTCCTGCGCCTGGTCGACGCTGCGGGCCTCGTGGCGCGCCCGCTGCTCGTCGATCTTCCTCAGCTCCGCGACACGGCCGACGCTCGCCAGCTCTGCCAGCTTGCGGGGAAGCAGGAAGTTGCGGGCATAGCCGCGCGCCACGTTCACGACCTCGCCGCGGAGCCCGACCTTCTCGACGTCCTTGAGGAGGATCACTTCCATCGCTACTTGGCCTCCACGTACGGCAGGAGCGCCATCTCGCGGGCCCGCTTGACGGCGACCGCGACCTGCCGCTGGTGCCGTCGGCAGGCGCCGCTGATCCGGCGGTTGCGGATCTTGCCCTTTTCCGAGATGTAGCGCCGGAGCTGGTTCACGTTCTTGTAGTCGACCTCTTCGACCTTGTCCTTGCAGAAGAGACAGCTCTTCCGCCGGCCGGGCGCGGTGGAGGAGCCTGGGCGCTTGCTGCGCGTCCGATCCTGGGTTTTCGGCTGAGCCATGTCAGAGTCTCCTAGAAGGGAATGTCGTCGTCGGCCGCTGCTGCGGGAAAATCAGCGGAGGGCTGGGACGACTGGCCTGCCCCCTGGGGGACGAACTGGCCGCCACCGTCGCCGCCGTCGCGGCTGCCGAGGAACTGGACGTTCGAGGCGGTCACCTCGACGGACTGGCGCTTGGAGCCGTCCTGGGCATCCCACTCACGCCAGGTGAGCTTGCCCTGGACGCCCACCGGGCGGCCCTTGGCGAGGTACTGGGCGCAGTTCTCGGCGTCGCGGCCCCAGACGGTGACGTCGAAGTAGTACGCCGCATCCTGCCACTCCTCACCCTTCTTGATCCGATCGTTCACAGCCAGGCGCAAGGTCGTGACGGCGGTTCCGGACGGGGTGTGGCGCAACTCGGGGTCGCGCGTCAGGTTGCCGACGAGCACGACGCTGTTGATGTTCATTGCCATTACTCCTCCTCCGAGCGGTCGGTGCGTGGAGCGACATCCTCGCGCGCCGGGCCGCCCACGGCTACCGGCTGAGTCGAACCTGGCCTGTAGCGACGGGTCGCCAGATGGCGCATCACCGAGTCGTCGATCTTGAGCACGCGCGAGACCTCGTCGAGCGTGTCGGCCTCCGCGCTGAAGGTGAGGAGGTGGTAGATGCCGTCGCCCTTCTTGTCGATCTCGTAAGCGAGCTTGCGCCGACCCCAGGCATCCTGGCCCGCCCAAGTCCCCCCGCCCTTCTCGACGAGGTCGCGGATGCGCTTGACGATCTCCTCCTGCCGCCCTTCGGGCAACTCGGGGTCCAGCATGAGCAGAATCTCGTAGTCGATCATCGTCCCCTGGCTCCTTCCTCGGACTCGGCTTCCTTCGGTCTTAGGCGGCCTCACCGGCAGGCACGAGCGGGAACAAGCGCGCGAGGTGAGGCAGGAAGCGGAGGGCAGAGTAGCATCCGCAGGATGAGACGAGCTCTTGCCTGGATCGTCGGCGGACTCGGGCTCGCGGCGCTGCTCCGGCTCCGGCGCCGGCCCGAGGTCCGCGAGGCGCCGGCTCCCGACCTCGGTACCGACCCAGCCGCCGTGCTGCGGCGCAAGCTGGACGAGGCTCGACAGGCGAGCGACGACCGCGACGAGTTCGACGCCTCCGAGGGAACGCCCGTCGACGAGGTCGACGCCCCACGGCCGTCGCTCGAGGCGCGACGTGCAGCGATCCACGCCAAGGCCCAGGAGGCGCTCGGGGAGATGGAAGGCTCTTCCGAGGCGTAGCATCCGCGCGGCCCGGGCACGCGCCCTGCATGCGAATCGTCGTGATCGGAGCCACCGGCAACGTCGGCACGAGCGTCCTCGACGCTCTCGGTCGCGACGACGCCGTCACTTCCATCCTCGGGATCGCGCGCCGCCTCCCCGCGGCGAGCTTCGCCAGGACAGAGTTCGCCGCCGCAGACGTGACCCGGGACGACCTCGTCCCGCTCCTGCGCGGCGCGGACTGCGTGATCCACCTCGCCTGGCTGATCCAGCCCTCGCACGACGAGACAGCCCTGCGGCGAACGAACGTCGACGGCTCGCAGCGCGCCTTCGAGGCCGTCGTCTCCGCCGGGGTGCCCGCGCTCCTAGTCGCGTCCTCGGTCGGCGCCTACTCCCCCCGGGCGGACGTGCGCCCCGTCGACGAGAGCTGGCCGACGCTCGGGAACCAGGCCAGCTGGTATTCGCGCCACAAGGCCGAGGTCGAGCGACGGCTCGACCTCCTGGAGGCAGAACAGCCCGACCTGCGCGTCGTCCGC
>Ga0136612_10000880_pt1 | contig 12037 bp, 12 predicted proteins | sample AntDryUQ224A2306_2_FD_106644 | JGI IMG/M metagenome (GOLD analysis project Ga0136612, IMG submission 106644) | Polar desert sand microbial communities from Dry Valleys, Antarctica - metaG UQ224A (23.06) | ecosystem: Environmental > Terrestrial > Soil > Desert | place: Antarctica: Dry Valley...
CGCACAAGCCACCCCCAGGTCGGCGTCGTCGTGCTCAGCCAGTTCGCCGACGCGGCATACGCGCTCGCCCTGCTCGACTCCGGCTCCGACGGGCGCGCATACCTCCTCAAGGAGCGTGTGCGCGACCGTGGCCAGCTGATGACGGCGATCAGGGCGGTGGCGCAGGGCGGGTCGGTGATCGACCCGAAGATCGTGGAGGGGCTCGTGGCGGCGCGGGCGCATAGTGAGCGATCACCGCTGTCGGAGCTCACCCCCCGCGAGCACGAGGTGCTTGCGGAGATAGCGCAGGGAAAGAACAATACCGCTATCGCGGAGTCACTCGTGCTGACCAAGCGCGCGGTGGAGAAGCACATCAACGCGATCTTCCTGAAGTTGAATCTCTCCGAGGCGCATGACGTGAGCAAGCGCGTCAAGGCAACGCTGATGTACTTGGCCGACCCCTAGACAGGATGGAGGTGCGGCGGGTGCGGCGGCGTCCGGTCGTTTGATGAGAGTGGTCGGCGCCTGCGCATCTGCGTGCGTTGCCGGGGTGGGCCCGAGCCACATAGGGGGTCGCCGACCATGACTGACTGTGCGACGAGCACGGTATCTGTGATGTTGGACGTTCAGCAGCTTCGGTCCGCCTGGCGGCGGTGCGCGCCGACGAGCTGCTGGAGGAGTGCACGCTCCCGTACGACCACGAAGCGGTCGAGTGGGCGATCGGGCGGGGCCCGGGCGCGCGGGCTTGCTATGAGGCGGGGCCGACAGGCTTCGGCCTTCAGCGTCACCTGAGCGCGGCGGGAATCGACTGCGAGGTGGTGGCGCCCGGGCTCGTCCCCCAGCGCCCCGGCTACCGGGTGAAGACCGACGCGCGAGATGCGCGTAAGCTCGCCCGCCTTCACGCTGGCGGGTTGCTCGCGCCGATCCACGTGCCCACGCCCGAGCTCGAGGCGGTCCGGGACCTCATCCGTGCGCGCGAGGACGCGCGCCTAGGCCTGCCGGCTGTCGGGGGTGTGTGGCCACGACCCGCACGGGTAGGCCTCATTGCCCGGCGCGCATTCGGATGGGAGCCTCGATCGATGGGCGCCGATGAACGCCGACGTGCTCCCGCTGGCGATCACGATGATGGCCGGGGCCCCAGATCATGTCCACGATCATCCTCGTGACGGCCGAGAAGGCCGTGCCGGTCTCGTCGGCGTTCCTGGCTAGAGTAGCCGTCGCCGCGACGCTTGGCACCGTCCTAGCTGACGTGCCCACGCACGTTTCGAACGGGATGAGGTAGGTCCGGGCCTGTCGAGAGGGTGTGGGTGTTGAGCTCAACACCCTCAAGGAGGCCCGGAAGTGCCGCACCATAAAGCCCGTCACACGCCACTTGGGCGGTTGACGGGGCTGCGACCACCGGCGTGGAATCTACTGGCCGTGGGCTCGCCGCCCACCGCCATCGAGCGCCCGCCCGAGCCGCATCGCGATGCGGTCGACCGCCCGCGCATCGCGGCCGGATCATCCCAACAACGGTGGATCGAGGTGTGTCGGCTGCCATCGACTGTAGGCCGAACGGGACCGCTCCTGTTCGACCGAAGCGACAGTGGCGAGACGGCGAGCCGAGGCTGCTCCTCTTGCCTCGGAGCGGAAGCGTCACGGCCAGAAGCAAGCCAGTTCGCCTGGCCCTTCGCAGACTGTGTCTGCGCGCGGCGATGACGATGCGCAGACCGCCAAGGACGTTGAGTCTGGCTCCGGGCGCATACCTGCCTCTGGGGTGGCCGCCTGTATCTGCTGGTGGATGGAGCCACGGGCGGGCGTGAGCTGAGTGGGTCAGGCAGCGATCACCGCCGCCAAGGCATCGACCTCCTGCAGCACATCCGCAAGCTCCCGCTCGACGTCGATCGCGCGCACGCAGATTCGCTTGTCGGTGTGGCGGGTGATCCCGCGGCTCCGGCGACCCCCTGGCCTCGCCCGTCGGTCTCCCCCAGCGGACGGTCACAGCTCCACCTCTAGCCCGTCGTAAGCGACCTCGGCTCCGGCGCGCAGAACCGCGTCGCGCTCCGGCGAGCGCTCGAGCAGCACCGGATTCGTGTTGTTGACATGGACGAGGATCACTCGCGGTCGCTCAAGCCGCGCGAACGCCTCCAGCGTCCCTCCGGGGCCGGAGAGCGGCACGTGGCCCATCTGCCGCGCGGTGCGCTCAGAGATCCCGAGGCGCACGAGCTCGTCATCGCGCCAGAACGTGCCATCGACGAGCACCACGTCGCTCGCGGCGAGGCGGCCGAGCACATCGTCGTCGAGGCGCGCGAGGCCCGGCACGTACGTCAGCACGCCGCCGGTCGAGCGATCGCGGAAGACCAGCCCGCTGGCCTCGACCTCGGCCTCGGTCCCGGCGAGGTAGCGCGGCGCGTCGCCACCGGCTGCGAACGACTCGACCTCGAGCGAGGATCCATCGACTGGGAGCGAGCCTCCGGGCTCGAGCGTCCGCCAGTCGACGCCGCAGTAGCCGGTGAGGATCGGCAGCACGGGATAGCCGTCGGTCAGGGCACGGCGAACTGCGTCGCTCCCGTACACCCGGATCGCCGTCGAGGACTCGCGCAGCAGCAGCAGGCCCGCCGTGTGGTCGATCTCCGCATCCGTCAACAGGATCCCGGCCACGGGCGCAGCGCGGACGCCGTTTGCGCGTTCGGCTGCGAGCGCCTCGAGCTGCTGGCGCAGGTCCGGCGAGGCGTTGGCCAGAAACCACGGACCTGCCGCGCCGCGGATCGCGAGCGACGATTGCGTTCGAGGACGTGCGGCGGTTCCCGTGCGGGCTGCCTCGCACGTCCGGCAGCGGCAGTTCCACTGCGGGAAGCCGCCACCGGCGGCAGAACCGAGAATCTGAGCGCGCACGTTCAACCCACCTGAGCGGCCCTACGAAAGGGCCCGCACGAGTCGCGCGGGCCCCGAGCGGGGCCGGCCACGAAAGGCTCCTACCGATGATAGAAGTAGGCGGTGACCTCGGAGCACCACTCGAACGCAGGCTTCGTCGACTTCATAGAGAACTCCCTCCTGTGGGCCCGAGGCACGTCTCGCTGAGATCCTAGCCCGTGCCCGAGCTCGCACATACGTCAATTTCCGCTCGAGCTCGATGAACGTCGAGGTGACCGGAGCCGAGCCGGCCGAGGTGGAGGCCGACGTCCTCGCCGTGGCCGTGGGCGGCGCGCGCATGCAGGAATTGGACCCGCTCTTCGGCGGGCGGCTGGCGCGCGCGGCGGCGGACGCCGATCCGGTGGCGATGGTGCATGTCGCGCACGAGGTGGCCGCGCGGCGGGTCGCCGCGGTCGCGATCGACGAACTCGACGCAGAGGGACTGCGGACGGCGGCTGCCAGGGCGGTGCGTGCGCATCACGGCGGCGGCACGGTTGCGTGGGCGCTTGACGAGTCGCTGCCGCTCGGCACCCAATGCCAGGTGCAGGCGCTCGTCGAGGGCGCGATCCTCGGCGGCTACCACGCGGGGCGCTGGAAGAGCGGCGGACCGGCACCCGGCGTCGACCGCTTCGTCGTCTGCGGCGCGCGGGAGGAGTTCCGCGCAGTCGCGGCGCGCGCCGAGCTGATTGCGCGGTGGACGAACGTCGCGCGTGAGCTCGTCGACGCGCCGCCGAACGTCGTCACGCCCGCGCGCCTGGCCCAGCGCGCAGCCGCGCTCCGCGGTCTCCGCGTCGAGGTGCTCGAACCTGTCGCTGCTGGTCTCGGGGCGCTCGCGGCCGTGGGCGGGTCGAGTGCGGCGGCGCCGCAGCTCATCGTTCTGCGCCACGACCCCGCGGACGCGCCGGAGTGGCCGCGGCTCGCGCTTGTCGGCAAGGCCGTCACCTTCGACGCGGGCGGCTACTTCCTGAAGCCGCAGGCGGACATCGTGCGCCAGAAGGCGGACATGGCCGGCGGCGCAGCGGTGCTCGCCGCGCTCGGCGCGATCGCCGAGCTCGAGCTGCCGCTCTCCGTTCTCGGAGTCCTCCCTGCCTGCGAGAACATGCTGGGCGCCGATGCGATCCGGCCGTCGGACGTGATCACGACCGCCGCGGGCCTCACCGTGGAGGTGACGAACCCGGACGCGGAGGGCCGGTTGATCCTCGCCGACGCGCTCTGGTACGCACGCGTAGAGGGCGCGACGCACGTCGTCGACCTCGCGACGCTGACCGGCGCGATGAGGGGCGGGATGGGCGATCTCTACGGCGGCGTCTTCGCCAACGACGACACCTGGCGCGCTGCGGTCGTCGACGCTGGCAACGCAGCCGGAGACCTTGCGTGGCCCTGGCCGCTGCACCGGCGGTACCGCCGCCTGCTCGACTCGCCGCTCGCCGATCTCCGCAACACCTCGGGGAAGCCGTACGGGTATCCGATCACCGCCGCAACCTTCCTCGAGCGCTTCGCCGGCGAGGGGCCGTGGGCGCATGTCGACATGCTCGGGCCCGCGCTTCTCGATGACGATCGCGGCGACGCGATCGGGCCGGGGGCGAGCGGCTACGGCGTCCGCATGCTCGTCGAGCTGGCCGCGCGCCTGGCCGACGCGCCCGGCGGACCCCAGCAGGCGTGAGCAGGCCTCGGGTACGCATCGTTGACGCCGCATCCGGATTCGTCGTGCGACCCCAAACGAACACCCGGGGCCGCTTGCCGCCAAACTCGCCGAGGAGGCGCGCCGCCTCGTCGGCGCGAGCTGCAACGGAGGGAGGTCAGCGTCTCGCTCGCCTGCGCCCACCCCAGGGCCGATCGCATCGACCGCCCGGATCGAGCCGTAGTCCCTGCCGATTCACGTCCCTTCGACGCGGTCAGACGCGCGAGGGCCGCCGCATCGTCCGGTAAGTGAACTCGTCCGTCTGCGCCGACTCGCGGGCAGCGACGACGGTGCCGTGGTACGGCGAGAACCTGCAGACGGGATCGGTGGCCGCGGCGTCGCCGGCGAGGCGAAGCGCCTGGCAACGGCAGCCACCCCAGTCCTGCTCCTGCCGCCCGAGCGGACAGGAGCGGCACGGCTCCTGCATCCACTCCGTGCCGCGGAAGCGCGTGAACGCGTCGGCCTCGTGCCAGATCCAGTTGAGCGAGCGATCGCGCACGTTCGGCAACGCGAGGTTGGGGATGGTCGACGCGGCCTGGCACGGGAGCACGTCGCCGTTGGGCGCGACGACGATCGTGCTCCGCCCCCAGCCAGCCATACATGGCTTCGGCAGCTCCTCGTAGTAGTCCGGGAGCACCCAGAGGACCGTGATCCTTGGGCCGACGCGCGCGCGGAAGCGCTTCACTGCCTCCTCGCCGCGCTCGAGCTGCGCGCGCGTCGGGAGGAGCGCCTCCTGGTTCACGACGGCCCACCCGTAGTACTGCGTGTTCGCGAGCTCGAGCCGCTGTGCGCCGAGCTCCTCGGCGAGCAGGAGAATCTCCTCGATCCGGTCGAGGTTCTGCCGGTGCAGGACGCAGTTGATTGTGAGCGGGAACCCCAGCTCACGCGCCGCGCGCGCGGCCGCGATCTTCTTCTCGAACGACCGGATGCCGGCGATCCGGTCGTTCTCCTCCGGATCGGGGCTCTGGATCGAGACCTGCACGTGATCGAGCCCTGCCGCCTTCAGAAGCGCGGCGCGCTCGCGCGTCAAGCGCGTGCCCGCAGTCACGAGCGTCGAGTACAGGTCGGCCGCGCGCCCAGCGGACACGAGCTCGTCGAGGTCGCGGCGCACCATCGGCTCGCCGCCGGTCAATGCCAGCTGGACGACGCCCAGCGCTCGCGCCTCGCGAAAGACGCGGGTCCAGTGCTCCGTCTCGAGCTCGGCGCGGTAGCGGTCGCCGCCGATATCGACGGGATTCGAGCAGTACGGGCAATGCAGCGGGCAACGGTAGGAGAGCTCCGCGACAAGCGTGTAGGGCCTAGGCGGCGACATCGACCACCAGCCCGTGCTCGCGCATCCCTTCGAGCAACTCGCGCACGTCGTCGGCGACGTCGGCGCCGGCATAGCGCAGCGAGAGAGCGGCCGCGATCTCCTCGAGCGAGCGCTTGCCGTCGCACAGCTCGAGCACGTGCGCCGCGGTCTCGTTCAAGTGCACGGCTCCCTCCGGGATGAGCAGCAGGTGCTCCTCGCGCACATCGTCGTACTGCAGGCGAGCGCCGTCGACGAGCCGGGGCCGGTTTACGTCGCGGCCTGCGGTTGCGTGTCACCCTGCTCGATCGCCTCGAGCTGCGCCCAGAGCATCTCCGTCTTGAACCTGAGCGCCGCGACGGCGCGGTCCTGCTGCTCCCGCGTCAGGCCGCGCTCGACGACGAGCCGGAGCGCGTACTGCGCGTCACGCGGGGCCTGCACGAGCCGGCCGCGGAAGTACTCGAGCCCTGCCGGATCGATCCACGGATAGTGCGCCTCGAGCGCCGCGAGACGGACGCGGATCGCGTCCGGGCCGAAGAGCTCCGTGAGCGACGACGCGACCGCCTCGATCCAGGGCTTCTGCCGCGCGAAGTTCACGTAGGCATCGACGGCATAGCGCACCGCCGGGAGCACCCGCCGCTCGGACAGGAGCTCGTCACGCGCCACCCCGAGCGCCTCGCCGAGCTGCAACCACGACTCGATCCCGCCCGTTCCGGCGGACGTGCCGTCGTGGTCGATGATCCGTTTGATCCACTCGCGGCGCACCTCGATCTCGGGACAGTTCGAGAGAATCGCGGCGTCCTTGACCGGGATGCATCGCTGGTAGTAGAAGCGGTTCGCGACCCAGCGCTGAAGCTCCTCGCGCGTGAGCTCACCCGTGTCCATCCGTACGTGAAACGGGTGGAGGTTGTGGTAGCGCGTCCCCTGTGCGCGCAGCCGCTCAACGAGCTCGTCCGCCGTCCATGGCGTCGCCTCGCCCGTCGGTCTCGTGGCACTCTCGATCATCGCTCGATCTCGAGGCCATCGTACGCCCTCGACGCCCGCGCGGAGGACCGGCCGGCCTCGCAACAGCGGTCCAAGTTCGCCAACGCGATTACGCGCTAACCGCGGCCTCGCCGCCACGGACCGCCAGCGGACGACCGCGTACGGGTCGCGCCCGTACACCCACGCACGCGCTGCCTCGCACGTTCCGCGGCCGGCCGAGCCGAGAATACGAACGCGCGCGTGGCAGGGGAAGTGGGACGTAGCCTCAGCACGCACCGGAGGCCACGCCAGGGACTCTTAACCTACCGGTGGTACAGGTAGGTGGTGACCTCGGAACAGAGGTCAATTACCTCAAACTTGGGCTTGATCCACGTCATACGGCGCCTCCTTATTCGGGTACACGGTATTAGTCCTTTTTGTCGAACGGTTGTCCTGCCGGACCGTTCTCTCCTCGATCAACCCAGCAGTACGAGTCCACCAGCCGCGAGGACCAACGCGCCTCCGGCCACCCGGTTGGCGGTAGCGCGACGCTCCATCACCGGGAGCACGCGCGGGAGCGCGACAGCCACGAGGAGCCCGATGAGGGCGAGGAGCCCACTCGACAACGCTTGCTCCCCGCCGTGTTGGAGAAGCGAACCAGCGGTATGGTCACCGACCAGACCATAGGTGAGGTTGTCGAGCGTCAGGGCCCACGGCAGGACCCAGACCGGCCAGCGCGCAGCGACTTGCCGCGTCCCGGCGGCGATGACGAGCAGATAGAGCCCCAAGGCGACCAGGATCCCCGTCTGCAGGACTCCGGACAGGTCGCCCGAGAGCTGCCAACCGAGGCCCGCCGCGATCAGGAAGCCGACTCCGTCGGCGACGCCGAAGAGCGCGGCGAGCCGGAGGCGCGACCCTTTGTCGACGATCGCACAGATGGCTACGCAAGCGATCAAGCTATCAATACCTAACAGCAGAAAACCCATTTCCTAACCCCCAAACCCCTGATTGGTTTGCTTGTCGTTGTTGTCAACAAAACACGGCTAAGCCGCGCCTCGGTGAGCTGCGATGTCGAGGGTGAACACTGGAGGGCTACTCCTCCGGGAGGGCGAAGACGAACAGAGAGCTTCCCTGGCCCGCGCCGAGCATCCCGGGCAGGAACCCTTCGGTCCAGGCGCCCCACCCGGTCGGCACGGCAATGTACTGCCTTCCGTCGATGCTGTAGGTCGTCGGGTTGCTGTGGTGGCCGCTTCCGCACTGGAACTGCCACAGCAGCTCTCCGCTGCTGGCGTCGAGCGCGTTGAACTCCCCGGTGGGTTCGCCGGCGAACACGAGGTCGCCGCCCGTGGCCAGCAGCGACGAGCACATCGGTACGTCATTGGACCAGCGCCAGCGCTCCTCACCCGTGCGCGGATCGAGCGCGCTCACGGATCCTGCCATGTCCTCGAGGTCCACGGCGACGCCCGCTCCCCAGTACGGAATGCTCTCCTTGAACTCCCTGCGCCGCCGCGTGGCCGTCGCACCGACGTCCTGCACCGGGGCGTACAACAGCTCGGTCTTCGGGCTGTAGCACGCGTGCGTCCATTCCTTGGCGCCGGCCGGCCCCGGCCAGAAGTGGACCGGGTCGCCCTCCTTGTCGGGGTAGACCTTCGGCGTCACGTTGCCCTTTTCGTCGACCTCGCCCCAGTCGATGCGGTCGACGAACGGCGCCACCCGGACAGGCTCCATGTTCGTGCGATCGAGGATGTAGAGGAACCCGTTCTTGTCGAAGTGCGCCGCCAGCTTGCGCCCGTCGAGGTCGAACAGGATGTGCTCCATCGTGCTGTCGTAGTCCCACAGGTCGTGCGGGGTGTACTGGAAGTGCGAGCGGATCTCGCCGCTGTCAGCGTCCACGGCGACGCCGGAATCGGTGTAGAGGTTGTCGCCCTCGCGGACGCCTCCGTCGAAGTCGGGACACGGGTTGCCGGTCCCCACGTACAGGAGATTCAGCTCCGGGTCGAAGGTGCTCGTGACCCAGCAGTTCCCGCCACCCCGCGCCCAGGCCTCACCGTCGGCGGGCCAGGTCTCGGAGCCGGGCTCCCCGGGCTTCGGCACCATGTACGTCCGCCAAACGCGCTCTCCGGTCTCGCGCTTGAACGCGTCGAGGTGGCCGCGCACACCAAATTCCCCGCCGGAGCTCCCGACGATGACCATGTCCTTTACGACCAGGGGAGCGACCGTGGCGCTCTCGCCGGCCCGCACATCGCCGTACGTCTCGTCCCAGACCTTCTTACCGGTCTCGGCGTCGAGCGCGATGATGTGGGCGTTCAGGGTGGCGACGAAGACCTTCCCCTCGGCCACGGCGACCCCGCGGTTCACGTTGCCGCAGCAGAGCGACACGTCGTACGGGATCGCATGCCTGTACTGCCACAGTAGCTCTCCGGTCCGGGCGTCGAGGGCCCAGACCCAGCCATCCCAGCCCGAGACGAACATGATTCCGTCGACGACGATCGGGGCGGCCTCGAACGAGTACGTCGATTTGCCCGAGTGCAGGCCCACCGAGCCGCACTGGAAGGCCCACGCCGGAGCGAGCTGCTTGACGTTACTCTTGTTGATCTGGTCGAGCGGGCTGTAGCGCTGCCCGTCGTAGGCGCCGTAGTAGGTGAGCCAGTTCTGCGGTTCCGAGCGGGCGTTGAGAATGCGCTCGTAGGTGACGTCCCTGGCGACCGGCGGCGCGATGCCGACGATGCTGCTCAGAGTTGAGTTGCCGACGGCCTGCCCTGCGTCTACGTACTCGGTTGCCATCAAGTACTCCTATCCACGGTGGTGGTTGTGCCGAGCGGTCGATCTACGGGCGCGGCTGCGGCGGGCGGTCGAGGCGAGCCTCCGGCGGAGCGTCCCCTTGCACGACGATCGCCGCGGTCAGGCCGCGGCCCTCGTCGTTGCCGGTACGGGAGCCGTACCAGTAGTACCCCGGGCCGTCGAGGGTGAGGTTCGCCGTCCCGCGCGAATGGTTCACCAACCAGATGAACTTGTAGTCACCGTTGCACGGCAAGACTGCGCAGTGGGTGTTCTTGTCGTCGTTGAAGAACTCGAGCTCGAGCTCGCCCCCATGGGGGAGCACCAGGATCCCGGGCTCGAACACCAGCTCGTCCTCCGGGATCCGGATCGTGGCGTGCATCCGGCCGTCGGATCCCTCCTCGGCCTCCCCGATGCTCCCTCGCCCGAGCATTCGACCCAGCGTCGCCCCATTTTGCCTGTCCAACAGCTCGGCAATCTCGGCCACGGCGATCCCCTTTGTCCGATTCTGGGCGCCGAAGACTACTACTTTTTGAGCCGCGCGGTCACCCGGACGCGCTCGCGGCGCGGCTCCTCGAAGGTCATGTAGCCCAGTCGAGGGGCGACTCGCCGGTAGTTCTTGCCCAGGGCGCGCGCGATCGTGGCTTTCATCAGCTCCTTGCCGAGGTAGAAGGCGTGCGTGGCCTCGTCGACCCCGAGCTGGTCGAAGATCTCGTTGAAGTCGGTGCCCTTTTGAAGAGCTCGGCGTTGAAGACGTAGATCCAGTCGCCGTCGGCGAAGATGCGGAAGTTCGGGTCAGTCACCTGGGCGTGCAGCTCGCGCAGCTCGGACTCCGCGTAGGGGCTGAGGTCCTCGTCCTTCACCGTCAGCAGCCGCCCGTCGACGTGCTTGGGCGGCGTGCCCTGCTCCTGCGCGAAGTGCATGAGCTGCGCCGCGAGCACCGCCTCTCGGACGGTGCCGCGCGCCCACTCGATGACCTCGGTGGTGAGCACGTTGCGGATCCCAGCTCCTCGCAGAAGCCGATGAGCAGCGCGGTCACCCCGGTGCTGTCGGCCTCGGTCAGCTCGGTGAGGTTGCCGATCCCCATCAGCATCTCGGCCTCGGGATGGCGCCGGCGCACCTCGAGGTAGCGCCCGAGGCTGGCCGCGAAGCCGGTGCCGATCGGCTCGATTATCGGGTCGACGAGGTAGGGCTTGCCGAGGCGCTCGAGGTGGGCGATCGTCGCCTCGAGGCTGTCGAGGTCCTCGGGCGTGTCGGGGATGAGCACGGGCGTCGCGCGCAGGTGCTCGGCAAGGTCGCGGTTGGACCCGTTGAGGCTGAGGACATAGTCGACGCCCGCGACGGCCGGCGCACGGCGCCTCTCGACGCCGAGCGAATCGGGCGGCTGCGCGCCGTGTGCGAACGCTAATGCCGCGACGCATGCCCGCGGCTCGGTGTCGCGGCCCGCGGCGTCACGGGTCGTACTCGGCGACGATCTCGGACCACCAGCGGCGCGATGCCGCCCGACGGTAGCGTGGCGGCTTCGGCGGCGGCTTCGACTCCGCCACCCGCAGGTACGGCGCCCCGTAGGGCTTCGGGTGCGACATCGCGGGCATTGTGCCCGCCCTGCAGGACGCCCCAACCGGCCGAACCGGGTCGTCCCCGGTGTGAGCTCCCGCGGCGGGTGGTGGTGACGATGTGCCGCGCGGGGTTGCCTCCCCACGCCGACCACCGGGGTCGTGTCAGGGTTCGTCCGTGCTGTCCGACCCGTGGCTAGGCTTCGGCCTTGGTCGGACGGACGCAAGTCCGTAGCCGCAAGGCGTTCGGCCCCTTTTTGGAGCGCCTCACCGCCAGCTCGGCGTCCCCGCCCCGACCGGCGCCCGTTGACGACCCAGCTACGCCCCCGCGCGCGCCCTCGATGAGCCCGACGACCGACAGCCGCCGGGCACACATGCTCCCGATGCGCTCGCGCGTGGCGGGGGGGACGGCGTCGCCCCAGGCCGCGGCGGCGTCCTCGGCCCGCGCCAGCAGGTCGTCGAGGAGGTCTGGGGAGGGCTGGGCCTCGATCAGGCAGCGCAGGCCGAAGCCGATGTGCCAGCGCTCGTCGAGCTCGACGCGCTCCACGCCCTCGCGCACCCCGGGCAGGGCGCCGTCGGCCAGGTCGTCAAGCAGCGCGCGTTGCCCGGCGTCGAGGACGATCCCCTCGAGCACCATGTGGTAGAGGCCGACGCCCTCGCCCAGCCCGGTGCGGCCCGCCGCGAGCTCGGCGGCCAGCGCGGGCAGCCGCCCCTCGAAGAGCTCAAGCACCGCGGCCGGGACGTGGGCCCGGGCCGCGGCGCGCCGCTCGGCCGGGGTGGCTCCGGGCAGCCCGAGCACCTCGGCGGCGATGCGGTCGACGAGCAGCGCGTGGCGCTGCTCGTCGCGGCGCTGCAGGAAGAAGACCCAGGCCACCAAGCTCTCCTCGGAGGCCATCAAGC
>Ga0136612_10000881_pt1 | contig 12036 bp, 15 predicted proteins | sample AntDryUQ224A2306_2_FD_106644 | JGI IMG/M metagenome (GOLD analysis project Ga0136612, IMG submission 106644) | Polar desert sand microbial communities from Dry Valleys, Antarctica - metaG UQ224A (23.06) | ecosystem: Environmental > Terrestrial > Soil > Desert | place: Antarctica: Dry Valley...
CGAATGCCCTCGAAGGTCGAAGACGATGAGACGGGCGTTTCCGGGAAGATCGGCGTGCAGGACGGGCCCCTGATCGGTCATCCGGGCATCGCCGAACAGGATCAGCTCGACCGTCTGGTCCTTGGAGATCTCGTGAATCAGATGGTAGAGGTACCAACCGACACCGGTCAGCGGTTCGTAGAACGGGCGGATGTCAACGCCGACACGCAGTGGCCGTTCTCGCCGGGATGCGCCGCGAAACACGTCCCGGGCCCGGTCCAGAAGAGCATGGCCCAGACTATGAACGACAGCTCGAGTGGTCGACAAAAACACGGTGGCGGATAGTAGCCTGTGGTAGCTGGTAGCTGGTAGCTGGTGCTGCTTTGCTTTTGTGGAGGACAGGCAGTCCTGCCTGTCCGGCTTAGCGGAACGGGACAGGCAAGACTGCCTGTCCTCCACCAGGATGCGTCAGCGCGAAGTTCAGGATCCTCTACCAGCTACCAGCTACTCCAACCCATGAAGAAGCAGCCAATCATCGCGTTTCTGATACTCCTCCTCGCGATCGCCGGGATCGCGGTGTATCTGCGTGCGACGACCCCCTCCCGCCCTTCCGGTGTTCGATTTCCACTCAGTGAGTCGCAGCGGCAACTGCTCGAGAGTGTGCCGGCGTCGGCGGAGGCGTTCGCTCTCGTTCCGACCGCGGCTGCTGTGTACGGCAAACTGGTCGCGAATCCGGTTACCCGTGATTCGGTGCAACGATGGAACGAGGAGCGCGGTCTCCCAAAACCGTGGATGATCGGAAGCGGGGATCTGGTGGTCTGGCGCGCGGGCGACCAGACCAGCTACGCGATCCAGCTCGATCCTGTGCGCTCGGTGCTCCTTCGCGCCTGGCTGCCATTCGGCGGGGCCGGCATGCAGATCCGATCCGGGGTGCTCCTCATCAATGGTGGGGAGGATGCTCCGTTCGGACCGGCCGGGCTCAAACCGTTCCTCGATCTTGCCGCTCTCCTTCCCGCCGGCGATGCGCTGGCCGTTCAACTCTCGGGCGGCCGCGGCTCGTTTCCTCCGTTGGGACGACCGGCCGTGTCGTCAGTCAGAATCGACGCCCGCGAGATCGCGGTGACGTCGCGGGCAGCCTCGACGGAAGCGCCATCGAGCACAAGCGACGGAGTCCGACCCAGACTCCCGGAGAGCGCTCTTCTCTCAGCCTGGTTTGCCGAGCCTCCTCGCGTCCTTCGGGACCTCGATCGCCTTTCGCTGTCTCGCGTCTCCTCTCTTGCCGATGAAGGAGGGACGATCATCCTCTATGACGTGAATGCCGGAACCCTCCTCCCCCGGCCGAAAGGCGTCCTGATCGTTCCGGCGACTGCGGGAGCCGTGGAGGCGGCGAACCGTCTCAAGGCCGTCGCCGAAGCGGTAGGGGAGATTCAAGAGAGCGGAGGCAACATCCAGCTCGCATTCGATCGGAGCAGCATGGCTGTCTATGCCGGAGAATCCTTTGCGGACTTTCCCTGGCCCGCCACCGAATGGGCGATCCGGGCGGATGTCCAGCGGTTGCTCCCGGTTCTTCACAAACTGGGCGACAGCACCGGCCTCCGGCTGGCCGCGCCACGCATCCACCGGGCGGCGCGCGACCTCCGGCGGTGGATTGACCTGCTCGAGCCGGCGCGGACAATCGACGCCGGGCTCTCTCGAACCGGCCGGATCGAGGAGTTACGGGTTCGCGTCACGTCGAAATAGATCCGGCGGCTCAGTCGGTTAGGGTAAATCCAGCGCGTGGCCCGACGTGTGCCCGGGAGCCCCACATGAAAGACGAAATCAATTTCGACCGGATCGACAAAGACGGCCCGCTGACGTTTGCCGGCAAGTACGAAGTTCGTGCAGACGAGCTCGACCGTCCCGAAGTCATCAATGCTGGTGTCATCGACCTCGATGTGCGGGTGGAGAAGGGCCCGGTCGCTGCCGAGTATGTCGCCGAGGGAACGGCGCGCTTCACAGCGGACCTGACCTGCTCCCGCTGTGCCGAGCCCTACCCGTTTGCGAACTCGTCAGCCTTTCACGTAAGATTCCGCCCCCGTCCTGAGGCTTTTTCGGAAGAAAACGCCGAAGTCGAGATCACCAGCGAGGAAGAGCTCGATGTGGAGTTCTACTCGGAACGGGCGGTTCCGTTGCGGGATCTTGCTCTCGAGCAGGTTCAGCTTTCGATCCCGATGAAGCCGTTGTGCGAGGAGGGCTGCCTCGGTCTTTGCCCTAAGTGCGGAGTCAACCGCGCGAGTGAGTCGTGCAAGTGCGAGGAAACGGTGGTTGACGACCGGTGGAGCGCTCTTCAGGGAATCCGCGAAGAGCTGGCGAAGAAGAAAAACAACTAACCGGCCGGTCTCGAGCCAGCCCGAAATTCAAGGAGTTTCACGATGCCTAATCCAAAAAGACGCCATTCCAAACAGCGCACGCGCACGCGTCGCGCGCATGACTTCCTCAAGCCGAAGTCGCTCTCGACCTGTCCGCAGTGCCACGAAGCTAAGCTTCCGCACCGCGTCTGCCCGAAGTGCGGCTTCTACAAGGGTCGCGAAGTCGTCGCCGTCAAAGACGTCCTTTAATTGGGGTCAATGGCCGTAAACGGCACTTCGGCGATCCGGATCGCGCTCGACGCCATGGGCGGCGATCACGCACCTGACGAGATCCTGAAGGGCGCTCTCCTTGCGGTCGCCGAGTCTCCGGTTCGGATCATTCTGGTCGGGCAGGAGGAAGTGCTTCGTGCCCGTCTGGCCGTGCTGGCCCCAGCTCTTCCGGACAGAATTTCCATCGTCGACGCGCGAGAAGTGGTTCAGATGGAAGACAACGCGCTGACCCCCATCCGGAAGAAGCGCAACTCCTCCATCCGGGTCTGCGCGAACCTGATTTCGGAGGGAAAGGCTGACGCGATGGTCTCGGCGGGGAACACCGGCGCCACCATGACCTCCGCGTACATGGTCCTGGGGACGATCGAAGGTGTGGACCGGCCGGCGCTGGCGGCGATCCTCCCGAACCAGAAAGGCCATACCGTGCTCCTGGATGTGGGAGCGAATGTCGACTCGAAGCCGGGCCACCTCCGCGAGTTCGCCGTCATGGGCCACTTCTATTCGCAGATGCTCTTCGGCATCGACGCGCCACGCGTCGGCCTTCTTTCGATTGGTGAAGAGGAAGGCAAGGGAAACGAGCTGACCAAAGAGACGTTCCGCGTGATGAAGGAAATGGGTCTGAACTTCATCGGCAACGCGGAAGGCCGGGATGTCTTCAACGGCAACTGCGACGTGGTCGTATGTGACGGTTTCATCGGAAACGTGGTGCTCAAGGCGGGCGAAGCGCTCGGAGAGTTCGTGAGCAAAACGCTCAGGACTGAAGTAACCCGCGGGCCGGTCCGCAAAGTTGGAGCGCTGCTCCTGCGGAGCGCCTTCGACGACCTGAAAAAGCGGATGGATTACTCGGAGTACGGCGGTGCGCCGCTCCTCGGCGTGAAAGGCGGCTGCATCGTCTGCCACGGCCGGTCCAGCGCGAAAGCGATCAAGAACGCCATCCGCGTGGCCCGGGACTTCAGCACGAACCGGGTCGACGTGAAGATCCGCGAGAAGATCGACGACCTTCATCAGCGTGAGCTCGAGTCCGCAGCCCTCGCGGCACGGCAGACGTCGTAGCCCCATGGAGGACAGGCACTCTTGCCTGTCCTGAGTACGCCGAGAACGGACAGGCAAGACTGCCTGTCCTCCACCTATAATCCGGCGCCGTGGAACACAACACAGCGTTCGTTTTTCCTGGGCAGGGGAGCCAGTTCGCCGGGATGGGGAAGGACGTAGCTGCGCAATTCCCCGTGGCGCGTCGCGTCTTCGAGTCGATCGACGATGCGCTCGGATTCTCGATCTCCAGCCTCTGCTTCGAGGGCCCGGAGGATCAGCTCAAGCTGACCGAGAACACGCAGCCGGCCATCCTGGCGGTCTCCTCCGCGATCCACGCCGTTCTGGAGGAAATGGGAGGAGTGCGCCGCGACATCGTGGCCGGACACTCGCTCGGTGAGTACACCGCCATTTCCAGTGTCGGCGGCCTCACGCCGGCCGAGGCTGCGAAGATCGTACGGCAGCGCGGCCAGTTCATGCAGAAGGCGGTTCCGGTCGGTACCGGAGGAATGGCCGCTCTCATCGGGCCGAGCCTCGATGACGCCCGCGCCATCTGCGAGGAGGCGTCACAGGGCGAGATCGTCTCGGTCGCCAACATCAACGCTCCCGGTCAGATCGTCATCGCGGGGACGAAGGCGGGCATCGACCGCGCGATCGAGATCGCGAAGAAGCGTGGTGTGCGACGGGCGTTGCCGCTCCCGGTCTCTGCCCCATTTCACTGCGAACTGATGAAGCCGGCCGAGGAGCAGTTGCGGCCGGTCCTCGACGCGGGACCGTTCAAGGATCTCTGGGTTTCGCTCGTGTCGAACGTCGATGCCTCTCCGATCGGAACGGCCACCGCTGTCCGCAACGCGCTGGTTCGCCAGGTCTCGTCGCCGGTCCGCTGGGTCGAGTCGGTGGAGTTGATGATCTCCATGGGTGTGCGCCGTTTCGTGGAGATCGGACCGGGAAGCGTCCTCACGGGACTGATCAAGCGCATCGACGCGTCGGTGGAATTGGTCAACATTTCCGATGCGGCTGGAATCGCGGGCTGGCTGGAAAAGGTGAATGCATGAAGATCGATCTATCCGGGAAGACCGCTCTCGTGACCGGTGCCTCCCGCGGTATCGGCGAAGCGATCGCCCGCGGCCTTGGTGCCGCGGGAGCGCACGTTCTTTGCGCCGCCCGCAGCGCCGACCGTGTGAAGGAGATCGCCGGCGAGATCGGTAACGCCACGGGAGTCGAGCTCGACATATCGGCGCCCGATGTCCGCGAACGGATCAAGGCGCTGCTCGAGCAGCGCCCGATCGACATCCTCGTCAACAACGCCGGGATCACCGAGGATGACCTCTTCATTCGCATGAAGCCCGAAGCATGGAGCAATGTCATGCGCACCAATCTCGATTCTGCGTTTCACATCACGCAGGAGGTGGTGAAGAAGATGATCCGGGCCCGCTGGGGGCGGGTGATCAATATCTCTTCCGTGGTCGGTCTCATGGGAAATCCCGGGCAGGTGAATTACGCGTCGTCGAAGGCGGCGCTGATCGGCTTCACGAAATCGCTGGCGCTGGAGATCGGCTCGAGGAACGTGACGGTGAATGCCGTAGCGCCGGGATTCATCTCCACGTCGATGACGGATGAGCTGGCGAAGGAAGCAAAGGATAAACTCGAAGAGCGGATCGCGCTCCGGCGTCTCGGTACGCCCGATGACGTCGCACACTCAGTGGTATTTCTCGCCTCGGAACAGGCCGGCTACATCACCGGGACCGTGCTGAACGTGAGCGGGGGGCTGTATACGTAGTGGGTAGTGGGTAGTGGGTAGTGGGTAAGTCAGAAGTCGCGGTCGCGGAGATGAAACGGCGAGTAACCGCGCTCGAACGCTCTCGCCCAGATGACCGCAACCCTCCGCCCTGGTGTTGACCCGGTGAACTGGTGATGTCCGGCGCTCAGCTCACGCGCTCCCGAGTATTTCGCTCCGTCCAGTGTCCCCGTTGCCTGGCCGCTGTCGTGGATGATCACGTAAGGCCCGGGAATCGCGATTGCGAAAGAGCCACTCTCGGCGATCCACTGACCTGCCGCGCGCAGCCGGCCGAGATCCAGAAAGTATTCGTGGACGAAGCGGTTGGTTCGCAGCGGATACATCGGGCCCTCGGCCTGGGAGACGTAGCATCGCGCCGCGATCATCTCCTCGGGAGCTGTGTCGGTGATGGACCCCCGCGCCATGAGTGCGCGCGTGATGGTCTCGAAGATGTGATAGGTGGGCCGCCGGCGATAGATGGTCTCGCCCTTGATGTCCATCAGCGGTTCTCCGGGGCGAGTCACCCCCAGCACCTGTCTCATCATGGTGATGTGCTCGTCGGTCCGGTTCCTGAACCCGCCGGCGTAGTGGGCGAGCGCCGCAGTCATGAGAGCTGCAATCGTCGCGAATGCGAGGACAGCTCGCGACGATTGATCGAGGCGGGCCACCATGAGGAGGGACAGCAGCGGCATCATCGGCAGGAAATCGCGAGGGGAGACCAGAGTCCAGAAGGAAACCACGGCCAGCAGAAAGAACGCGATCACGAACCAGAGCAGCGCGGCAGTGGAATCACGCCGCGGTGAGCTTTTCAGCGCCACGAAGGCCGCGGCCACGCCGGCAGGGAACAGCAGCGCGGTGAGCCAGCCTCCGGATCGATGCGCAGCGAGCGCGGAGTTGAACTGAAAATTACAGTAGACGAGATCCTGCCACGCTCCCGCTCCCGCAAACACCAGCCCCACCGCGAGCGGCACGATGAGGAAACCTGCGGTTCCCGCCGCCGCACTCCTCGCCGAGATTCGTCGAGTGATGAGAAGGGCTGCGGCCAGTGCCAGCGCCAGGCCGACTGTCTTGATCGATACGGCCAGCATCGTCCCGGTCAGTAATCCCACCACGAAGCTTCGGGCGGGGGTGAGCAGACGGGCTGTGGTCACGAGAATCGTGATCATCCAGAGTGCCGTCCAGAGGTTGTCGTTCCGGTACTCGAGAGACTTGAGGAAGAAAGGCGGAAAAAGAGAGAGGAGCACAGCAGCCCACAGTCCGACCCGGCCCGACACCAGCCGGCGACCGAGTCGCCAGGTACAAAACAGGATCACCGCGAAGAGCGGGATCATGGCGGCGCGCATCCAGAGCAGGATGCCGGCGCGCTCGCCAAGCAACCTCACAAGGGGAGCGCTGGCAAGGTGAAATAGAGGAGCGTGGTTATCGAAGACGTCGCGGTATTGCACGAGGCCGGCGGTCCAGGCCCACGCGACATGCAGATGCTGCGGCTCATCTGAGTCGAACCGGTAGTTGAGGAGCGCGATCCCGCGGAGAACCAGTGAAACGGTTGCTGCGGCGGCCAGAGCGAGACGTTCCGTCCGCGGCATACGCGTGACGGAGCGTAGCACGGGAAGCGGGTCAGTCTCCTGAGGACAGCCCGCCATTCAAAACCCGGCGGATGATCGCGAGCAACTCTTCACGATCGCGGGGGTTGCTCAAGGCCAGCCGTGCCATCACGCCGCTGAACGTTTGCGCGCCGGTGTAGGTCAGCAGATCCCTTCCGGCGGAATTGCGTTCATCGGCACACGCGGCGATCAGTTGTTCGATATCGGTTTCAGTGAGGGAATTCATAGTTGTCAGTACCGGTGAAAAACGAGCCGGGCGCTCATGGCCGGCGGAAACGACGCTTCTGTTCATCGAGTGCCTCGCGGACCTGTTTCAACAGCTCCTCCCTGAGCCCAGCCGGGACATCCTGGAGTTGAGCGACGATCTCCTCCGCCGATGCGATGCCGAACACGTTCACCAGCTCCTGCGCGGGCCGGTTCCCCGGATCCTGGCAGGCCTGCTTGAAAGCGCGCAGCTCTTCGGTGGAGAGTTTCATCTTGTGCAATCTAACGGGATGGCAGGTAGCAGTCCGTAGCCAGGGCGGAGAGACGGCGTGAAATTGATGATTGCAGGGTTCCGGAACCGGGTCACGCGTCATGAGGCCGTCAGGAAAGCGTCAAAACGAAGATCAGGGTGTGGTTATGGAGTCTTCCGCCACCCCTTGATTAAGCAACCGGCGCCTCTCTCCGCCGTAGTGAGAGGAGAAATCATGCCGGAACGAGCGTTAACCTGCCCCTGGTGCGAGGGGAGTATCGAACTGGATCGCGGCGCCTGGTCTTACGAGCGATCCCAGATGGTCCTGCATCTGGCTCGCTGCGCAAAGCGCCCGGCGGCAGTCACGAACACTGAAGTGAACGAGGCTGCCGATCGCCTGATGGCCGGGCAAGGCCACTTCTGAATGGCACTGGCGCTGCACGACGGGCGCCCATGGCTTCTCGAATTCGTATGAGTGGATGCGCATTCAGCATCGTTGCGTCCATCGTGCTGACCATCGTGTTGAATCTTCTTTTGCGAGGCTGTTCGTAGCGAAGGATGGTGCGCCCTGAGGGGTTCGAACCCCCAACCCTCAGATCCGAAGTCTGATGCTCTATCCAGTTGAGCTAAGGGCGCGCGCGGTGAGTGTAAACCGGGAACCGTTGCCGCCCAAAGCAGCTTCTGATCGAAAGCGCTGGACAGGGGGGGAGGGGTGAATATAATCGCGCGCCGCCCGGTTTTGCGTGGTCCTGCCGCTTCACGCCGTTGTAGCTCAGTTGGTAGAGCAGCTGATTCGTAATCAGCAGGTCGCTGGTTCAAGTCCAGTCAACGGCTCCACTTCTTCACGTCATAATCTCCCGGCATGAAGATTCGTCGCGCGGCGTACGTCCTTCTCACTCTGCTGATCAGTGCGGCTTGCGCATCAGTGCCGCCGTCCCGCCCCGCCGCCACTCCCGCTTTTCCCGCTGCCGCATGGGCTCGCGTTGCCACTCCGGAATCGGCCGGATGGTCGTCCGAGAAGCTCCAGACACTGCGCACGAAACTGGCTGCGCTGCCGACGACGGGAATGATGGCCGTGGCCGGCGGCCGGGTCTTCTTCGAATACGGCGATGTGAAAGCGGTCAGCTACCTCGCTTCGGTGCGGAAGAGCATCCTATCGATGCTGTTCGGAAAGTACGTGGCGAATGGAACGATCCGGCTCGATAAAACGCTGGCCGAGATCGGGATCGATGACGTCGGAGGCCTGACCGCAGCAGAAAAAGAGGCCACCATCCTTGACCTGCTTACCGCCCGCTCCGGTGTTTACCACGCGGCATCGAATGCAGGGGACGATCTGGCCAGTGCTCCGCCGCGGGAGTCGCAGAAGCACGGCACCTATCACCTCTACAGCAACTGGGACTTCAACGCGGTTGGAACCGTCTTCGAGCGGGAGACCGGCCGCAACATCTTCGACGCCCTGGAAAGCGACCTGGTCCGGCCGATCGGGATGCAGGACTTCGACCGCTCGCTGCATCAGAGAAGCGGCGATCTGACTCGCTCGGAGCATCTCGCGTATCACATGCATCTCTCCACTCGTGACATGGCTCGCATCGGACTGCTGATGCTCCGTGAGGGCAACTGGGCCGGAACGCAGCTCGTTCCTCGAGACTGGGTGCGGACCACTACCCGGGCTTTCACGCCGGTATCGCAGATGAATCCGGAGCGTCGCCGCGCCGGGCCGTTCGGGTATGGATACCTCTGGTGGGTCTGGGATGGCCCGTACGCCGAGGGGGTCTATCAGGGCGCGTACACAGGGCTGGGGGCGGTGGGACAGCACATCACCGTCATTCCAGCGCTGGATCTGGTCGTGGCGCACAAGACCCGCCCGGGACAGGGCAAAACGGTATCGCATCCGGAGTATCTCGAGCTCCTCGACCTGCTGGTGAAAGCCAGGAACTGAGCCCCGAGCCCTGAGGCCGGAGCCCTGCCTCTGAAATAATTGCCCCCACCGGGCCCTTTCCGTATCCTTACCGGCTCCCTGTCCATCGCGGCAGGGGTCGATCTTTTACAATCTGCCTTGCTCCTTGGACCACCGTCAAGACGGGGTTCCGCCAGGCCAGAAGGAGGAAACATGAGGACTTATGAAGTCCTGTTTATCCTTTCTCCGCAAGTACCGGAGGAAGAAGCCACGGCACTCACCACTGAGTTCCGCGGTGTTGCCGAGAAGACAGGCGCCACGCTCAAGAATGAAGAGCCGTGGGGCCGCCGTCGTCTCGCCTACCCGATTCACAAGTTCAACGAAGGTCATTACCACCTGTTCGTGTTCGAGAGCGAAGGCTCTCTGGCGGAGCTCGACCGCCGGATGAAGAACTCGGATCGGGTCCTGCGCCACATGATCGTGCGCACGGATCTGGATCTGAAGCGCGCCGACAAGCTCGCCAAGCGCAATCCGAAGAAGGAACGCGTGTCTCGTCCGGCGGCTTCGCCGATGGACGCCGCTCCGGCGCAGGCTCCGGCCATGCCCGTTGCGGACGACAGCGCTCCGGTCTGATCAGGAGGAGATGAAATCATGGCAACTTCCACATCCGGACCGAGAGGTCCTCAGGGCGGCGGCGGCCGCAGCGGCGGCGGCGGTGGTGATCGCGACCGCGATCGCGGAGATCGCGGCGGTTCTTCCGGCCCCGGCGGGCAGCAGGGCGGCAAAAAGAAGTTTTTCTATCGCAGGAAGCGGGTCTGCAAGTTCTGCGTCGAGAAGCTCGAGTACATCGACTACAAAGACGTCAAGATGCTGATGCAGTTCATCCCGGAGCGCGGAAAGATTCTGCCGCGCCGCATCTCCGGCACCTGTGCGCTGCACCAGCGCAAGCTGCAGAACGCCATCAAGCGCGCTCGAACCATCGCCATCATTCCGTTCGCAACCGACTGACTTTTTTCACGATGATTGAAACGTCCCTTCAGCAGAGCGGGAACGTGGCTCCGGCACCGGCCGGTCCCGGTCTCGGAACCGCGCGCAGCGTCGTTGGCCACGGAGTGGCTACGGCGTTGATGCTCGTTTCGCCGCTGATCGTCTTCGCCCCGGCGGCGCTCTTCCATTGCGCGGTGCGCAATGGCCGTCGCGCCACATGGGGAGCGTTTGCCGTGGCCACGTTTCTGTTCGGCCTCGTGCAGATTCTCCGCTTTCCCGGCACGGGAGCGGGAGCGCAGATGGTGTGGGCCTGGTTCGCCACCGTGATCCTGTCCATCGGGGTTCCTTCGATGGCGGCCATGCCTCTGGTGGAGCGTGGCGAGCGCTTCGGCCGCGTGTTGATGTTCGCGCTCGCGGCCAGCGCCATCGGGCTGGGGCTCACCGAGCTGTTCATGCAGACGTTCTTCTCGTTCTCGCCCCACGCGGTGCAAGTGGCGCAGGCGCAGGAAGGGATCGCGCGCGTGATCGAGTTCTACCGGACCCGCAACGCCGGGGCTGAATTCATCAGCACAGCCGGGCAGTACGCCGGATTCGCCATGCGGGTCCTTCCCGCTTCGATCCTCATTCACTTCAGCCTGTTTTTCGTGCTGAGTCTGATGATGATCGGGCGCCTGTCCGCCTGGCGTGCATTCACCGCGGATCGCAAAGTGACCACCCCCTCCGAGCGCTCTTATCTGTTCCGGAACCTGTCGCTGCCTGACTGGCTTCTGTTCGGATTCGTTCTCGGCGGGATCACTCCGCTGACCACGGGGCTGCCGCAGACCATCGCGGCGAACGTTCTTGCACTGGTGCTTTTCCTCTACACGCTGCAGGGTCTGGCGATCTTCCGGGCCATCCTCCTCAAAGCGGGCGCGGGTGCCGTGGGGACCATCTTCGGATTTGCGCTGCTGGTGATGCTGGCCCTGACCGGAATCGGTCTGATGCTGCTCATCGTGATTGGACTGTTCGACTCTTTTTTTGATTTCCGACACTTAAAACGAAAGGATGACTCAGATGAAAGTCATACTGACTGAGGAGATCCGCGGCCTGGGAACACGTGGCGATACCGTCACCGTGAAGGATGGCTACGCGCGGAACTTCCTCTTCCCGAAAAATTTTGCCCGTGAGGCGACTGCTGGCAACCTCAAGTCCATTGAGCAGGAGCGCAAAAAGTGGGCGGCTCTGGCCAATGAAGAAAAAACGGCGGCCGAGAAGGCTGCTGCTTCCGTCAAGGGCGTGAAGATCACCATCCAGAAGCGCATTGGAGACAACGGCCACCTGTTCGGTTCCGTGACCACCAACGAGATCGCCGACGCCCTAGAGGCCAAGGGGATCACGGTGGACAAGCGGCGGATCGAGCTCTCCAGCCCGATCAAGACCGCCGGCCTGCACGACGTCGACGTCCGCCTGCACCGCGAGGTCAGCGCGCACATCCAGGTCGAGGTGGTCCCCCTCGGCGTGGAGAAGTTCGAGGAACCGGCCAAGCCGGCTCCTGCCGAAGAAGCCGAAGCGGAAGCCTAGTCGTTTCCAAGGGGGTCAGAGTTTTGGTAAGTTGCCAGGTTGGGGTCAGGTCTGGAAAAGCAACTTATCGGCTGCTGTGTTGGCATAACTACTGGACGTTGACGATAAGTTGCTTTTCCAGACCTGACCCC
>Ga0136612_10000882_pt1 | contig 12035 bp, 12 predicted proteins | sample AntDryUQ224A2306_2_FD_106644 | JGI IMG/M metagenome (GOLD analysis project Ga0136612, IMG submission 106644) | Polar desert sand microbial communities from Dry Valleys, Antarctica - metaG UQ224A (23.06) | ecosystem: Environmental > Terrestrial > Soil > Desert | place: Antarctica: Dry Valley...
GAAGTCCATGGTCTTGAACGTGTCGCCGCTGGGCAGGAAGGTGACCCGGGTGCCGCGCTTGTCGGTCTTGCCGGCGATTTTCAGCGGCTTCTCCGGGACGCCGTGGCGGAAGAGCATGCAATGCTCCTCGCCGTCGCGCCAGATGGTCAGCTCGAGCCATTCCGACAGCGCGTTGACGACCGACACGCCGACGCCGTGGAGGCCGCCCGACACCTTGTAGGCATTGTCGTCCGACGCGTTCTCGAACTTCCCGCCGGCATGGAGGTGGGTCATGATGACCTCGGCCGCCGACACGCCCTCGCCTTCGTGTATCCCGGTCGGGATGCCACGGCCATTGTCCTCGACGCTGACCGAGCCGTCGGCGTTCAGGGTAATCAGGATCCTGTCGCAATGGCCGGCGAGCGCTTCGTCGATCGCATTGTCGGAAACCTCGAACACCATGTGGTGGAGGCCCGATCCGTCGTCGGTGTCGCCGATGTACATGCCGGGGCGCTTGCGCACCGCGTCGAGGCCTTTCAGGACCTGGATGCTGTCGGCGTCGTAAGTGTTCTGATTGGGGCTCTGGTTGGGGATCTGATCGGGGTCGGTTGCCATATCACGGGATATAGTGGTTCCGGCCGCAAAGTCACGCGCGCGTGCGTGTGCATGCACGAGCGCGCGCGTGAGCACTGGGCATGTGAGCGGCGGGCTTCAGCCCTGGGCGCGGCGCTGGCCGCCGGGGCGCCCGCGGTTGCCGCCTGGGCGGCCGCCCGCGCCGCGCGGACCGCCGCCGCGATGGGCGGGGTTGCGGTTGGGGCGATGATCGCCTTGCGGGCGCTGGCCCTGCGGACGCTGGCCTTGCGGACGGGATGCACCGCGATAGTTGCGCTGCTCGCGCACCGCCGGCGCCGGCTTCAACGCCCGCGTCGTCCGCACCGCGTCGGCGAAATTGCCGGGCAGCGCTTCGACGTTGAGCTTCTGGCGGGTCAGCCGCTCGATATCGCGCAGCAGCGGCCGCTCCTCGTCCGAGCAGAAGGCGATGGCGATGCCCGACGCGCCGGCGCGCGCGGTGCGCCCGATGCGGTGGACATATTGCTCGGCGACGTGCGGCAGGTCATAGTTGACGACATGGCTGACGCCCGGGATGTCGATCCCGCGCGCGGCGATGTCGGTCGCGACCAGCACCTTGATCTCACCCGAGCGGAACAAAGCGATCGCGCGCTCGCGCTGCGGCTGGCTCTTGTTGCCGTGGATCGCGTTGACGTGGATCCCGGCGGCGGTGAGCATCCGCACGATCTTGTCGGCGCCGTGCTTGGTGCGGCTGAACACCAGCGCGCGCTCGACCGGAGCGGTCTTGAGCAGCTGGATCAGCAGCGCCTGCTTTTCGGCCTGGTTGACGAAGGTCACCCGCTGCTCGACGCTCTCGACCGTGGTCGCGACCGGCGCCACCGAAACTTCGGCGGGATTGGTCAGATAGCGGTCGGCCAGCTCCTTGATCGCGCGCGGCATGGTCGCCGAGAAGAACAGGGTCTGGCGCTTGGGCGGGACCAGGGCGACGATCCGCTTCAACGCGTGGATGAAGCCCAGATCGAGCATCTGGTCGGCCTCGTCGAGGACGAGGATCTCGAGTTCGCGAAGATTGAGCGCGCGCTGGTCGACGAGGTCGAGCAGGCGGCCCGGAGTCGCCACCAGCACGTCGAGCCCGCGCGATACTTCGCGCACGCTCTTGCCGTTGGGAACCCCACCGAACACGACACCGACGGACAGCTGCATGAAGCGGCCGTAGACACGCGCGGAAGCGGCGATCTGGGCGGCGAGCTCGCGCGTCGGCGCCAGCACCAGCATCCGGATCTGACCGGGTTTGAGATAGGCGCGGTTGGCCGCGAGCCGGTCCAGCGACGGCAGCACGAAGGCCGCCGTCTTGCCGGTCCCGGTCTGGGCGATGCCGAGCAGGTCGCGCCCGGTCAGAACGGTTGGAATCGCCTGGCGCTGGATCGGCGTCGGCGAGTTGTATTTGGTGAGCGCGAGCGCATCGAGAACGGGCTTCGAGAGCCCGAGAGTTTGAAAAGTCACTTGTATTACCTTGGAAAACATGCCGGCAGCGACCGCGACAATATGCGGGCGCCAGCGGCGGGGAATTAAGCACCCCGCGTGATATGGGAGAGCAAGAAATTCGAGACGCGGGCCGGTCGTTAGGACCGATCACGCCGCTTGATGGCGTCTCGTGCTGCGCTGCAACATAGGCAGTTTGGGCGGAAAGTCCAGCTTTTCCTAGGCGGGGGCGATTCGGCCGGCTTCGACGTGGAAGCGTGAGGCATCGCCGATGCCGTCGAACAAAGCCGATTCCGTCGCCGTCATCCACACCTGGCCGCGGCCCTGGAGGCGGTCGAACAGCGCCGCCCGCCGGTGCGGGTCGAGGTGAGCCGCGACTTCGTCGAGCAGCAGGATCAGCGGCGCCCCACGGCGTTCCGCGACGAGATCGGCGTGGGCCAGCACGAGGCCCAGCAGCAGCGCCTTTTGCTCGCCGGTCGAGGACTGCGACGCGGGCACCCTCTTGGCGCGGTGAATGACGGCTAGGTCTTGGCGATGCGGACCAACGGTTGCCCGGCCCGCCGCGGCATCACGCCCGCGGCTCGTTTTGAGATCGGCGGCGAGGTCGCCGTTCGCCCAGCCTTCGAGCGTCAGTTTCGCGGTTGCAAAATCGCTTTCCGGCGTCGCCGCCAGCCGCTGGTCGAGCTCGGCGACTGTCCGTACCCGCGCGCTTGCAACCGCCGCGCCATGCTCGGCCATTCCCGCTTCGAGCGCGGCCAGCCACGCCGGGTCGGCGCCGTCCGGTTCGGCGAGCAGCTTGTTGCGCGCCCGCATCGCGGCTTCGTAGCGCGCCGAGTGATGCGCGTGGGCCGGCTCGAGCGCCAGCACCAGCCGGTCGAGGAAGCGGCGCCGCGCGCCGGCGCTGTCGGCGAACAGCCGGTCCATAGCCGGCACCAGCCACAGCACCGAGAGCCACTCGGAAAGCGAGTTGACCGCGGCCGGCGCGCCGTTGATCCGCACCTGCCGCCGCTCGGGTGCGGCGGCGATGGTGCCAGTGCCGATCTGAATTGCCCCCGCCCCTTCGCCGCTATGGGCACCCGTGAAAGTAGTACTTTCATGGGACCCCTTTTGCGGCTCTTCCCAGTCCCTGAAGGGGTGGGGATTTAGTGTAGCCGCCACCCCGAACCCACCTGGCCCACCAATCCGCGCCATCTCCGCCAGCGGCGCACCGCGCAGCCCGCGGCCCGGCGTCAGCAGCGACACCGCCTCGAGCATGTTGGTCTTGCCGGCGCCATTGTCGCCCGACAGCAGCACGAACCCCGGCCCCGGCTCGATCAGCGCCGACGCGTAGGAGCGAAAATCGGTTAGGGTGAGACGGGTCAGGCGCACCCGCGCGGGCTTAGCCTCTACTGAGGGCGGCGGTCGAGGACCTCGAAATGGGTGACGCGCTCGTCGAACCGCGCCAGCACCGCGCGCGCGGCGTCGGGCACGTGGGCGACCTCATGATCCTCGCCGACGAACGCCTTGATCGCGTCGATGCTATCGAACCACATCAAGGTGACGAACTCGATCTCGTCGCCGTACTCGCGGCGGAGGAGGTCGATATGCCGGAAGCCCGGAATGGCGGGCGCCTCAATGCCCGGAATCACCTCGCCGCGGACGATCCGCTCATACGCATCGGCATTGTCCGGCGTGGTCCACCCGCGCCACAAACGACAGATCGTCACACCCGCATCGGCATGAGCACGTAGAGCGCGTTGGACTTGTCGTTCTCGCGCAGCAATGTCGGGGCCGCCGCGTCGGCCAAATGGACCTCGACGCTATCGCCCTCGATCTCGTGCAGGATGTCCATCAGATAGCGGGCGTTGAAGCCGATCTCGAGCCCGTCGGAGCCATAGTCGGCGGGCAGCTCCTCGGTCGCGAGGCCGTTTTCGGGGCTGGTCACCGACAGCGTCACCTTGTCGCGGTCGAGGCTCATCTTGACCGCGCGGGTCTTCTCGGATGCGATGGTCGAGACGCGGTCGACGCCCTGCATGAAGCTCTTCGGGTCGATCTTCAAAAGCTTGTCGTTGGCGGTCGGGATCACCCGGTTGTAGTCGGGGAAGGTGCCGTCGATCAGCTTGCTGGTCAGCACCGCGCTGCCGAGGCCGAAGCGGACCTTGGTCGGCGATAAGGACACTTCGACCGTGCCTTCGACCTCGTCGAGCAGCTTGCGCAGCTCGCCGACGCATTTGCGCGGAATGATCACGTCCGGCATCCCGTCGGCGCCATCGGGCTTGGGCAGCGTCACCCGCGCCAGGCGATGGCCGTCGGTCGCCGCGGCCTTCAGCTGGTCGTCGGCGACATGGAGGAAAATGCCCATCAGATAGTAACGCGTTTCCTCGGTCGAGATCGCGAACTTGGTCTTGTCGATGAGCTGGCGCAGCGTCGCCGCCGGAAGCTCGAACCTGGTCGGCAATTCGCCCTCGGCGATCACCGGGAAATCGTCGCGCGGCAGCGTCGACAGGTTGAACCGCGAGCGGCCGGCGTTGACCTGCATCTTGCCCTCGGCCGCGGCGAGCTCGACTTGGCTGCCCTCGGGCAGCTTGCGGACGATATCGAACAAGGTGTGGGCCGAAACGGTAGTCGCGCCGGCCTGCTCGACATTGGCGGCGACGCTCTCGTCGACCTGGAGGTCGAGGTCGGTCGCCATCAGCCGGATCGAGCCGTCGTCGCGCGCTTCTATCAGCACGTTGGACAGGATCGGGATGGTGTTGCGCCGCTCGACCACCGACTGGACGTGACTCAGGCTCTTGAGCAGCGTCGCCCGTTCAATCGTCGCCTTCATCTTACCGTCCCTAGCCCCGTTCAACGCCTCGCTGCGCTTTATAGCGAGCGTTGAGCCGGGTGCCAGTGGGAAAGGACGGTCAGGCGGCGCCTTGCTGCGACGGCATCAGCACTGTGTCGATGTGGTGGACCACGCCGTTCGAATGCTTCTCGTCGCCCTTGGTGACGGTCGCCTTGGCGCCGGCCGCATCGGTCAGCACGATCTTGCCGCCTTCCCGGGTGGCGGTCAGCGTGCCGCCGCCCATGGTCGCGAGGACCGCCTTGCCCTTGCCGTTGTCGATCGCCTTACCGATGTCCTCGGCGAGGATCGTGCCGGGCAGGATGTGGTAGGTGAGCACGCCGGTCAGCTGGGCCCGCGATTCGAGCTTCATCCAATTGTCCGCGGTGCCGGCCGGCAGCTTCGTGAACGCCGCATCGGCGGGAACCAGCACGGTGTAGGGACCCGGCCCGGCCAGCGTCGCATCGAGACCCGCGGCCTTGGCCGCCTGGGCGAAACGGCTGTCCTGGACGAGGCCCGCGCCGATGCTCTTTTCGCCGGCGGCCTGTTTGGCTTCCCCGCTCTGGGCGTTGCCCGGCTGGTCCGCCTTGTCACAGGCGTTGAGCGCCAAGGCCGCCGCGGCCACGAGCGCAAGCGCGATTCTGGTCATTGTGTTGGCTCCTATTGTTCAGCCGACGAATGGCCCGGCAACGCATGGGGCCCCATCAAAGTACTCTTTGATGGGGCCCCCGTGCCGGGCCAATCGTGATCCATCTTTGTCGAATTTAGACGATTGCGTTGATCACCGCGGTGATCAGCCGCGTGGTCGGATCGGCCTGGTATATGTAACCGTCGTTGTAGCGGTACATCGCGGTCGGCGAATCATAATAATCGCCCCGATACGCCATCGGCACATTGTAGGCGTCGTAGCCGAGCGGCAGCGGAGAGCCGACGCTGAGATCGTTGGCGAGCAACATCGGCACGCCGGTGATCAGATTGCTGCGCGGGTCGACCTGATAGATCGCGCCCGGCGCATAGCGGTAGTTATAGTCCGGCGTGTCGTAGTACATGCTGCGATACTGATACGGCACATTGTAGCTCGAATAGCTCGCCGGGAGCATCTGGCCGATGCCGCTGCCGCCCGTCAGGAGGGGGATCAACGCCTGGATCAGGCTGCTGGTCCGGTCGACCTGGTACACATTGCCGTTGGCGTAGCGGTAGTAATAGTCCGACGAGTCCGGATAAAAGGCCTGGTACTGCTGAGGCACGTAGTAATTGCTGTACGCCGACGGGAACATCTGGCCGGGCATGTAGCCGCCACCCAACAGCGGGAGCAGCGATTCGACCAAATTGCTGCGCCGGTCGACGCGGTACATGTAGCCGTCGCCGTAGCGATAATAATGTTCGTCATCGCCGCGGTAGAGATCACGCAGCGCGAGCGGCACGAGGTTGTTGCGATAGGCGGCCGGAATTGCGCGGCCGAGCGCCAACTTCTTGTACTGACCCGGTGGCATGCACAGTACGTTCTTCCTGTGGCCCGGAGGGCACCAGCCGCCGTCGTCGTCCCAGCGGGCGAGGCCGCGGCTGGCGACCCGGCGGTCGAAGCGGTCATCGTCGAAATCACGGACGCGCACTACCTCGCGGCCCTTGCCCCTGCGGTCGTTCTCGAACAGGCGGCGCTCGGCCTTGGCCACGCGCTTGTCGCGGCTCACCGTGGCAAACCGCTGCCCGCCCCGGCGCTCGACCTTGGCGGACGCGGACTTGCCGCCTCCGCCGCGCTCGACCTTGGCGCTTTGGCCCTTGTTTTCGCTCTTGCCACCGCGCTCGGCGGCGGCGGGCGCTGTGATCGCCAGCGCGGCAACGCTGGCGGCTAGGAATAACTTGGTCATGACAAAAATCCTCCGTTACGGATCAAACGGTTGGTTCCACCCGACGTTCCGTCGTCCGACCGGCTTGCGCCGCGGTCGGTCGCACTTAATGTGAACAGCTGCTGTCGACCGCGTTCAGGCCGCTGGGGTCACATTCCGGCCGATTCGCTGTCGCGGGTGAGCCGAAGCGCCGCGATCGCGCAGAACACAGCGGCGAGAAGGTAGAAGCCGAGGCCGTAGAGGATCGAATACCGCAGCGCTTCATCGCCGTAGGCGGCGCTCATGCGGTCGGACATGTAGCCGAAGATGAAGGTGCCGAAGCCGATCCCGATCAGATTATTGATCAGCAGGAACGAGGCCGACGCAGTCGCGCGCAGGGCCGGCGCGACCAGCCCCTGCACCGCGGTTATGATCGGGCCGAGCCACACCAGCGACAGCGCGTAGGGTATTGTGAACAGGAACCAGACAACGCTGAGCGACGGCGCGAACAGCGCGGCTGCGTAGAGCGGGCCGGTGAACAGGAAGGCCACCGCCGGGATCGCCGCATAGGCGCCCGTTCGGCCGCTTCCGATCCGGTCCGCGAACCAGCCGCCGAGGAAAATCCCGATCGACCCGCCGACCAGCACGATCGATCCGAAATAGCTGCCGATGCTGCCCAGCGAGAGCCCGAGGCTGACGCTGAAGTAGGACGGCAGCCAGAAACCGAGCCCGTAACCGCAAATAGAGGCCGAGGCCGCGCCGAACGACAGCAGCCAGAAGCTCGGCTTGCGCGCGAGCAACGCGAAGGTCGCGCCGAGCGACGGAACCCGCCCAGCCGGGCCCGCCACGACCGTGCGAACGGGCGCTTCAGGGACCAGCGTCCAAATCAAGAGCGCAATCGGCACGCCCGCCAGTCCGATGACGATGAATGCCGCGCGCCAGTCGAACGCCTCGGCCAGCCAGCCGCCGAAGAACAGCCCTAGCGCGGAGCCGATCGGGATACCCAATGAGAAGATCGCGAGCGCGCGGGCGCGGCGCTCGGGCCGGACATGGTCGGCGATCAGCGCATAGCTGGGCGCGACTCCGCCGGACTCGCCGACACCGACGCCCATCCGCGCGAGGAACAGCTGCATGAAATTGTTGGTCACCCCGCAGAGCGCGGTGAACCCGCTCCACACGAACACCGCCGCGGCGATCACCCGCGCGCGGCCGTTGCGGTCGGCATAGCGGGCGATCGGAATGGCGAGCGTCGAATAGACCGAGGCGAAAGCGATCCCGCCCATCAGCCCCAATTGGGTGTCAGTCAGCCCGAGCTCGGCCTTGATCGGGATTTTGAGAATGCTGACGATCTGCCGGTCGAGGAAGTTGAACACATAGGCGAGCAGCAGCAGGAGCACGACGCGGGTCTCGAGGCTGCTGCGCGGGTGGGCGGCGGTGCTCATGCGGCGAGACCTTGGGCGAAAGCGGCGAACGCGTCGATGTCCGCGTCGTCGTTGTAGAGGCCGAGGCCGATCCGAAGCACGTCTCCGCGCACGTCGGTGAGGCAATTCCTCGCCTTGAGCTGGTCATGCCAGTGCATGGCGCTGGAACTCCTGAAAGCGAGAAACCGCGCGTGCGGGCGGCCATCGACCGGGTTGAGCAGCTCCGCCTTCCCCAGCGGGGTGTCGGCAATCGCCCGCACCAGCCGGCTTTGCAGCCGCTCGACGTGAGACGAAATTTGTGCGGTCGTCAGGCCATTGCCAGCGAGCATCCGCCGCACCGCGTTGAAGCGGTAGAGCGCCGACGGGTCGAAAGTCGCGCCCATGAACCGCATCGCGTCGATCGAATAACCGACGCTCCCCGGCGGCAGGGTCAAATCCTCGAACTCCGCGAACCAGCCGGTGACCGGCGGCCGCGGCCCGAATCCCGGCGGCGCATGGAGGAACGCGCAACCCTCGCCGGCCATCGCATATTTATAGCCGCCGCCGAGGTAGAAAGCTGATTGCGCGGCGCTCGCGCCGAACGGCGCCTCCAGCGCCATGAAGGCGTGATAGCCGTCAACCACGACCCACGGACCGCCGGGCCTGGCAAGGCTCGCCAGATCATCGACCCCATCGAAGCGCCGGCCGCTGCCGAACAGGATCTGGCTGACGAGGATGAAATCGTGGCCGCCGCTTCGAGCCGCGTCCAGGAAACGATCCGAGAAGGTGTCGAACGGCTCGGCGGGGACGGTTTCGAGCTGGAGCCAGCCATCCTCCGCCCAGCGCGCGAACTGGCGCCTGGCGCTGTGGAACTCGCCGTCGCTGGTCAGCACTTTGAGGTGCCGCGTATCGGCGCGCGGCGCGGCCGAAGCGAGGCGGACAAGGAAATCATGGGTGTTGGGCGCGAACACGACCGCATCGGGCATTTGCGTGGTGAGCTCGGCGGCAATTTGCCGCTGCGCCTCGGGCCACACCTCGCCCATCACCTTGTCCCATTTGCGGTCGGCTAAACGCGCCGCATCTTGCCAGCATTCAGCCTGGCCCTCGAAACTGGCGTCGGGCCACAAATGGTGGCTGTGCGCCGCCAGGTGCAGCCGCCCGGGATCCGCGGCGAGCGAGAGCGCGAACAGCGGCTTGAAGCTCAAAGGCCCGGCCATGTCATGCAAGGCCCGCTCAAAGGCCGGTCCTCATCGACCACAATTCGGGGAAGGCGCGCTTGTCGAGAGTCGAGCGGAGATAGGCGGCGCCGGCCGAGCCGCCCGTGCCAGGCTTATTGCCGATGATCCGCTCGACCGTCAGCACATGCTTGTGCCGCCACATCGCCAGCGCATCGTCGAGGTCGACCAGTTTCTCCGCCAGCTGGTAGAGGTCGAACCAGCGCTCGGCGTCGCGATACACCTGGAGCCAGGCCTCGCCAACCGCCTCCTCCGAGCGGTCGCCGAGGTCGAATCCCGCCCGTTCGAGCGCCGCATGCGAAGCCTCGCGCAGGCTTGGGGCATCGAGCGCAGCTTGCAGACGTAACCGCGCCTCGCTGCCCTCCTCATAATGGTCGAGAAAGCGTGGGTCCTTGATCCCCAGCCGGTATTCCAGCTCGCGGAACTGCACCGACTGAAACCCGGACGAGGTTCCGAGCACGTCGCGGAACGCGGTGTAATCGACCGGGGTCAGCGTCGACAGCACATCCCACGACAGCGTCATCACCGCCTGGATGCGGCCGATCCGCGACATCGCCTTGTAGGCCGGGGCGAAGCGGTCCTCGCCGACCAGCGTGATCGCCAGCTCGAGCTCGTGAAGCATCTGCTTCAGCCACAGCTCCTTGGTCTGGTGGATTACGATGAACAGCATTTCATCGTGCAAGGTCGATAGCGGCTTCTGCGCGGTCAGCAGCCGGTCCAGCGCGAGATAGTCGGCGTAGGTCATGCCGGCGGGAGTGGCGGTCATGTTGAGGGCTTAGGGGAAAGCCGCGGCGTGAGAAAGACGCGGCGGTTGAAGCCCGCGCCTGGTCCTATCGCTGGCGGCCGGGGAGCCCAGGCTGGTTGATGCTGCCGATATTGCCGAACAGCTCGTCGAAGAAGCTGCGCTTGCGTCCCAGCGTCGGGGTCCTTGCGCCCGACGGGTCGATCGAAGCGATCAGCTCCTTGCCGGTGCGGTCGACCGAAACGACGTTGCCGGCCGCATCGAAGCGGATGTGCAGCACCGTCTGATCGAGCACGCCGGGCTCACGGAAAGCGACCGTCTTGGTGTCGCGCGAGACATAGTACCAGTCATTGGGGTTGAACTGGCCGGTAAAGCTCGGCCGGCCAAGCGTCTTTGCGACCGAATCCTTATTGTCGACTCCGACCCGGATCGCCGAGGCGAGCTCCTTGTCGATGACCGCGCCGCGGTGATCGTGAATACCCGCGCATCCGGCCAGCAGGGCCGCACCCGCAACCGCCATGGCTCCCTTGAACAGCGCAGAACTCATTGCTTGAACCTCTCCTCGCACGCGGGGATGCGTGAACCATGACGCGCGTCACTTGCGTCGCGGCCGGGTGGCCTCAATATGCGCCGGACATGCAGGGGCGCAAGCCTTGAGCAACGCGAGACCTTGAGCGACCTTATGCTGAGCTTCCTGTTCCCCCGATTAACACGGAGCGGTGCGAGCCGCGGCAGTGCGCTGTTCGATGCGCTGGTCGGCGAGGCACGGCAGGCGCACTGGTTTATCGAAGGGCAGGTCCCGGACACGCTGGATGGGCGATTCGCGATGATGACGACGATTGTCGCGCTGGCCACGGTGCGGCTCGAGCGCGGCGGAGAGCAGGCTCAGGCGGCAGCGGTGGCGCTCGCCGAGCGTTTCGTCGAGGCGATGGACGCCGAGCACCGGCAAATGGGGGTCGGCGACCCGGCGCTCGGCAAAGCCGTGCGCAAGCTGGTCGGCGCACTCAGCCGCCGGGTCGAGCTGTGGCGACAGGCGATCGCGCGCGCCGATGGGTGGGGCGATGCGGTCAGCGGAAGCCTGTTCCGCGACGCAGCGCCGTCAGCCGAAGTTCTCGGTCGCTGTGAGCAGGCGTTGCGCGATTGCTGGGCGAGGCTTGAGGCCTCGTCCGACGAAGACCTCGCGGAAGGGAGGATCGGATGATCGAGGATTTCGCCCACCGGCTGACGCTCGACCGGATTCGCGACGGCGAGCGCATCGACCTGGTCGCCGACGACGCCGAGCGTGCTGCGATCGCCGAGCGGCTCGACCTCCCGTCGCTCGAGCGCCTCGACGCGCATGCGAGCCTGGCGCGCGACGGCGAGATGGTGCGAGCGGCCGGCCGGGTCGCCGCCTCATTGGAGCAGCGCTGCGTCGTCACCGGCGAGCCGGTCGCCGCGCATATCGACGAGGCGTTTGACATCGCGTTCGTGCCGGAACCGCGGATCGGAGACGAAGAGATCGAGCTTCGCCCGGAGGATTGCGACGTGGTGTTCCACGACGGCAGTGCGATCGACCTCGGCACGGCGATCGCCGATACGCTGGCGCTCAGTCTCGACCCCTATCCGCGCAGCGCCTCAGCCGAAGCGGCGCTCCGCGAAGCCGGCGTGCTCAGCGAGGAGGAAGCCGGCCCGTTCGCGATGCTCGCGCAACTCAAAAAAGGGATAAGCGGCAACCAGCCCTAGGCTCAAAACGGGACGTCGTCGTCCAAATCGGTGTCGAACGCCGCCGGCTGCGGGCGGGACTGGGTACGGGCGCCGCCGCCGGAATCGTCGGCGAAGTCACCGCCGCCGCCGCGCGAGCCACCGCCGCCACTACCGTCGCGGCTGTCGAGCAGCACCAGCTCGCCGCGGTAGCGTTGCAGCACGACCTCGGTCGAGTATTTGTCGGCTCCCGACTGGTCCTGCCACTTGCGGGTCTGGATCTGCCCTTCGAGATAGACCTTCGAGCCCTTGCGCAAA